>Ga0310810_10011487_pt1 | contig 10346 bp, 6 predicted proteins | sample NCmetagenome_FD_207641 | JGI IMG/M metagenome (GOLD analysis project Ga0310810, IMG submission 207641) | Soil microbial communities from experimental microcosm in Duke University, North Carolina, United States - NC | ecosystem: Engineered > Artificial ecosystem > Soil microcosm > Unclassified ...
GTCCTCTTCGGCCTCGTTTGCACGCCGATCCCGTCGGTCCTCTGGTTCGTTCTGGTGGACGATACCGCCAGCGGCTACAGCTACAACGACGATGGCCCCTGGCTCTCTTCGCTCGTCATCTTCCTGATCGCCGTCGTCGCGTACGCCATGCTGGTCGTCCCGGCCATCTGGCGCAGGCGCTTCGTCGGCGCCGGCCGCCCATCCGCGGCATAAGGTCTCGGCTCCCCGCGGGAGCCGTTTTTTATCTGGCAGGATTGACAAGCCGCCTTATCCGTGGTGGGGTTGGGGCCGCGATAAAAAGAGGAGGGACACCATGCGCTCTTTGATCTCCGAGAAAGTCCGTGAGTTCGGCCCGCGCACGCTGAAGATAGCAGGCGGCGGCCTGCTCACGCTGCTCATCTCCGCCGTGCTCATCTCGATGCGGATCCTGCTCTGCGACGAGACCGACACCGTCTGGGACCACCCGTCGATGTTCTGGGACGTCGTGAAGCTGTCCTACGACGAGTCGAGCCGTTCGACGTGGGGCCCGCTCTGGGACATCATCTTCGCCATCGTCCCGATGTGGATCTATGGCGGGGTGTTCGTCCCGCAGATGTGGAAGGGCGATGACGAATACGCGCCTTATCGCCGGACGCTCTGGGACGAGCTTCGCGAGCGCATCCCTGCGGAACCCCCGTCCCTGGAATGGGGGTACGCGGAGTACGAGGTGCTACAGCCGCCGCCGGAGCCGGTCGTCCGTTCCCGGACGATAACCCTGCGCGGCTTCCCCGCCCTTCGTCCTCCCGCCGGCACCGAAGGCGTCTCCGCCGCCACCGCAGCGCCGGCCGAAGAGGCCGCCCAGGCGAAGACCGAGTTCGATGAAGGCTGGTTCCTTCCCGACGAACCCTAGAATTCAAAACGGCCCGATGTCTCGGGCCGTTTTTCTGTAGTCTGTTATCTGTTGTCTTCTTAGGCCAGCGCGGGCACCTTCTCGTCGGCCTCCTCGGTCTCTTCCTCGTTGGCGACGACGGTCTCCGCTTCCTGGGTCTTCTTCCAGACCGCGGCCCGGATCTCCTTCATGAGCTTCGGGTTGGCCTTGAGGAACGACTTGGCGTTCTCGCGTCCGACGCCGAACTTGGTCTCGCCGTAGGAGTAGCTGTTGCCGCTCTTGGTGATGACGCCCATCGTCGTGCCGAGGTCGAGCAGGTCGCCGGAGATGGAGATGCCTTCGTTGTACATGATGTCGAACTGGCAGGTGCGGAACGGCGGCGCGACCTTGTTCTTCACGACCTTCACCTTCACCTGGTTGCCGATGACCCTCTCGTTCTGCTTGAGCTGGGCCGAGCGGCGGACCTCCAGGCGGACGGAGGAGTAGAACTTGAGCGCGGTGCCGCCGGTGGTCGTCTCGGGGTTGCCGAAGACGATGCCGATCTTCATGCGGATCTGGTTGATGAAGATGACGGTGGTGCCGGTCTTGGAGACGATGCCGGTGAGCTTGCGGAGCGCCTGGCTCATGAGCCTGGCCTGGAGACCCATGTGCTGGTCGCCCATCTCGCCCTCGATCTCGGCCTTCGGCACGAGCGCGGCGACCGAGTCGACCACGACGACATCGACCGCGCCCGAGCGGACGAGCGTTTCGGTGATCTCGAGCGCCTGTTCGCCGGTGTCAGGCTGGGAGATGAGCAGTTCGTTCGTCTTCACGCCGATCCTGCCCGCGTATTCGGGGTCGAGCGCGTGTTCGGCATCCACGAACGCGGCGGTGCCGCCCAGCTTCTGGATCTCCGCGACGGTGTGCAGCGCGAGCGTGGTCTTGCCGGACGCTTCAGGTCCGTAGATCTCGATGACGCGGCCGCGGGGGAGTCCGCCGACGCCGAGCGCGACGTCGAGCGAGAGACAGCCGGTGGGGATGGCGTCGACCTCCATCTTTTTCGCCTCGCCGAGCCGCATGATCGAACCCTCGCCGAAACGCTCTTTGATCTGCGCGATGGCCGCGCCGACGGCGCGCGTTTTCTCGTTCTCTTTCACGTCCGTCGGCTTGGCTTTCTTCGGCTCTTTCGTGGACATAGAGCTAAGTAAATGAATTTCGGCGGCTTTATAGCTGGTGCCTAAAGTATGCACAAGTGGCCGCAACAAAGCTATTATAGCACAGCTGTTCGGTTCTTGTTCGGGTATGTTGTGGATAACTAAGAGTCCCGAGCTCCGAGCGCCGAGCTCCGAGTTTTTAGCGGTCAGAGCGGTGCCACTTCTGCTCGAAAGGCTCTAACCTCGGAGCTCGGGACTCTCGATATGAAAAAACCGCCCCGCGAGGGACGGTTTCTTATAAACCCGGTTCAGGCAGCGCAGGTCCGGCCGCCGTCGGCCGCTCCTTCGGCATCACGATGATGCGTCGCGTCACCGTCATGTCCTTGCTGTGCTTCTTCGCCCCCACGACCGTGATCAGGTTCAGACCTTCCTGGAGGTCGAGCATGTCCCTGAAATTTCCGTCACTGTCCGGGCTGACCGATTTTCCGTTGATGCGCAGGGCGACCTCATGTTCCGTGCGGCCCTCGATGACCAGGCTTCGTTCGGTCGTGACCAGGCCGTCTTGGGGAGCGGCCAGCGAGATCTCCGGCGGCGCGACGATCTTCTTTATCTCATAGGCGAAGTACGCGGCGAGACCGAGCACGACGAGCCCCAGCAGGGCAGCGTGGATGAGCTTGGGCGTCACCACCATCGCCGAGGTCGGCAGCGTGGCCGCGGGATGCCGCTTCGGCGCGGAACGCCTTTCGGGCGGCGCCGTGCGGGCCCTCTCCTTCTTATAGAGATCGACGAGCGTGCCGGTATCGAAACCGAGGAATTTCGCGTAGGCCTTGAGATAGATCTTCGAATAGACGTCTTCCTGCGGACCGCCGACGCCGTTCTCTTCGAACTGGGCGAGGTAGCGCTCGGGGATCTTGGTGCGCGAGGCGACCGCGGCGAGCGTGAGCCCGGCCTCTTCGCGCGCCTGACGCAAAAGCGCGCCGACGGATTCGGCGATGGCGGTTGCGGTCGTCGTGCGCGCGTCAGGAGTTTTCATCGTCGAGATCGTTGAAGTGGTTCCCGTCGACGTCGCCGACAGGGGCCACGAGAATCTGGCGCGGTTTCGCGCCGTCTCCAGGACCGATGATACCGCGTTCTTCGAGAAGGTCCAAGAGCCTGGCCGCGCGGGCATAGCCGATCTTGAGCCGCCGCTGCAGATACGACGCGGACGCCTTGCCGGCGCGCACGACGGTGTCTCGCGCCTCCTCGAGGAGCTCGTCCTCTCCGTCGCCGTTGTAGCCGAAATCGTTGCCGCCGGCCTTGTTCTTCTCGGTCACGCCTTCCTCATAGTGCACCGGCTCATCGAGCTGCTCCATGAGATAGTCGACGACCTTGCGGATCTCATTGTCGCCGACGTAGCAGCATTGGATGCGCTTCGGCTGCGACAGGTCGGAGGAGATGAAGAGCGAGTCGCCCCGGCCGACGAGCTTCTCCGCGCCCGGCTGGTCGAGGATGGTCCGGGAATCGGTCTGGGAGGCGACGGAAAAGGCGATGCGCGCGGTGATATTGGCCTTGATGAGGCCGGTGATGACGTCGACCGACGGGCGCTGCGTGGCCACGACCAGGTGAATGCCCACGGCGCGGGCCATCTGCGCCAGGCGGATGATCGCCCCTTCGACCTCGGCTGCGGAGGCCACCATCAGGTCGGCGAGCTCGTCGACGACGATGACGAGATACGGCATCTTTTCCTCGGCGACCTCGTTATAGGAATCGATATCGCGCTTCTTGGCCACTTCCAGCACGCTGAAGCGGCGGTCCATCTCGCCGAGCGCCCACTTGAGCGCGTTGATGATCTTGGGAACTTCCGTGATCGCCGGCGTGAGCAGGTGGGGGATGCCGTTGTAGACGGGGAGCTCGACGCGCTTCGGGTCGATGAGCATCAGCTTCAGGTCGTCGGGGCTGTTCTGATAGATGAGCGAAAGGATGATGGCGTTCAGGCAGACGGTCTTGCCCGAGCCGGTGGCGCCGGCGACGAGCATGTGCGGCATCTTGCCGAGATTGGCGATCCACGGCTTGCCGGCGACGTCTTTACCGAGGCAGACGGTGAGGTTCGAGGACCTGGCCCTGAATTCCTTGGATTCGAGCACCTCGCGCAGGCTCACGACCGCGACGGCCTGGTTCGGCACTTCGATGCCCACGAGCGATTTGCCGGGGATCGGTGCTTCGATGCGGATGGGATGCGCCGCGAGGGTCAGTGCCAGGTCGTTCGAGAGCGAGGTGATGCGGTTCAGCTTGATGCCGTCGGCCGGCTTGAGCGAGAACTGCGTCACGGTCGGACCGACCGAGACCTCGCCCATCTCGACGGGGATGCCGAAGTTCTCCAGCGTCTTCTGGATGACGTGCATCTTGCCGGCGACGTCGCCGGCGGTCGGCTTGGCGTTGCGGGCTTCGAGCAGGTCCACGGGGATCGGCATCGGCTTGTAGCGCTTGCGTTTGACGAGGATCGGCGCCATGGCGGCAACGGCCTCATCTTCGTCCGACGCCGTGCCTTCTTCCTTCGGAGCTGACGCGGAAACGGCGGTCGTCTCTTTCTTCACGAACTCCGGTTCTTCGTCGGGGATCGGGGCGATGCCGCCGACGACGCGGCGATGGCCGAACGGCCATGGCAGCGACATGTGGCGCAGGCCCATGAGCCGCACCGAGAGTTCATGGAGGGACACGTTGAAGGTGAGCACCAGCGAGACCGCCAGGATGCCCGTGAGGATCACGAGGCTGGCCCAGAGCCCCGTGAGCGACATGAGCGGATAGCCGAGGATGAGGCCGACGTAACCGCCGGCGACGCTCAGGTGGTCCAGGTAGAGCATCGAGTCCGCCGTCCGCCAGCGCACCGCGTTCATGAGCGCGCCAAGACTGACCAGGAACAGGAACAGGCCGAGCGTCGTCGGCGTTCGCATGGTGAACCGTTCCGGGAAGGCGATGCGGCCGGCGAGGGCCAGGAGCACGAACGGGACGAGGTATTTGTTGAGACCGAACGTGGCGGAGAGCGCCGAATCGATGAACGATCCGGCCTGACCCGCGATCTTGAAGAAAGCCAGGAAAGAAACGAGGGCGATCATTGCCAGGCAGATCGCCACCAATTCCTTCTTGGCTCGGGGGTCCATGGCGGGGGCGTTGGCCTTCCGCTCCTTCTGCTTATGTTCGGACTTTTTCCCGTTCTTCTTGGCCATACATGGTCAGGCTGCACGATAGGGTGAGCATACCATCACCGCGCCTTATTTTCTATGAAAGCCCGCCGATGGAGGGATAAGTACCAGAAATCCGGCCTTGAAGCCGGATCCTTTGCTGACAACCCTGGCCGAAGGGCCGCGGGTCGGGAACACGCTGACGAGACGGAAGAGGAGTAAAGAGACGGGCACCCGCAAGCGCGGATGTACCGGTGTATCGTCGCAAAGGCGGGCCCGAAGGCCCAAGTTCACCGCATGGGTGAAGCGCGAAGATGCAGCGGAAACGTCTTAAGACCTCGATCGCTCGTGCGTAACCTGATCCGCAGCCGTTCTGCCAGGCATGTCTCGCTACGGAGGTTCGTCCGCCGATGGTCGCGCCCGTTCGGGCGTACGGCGGAGCGTAAGCGTAGTGCGGCGCACCCTCCTCGTCAATGATACGTCAAGAGCCGGAGGTGGGGAAGAAAAAGACTACAGATAACAGATTACAGACAACGGACATCTGTGATCTGTAGTCTGTGGTCTGTTATCTCGCAAAAGAAAAGAGCCCCCATGGCGGGGGCTCTCAAGGCTAGTCGACGGTGGCGGGTGAAGGTTCGGGGGGAGGCGCGTTCGCGGCCAGCTTGGCCTTCCGCGCCTTCTTGTACTTCCGGTAGAGGTTCAGGGCGACGATGATGCCGCCGCCAGGAACGAACGCTGCGAAGGCGGCTTGCGCCAGGACCTTGAAGGCCAGGAAAAGAACGTGCATGCGACACCTCGGAAAAATGCGGGTTGAAGAGACCACGTCTTTGCACTCTGCACTTTCGTGGGTCTCCCTTGAGGACGCGAGCTTCGCTCACATGCTCGAGAGAAACCCCGACCGCAGCTTTCGCATGGCGGTCGGGTAAGTGGAGGACGATCGTGCATCGTCCAAGATACGGGATAAGCGACTGCCGAAACACGGTTTCCCATGCTTAGCCTCGCCCAGGGCGGCGACCGCGCCGAGGTTCGTCGCCGTTGCCGGACCAGCGGTCCGCGATCTCCTTCGCTTGCGCAAGGTCGCCCGTGGAGAGCAGCTTGCGATAGCGACGGTCCTCGCCGTTCTTCTCTTCGTTGGCCTTGATGACCTCGACGAAGACCCGAGCGGCCAGGTCGCAGATGCCGACGACCTCTCCCAGCACCGGCATGAACCGGTGCGCAGGCTCGTCTCGGCGGCAGCAGTCCACGGGGATACCGCAGAACAGCTTTTCGCCGTCGGAACGGATCACCGGCTTGGGGACGGTGGAGTCCAGCTCGTCGACGATCGAGGACTCGGCGTAGGCGATCGCGTAGGCATGCAGCGCCGCTTCGCGCTCCTGCCGTTCGCGCTTGGCCTTGGTGTCGAGCACCCACTTCAGGTACTCGTTGTCCTGCTGCTCCTGGAAGGAGCGGGCGGGACCGATGCCGAGACGCTTGAACGTATGGGAGAGGCGATAGACGCCGCTTCCCGGTTCGCACAAGCCCCGGCCTCGTGCCGCGGCGACCTCGAGCGCATGCTTCCTGCAGCGGATGAGCGGAAGCATCGCTTCGGGTTCGGTGACGGTCAGGCTGGCCTGCAGGTTGTACATGTCGCCTGCCGGGCCCTGCGTTCCGCAACTATCCTCCGCGCAACCGTAGGTCTGCGCATCGGCCGCCACGGGAACCGCACCCGCGCCGCGCTCCCGCGTGCGCAGGGTCTGCCCGAGCGGGTAGACGCCGCAGCCGGGTTCACCCAGCCGCTTGTTGCGTTTCGCGGCGATCTGTTCGGCACAGCGCCTGCACCGCGCCTTCTGGCGCAGCTCGGCGAGCGTGGACCGGAGCGGGTCGCAGGAGAGATTGAACATCTCCTCCGGCCGCTCGGTGACCAGGCAGCCGTCACCATTGCAGGTGAACGTACCTTCCTGGCGTTCATCGGCGGCGTCCTTTCGGTCGTCGCTCTCGTTTCCCTTTTTCCGTTCTTCCATGGCTCGTCTCCTTCGGTGTTGGGTTGGGCGACGACAAAACGACGTCGAACCGCAAGGTGCGCAGGGGTACGACCCCTAACGCCAGTCCTTTGCCCGTAGTGCTGTTATGTAAAGACCTCCGTGTTTATCCGGATTGCATCCGGACGGCGATCGGGTATCGGAAAAATGCCCAGCCGCCGTTCGGACACACCTCTGGAGAGAACTCCAGAAGGTAGCATGCGAAAAGGCTTTTGTCAATCATTTTGGCCACATTCAGGCGAATTTCGGAGGCTAGTTGCGAAATATCCAAGAAATAATTCAACCGTAACGAAGGATGCGGATAAATGGGCGTTCGGACACCGCTCGATGGTCAAAAAATCGCTTTGTTGACGCATAAACTGCCAACCCTTGACAATTCTACCCTCTGGTCCTTGACGGAGTTTTCCACACCTGTTACCATCACGCAGAACAACTCCGCCTTCTGCGGAGAGAGGGGTTCGTCGATGAGACCCGCTAACGCGCCACGCATTTACCGCAATGATGGCCGTGAAAAACGCTTCATAGGGCGACTGAACAAATCGCCTTGTCCACCGGGCTTGGAGGGAAAGATGCTCGGAACGACAAGGGGATTTTTTGTCGTTTTACCGCGTCCCGGCAGTCCGGGCCGGCCCTAGGGAGCGGCGGAAATCGAGAGCGCGTCGTTCACCTAACCCATGCGTAGTCCCCGAGGGGGAGGACGAGGAAACATTTTCGCAGTTATGTCTTCGCCTATGATCTTCAAGCGCATCGCCCCTAAGACGATGGAGCGGAAGACGTTCACGAGCATCGTGGACGCCATGAAACTCCCCGACCTCATCGAGGTCCAGAAGAAATCGTACGACTGGCTTTTCAAGGAGGGCATCCGGGAACTGTTCGAAGAGATCTCGCCGGTGAAGGACTTCATCGGCCGCGACCTCGAACTGTATTTCCTCGACTACTATCTCGACGAGCCGAAGTTCGCCGAGGACATCGCCAAGGCCAAGAACCTCACCTTCGAGGCTCCCCTTCGCGTGAAGGCCCGCCTCATCAACAAGCGCACGGCGGAGACGAAGGAGCAGGAGATCTATCTCGGCGACTTCCCGCTCATGACCGACCGCGGCACGTTCATCATCAACGGCATCGAGCGCGTGGTGGTCTCGCAGCTCGTCCGTTCCGCCGGCGTGTTCTTCACCTCGGAACTGACGCGCGGCCGCAAATATTTCGGCGCCAAGATCATCCCGAACCGCGGCGCGTGGCTCGAGATGGAGACCGACAGCTCCAACGTCATCTGGGTGAAGATCGACCGCAAGCGCAAGGTCGCGGTGACCTCGCTCCTGCGCGCCTTCGGCTACTCGACGAACGAGGAGATGCTCGAGCTTTTCAAGGACATCGACCGGCATCCTTCGATCAAATACATCGAGAACACCCTCGGCAAGGACGCCTCCACGACCGAAGAGGAGGGCCTCAAGGAGGTCTACAAGCGCATCCGCCCGGGCGACCTCGCCACCACCGACAACGCCCGCTCGCTCATCTACTCGATGTTCTTCAACTTCGACCGCTATGACCTGGGCAAGGTCGGCCGCTACAAGTTCGCCCAGCGTTTCGCGATCGAGTACTCGAAGGAGCAGATCGAGAAGCCGGAGCACCGCATCCTGAAGCGCGAGGACCTCGTCGCCATCGTGAAGGAGGTCATCCGTTTGAACATCATGCAGGAAGAACCGGACGACGTTGACCACCTCGGCAACCGCCGCGTCCGCGCGGTCGGCGAGCTCGTCCAGAACCGCCTCCGCGTCGGTCTCTCGCGCATGGAGCGCATCATCAAGGACCGCATGTCCACCATGGACATCATGACGCTGACCCCGTCGCGCCTCGTGAACGCGCGCCCGATCATCGGCGTCATCCGCGAGTTCTTCATGTCCTCGCAGTTGTCGCAGTTCATGGACCAGACGAACCCGCTGTCGGAGCTCGAGCACAAGCGCCGCCTTTCCGCGATGGGCCCCGGCGGCCTTTCCCGCGAGCGCGCCGGCTTCGACGTCCGCGACGTGCATCCGACGCACTATGGCCGCATCTGTCCGATCGCCACGCCGGAAGGTCCGAACATCGGTCTCGTCGGCCACTTGGCCAGCTATGCCCGCGTCAACGAATACGGCTTCATCGAGACGCCCTACCGCAAGGTCGTGAAGGACAAGAAGGGCAAGCCCCGCGTCAGCGAGGAGATCGTCTACCTCAACGCTTTCGCCGAGGAGAAGTCGGTCACCACGTCCGCCACCACCAAGATCGACAAGGACGGCTATTTCGTCGAAGACAAGGTCGCCGTCCGCAAGAACGGCGAACCGACCGTCGCCGCCGTCGCCGAAGTGGACTACATGGACGTTTCCTCGAAGCAGATCGTCTCCATCGCCACCGCCTGCGTGCCGTTCCTCGAGCATGACGACGCCAACCGCGCCCTCATGGCCACGAACATGCAGCGCCAGGCCGTGCCCTGCATCAACCCCGACGCGCCGATCATCGGCACGGGTTTCGAGAAGCGCGCCGCCGTCGACTCCGGCCACGTGCTGGTCTCCCATTTCGACGGCAAGGTGACCGCCGTGCAGGCGGACCGCGTCGAAGTGACCTCCGACGAGGACGGCCACGTGAAGACCTATAAGCTCAACAAATTCGTCCGCTCGAACTCCTCCACCTGCATCAACCAGCGCCCGAGGGTCATGAAGGGCCAGACCGTGAAGGAAGGCGACGTCATCGCCGACGGTCCGTCGGCCCACGGGGGAGAGCTCGCGCTCGGCCAGAACCTGCTCGTCGCGTTCCTGTCCTGGGAAGGCTACAACTACGAAGACGCCGTCATTTTGAACGAGCGCCTGGTGCAGACCGACCGCTTCACCTCGATCCACATCGAGAACTACCAGATCGACGTCCGCGAGACCAAGCTCGGTCCCGAGGTCGTCACCTCCGACATCCCGAACATCAGCGAGGAGAAGCTCAAGAACCTCGATGAGAACGGCATCATCCGCATCGGCGCCGAGGTCGTGTCCGGCGACATCCTCGTCGGCAAGATCACGCCGAAGGGCGAGACCGAGCTCTCCGCGGAAGAGAAACTGCTTCGCGCCATCTTCGGCGAGAAGGCCCGCGACGTGCGCGACAGCTCGCTCTACCTCGAGCACGGCGGCCACGGCAAAGTGGTCGACGTGAAGAT
>Ga0310810_10011488_pt1 | contig 10346 bp, 10 predicted proteins | sample NCmetagenome_FD_207641 | JGI IMG/M metagenome (GOLD analysis project Ga0310810, IMG submission 207641) | Soil microbial communities from experimental microcosm in Duke University, North Carolina, United States - NC | ecosystem: Engineered > Artificial ecosystem > Soil microcosm > Unclassified ...
CCGCAAATAGCGGCGGGCAAGCCCTTCGCGCTTGAAGCCTGTCCTCTCCAACAGCTTGATCGACGCCGTGTTGCTGGGCAGGCAAGCTGCCTCAAGCCGGTGCAGCTCAAGCGAGTCGAACACGAAGGGAATTACCGCGCGCACGGCCGCGGTCATATAGCCTTGCTGCGCGTATTTGGCACCGATCCAGTAGCCGAGTGTGCAGGACTGGGTCACGCCGCGGCGAACGTTGCAGAGAGTGAGGCCGCCGACCAGAGACCCGCTCATGGCGGCGAAAATGAAGAGCGCATAGCCCACGTCCTCGCGGAGATCGCGCAGGTAGTGGCGCACGCGGCGGCGGAAGGAGACGCGAGACAGCTCGTCGCTGGCCCAAAGTGGCTCCCATGGCGTCAGGAACTCGCGACTCGCGGCCCTGAGCTCGGCCCAGGCCGGGTAGTCCGACATCTGCGGCGTGCGCAAAACGACCTTTTCGGATTCGATGACCGGCCCAAGATCGCTCGGGGTTGCGGTTCTGAGCAACGCCATGGCTTAAGCGGACCCTTCAAGCCGCCTTGGTGGCGGGAACCGTGAATTTTTCCGCCACCCTGTCGAATCTTGCAACATGGAGAATGGGCCCAACCGTGGCAAGACTGAGCGGAGAAGTGATCAGCCGCTCAACCAAGGCTTGTACGTCTTTGCCTTCGAGGCTCTCCACCCTTTCGATCAGCTCAGGGGTCGAGAGCGGACGGCCATGGATCAGGATCTGCCGGGCGAGCTGCTCGGCGCGGGCGCTCGAGCTTTCAAGCCCCGCCAAGAGTCCCATCTTGAGCTGAGCCTTGACGCGGCTGATCTCGTCCTCGCCGAAGCCTTCCTCGGCCGCCTTGACCAGTTCGTCGCGGATCACGGCGAACAGCTCGTGCGCCTTGTCGGGGCCTCCGGCGGCGTGAACGGCGAACAGGCCGCTGTCGGTGAGGCCGCTCGAGAAGGCGTAGATCGCGTAGCAAAGCCCGCGCTTCTCGCGCACCTCCTGGAACAGGCGCGAGGACATGCCGCCGCCAAGCGCGCCAGCGCAAATCTGCGCGGCGAAATAGTCAGGATGGCGGTAAGCCGGCGCCTCGAAAGCAAGCACGAGATGGGTCTGCTCGAACGGCTTGCCTGAGCGTCTTACGCCGCCGCCATAGGATGCGCCGCTAGGCTGTGGCGTCGCCGCCTCATCGAGCGCGCCAAGCCTCCGCTCGGCTTCAATGACCAGAGTGGCGTGGTCGACCGCGCCGGCCGCTGCGAGCACCATGTTGGGTGCGTGATAATGCGCCGAGAGATAGGCGCCGAGATGGGCGCGCTTGAAGCGCCTCACGCTATCTGCCGTGCCGAGGATCGGACGCCCCACCGGCTGGCCTGGGAAAGCAGCCTCCTGCACGAGGTCGAAGACGATGTCGTCGGGCGAATCCATCGAGGCGGCGATCTCTTGCAGGATCACGTCGCGCTCGCGCGACAGCTCGGTTCGGTCGAAGCGCGGCGCCAAGATGATGTCGCTCAAGATGTCGAGCGCCAACGCCAGGTCCTTGCGCATCACGCGGGCGTAATAGGCAGTCGAGTCCACGCCGGTTGCAGCGTTGAGCTCGCCGCCCACCGCCTCGATTTCTTCCGCGATGTCGCGCGCGCTTCGCCGCGCCGTTCCCTTGAAGGCCATGTGCTCGAGGAAATGCGCGACGCCGTGCTCGCCCGTCTCCTCGCTGCGGCTCCCTGCACCCACCCACAAGCCGAGCGATACCGTCTCGACTTCGGGCATGGCGTGGCTGACCACGGTCAAGCCATTGGCAAGCTTTGACCGCTCGACGCTCACGCCCGCACCTCAACTTTGCGGCCGCTCGGGCTCATGCCCCTGCCACGCGCGCGAGCAGTGCTCTTGATGAAGTCGGCGACGGCGGCGAAATCGTTGGGCAGCGTCGTGCAGCGCTCGGTCTGGCCAAGCCGGAGCCTCAGCCGTTCGGGCTGCTCCGGCACGCGGCCCGTGGCGCGCTCGACGGCTTCCGGGAACTTGGCGGGATGAGCGGTCGAAAGCACGACCATCGGTGCCGTGCCAAGCCCTGCTTCCCGCCCCGCTGCAGTCACTGCCACGGCGGTGTGCGGATCGGCCAGCACGCCGGTCTCCTCGAACAGTCCGCGAATGGTCATCTCGGTATCGTGCTCGCCGACCGAATGCGCCGTGAACAGGGAGCGCAATTCCGTCAGCTCGGTCTCGTCGAGGCGGAAGGCCTTGGTTTTGCGGAGCTCATCCATGAGCGCTCTCACCCGCTGCGCGTCCCGGCCTGAAAGCTCGAACAGCAGGCGCTCGAAATTGCTTGCAAGCTGGATGTCCATGCTCGGGCTAGAGGTGGCGATCACGCCCTTAGGCTCGTACACACCCGAGGCAAGCGCGCGAGGCAGACTGTCATTGAGGTTCGTGGCGATAACGAGGCGCGCGACCGGAAGGCCCATCGCCCTTGCCGCGTAACCTGCGAAAATATCACCGAAATTTCCGGTGGGCACAGTGAAGGCGACGGCGCGATCGGGCGCGCCGAGGCTCACGGCCGCGGTGAAGTAATACGGGACTTGCGCGAGGATGCGCGCGAAGTTGATCGAGTTGATGCCGGTCAGCCCCAGCCGGTCGCGAAACGCGCCATCGCCGAACAGCGACTTTACGATCATCTGACAGTCGTCGAAGATTCCTTCCAGCGCGATGTTGTGGACGTTGCGCTCAGTCGCGGTCGTCATCTGACGGCGCTGCACATCGCTGACACGCCCCTTGGGGTGCAGGATGAACACGTCGATAGCCTCGAGCCCGCGAAATGCCTCGATTGCCGCGGCGCCCGTATCGCCCGACGTGGCACCAATCACCGTCGCATGCGCGCCTTTGCGCAACAGCGCGCGGTTCATGAGCCGCGCCACGACCTGCATAGCGAGGTCCTTGAAGGCGAGCGTCGGCCCGTGAAACAGCTCCAAGATAAAGGTGTTGGGTGCGATCTGCCGTAAGGGTGCCACCGCCGGGTGATGGAAGCTGCCATAGGCTTCCTCGAGCACCGGCTCGAGATCGGCGAGGCAAGGATCGCCTTCGAGATAAGGCCGCATGATCCGGTATGCCGCGTCGGCATAGTCGAGGCCGGCGAGGCCTGCGATTGCAGCAGGATCAAGCCGAGGCCAGGCTTCGGGCATATAGAGGCCGCCGTCGCGGGCGAGCGCGGCAAGGAGCACGCCTTCGAAGGGGAGCGCCGGCGCTTCACCGCGCGTCGAGACGAACTTCACAACATGCCTCTTGGCTGAGGGCGGGGGTTTTTTCGAGGGCAACCTACCGTTCGGCGCGCTGGCCCGCAACAAGGCCAAAAGCCTTAACCTACGGAGCTTCCTGCCGGTAGAGGCTCCGCACGTAGAACGCGTAGATCACAATGAGAGCAGCGGCGAGTCCAAACCAGGTGATGGCATATTGCAGGTGGTTGTTGGGGAGCGAAAGCCGCGTCTGCCCTCCTTCGGGCCAGGCGCCCGGAACCTCGCTCTTCTCGGCCTCGATGAAGAACGGGGGCACGTCGAGCGTCGCCGTCGGAAACATCGAGATAACCATGCCGTTGAGATCGCGCCAGAACCAGCGATTGACCTCCGGCTCGTTGTTGGGCGTGAACAGGCCTTGCGTCTCCGGGATACGCACGATTCCTGTAACCGTGGTTGTGCCCTCAATCTCGCCTGAAGCGCGCGTAGATGAGTCCTTCAATTGGTCCGGGACAAAGCCGCGATCGACGAGAACGAGCACCCCTTGGGTGGTGGTAAACGGCGTGATCACGTGCCAACCGGGCGTGCCGTCGGAGATCGACTGGGAGAACAGGTAGCGCTCCTTCGTGTTGTCGAAACGGCCTTCGACGCGGACGCGGTAATAGCTCGCGTCGCGTCCTTCCTTAGCGAGCGCAACGGCCTGATCGAGGCTGATGGGCTCGCCTTTGGTGCGGGCATCGATGGCGGCGATCAGCCCCTCCTTCCAGTGGAGTCGCTTAACCTGCCAGATGCCGAGCCCGATCAGCACGGCAAGCGCGGCAAAAGCGAGCGCGGTGAAGCCGATAAGGTCTTTGGTCTGCATCGCGCTCCTAGTCCGAGGCGAGCTTGCCCTCTTCGGCCTTGTGCCTGAACTGAAGCGCGATCAGCACGCCCTTGAATGACCGAAGCAGAACGAGCGGCAGGATGATGGCGAGCGGGCCCCACAAAGCTGCGTGCAGCCAGTAAGGCGGCGAATACAAAATCTCGACGATCAGCGCGAGGCCGACCACGATGAATCCGGTGACTAGGATCACGAACACGGCAGGCCCGTCGCCGGAATCGGCGAAGCGGTAGTCGAGCCCGCACACGTTGCAGCCCGGCGCAAGCGCGAGGTAGCCGGAATAAAGCTTGCCGCGGTGGCAGGATGGGCAGCGGCCGAGAATCCCCGCCAAAATCGTCGACCCTAGCGAGGGCACGTCCTGCGCGACTTCGTGAGCCATTTCAGTTCCTTGAAAACAAAAGGGCGGCCGCGCGGCCGCCCCTCTAAAGACGCCGAAGGCGCCGTTATTCCGCAGGATAGTTGGACCCCGCTCCCCACACATAGATGCAGGTGAACAGGAACAGCCACACCACATCGACGAAATGCCAGTACCAGGCGGCGGCCTCGAAGCCGAAATGCTGCTTCGGGGTGAAGTCGCCCCGCATTGCCCTCATCAGCATCACCGTCAGGAAGATGGTGCCGACGATCACGTGGAAGCCGTGGAAGCCGGTCGCCATGAAGAACACCGAGCCGTAGATGTGGTTGGCGAAGGCAAATCCTGCGTGGGAATACTCGTAAGCCTGGCAGACAGTGAACAGGATGCCGAGCACGATGGTGCAGAGCAGGCCTCTCACCAGGCCCTTGCGGTCATTGTGCAGCAGGGCGTGATGCGCCCACGTCACCGTGGTGCCCGAGGTGAGCAGGATCAGCGTGTTGACGAGCGGCAAGCCCCACGGATTGAAGGTGTGGGCGAACCAGCCGAGGCCGGCAACGTCGGTATCAGCGCTCGGCACCGGCGGCCACTGTCCGCCGAGCACTTGGGTCCTGGCATAGGTGATGGCGCTGTGGGGATAGAGCGCGGCGTCAAAATAGGCCCAGAACCAGGCGACGAAGAACATCACCTCTGAGGCGATGAACAGGATCATGCCGTAGCGGAGATGAAGCTGCACGACTGGCGTCTCGTAGCCCTCATGCGCTTCGCTGATCACGTCGCGCCACCAGCCGAACATGGTGAAGATGACGAGCAGGAAGCCCGGGATGACGTACCAGAGGTGTGGCGCGCCGGCCTTCTTCGACATGAAATAAAGGAGCGCCCCGATGGCGAGCGTAAAGGCCCCAACTGAGCCCACGATCGGCCACGGGCTCGGATTGACGAGATGATAATCGTGCTGTCTCGCGTGGGCGTCGGCCATCGTGCTTTCCCTTCCTCCAGAATCTAGCCTTGCGGCGCGGCGGTCGTGCCGGGATCGTTGTCGCTGCGGTAGAACGTATAGGACAGAGTGATGTCGGTAATGTTCTTGGTGTCCTCGTCGTCGACGATCTTGGGATCGACGAAGAAGGTCACTGGCATTTCGACGCTCGCATTGGCGGCGAGCGTCTGCTTCTTGAAGCAGAAGCATTCGATCTTGGTGAAGTAGCGGCCGGCAAGCTCTGGCGCCACGTTGAACACGGCGGTTCCGCTGACCGGCGTGCCCGTCTTGTTGGTGGCCTTGAAGAAGGCGAGAGCCACCTCGCCGATCTTGACGTCCATGACGCGCTGATCGGGCGCGAAGGTCCAGGGCAGCGCGCCGTCGACATTGCCGTCGAACCTGACGCGGATGGTGCGGTCGAGCGCCTCACCCGGCGCACGCTCGGCGCGTTGCGGCACGCCGCCATAGCCGGTGGCTTGGCAGAACAGCCGGTAGAGCGGCACGGCGGCGAAGGATGCGCCCACCATTGCCGCGACCAGCCCGACCAGGGAGAGCGCCAGCAGTCCATGGCGCTTCCGATGCTTATCTTGCGTGGGTTCGGTCATGAGTTTGGCTGAGATCACAGCGGCCGGTCGGCCACATTGCCGCCCAGCCTGACAATGGTGACGATGAAGAACAGCACGACGAGCGCGGCAAGGATCCAGGCGATGGCGAGGGATCGCATGCGTTGGCGGCGGTTTCGTTCTTGTTCCGCATCTTGCATTACGACGTCCAGGGGAGCGGCAGGAGGCCGCTGATGTCGAAGCCCTGCTCGACGAGAATCGCGGCGAACAGGAGGAAGAGATAGAGCACGGAATAGGCGAACAGGTTCTTGGCGGCGCGGTCGGCGCTCTCCCCTTCCCGCTCGCGGTAGCAGTCATAGGCGAACACCACGAACAGCGCTCCAAGCACCGACGCGATGCCCGCATAGAACGTGCCGCCGAGGCCGATGATCGCTGGCACCATGCCGAGCGGTGCGAGGATCAGGCTATAGATCAGGATCTGGCGCCTGGTGCTGTCCGGTCCGCTTACCACCGGAAGCATCGGGACGCCGGCACGCGCATAGTCTTTGGTCCTGAGCAGGGCGAGCGCCCAGAAGTGAGGCGGCGTCCACACGAAGATGATGAGGAACAGCACGAAGGATTGCAGGCTCACGCTGTCAGTCGCGGCGGCCCAGCCGATCATCGGCGGCACGGCGCCGGCAGCTCCGCCGATCACGATGTTCTGCGGCGTCGCCCGCTTGAGCCACATGGTGTAAACGAAGACATAGAAGGCGATGGTGAGTGCAAGCAGCGCGGCGGAGAGCCAATTCACCATCAGCCCCATGCAGATCACAGAACCCGCGCCAAGCACCGCGCCGAAATCGCGCGCCTCGAGCTCGCTCACCTTGCCGCGGGGGACCGGCCGGGCGGCAGTGCGCGCCATCCGCGAGTCGATATCGGCGTCGTACCACATGTTGAGCGCGCCGGCGGCTCCCGCACCGACCGCGATGCAGATCAGCGCCGCGATGGCGAGCACCGGATGCATCGAGCCAGGCGCCGCGACGAGACCGACCAGAGCCGTGAACACCACGAGGAACATCACCCGCGGTTTCAACAGCGCGACATAGTCAGCAATGTCGCTGCCGGCGTCGGCTTCGAACGCCTCACGTACTACGGGCAATCCGCCGTCGGCCATGCTTCACTCACTTAAATCGATGCCGTCGCCAGGACTCGGCACGGCCGACTGCTCATAACCAGCTCTGCTCATTTGATGCGCGGCAGCGTCTCGTAGCTGTGGAAGTTCGGCGGCGACGGCAGCGTCCATTCGAGCGTGGTGGCGCCGACACCCCAGGGATTGGCTGGGGCATGCACCCGGCGCGCAAACGCCTGGGCAATGCCGTACAGGAACACGAGCAGACCGGCGAAGGCGACGTAAGAGCCGATCGAGGCGACGAAGTTCCAACCTGCGAACGCATCGGGGTAGTCGGCGATGCGGCGCGGCATACCGGCGAGACCGAGAAAGTGCATCGGGAAGAAGGTGAGGTTCGCGCCGATGAGAACACGGCGCCGAGCGACAGCACGTAGTGGAAATGTCCCACCACGTAATACGTGTCGTGGAACGAGCGGTCGACGCCGGCATTGGCGAGCACCACGCCGGTCACCCCGCCGATGGTGAACAGGAAGATGAAGCCGAGTGCCCACAGCATCGGCGTGCGGAACTGGATCGAACCGCCCCACATGGTGGCGATCCACGAGAAGATCTTAACGCCGGTAGGCACGGCGATGACCATGGTGGCAAACACGAAATAGGCTTGCGTGTTCACGCTGATGCCGGCCGCATACATGTGGTGAGCCCACACCACGAAGCCGATCACGCCGATGGCAACCATGGCGTAAGCCATGCCGAGATAGCCGAACACCGGCTTCCGCGCGAAGGTCGAGACGATCTGACTGATCATGCCGAAGCCGGGCAGGATCAGGATGTAAACCTCGGGGTGGCCGAAGAACCAGAACAGATGCTGCCACAGCAGCGGATCGCCGCCGTGAGCGGGATCGAAGAACGCGGTGCCGAAATTGCGGTCGGTGAGCAGCATGGTGATGGCGCCGGCAAGCACGGGCAGCGAGAGCAACAGCAAGAAGGCGGTGACCAGGATCGACCACACGAACAGCGGCATCTTGTGCAGCGTCATGCCCGGCGCGCGCATATTGAAGATGGTGGTGATGAAGTTGATGGCGCCGAGGATCGACGAGGCGCCGGCAAGGTGTATCGAGAGAATCGCGAAGTCCATGGCGATGCCGGGCGTGCCCTTGGTGGTGAGCGGCGCATAAAGCGTCCAGCCGGCTCCAACGCCGTTGCCGCCGGGCATGCCCGGCATGAACAGCGAGGTGAGCAGCAGCGCAAAGGAGGCCGGCAGCAGCCAGAACGAGATGTTGTTCATGCGCGGGAAGGCCATGTCCGGCGCGCCGATCATGAGCGGCACGATCCAGTTGCCGAACCCGCCGATCATCGCCGGCATCACCATGAAGAACACCATAATGAGGCCGTGCGCGGCGACGAACACGTTGAACACCTCGGGATCGCTGAAGATCTGCATGCCCGGGTTCATCAACTCGAGCCGCATGGCGATCGATAGGACGCCGCCGATCACGCCGCCCGTCATGGCGAAGATCAGGTACATCGTGCCGATGTCTTTGTGATTGGTTGAGTAGACCCAGCGGCGCCAGCCATAAGGATGCTCCTCATGATGGGCCACATCATCATGGACGTTGGTATGCGTGGGCTGTGCCATAGTCGTCTTCCTCTTAGTCTCGTCTGTCGCTCAAATCGTTCGTCGCGCGAGCGTTGCTCGCTAGTTCTGCGCCTCGGCCACTTTGCCGGCCTCGTCGCGCGATGCGCTCGCGGCCTTGGTCTTGGCGAGCCAATCGTTGAACTCCTGCTCGGACACCACGCGCACCGCGATCGGCATGAAGGCGTGGTTGCGTCCGCAGAGCTCCGAGCACTGGCCGTAGTACCAGCCCTCGCGCTCGGCCCTGAACCAGGTGGTCTGCAGCCGGCCCGGCACGGCGTCGAGCTTGATGCCGAAGGACGGCACCGCCCAGTCGTGGATCACGTCGTTGGCCTTGACCTGGACCTGGATGTTCTTGCCGACCGGCACCACAACCTCGTGGTCGACGGTGAGCAGGCGCGGCTGGCCTTCCTTGAGGTCGGCGTCCTGCACGATGATCGAATCGAAGTGGATGCCCTGATCGGGGTAGTCGTAGGTCCAGTACCACTGGCTGCCGGTGGCGGTGATGGTGAGGTCAGGCTTGGGAAAATCGTATTGGGCGAACAAGAGCCTGAAGGACGGGATGGCGATGGCAACCAGGATCAAGATCGGGATCACGGTCCAGGCGACCTCGATCGGAGTGTTGTGCGAAGTGCGCGAGGGCTGCGGGTTGGTGTTCTCGTTGAAGCGCCGCATCACGTAGACGAGCAGGCCGAGAACAAAGAGGGCGATCAGCGTGATGATGATGGTGACGTAGGTATGGAACGAGGTGATCTGGTCCATGATCGGCGTGTTGGCCCGCTGAAAGCCGATTTGCCAAGGCGCCGGTTGTCCGTCCGTGGCGTAAGCCACGCCGCCAGAGGCCAGCACGGCGGTTACCAGCATCACGATTCGATGGAAAATCGCCATCCCTTCTCTCCTAAAGCCTACTCCCCGCTGGTCGCCATCTATGGAGAGAGGCGGCCGGCCTTTCGCCATTGGGCGGGGCGAACCGAGCGTTGCCCACGCCGCTTGGTCTAAGCGAGGGCGGCGCGGAGGAATCAGTCCCGAATATATGGCGTCGCCCCCACCGTCATTCTGCCGCCACGCCTAGCGAACTTGCGGAGTTGGCGGCTCTTTTCCGGTGTTAAAATCATAAACAATATACTTGTGCAAGGGCGGTTTTCGTTTCCGCCAAACTTTGAGGGCGCGGCACAATGTCCTTACCCTTTCATACCCGTCTATAACTGGGTGTCCGGTGCCAATTCCGGTGCCAATTATGCCCTAGCCTCACCTCCTGCCCGGCCGCTTGCCGTTGGTGGACTCTTAGTCCCCGCCTCTGCGAAAATCTGGGTCAATGATCATAGGCGCGTCATCATCACTGGCAGAGACATATGTCCGTAATTCTCCTCGCGATCTTTTGGCACTTCTTTGCATCTGGTGGGCCTTAAGCGCGCCAGCACGGAAGGAGCGGCAGGAAAACGGCGTGTTCCGAGGAAGCGGTGCGTCATCGACTTTGGTCATACCACCCCCTCCCAGAGGTCATACCACCCCCTCCCAGAAATGGGTCCCCGCGTCTGTGGCCTTCGCTTTCGTGACTTTGGTGATGCTCCCTGAGCAATGCCGCGTGATTTGCTTAGTCGGGTCAAGGACA
>Ga0310810_10011489_pt1 | contig 10345 bp, 10 predicted proteins | sample NCmetagenome_FD_207641 | JGI IMG/M metagenome (GOLD analysis project Ga0310810, IMG submission 207641) | Soil microbial communities from experimental microcosm in Duke University, North Carolina, United States - NC | ecosystem: Engineered > Artificial ecosystem > Soil microcosm > Unclassified ...
GCTCAAGATCGTCGATGAGGTCAAGACCGGCATCCTGGCGCATGATGTCGGCTTTCTCGGGCACCACCTCGAAGCCGGCCCCGACGTCAACCTCGAGATGCTGTTCACCCCGCCGGATGTGCTCGCCCTGATCGGCTCGCCGCGGCCGCATATCGGCGCCGATATCAACACCGCAGGGAAAACCAGCGACGGCTATTTTGGCCTAACCTGGGGCATCATGCTGATCCAGAGCCTGTTCGGCACGGGCGACGGCGTCTTTATCAATGGCAGCCTCGGCGGGGCGGTGCACGACGGCTACCTCAATTCGGGGCCGCCCAACCGCAAATTGCTGGGCACGCGCGTTCTGTTCCGGGAAAGCGCCGAGCTCGGTTATCAGTTGGTGCCGGGGATCAGCATGTCGGCGCTGCTCGATCACATTTCGAACGCCAATATCGGCCACCACAACATGGGCATAACCAGCGCGGGAGCGCGCCTCGGCTTCAAGTTCTGAGACCGCTCGCCCATTTCGCGAGCACCGCCGCATCCGGATCGCGCCGCTCAATTCGGCCACGACCGCCCCGCCCACAAAAAACTGCGAGCATTATCAGCACGCTGAGCGCGAATGTTGCAGGTTAGCCACGCTGCGACGAAAACACCACGAGGCGAACAACCCGTGCTTGGATCGCCGCAACACGCGCAATATCATAAGTGGAGAGGAACGTGCGTCCTTTGCGTGGGTAACTTTTGTTTTTGGGGGACCAATGACCAAAAAGCGGAATATCGGCACCGTAGCGGCACTGGGCGGGTTGACCGCCGCGGTCGCATTGATTACCGCGTTGCCTAGCGCGAGAGCCGATGAACTCGGCGATCTTCGCGCCAATCAGGAGCTCTTGCAGCGGCGTATCGACCAGCTCGCGCAAGTGCCTCCGCCGGCGCCGCCGGGTGGCCCAGGCGGCCCCGTCATGGCGGGCAGTTTCCCGCGCTCTTTCGTGATCCCCGGCACCGAGGTATCGCTGCGCGTCGGCGGCCAGGGCGTTGGGTCGGTGGTCTGGTACCTGAAGGGCAGCGCCGTCGGCGGCGCGCTGAACGGCCAGGGCTCGTTCAACGAAACCTTTGTCGACGGCCAGGGCGGCACCGGCAATCTACCCGGCATCCCGCTCAACACGCACACCTTCTCGGCAGGGCCCGGCGCGCCGGTCGGCTTTGCCCACAGCCGCAGCTCCGAATGGGATTTCTCGGGCAAGCAGAGCCGCGTCTTCCTCGATGCGCGCACGCCGAGCCCCTATGGCGAGGTCAAGGCCTATATCGAATTCGACTTTGCGGCCTCGAACACCAACACGATCCTCAACAACAACCAGGGCAGCGTTAACGGCTACATCCCGCGTCTGCGCCAGGGCTATGCAACCCTCGGCGGATTGCTGATGGGCCAGACGCAAGGCACCTTCACGGACAACGACTCCGAACCTGAAATCCTCGATTTCGGTGGCCAGACCGGCACACCCTTCGTCGCGCGCACGCCGCAGATCCGCTACACCTACCCGTTGCCCTACGGCATGTCGGTGGCGGTCGCAGCCGAGAACCCGAGCCCGAACTTCGCCGGGCCGTTCGGCACCTTCTTTACCGACACCAACCAGATCCCGACCTCAGCTTCGTGCGCCGCGTTCACAACGCCGGCGATCAACGGCACGGCGACTGGGACGGCAACGATCGGCGGGACGACGGTGGCGTCCAACATCACCAATGCGTGCCTCGGTAACGCCGCCTTCTTCAACCCGTCGCAGGATCTCGCGCCGAATTTCGTCGCGCGGTGGCGGATCGAGCAGCCCTGGGGCCACATCCAGGTCGGCGCCCAGACGATCCTCTACACGCTCAATGACGGCATGTTCCTGAACAAGCAATACCTCGGTTATGGCGGTTCGCTGTCAGGCAACTTCTTCACCTGGGGCAAGGACAATTTGACCTGGGGTGTGGCCGGCGGCGATGGCATCGGCGACGGCATTGCCAACAACGTCGGTGTCGCGACCAATTTCGGCGGCGCCCTGAACGGCCAGGCGGTCAACGCGACGGACAGCCGCTCGAACTTTTCGCTGAACCGTCCGCTCTATGACGCAGCGGTCTTGGCCACGACGATCGTCTCCTGGAGCGGCCGCATCGGTTACCAGCATTGGTGGACGCCGGAACTGCGCTCGACGGTTGATTTCAGCGTCAACCACAACGACATCCCGGCGCTGGTGCAGGCTTCCGGCCGGGCTGCCAACAACAAGGAACTGGCCCTCGCGCACGTGAACCTGATCTGGAGCCCGGTGGCGTTCGTCGACCTCGGCATTGAAGGCGGTTGGGGTCACCGCGAAGTCGTCTCCAACCTGAAGGGCGACGCCTGGACTATGCAGAGCTCGCTGAAATTCCGCTTCTAAGCTCCGCATCTACTGATCGGCATGCAACCCGCCGGCTCCGCCGGCGGGTTGTTGCTTTTGGCGGATGCGATTCCATTGCAGAGCGATAAACAATCTGTGGCATAAGCAGCCCTCGCCGCCGCTCGGCGATCTCCCCTCCGAAGTCGAACCCCGTCATGCGCTCTCTCGTCCGTTTGGCTCTCCTGGCCCTTGCATCGGCTGGCCTTGTCGCCTGTTCCCAGTCCTATGCGAGCCGGGTCGACGATCGCACCTTTCACATCGAGGGACCGGAAGTCCCGGGTGGTTCCGACGCGCCGAACCGCCGTCTCGCGGACAAGCTGTGCCCGCGCGGCTATCGCGTCCTCGAGGAGAGCCGGCGCAAGCCCGACCCAAACTCGCAGATACAAACTTTTTGGACGGTCCGCTGCCTCTGATGGCCAGCCGTCTCGGCTGATTCTCCGTCGCGACGGACACACGCCCTACGCCTCTTGCTGGGCGCGGCATCCCGGCGCAATCTGCGCCACGCCTATGGGCGATCGACAAAATGAGAGGGCGCGTGCAGGGCCGATTCTACGACGCGCTGGAAACCCGCAGCCCGGACGAGCGCGAGGCAACGCTGATGACCGAGCTGCCGCGGGTCATCGCGGCGGCCAAGGCGCATGCCCCCGCCTATCGCGGGCGGCTCGCCAAGGTGCGGCCCGAGGATGTTACCGATCGGCGCGCGCTCGTGGATCTGCCGCTGACCCGGAAATCGGATTTGATCGAGATGCAGCGGCGCGACCCGCCCTTCGGCGGACTAAACGCGGCGCCGATCGCCAGCCTCGCGCGGGTGTTCTCGTCACCCGGTCCGATCTATGAGGTCGAAGCCCGGCGGCCCGATTTCTTCCGCATGGCGCGGGCGATGTACGCCGCCGGGATTCGCGGCGGCGAGCTGATCCACGTTGCCTTCTCGTACCATTTGACCCCGGCCGGCGCGATGGTGGACAGCGCCGCGCAGGCGCTCGGCTGCCCGGTCATTCCGGCTGGCACGGGCCAGACCGAACTCCAACTCCGCACGATCACCGATCTGAAGCCCGATGCCTATGTCGGCACGCCGTCCTTTCTGAAAATCCTGCTCGACCGCGCGGCCGAGCAAAACAGCCATGTCAGCTCGATCAAAAAGGCGCTCGTCGGCGCCGAGGCGTTTCCGGCCGTGTTGCGCAGCGAGTTTCGCCAGCGCGGCATCACGGCACTGCAATGCTATGGCACCGCCGATCTCGGCCTGATCGCCTATGAGAGCATCGGCCCCGATGGCGAGGTCTGCCCCGGCATGGTGCTCGACGAGGGAATCATCGTCGAATTGGTGCAGCCCGGCACGGGCGACCCGGTGCCGCCCGGCGAGGTCGGCGAGGTCGTCGTAACCACGCTGACCCCGGAATACCCGCTGATTCGCTTTGCGACCGGCGATCTCTCGGCATTGCTGGCCGGCCCCAGCCCCTGCGGCCGGACCAATCACCGCATCAAGGGCTGGATGGGCCGCGCCGATCAGACCGCAAAGGTGCGCGGCATGTTCGTGCATCCGGAGCAGGTCGCCGAAATCGTCCGCCGGCACAAATCGATCATCCGGGCGCGGCTCGTTATCGAGCGGCCGGCGAGCGCGGATCAGATGAGCTTGCACATCGAGATGGGTGAGCCGGCCGAAAGCGTCGCGGCGATCACCGAATCGGCACAGGCTGTTACAAAGCTCCGCGCCGAAATCGTGCGGGTTCCCGAAGGCAGTCTGCCAAATGACGGCAAGGTCATCGAGGACCGGCGCCCGGTCGATTAAGCTGTCGGTTAACAAGCTCCACCAAATAGCCTCAATTCGAGCATTTCGCGGTCGCAATCGGGAGCCATATGAGCATCGTAAGGTTCTCCCTTACAGGTTTGTCCCCCAAACCTCGTCTCCGGCCGATCCCCTCGGCCGGCGGCTTCGCGGCTCCGGTTCTCCCCCTCCGGAGCCGCTTTTTTTAGGCCCGAAGGGTTGCCTCCGTTTTCCGCAACGGCCGAGCTTATCGGCGAAAACCTTGCCTGCCGGCGCGGCGAGCGGTTCGTCTTCGCCGGTCTCGATTGCCGCATCGCGCCCGGGGATGCGTTAGTGCTGACGGGGCCGAATGGCAGCGGCAAATCGAGCCTGCTGCGCCTATTGGCGACACTGCTCGCGCGCGCCGCGGGCCGCATGCTCTGGGGCGGTATTCCGGTCGAGGACGATTGGCCGGGGTATCGGGCGGCGATCCATTATTTCGGGCACCTCGACGGCGTGAAGCCGGCGCTGACTCCGCGCGAGATGCTTGGTTTCTGGGCGGCCTTGCGCGGCGTGCACCGTCCCGCGATCGATGCGGCGCTCGCCGCCTTCGGGATCGAGCGAATCGCCGATTGGCCATGCCGCTGGCTCTCGGCCGGCCAGCGGCGACGACTCGCTCTGGCGCGGCTCATCGCCGCCCCCGCTCCTGTATGGCTGCTTGACGAGCCTGCCGCCGCCCTCGACGCCGACGGCGAAGCCCGCCTCGCCGCCGCGATGGCATCGCATCGTGCGGCGGGCGGCCGGGTCGTCGTCGCCACGCATCAGCCGCTCGCGCTGCCCGGTGCAGCGACACTGGCGCTCGACCGGTTTGCGGCGGCGCGCGATCCGATCGCCATCTGATGCGCGCCTTCTGCGGTCTGATCCGCCAGGAGCTGCGGCTGGGGATGCGCCAGGGCGGCGATATCGGCCTCGTGCTCGGTTTTTTTGTGCTTGCGGTCATCCTGTTCCCGTTCGGGATCGGGCCGGAGCCGGAATTGCTGCGGCGCGTCGCGGCCGGGATCGTCTGGGTCGCGGCGCTGCTCGCCGCCGTCCTGAGCCTCGACCGGCTGTTCGCCGCCGATTATGCCGATGGCGGCCTCGACCAGATTGCCTTGTCGGCGATGCCGCTGGAGATGGCGGTGCTGGCCAAATCCGCCGCCCATTGGCTGACGACGGGGCTGCCGCTCGTCATCGTGAGCCCGCTGCTCGCGATGCTCGTCGATCTCGACCCGGCGGCGTTGCCGAGCCTCGTCCTCGGGCTGTTGCTCGGGACACCGGCGATGAGCCTCGTCGGCGCGATCGCGGCGGGTTTGAGCCTCGGCGCGCGCCGGCCCGCCGTGCTGACGACCCTGCTGGTGTTGCCGCTTTACCTGCCGCCCTTGATTTTCGGGACGGGCGCGGTCGAGGCGAGCCTTGCCGCCGAGGGGGCGCGCGCGCATCTGCTGCTGCTGGCCGCGCTGACCGTGGCGGCGGTGCCGCTCGCACCGCTCGCCGCCGCCGCTGCGTTGCGGCAGGCGCTCGACTGAAATGCCTGCGACTTATCTGCGACTCAGCGACACTGACGCCGCTCCGGCGATGCGCTACAACCCGCCGCCTCGACGGATTACTTGTTTCCAATGCTGAGCCATCTGGCCAACCCGGCGCGTTTTATGCGGATCAGCGGCGTCGCCTTGCCGTGGCTCGGCGGGATAAGCCTGGTTGTGCTCGCGCTGGGCCTTGTGTGGTCGCTGATCCTCGCGCCCCCCGATTACCAGCAGGGCGAGAGCGTGCGGATTATGTTCATCCATGTCCCGGCGGCCTGGATGGCGTTGTCGGTCTACCTGTTTGTCGCGGTCGCCAGCGCCATCGCGTTGATCTGGCGGCATCCGCTGGCCGAGATCGCGGCGCAGTCCGCCGCCCCGATCGGCGCCGGCTTTACGTTTGTCTGCCTCGCGACCGGATCCCTCTGGGGCCGGCCGATGTGGGGAACATGGTGGGTGTGGGATGCGCGGCTGACCTCGGTTTTGGTCCTGTTCTTTCTCTATCTCGGCTACATCGCGCTGGTGAATGCGTTTGACGATGCGAGCCGCGGCGGGCGCGCCGGATCGCTCCTGGCGCTGGTCGGCGTCGTCAATCTGCCGATTATCAAATTCTCGGTCGATTGGTGGAACACGTTGCATCAGCCGGCGAGCGTCTTTCGCTTCGGCGGGCCGACGATCGACCTCTCGATGCTTGTCCCGCTCCTGGTCATGGCGTTGGGATTTACCTTGTTGTTCGGATGGCTCCTGCTGTTGCGCATGCGCACCGCGCTGAACGAGCGCCGATTGCGCGCCCTGCGCATCTACGGGCAGGCGGCAACCGCCGGTGCGGCCGGCGAGCCGGCGAGCGCGGCCGCGCGCCCGGCCTGGCGCTGATGCCGATGCGCGCACTCACGACATATTTCGCGATGGGCGGCTATGCCGGTTTCGTGTGGCCCGCTTACGGGATCGCCGCGGCCGTGCTGGGCGGGCTCGCGCTCCACTCCTGGCGGCATTACCGCGCCAGCCGTGACGCTTTGGCCGCGGCGCAACGACCGCGCGATTCGCGGGAATGACCCGCAAACGACGGCGCCTCTTGACGGTCCTGGCGGGTCTAGTTGCGCTCGGCGCGGCGACGGCGCTCGTGCTCGCCGCCTTTAACGACAATCTGGTCTTTTTCTACAGCCCGAGCGAACTGGTCGCGAAGCACGTCGCACCGGACCGGCGCATCCGCATCGGTGGCCTCGTCGAGACAAACAGCGTCGCCAGACAGGTGGACGGCCATGCCGTCGCGTTCCGCGTGAGCGACGGTCAAACGGAGCTGCGGGTCGTCTACGACGGGATCCTGCCGGATTTGTTCCGCGAAGGGCAGGGGGTCGTCGCAGAGGGGAAATTGGGCCGCGACGGTGTCTTTGTCGCGTCAAACGTGCTCGCCAAGCACGATGAGAAATACATGCCGCCTGAGGTCGCCGACGCGCTCAAAAAAAGCGGGCGCTGGCAGGAAGGCAGCACGCCGTCCGGCAAGCCGGCCCCCTTGCCGGCAAAGGCGCCCTGATTGTTTTGTCTTTCGAGCAAAGACCTCATCCAAAATAGGTCCCGGCGAAGGCCGGGACCCATCCAGCTACCGCACGAGCGACTGACAAATGGGTCCCGGCCTGCGCCGGGACCTAATTCTGGGCTGATAGCGGATTTAGCGAGGGTCCAGTTGATCGGTTCGCACGCTAGGGCTGGGGCGGGCGGTCGGCGCTGGCCTTGGTGGCGAGAAATCGCGGCAGGTCGGGCCAGGCATAGCCGGAGGCTTCGACCTTTTTGCCGCCGACCGCGAACATCTTGCGCTGCACCTCGCGCCCGCCGAGGCGTTGGTAAAAAAACCGCCCTGGATTATCGCGCAACACCCAGATGATCGCCGAGCCGCAGCCCTGGTCAACCAGCCGCTCGAACAAGGCGAGGAGGAGCCGGCGGCCGATGCCCTGGTTCTGCCAGTCGGGCGCGACGTAGAGGGTAAAGACCTCGCCTGCGAATTCCGGCTCGCCGCGGCAGCGGCCGCAGCTGCCGAAACCGAGGATATGCCCATCCTGATTGACCGCGACGCGCACATCGTGCGGCTCGCGCTCGATGACGGTGGCCCAGCCGAGCTCGCGCCGCTGCGTCGACAGTCCGACCAGAAAAGGCGCCGCCAGAATGCCGGCATAGGTCGCGCGCCAAGTCTCGACATCGAGCCGCGCGATGCCGCGCGCGTCGCCGGGCCGTCCGCTGCGGATCGTTATCTCGTCCATCCCGTTGCATTGTGCCCGGTTTTGCATGCGCTGGGGAGAGCGTTCCTGTCCGTCGGTGTCAATCTGAGGGCGCGCGGCTTCGCGCGTGGCATTCGCGGACCGTGCCAATTATGGTGCGCCCATGCTCCCGCTCCGGCTGTTCATTCTCGCGTCCATGGCGCTTCTGGCCGCGCTGGCCCCCGCAGAGGCGGCACACAAAAAGAAGAAGCCTGCGCCCGCTCCCGCTCCGGCCGAGGCGCCCGCGCCAAAAGCGGGCGCAGCGCAGCCGCTTGGACAAAGCGGCTCCTGGACCGCATACCAGGCGCAGGACGGCACCGGCCTCGTCTGCTACGTCATGGCCCAGCCGCAAAAGAGCGAGCCGGCGGGAGGTTGGCGCAAAGCCATGGCGATGGTGACGCATCGCCCGGGCGAGAAGATCGCCAATGTCGTCAGCTTTGTCGAAGGCTACCCGGTCAAGCCGGGCAGCGAAGTGCAAATCGATATCGGCGGCAGCAAATTCGATCTCTTTACCAAGGACGACAGCGCCTGGGCCCGTACCGCCGAGCTCGACCGCATGATCGTCGCCTCGCTCGGCAAGGCGAAGCAGGTGGTCGTCCGCGGCGCGCCGCAAAAGGGCGCGGCCACGACCGACACCTATGCGCTCGCCGGTTTCGCAAAGGCTCTCGCGCTGATCGACAAGGCCTGTGGGGTCAAGCGGTAGGGCGCCGGACAAAAACCCTGTCCGCTATTGCCCGGCTCCTCCCCTGCGAAGCGGGGGAGAAGCCAGCCAAGTTGCGGCTGCGACGGTGGCGGTCCATATCTTGCGCCATGTCTGTCGAAACAGCCGCCAATCGGCCGCGGCGCAACCTCGTCGGCTTGAGCCGGGCTGAGCTGGCCGCGGAAATGGCCGGCTTCGGCGCCGAGCCGTTCCGTGCGCGCCAGCTATGGCATTGGATCTATCACCGCGGCGTCACCAATTTCGCGGTCATGACCAATTTGGCTAAGGGGTTCCGGGAGCGGCTTGCCGAGAACTATGAATTGCGCCGGCCCGACATCAGCCGCGCCCTCGCCTCCCTCGACGGCACGCGCAAATGGCTGTTGCGCTTTGATGACGCGCAGGAGGTCGAGACCGTCCACATCCCGGAGAGCGACCGCGGCACATTGTGCGTATCCTCGCAGGTCGGCTGCACCCTGACCTGCACCTTCTGTCATACCGGGACGCAGCGGCTGGTGCGCAATCTGAGCGCGGCGGAGATCGTCGGGCAGATCATGATCGCGCGCGACGCGCTCGGCGAATGGCCCTCGCCAAAAGACGACCGCCAGCTCACGAACATCGTGCTGATGGGGATGGGCGAGCCGCTCTACAATTTCGACAATGTCGCCGCCGCGATGAAGATCGCGATGGATCCCGAAGGCCTCGCGGTCTCGCGGCGCAAGATCACGTTGTCGACCTCTGGGGTCGTGCCGATGATCGAGCGCTGCGGCCGGGAACTCGGGGTCAATCTCGCGATCTCGCTGCACGCGGTGACCGACGAATTGCGCAACACCCTTGTGCCGCTCAACAAGAAATATCCGATTGCCGAACTGCTCGAGGCTTGCCGCAATTATCCCGGGTCGAGCAATGCGCGGCGCATCACCTTCGAATACGTCATGCTCAAGGGTATCAACGACAGCCCGGCCGAGGCGAAGGAACTCGTGCGGCTTCTCAAGGGCATCCCCGCCAAGGTCAATCTGATCCCGTTCAACCCATGGCCCGGCGCGCCCTACGAGTGCTCCTCGGACCGGGCGATCAAGGCGTTTTCCGACATCGTGTTCGAGGCGGGCTATTCGGCGCCGGTCAGGACGCCGCGCGGCCGCGACATCTTCGCCGCCTGCGGCCAGCTCAAATCGGCCAGCGTCAAAGCCCGCCGCACCGTGCCGGGGCCGGCGCCCGCGGCTGGCCACCTGATCTAGCGGGACGACCTATTCTTCGGGACCGGCGTTCAGCGCGATTTCTGCCACACGTAGTTCCAGGCGCGAACGGGGTCGGTGACCTGTGCCTGGCATAAGCCGGGTGAAGTTAGTTCTCAAGGACTGATTCGATATGCAGACTTACGAAGAATTGCTCGCAGAGGGCGAGGCCGCTATCCGGCAATTGATCGTCGATCACCAGCAAGAAAACATCGGTCTGGATTTTAAGATGAAAGCGGATAGCACCCATGGCCGCCTTACGAAAGAGGACAAAGCTGTTCTTGCCAAAGCGCTCTCTGCCTTCAGCAACTCAGCGGGCGGACTGATCATTTATGGCGTTAACGCGCGAGCTAACGAAGAGGGCATAGATTGCGCAACTGCGCCCGCGCCTATCTCCCAAATAGAACTCTTCGCCAGCGAGGTGACGCGGGCGACGGGAGAACTTTTAATGCCGCGGAATGACGGTATCAG
>Ga0310810_10011491_pt1 | contig 10342 bp, 8 predicted proteins | sample NCmetagenome_FD_207641 | JGI IMG/M metagenome (GOLD analysis project Ga0310810, IMG submission 207641) | Soil microbial communities from experimental microcosm in Duke University, North Carolina, United States - NC | ecosystem: Engineered > Artificial ecosystem > Soil microcosm > Unclassified ...
TGTTGGAGTCCGTGCTTACGGCGCGTACCTGAAGATCCTCTTCGAACAATGAATTCAGGGGCCGGCGGCAGGCGGGGCTCATTTCGGTGGAGCTGGCGGAGGGATTTGAACCCCCGACCCGCTGATTACAAATCAGCTGCTCTACCGGACTGAGCTACGCCAGCCAGACAAAGAGCGAATTATAGCACTTACCGTGCCATCAACACCATCCCTGGCGGCTGTCAAGAGATTTTATTTGCGGCGTTGGTTGCCTTCAACCGTCGCTGCCGGACCGCCTCGAACAGCACTACGCCGGCCGCGACCGATACGTTCAAGCTCCCGATGCGGCCGTGCATCGGGATGGACGCGAGTTGATCACAGCGCTCACGCACAAGACGTCGCAAACCCGATCCTTCAGCTCCCAGCACCAGCGCCGTCGGAAGCGTGAGGTCCATCGCCTCGTAGGAATCGGCCGCGTCGCCCGCAAGACCGATGGTCCACACACCCGCGTCTTTCAGTTCCTCGAGGGCGCGAGCGATGTTGACCACCTCCGCGATCTTCACGTGGGCCAGCGCGCCAGCCGACGCCTTCGCCGCCACGGCGCCACGTGCCGCCGAGCGCCGGCTTTGCAAGATCACTCCGTCCGCCCCCGCGGCATCCGCAGTGCGGACAATCGCGCCGAGATTATGCGGATCCTCGATCCCATCGAGCACGACGACCAGCGGCGCGCCCGACGCAGCGCCCACGATCTCCCCGACGCTGAAATCGGCGGCGGCCTCGACCTCCGCGATCACCCCCTGATGGACGCCGCGACGCGCCTCGCGTTCGAGCGCATCAACAGGGAGGCGCCGGACACGCACACCACGCTCGCCCGCGAGCGCAAGCAGTTGCTTCAGCCGATGATCAGCGCGTTCACCGACACGAAGCTCCTTCACGCGTCCGGCGCGGAGAGCTTCGAGCACTGGATTGATTCCATAAATGATCACGCGTCAACGCCCGGTTTCTCAAGCTCGTGCAGAAAGGCGGCCGCCCGTTCGGCCGCGCCCAAGACCGGACGAACCGCCGGCGAGGGCGGCAACGCGGCACCCTGCTCGATCAACGGAACCGCGAGGTCGAGCTCGAGACCCTCGGCTTCACCGGTCAACGCGAGCCGGATTGGATGAAACAGCGCTTTGCCTTTGGCGCCGGTCTGCTGCCGGATGCGGGTCGCGAGCGCGCGGAACGTCTCCTTGTCCAGGAGGCGTCCTGTGCGAGACGTTTCTTCAGCGAGTGCAGCGATGACACCGCGCGCCTCGGCGGCTTCGGCACGAATCGCCGGATTGCCGAGCGCCCGCGCAGCCGAGTAGTCAAAAAGGAAATGGAGCCGGGCGGCAGCCTGGTCAAGGCGATCGATTGACTGGGCGGCAATCGCCACGGCCCGAACGAGGAATTCGTGAACGTCCGAATCCCCAATCCCGAATCCCGAATCGCGACCGGATTCGTTCGAAACGACCCATCCCTCCCTCTGGAGAAAGGGCACCGTCAGCTCCATCAGCCGTTCCGGCGGCGCGAGCTTCAGATAGTGCCGGTCCACCCACGCCAGCTTCTCGGGATCGAAGACGCCCGCACTTTTCCCGACGTCCTCGATGCGAAACCGCCGCGCCAGTTCTTCGAGCGGGAGCAGTTCCTCGTTGTCGCCGGGCGACCAGCCGAGCAGCGCCAGGTAGTTGGCAAAAGCTTCCGGCAGGTAGCCGCGCTCCCGAAAGTCGCCGACCGATGTCGCCCCGTGGCGCTTCGACAGCTTCGAATGATCCGGACCGAGCACCATCGACACATGCCCGAAGCGCGGAGGCGCCCAGCCGAACGCCTCATACAAGAGAAGCTGCCTCGGGGTGTTCGAAATGTGGTCCTCCCCACGAATGACGTGGCTGATCTCCATCAAGGCGTCGTCGATCACCACCGCAAAGTTGTAGGCCGGGACGCCTCCAGAGCGTACGAGCACGAAGTCGCCGATGACGTCTGCCATGAATGAAACACGTCCCCGGACCAAATCCTCGAAGGCAATTTCACGATCGCCATCAGGCACGCGGAACCGGGTCGCTGCTGCCTCACCAGCGTCGATCCGTCTGCGCGCTTCGTCGGCGCTGATGTTGCGGCAGCGACCGACATACTTCGGCGGCTGCATGTTTCGCAGCGCCTGGTATCGGTCCATCTCCAGCTGCTCTTCCGAGCAGAAGCAGTGATATGCCTGGCCACGGGACATCAGCTGAACGGCATGCTCCCGATAGATGTGCAAGCGCTCCGACTGCCTGTACGGGCCGTGGGCACCGCCGGCGTCCGGACCTTCATCCCAATTCAACCCCAGCCAACGCAGGTCATCGAGAGCCGAAGCTTCCGCTTCTTTGGTTGACCGTGCGAAGTCGGTGTCCTCGATGCGCAGGACGAACGTCGCGCCCGCGCCGCGGGCCATCAGCCAGTTGAACAGAGCGGTCCGCGCGTTGCCGACATGTATCTGGCCAGTCGGACTCGGCGCGAATCGCAACCGCAAAATCGGGTCGGAAGTCATCGTCAGACAGCAGTAATCAGCGCGACGGCATGAACGGCGATCGACTCTCCGGCACCAACGGAATCCACGCCCTCGTTCGTCTTTCCTTTGACGCTCACCTGCTGCGGCTGGATGCCGAGTGCGTGCGCGAGGCTGGCCCGCATGGTGTCGATGTGCGGCGAGAGCTTCGGCTGCTGCGCGATGACGACGACGTCCACGTTCGACACCGCATAGCCGGCGGTCTGGACCACGTCAACGGCGCGTTTCAGCAGTTCGATGCTGTTCGCATTCTTGAAGAGCGGATCCGTATCCGGGAAGTGGCGTCCAATATCACCGGCCGACGCCGCGCCAAGAATCGCGTCCGTCACGGCGTGGCACACCGCATCCGCGTCGGAATGTCCGTCCAACCCCTTGTCGGACGGGATGGCAACGCCACCAAGAATCAGCGGACGGCCGGCGACCAGCCGATGCAGGTCGTATCCGTTGCCAATGCGTATCGATGCCACGCGGCCGGCCACTAGACGTTCGGCGATTTTCAGATCCGCTGGCGTCGTGATCTTCACGTTTCCGGGATCGCCCTCGACGAGATACACGGAGTGTCCCGCCTGTTCCGCCAACATCGCTTCGTCCGTGGCGTCGGCCGCGGTGGACGCCAGTGCCAACGCATCCCGCAGCACCCCAACACGGAAGGCCTGCGGCGTCTGCGCAAGAAAAATCTCTTCGCGAGGAATGGTGCCGCGGACAATGCGGGACGCATCAGCGCGTTTCACCGTATCGCGCGCCTGCAGCGCGGCAATCGCGGCGCCGTGCTTTGCCGCCCCGTCGACCGTCCGCTCGATCAGCGCGCTCGAAACCAGCGGACGCGCCGCATCGTGAATCACGATGATCTGGGAACTCGGCGCGACCGCGCGAAATGCATTGGCCACCGAATCCTGCCTCCGCTCCCCTCCCTCGACGACGATCACGTCGTCGAGATAGGAGGGCGGATGCGCGGCGATGTCCGCCGGCAGGGCCACCACGACTTCGTCGAAAGCGTAGCCGTGCAGAAATGCCTCGACCGTCCGCTGCAGGATCGGCATGCCCGCAAGCATCTGAAACTGCTTCGGCGGCTCGTCCTGGTGAGATCCGGCGACGCGCGATGTGTCTTTGCGGAACCGCGACCCTCGGCCGCCGGCAGCAATGATCGCGGAAACGTGCACTAAATGTGATTCTAGTCGGGTTTCAGATATCAGTTCCCAGGCGAGGTCCAGGTATCAGTCACTCACGAGGCGCGCCGTCTCGCGACAGCCGGTGTACTGCTGCATCCGTTCCGACGTCACGTCCATGACACGCGTCAGGCGCGTTGAATCCACCTCGCGCGGCGCGAAGACCACGAGCAATCCACTCGTGGTTTCTTTCGTCACCATTGTCCGCGCTGAGTCGGAGCTGGGATTGCCGAACGGGCCTTCCGCATCGATGAGCGCGATGCGTCCGTTCACATGCACATCGTCCTTGCGTATCCCCGGATACGATTCGCCCTCGCGTCCGATCCGGAGGGTGACGTCGCCCTGAATCTTTGCCGCGTCGTACAGACCGTACGGCAGCTGAAATTCGAACGAGCACCAGTTGCAGATGTCGACCATGGAGTTGATGCGCGGCAGCGGATCGCCTTTGCGCACCCGCCTCAGCAGCGCTTCCGACGAGGGGCGCGTCTTGGTGGGATCGATGCCGACGCGTTTGTACATCGTCCGAACGGCACTGGTCTCAGCTGGAGGGTTCATGCGCACCGCCGCTTCGGCAGCGGCAAGTGGCGCGTCCAGACGGTGGTCGTGCTCCAGCACCGTCGCGCCATCGAACCAGATGACGCCAGGACGGACAATCGTCGCGAGATTCGAATCGAGGGTGAAGGTCACGGTGCCTGCTGCGCAATCACTTCGTGGTCACGAATACGGGATAAAAGGCGAGCCACCTCGAACTGCGAGACGTCGGACTCCGCATCCGGCGCAATCACGTTGCGCACCCGTGCCGCAAACGCTTTGGCCGTTCGCGGATCGGCGCCAGCAAGGCCAGTCGTATCAATCGGCTCGTGCACGATGAGTCTGACCCGCCCAGGGTAGGTGGCCAGTCGTCCCTTCAGCATGACATGGCGACTCCCAACGATGGAGATAGGCACCACCGGCAAGCCTCCTTCGAGCGCCAGGTAAAAGCTGCCGCCTTTGAAAGGCGCGACCCGTCCGTTGCGGCTCCGCGTGCCCTCAGGAAACACAATCAGCGACAAACCCTGCTTCATGAGTTTCGAGGCATGTCCGAAAATCGCCGCGCGATCCGGACGACGGCGATCGACAAGCATGTGTCCGGTGCGCCGCAGATGCCATCCGAGAAACGGAAAACGACCCAGCGACTCCTTGGCAATGATCCGAATCTGGTAGGGCAGCGACCAGAAGATGATCGGAATGTCGTAGATGCTCTGGTGATTCGACACGAACACGTACGGCCGATCGCGCCGCAGACGGTCGAGGCCCGAGACCTCCACTTCGACCCCGGTGGTGACGAGAATCAGCCGCGACCACATACGCGCGCACCAGTGCGCGAAATGCCCACTGCTCTGGAAGAGACTCGACGTAATCGAGAGGGTACCGAGAACAATCGTATAGAGCGAGATGGCGGGGATCAGGAAGAAGACAGTCCGCCACCAGTGGTAGGGAGGCATTGGGAATTCAGAATTCAAAATTTAAAATGCAGAATTCAAATACGGCTCTGCTTACTGCAGTGAGGTCGACATCGCCGCGACGTTCGCGCCGATGCTGCGAGCAGCTCGCCGTTTGCATTTTGCATTTTGAATCTTGAATCGAATTACTTCCCCGCCGCCGCCGCCGACGGCGGCAGCTGCGGGCGCGGTCGCCGCACGGCCTCGGCCTCGGGCGCGGCTGCAGCCGTTACGGGACCGGCCTGCGCCGCCGTTGCCGAATCGATGAAGCGACCGAAGATCATCTTGCCCGCCGTGGTCTGCAACACGCTCGTGACGACAACGTCAATGGTCTTGCCGATCATCTTCCGTGCGTTGTCCACCACCACCATCGTGCCGTCGTCCAGGTAGGCGACGCCCTGGTTGTATTCTTTGCCTTCCTTGAGGATGAACACTTTCATCAACTCGCCGGGGAGCACGACCGGCTTCAGCGAATTCGCCAGTTCGTTGATGTTGAGGACGGACACGCCGCGAAGCTGCGCCACCTTGTTGAGATTGAAATCGTTGGTGACGATCTTTCCCTCGAGCGTACGGGCGAGTTCGATCAGCTTCAGATCCACTTCCTTGACGTCGGGAAAATCGACGTCGGAAATCATGACGTCCACTCCGGCCATCTTCTGAATCTTCTGCAGGATGTCCAGACCGCGGCGGCCGCGGTTTCGCTTCATCGAATCCGAGGAGTCGGCAACGAACTGGAGCTCCTTCAGCACGAACTGCGGGATGACGAGCGTCCCGTCCATGAATCCCGTCTCGCAGATATCGGCGATGCGGCCGTCGATGATGACGCTGGTATCGAGGATCCGGTAACGGCGGCGAGGGCCGGTATTGCGAAACAGGCCGACGATCCGCTCCGGCTCGAGCCACTCCGCATTGCGCGCGCCCATGACAAGACCGAGATACGGCAGGCCGAGCAGAATCAGGCTGTGAAGAAAAACGACGCGCCGATCGTTGACGTCCGCCCAGTACAGTGCCGCGCCAATGGTCTTGGCGGCGCCCAGGCCAACCGAGCCCCCCAGCAGCGCGCCAAGCATGTGCGTCATGGCAATGTGCTTCAGTCGTTGCTCGAGGAAAATCACGAGCGTACCGAGACCGACACCGAATCCGAGACTCGGAATCGGCTCGTCGCCGAGCGGCTGAAGCTGGTATGCGGCGTAGCCGACCGCCACTATGAATAAGAACCGCGCGATGAGTGACCACAACATGAGCGCCCTCGGGCTATAAACCGAAGAATATAGCGGTATGAGTTGAGGGAACGTTAGAGCGGCGCGGGGTGAAAATCAAGCGATCAGCTGATCCAGGGCCTCGCCCACGGTCCGGACGCCGATTAGCTCGCAATCCTGGCCCTCCGCCGTGGTGTCGGCGGCCCCAGGTTCCACGTTGGTTGCCGGCAGAACAACCCGGCTGAACCCCATCTGGACCGCTTCGCGGATTCTGAGGGACGCCTGTGGAATTCCGCGGATTTCACCACTCAAGCCGACTTCCCCGAACACGGCGGTCGCGGGTGACAGGCCGCGGTTCCGCACGCTGGAGGCGACCGCCGCCACCACGCTGAGGTCCGCGGCGGGCTCTTCGATGCTCATGCCGCCCGCGATGTTCACATAGACATCGTCGCCAGCCAGGCTGAGGCCGGCGCGTTTCTCCAGGACCGCCAGCAACAGCGCCAGTCGGTTCTGGTCGATGCCTATCGCCATCCTCCGTGCATTCCCGTAGGTGCTCGTGCTCACGAGCGCCTGCACCTCCACCAGGATAGGCCGCGACCCTTCGACACAGCACAGCACCGCCGACCCCGGCGTGCCCGAGGCGCGTTCCGACAGAAACAGACGCGAGGGATTGGCAACCGGGCGCAGGCCCGCGCCGGTCATCTCGAACACGCCGAGCTCGCTGACGGCCCCAAAACGGTTCTTGATGGCTCGGATAACGCGATGCGAGTGGTGCCGCTCGCCTTCGAAGTAGAGAACCGTATCGACGACGTGCTCCAGCGCCTTGGGACCCGCCAGGTTACCGTCCTTCGTGACGTGGCCGACGAGGACAGTCGGAATGTTCTGCCCCTTGGCCGCGAACAGGAACTGTGTTGCGGCCTCGCGCACCTGCCCGATGCTACCGGGCGCGGACTGGAACTTCATCGAGAAAACCGTCTGCACGGAATCGACGACCACCAGCGCAGGCTTGAGGCGGGCGATTTCTTCGAGAATGCGCTCGATGCACGTTTCCGACAGCAGATAGAGCGGCGCTGCACCGACACCGAGCCGGTCCCCGCGACTTTTGATCTGATGTTCCGACTCTTCGCCGGACGCATAGAGGACGGGCCCGATGTGGGCGGCGAAATGAGCCGCGGCCTGGAGCAGCAGCGTGGACTTTCCAATCCCTGGCTCGCCGCCAAGCAGCACCAGCGAGCCCGGCACGATGCCGCCCCCCAGCACGCGGTCGAATTCTCCGATCCCCGACGACAGGCGCACGGCATTCGCCGTTTCGACTTCTGCGTACAGCTTCGCCGTCGTCGATGTACTAAATTGCGCATAGCGGTTGTTCGCCGCATTTCCGGGCGCCGCGTCCGGCGCGGCTCGCTCCTCGACAAACGAATTCCAGGCGCCGCATTCGACGCACTTGCCCATCCACTTCGGTGACTGCGCACCGCATTCCTGACAGACGAAGACGACCTTGGGTGGTTTCACGCGTACACCCTTTCAATCCTCGATCCAATGCGACACACAATCTCGTAAGGAATCGTGCCGATGGCCGCGGCCATTTCGCGCGCGTCGATCTGCTGCCACGATTCGTCGCCCTGTCGCCCGATGATCACCACCTCGTCGCCGGGTGACACCGCCTCGAGTCCGGTGACATCGACCATCATCATGTCCATGGAGACGGCGCCGACAATCGGAACGCGGCGGCCGCGAATCAACACCTGACACCTGCCCGAGACGCGCAGGTCGATACCGTCAGCGTAGCCCGCGGGAATGACAGCCGTGGTCACCGGCGTGTCCGCCTGGAATCGCAGGCCGTAGCCGACGCCTTCACCAGGCCGGACGCCCTTCACCGCGACGACCCGGCTCGTCAACGACATCACCGGCTGGAGGGGAATTGTGGAGGCGAGCGGCGGCGGCACGATGCCATACAACATCAGGCCGGGACGAACCATGTCGTACCAGACGCGCGAATCACGAAGCGTCGCCGCACTATTGGCGGCGTGAATGAGCACCCTTCGATCGTGATGGCCGGTTTCAACCGTCCCGCGCGGACCCGTCAGGTCCGCGATGCTGTCGATGGTCTTCAGCGCCGTCTCGAAATTGGTTCGCTGCATATCGAACGATGGACTTTCCGGTTCGTCGGCGGCGGCGAAGTGCGTGTAGATCGCGTCGAGCCGCAGGTTCGAGCTGGCGAGCAACTCCGGCAGCGTGCGCCTCAGATTGTCGTGTCGAAAGCCGAGGCGGTTCATGCCCGTGTCGATCTTGAGGTGATAGCCGAGCGTCTTCTTCTGCCTGGCGGCGGCGGCCTGCACGGCACGTGCTGCGGAAGGGGTCGAAATTGTCGGCGTGAGCGCGAACTCGAACAACCCGTCGAGGTCGCTCACGCTCAATGCGCCGAAGATCAGAATCGGGGCACGGACGCCCGCTCGGCGAAGGACAACGGCTTCCTCGATATCGGCGCATGCGAGCAGATCGGCACCGGCCGCTTCGAGCGCAAGCGCAACCCGCTCCGCTCCATGTCCGTAGGCGTTCGCTTTGACGACCGCGATGATGCGCGGGCTCTTCTCACGCGGATTTTTCTGGGGTGCGCTCCCGAATCCTTCACCGAGAAATTGTTGTATCGCTTTGAAATTGCCCTGGAGCGCCGCGAGATCGACGTGTGCGACCGTGCTGCGGATCATTCTTGATTTGCGATTTGCGATTTGTGATTAGCGATTGGTGCTGTGGCGCGAGCCTTATGAGGTTCGCGTTACGTCATGGTACCTGAACCCAAATCACAAATCACAAATCGGAAATCACACATCGCCAGTCACTGCCCGCCGGCGAGATTGGCGAAGCGCGTCTGCTCGCGAAGGAACGCGAGGCGCACGATGCCGGTCGGACCGTTGCGCTGCTTTGCGACAATCAGTTCCGCCGTTCCCGCGTCCGGGTTGTTCGGATCCCTGTTGTACACATCGTCGCGGTAGATCAGGATGACGACGTCCGCGTCCTGCTCGAGGGCGCCCGACTCCCGCAGGTCCGACAGTTGCGGACGATGGTCGGACCGCGATTCCGGCGCGCGGGACAGCTGCGAGAGCACGACGATCGGCACATTGAGTTCCTTCGCCAACCCCTTCAACGACCGCGAGATCGACGCCAGCTCCAGTGTCCGGTTTTCGAAGCGGCCGCGCGCGCTCATCAACTGGATGTAGTCGACGACGAGGAGCGTCAGGCCGTGCTCCGCCTGAAGACGCCGCGACTTGGCGCGCATTTCGAGCACGCCGATGTTCGCGGTGTCGTCGATGAACAGCCGCATGCCGCTCAATGTCTCGAGCGCCTGCGAGATGCGGCTGTAATCGCGCTCCGCAATGTGGCCGCTCATCAGCCGGTGGCTGTCGATTTGCGCTTCCGAGGTCAGTAGCCGGATGAACAGCGATTCCTTCGACATTTCCAGGCTGAAAAATCCGACGCTGTGCTCCGACTGGACCGCCACGTGCTGCGCGACGTTGAGCACCAGGCTCGTCTTTCCCATCGACGGCCGCGCGGCGATGATCACGAGGTCTCCGCCCTGCAGACCGCGCGTCATCTCGTCCAGATCGATGAAGCCGGTGGGCACGCCCGTGACCAGACGCTTGTGCTCGAACAGCTGCTCGATTTTCGGGAAGCTCTCGTTGACCAGGTCGCGCATCGGCACGAAACCGGCCTTCAGCCGGTCGTCGGCCACCGCGAAAATGGAGCTTTCGGCCTCGTCCAGAATCAGGTCCGATTCCTGATCGGCTTCGTAGGCGTTGGTGAGAATCTTGTTCGCCGCGTAGATGAGGTTTCGCAGCGTCGCCTTTTCCTTGACGATGCGCGCGTAGTACTCGACGTTGGTCGCACGCGGCACGCCGTCGACGAGCGACGCGACATACGCGGGCCCACCGACTTCCTCGAGCTCGCCGCCGCGCG
>Ga0310810_10011492_pt1 | contig 10342 bp, 5 predicted proteins | sample NCmetagenome_FD_207641 | JGI IMG/M metagenome (GOLD analysis project Ga0310810, IMG submission 207641) | Soil microbial communities from experimental microcosm in Duke University, North Carolina, United States - NC | ecosystem: Engineered > Artificial ecosystem > Soil microcosm > Unclassified ...
TCCTGCGGCGACACATAGAGCCCACTGCCGTCGGGCGCCCACATCGCGCTTGCGCCACCGAACAGGCCCATCTCGCGGTCGACGGATCTCGTCAGGTCTCGCGCGCCGGATCCATCGATGTTCATCACATAGAGATCAGCCGTTTGCCAAACGACCGGGAGCAGCTCACGGCCCGCGAAGGCGACCAACTTTCCGTCAGGCGAAACCTTGGGGGAGAGCCAAGAGCCCTTCGTTGTCGTGAGGGTCTTCATCACGCCTGACGCCACATCGACCGAATAGATGTTCGTGACGCGGAAATTCTTGTCCGTGGTCGAATCGGCGAAACCGTCGAACAGGATGGTCTTGCCGTCGGGCGTCCAGCTGTGCGCGCCGCCGATAACCATGCCGTCGAACGCCGCGCCAACGTTCCAGTCGCCGTGCGTGAGCTGGCGCGGCGAGCCGCCGTCGGCAGCGACAACGAAGAGGTGCGTGAAGCCCGGGTCCGTGTAGCCGCGACGATCGGCGCGGTAGTGCAGCCGGTCGGCGATGCGCGGAGCCGCCGTCCACTTCGCGTTAGGCGGCGGAGCCGGGAGGTCGATCTGCCAGTCGGTCCGTTTCGGCACGAACGACGTGAAGGAAATCCACTTGCCGTCGGGCGACCACGAAATGTTCGCTGGTGATTCGGTCAGGCGGGTGATCTGTGTGGTGGAACCTTCGGCATCCATGTACCGCACAAAAATCTGCGCCCCTTTCGGGTCGTCAGACGCATTGACGTACGCAATGCGCGTCCCGTCCGGGGACCAGATGGCGCCGCTCCCCTTTGTCAGGAACCGGTTCCTGGTGCCATCGGCGTTCATCACCCAGATGGCGTCGTCCCAGTGGTCGTTCACCTTGTCGACAAAGCCGCGTGTGTAGACGATCGTCTTGCCGTCAGGCGAGATCTGCGGACTGCTGACGGTTTCCAGGTCGAGAAAGTCCTTCACTTGGAGCGTTGAAGCGGCTTCCTGCGCGTGGACTGTTGGGACAGGGGAGAGAAGCGCCAGCAGTAATGCGACCGATCCCAGGTTGAGGAACCGCATTCCAACCTCCTCACGTCGTGGTGGTGCGAGGTCTTTCGGGGCGAGAAAGACTTACACGATCCGAGGGCGGAAGGCTACCTCCCGTTCAACTCGCAGCGCTCGTGCCGATATGTTGGCACCAACATCGAGCAGTTGTTGTCGCGTTCGGCGAGCGGCATCTTGGGGCATGCAAGCCTTCCAATCCATGCAGCTCCGCGGCGTGCTGGTCGTCCTCGCCGCGATGAGCCATGTCGCCGCGCAGGCACCCGCATCCAACGCCTCCTCGGCTCTCGTCCGCAGCACTCCCGAACGCGAAGGCATCTCCTCGGCCGCAATCCTCCGCTTCGTCGCGGCCGCCGACAGCGCGATCGATGGCATGAACAGCGTCATGATCGTACGACACGGCCGAGTGGTGGCGGAAGGCTGGTGGTCTCCGTACGAAGCGTCGACGCCGCACGTGATGTACTCGTTGAGCAAGAGCTTCACGTCCACGGCAGTGGGTTTCGCGATCGCCGAAGGAAAGTTCACGCTCGACGACCAGGTGCTGCGCTTCTTTCCGGAGGAGGCACCGGCGTCTCCGTCGGACAACCTCCGAGCGATGCGCGTGCGCGACCTGCTGCGGATGGCTACGGGACACCAGACGGAGCCGTCGATCCTCGAGCCCGCCGACTCGACGATGCGAGACGCGAGCTGGGTGCGCCGCTTCTTCGCGCATCCCGTGGCGTTCAAGCCCGGCACGCACTTTCTCTACAACTCGCCGGCGACGTACATGCTCTCCGCCATCGTGCAGAAGACCACGGGTCAGACGGTGCTCGATTACCTGACACCGCGGCTGTTCGAGCCCCTGGGCATCGCACGTCCGACGTGGACCGCGAGTCCGCAGGGGATCAGCGCCGGCGCCTACGGTCTCAACGCGCGCACCGAAGACATCGCCAAGCTCGGGCTGCTCTACCTGCAGCACGGTGTATGGAACGGGAAGCAGCTGCTGCCCGCCGGTTGGGCGGACTCCGCGACCGCGCGGCAGACATCGAACGGGTCGAGCCCGACCAGCGACTGGGATCAGGGCTACGGTTTCCAGTTCTGGCGATCGCGTCACGGCTACCGCGGGGACGGCGCGTTCGGGCAGTACATGCTGGTGTTGCCGGAGCAGGACGCCGTCGTGGCCATCACGAGCGGCGTGCGTGACATGCAGTCGGTGATGACCCTCGTGTGGAACCTGCTGCTCCCGGCAATGCAGGCGTCGCCGCTCGCGGACGACCCCGCGTCACTCGGTGCCCTGCACGACCGGCTGGCGCATCTCAGCGTCCACGCGCCGCGTGGACGGACGACATCGCCGCTGGCAGCGGCGGTTTCCCGGCGGTGGTATGACATTGAGGAGACCGATCGCGGCGTCCGCGCGGTGTCGCTGGATCTCACGGCGCGCGCGCCCGCGCTGGTGGTGCGCACCGCGTCGGGCGAACAGCGCACGCCGATAGGGTTCGGCACGTGGGTGCGCAGCGACAGCGGGTATACGAATGGAATCGAGCGCATGCTCGCGGTTCCGACGCCGACACCGGTCGCGCTCAGCGGCGCGTGGACCACGGACAGCGTCTTCACCGTCAAGCTGGTGGCGCCGGAGACGCCGTTCTACTCGATGCTCGAGTTCCGCTTCAGTGGCGCGAAGGGCGAGCGGCTCGCGGTAGCGTCGGAGTACAACGTCTCGTTCGGCGGCCCGCAGCCGGTGGTGTCGATGGGTGCGCGCAGCCCGCGGTGATGAGCCTAACGCCTGACGGCGGCCAGTACATAAACGAGCTGCAGATCCGCACCTTCGCCCTGATCTGCCGGGCCGGCGCCCGGCGGATCAGGCAGGATGACAACACGATCCGGGCCGATAGCCGATTCTGTTCGGCGTCCAGTGTGCGCGCGGCGGGCGTGCAGCCTAACGAGCGCTGGCTTCGACGAGCCTGCAGCCTAGAAGGCCAACCAGGTGTAGAGATACAACGTGTTGTTGTCGGCGGCGTTCCGGCCGCCTAACACATCGTATTCCTTGCTGGCCCCGTTGAACTTGTTGTAGGCGACGTATTGCACTCCAAGCCGCGTGTTCTGCCAGGGATTGTACTGGATCTCGGCCACGAGGCCTGAGGTGTTCGGGCTTCCCGTTCGACTGCCGGTCACGGCGCCTGGCGCGAACAGCGCCACGTCGCTGCTCCCCGAAGTCTGAAACGCCCCGACCGTAGTGCCCCACCTGAGATTTGGCAGGAAGCTGAGGCTCGCACGCGTCGTGGACAGGTCGTTCTTCGTCTTCTCCGAGCCACCGGCCGCGAACGTCGCGTCCAAGGTCTGGTTCTCGTGGATGTACGCGGCGCGTCCGATCAGTGTGCCAGTCCCAACCTTCTGTTCCAACTGCGCATCGACCGCCGCGTCCGTGTAGTGGTTCCTCGGCCCTACCACACCGCTCGGATAGAGCTGCGCCGTGAATCCATAGGTGCCGACCATCCAAGACGTGGACGGCCCGGCGTGCTGAAGTGCTGCCCGCCAATACGGAATCAGTCCCTTGGTCGCGTTCGTCGCGGTCGAGTCCAGTGGTACGCTGCTTCCCTGCGGCGCCGACCGATATGCGGTGACCTCCGCATAGAGAACCTGGTTGAACAGCGTGTACGCACCGAGTCCCGCCACCTGCTGTTCGAGACCGCCGTCGATCAGCGTGCTGCCGATCGGGCTAGGCCCGACCTCCGAGGACATGAATGGATACGACCATGCCGGAACCGTATTCCACACATCCTGCACCGTCGGGTTGTTGTGCAACGTCACGCCATAGAGCAGGTCGCGGCTCGCGACCGTCGCGTGGTTCGCATAGCGGATGTCAACGTTGTCGATCCCTACGCTACCGTCAGCCGCTGCGTAAGTCAGCTGGGCGAACCCGCCAATCCGCTTCGTGAGTGCGCCGGCCAGAAAGAGGCTGAACTCCTGCGGCATCAGCACGGTGTTGTTTTGCGCTCCTGGCTGTCCCTTCGCCGTATTCGTGGCGGAGATGACGGCCATGACCGCCAGCGGTGGCGTGGGCAGGAGATTCAACGACCCGCCTCGTGCCGTGTCCCCCGGCTGCGTGATTGGCGTTAGCCCCGTCAGCGTGTAGCCGTTCAGCTTGAACATTCGTCCGAACGGCGTGAGCTGCGGGAATTGATAGTGGCACTGACTGCACGCGAGTCCCGTTTGTCGCGAGAAGGCGGGAATCTTCCGCTCCAGCGCGGCAAGTGCGACGCGGAGCGATGCGGGCGCCGCGAGACGGTCGGCGCCCCATCGTGTCGCCAGATAGTCGGTCGGACGAGGCCCATCGACGGGACGCCCGGTGGCGAAGACAACGGTGGGAGAGGCCAGCGCGAGAAACAGCGAGACGCACATCCAACGTTTGTCACAATGGCGAGTCATAACGACCTCCCGAGCGAGAGCCCAACCGAGCGACTGTGCCAGACACGCACGCGCCCATATCGGTCCATTGCCACGTGGATTTCAGTCGGGGTCTGGCCACTCGCTTGTCAGGAGAACACGGACGAAGAAAAGAGGCTTCTCCGACCGTCCATCAGGCGCCTGCCGACTGAATCCGAGTGGCGGCTGACGTAGACTCGGTTCAGGATTCAGGAGGTCACATGGTACGCACGTCGCAGCTCATCGGAGTCATCGGTGTCCTCGGGGTAGCGCCGCTCGCTTCCGTCGCCGCGCAGACCAGCGGCGTACTGCCCGCTCACGTGGTCGTCGTGCAGCTCGTGATGCGCAACGATCCCTCCGTACCGTTCGCGTTCGAGCCCAACGTCGTTCAGGTGCAGCGCGGCGACACCATTCGGTTTGCGGAGGCGGCGAACGCGGTGCACAACGTACGATTCATCAAACAGGCTCCCGGAGCGAAGCTCGGCGCCGCCGTCGTCGGGCCGTTCTTGTCGAAGGTGGGTGAGACGTACTCGCTCGTCATCGACGGCCGGTTTGCGGATGGCAAATACGAGTACGTCTGTGACCCGCACCAGATGCTCGGCATGAAGGGAACCCTGGTCGTGTCCGAGCGTCAGGGTGCGGGAGCTCCCAAATAGGTCTACGGGATCGGGAATGGCTCGTGACCCTGAACGTCCTTGGACAGCGCGAGTGACGCGACGTGCCGGCCGATGGTCTGACCCGCCTCGATATCGAATCGGTAGTGAATGCCGCCATAGACGCGAGAGATCGCGGCCTCGTCCGCCATCGCGTTGAGGTTCGTCGACTCGCTCGGAAAGAGCGCCGCGAGAACCGACAGCGCACCCGTCGTGACACAGCCGTGGTTGGCTGGGTACGATGGATGGTTCGGTAACGGAATGGCGGGGACGATGTTCTTGTCAGCCTCCGGCGGGCGTATCAGCCAGTAGGTGTATTTGCCGTCGTGGCACGCGATAAAGGCGTCCATTGCCGCCATGTTCATGAGGGCAAGCGTGTGGGCCGCTTCGCGCTCGTTCAGGCGGTAGCGTGTGATCAGATCCGCGGCGACGATCTGATAGTAGCTGGTGATGAGGATGAGGCCCTGGGGCGCTGCCCAGAACTTCGCGATCGCGTCCTGTTCCGGCGTGCGCGTATCGGAGAAATGCCGCACTTCGGCGAGCGCCGCCAAAAAGTCCGGCGATCCGAACGCCGGCGGTGGCGGCGGCCGGAACTCGCTGCCCGACGTCATGAAGAACGGGCGCATCTCCCCGAGACGCGGGGCGATCGGAGGCTGGGGCGGAACCGCTGCGCTATACCAGAAGCCCGGGCCGACCGGGATCGTGCCGGTGAAGGGCAGGTTGAAGCGGTCGGTCGCAGCGCTGGCAACGATCTGAGAACCCACGTCGCGGCCGATCGCCTCGCCAGCTGCGTCGTCGGTATGGTCCGCTCCGGGCCACTGGTCTCCCGCTTCGTTCGCGGCGAGTCGCAGTTCGAGCTCCGCCGCCTCTGCGGGATAGAGCCACGAGAGCACGGCCACCGACACTCCGCCGACGGCGGCCTGCTCTGATGGATGGACCGCCCCCGTTTTTCCCTGCTCGGCGGCGATGACGGCGTTGTATTGCGCGAGCGAGAGATAGGCGAGCCCGCGCGTGCCGGGCTGCTGGCCTACCTTATAGGTCTGCGCAAGCTCGCGCGCGACTCCGTTCCAATAGAGCGTGGCCGTATTCTGCCAGAACATCACCGCGTCGGTGTTGGGCGCGGTGACGGTGGGCGCAGCCGGCTCTGTGGCGCAACCGACGAGGCCGACGAGCGCAGGACCAACTACTCCCAGATGGAAAGCGATGCGCGGTATCATGAGGTGCTCCGGCGATGAGGTGAGCGCAGGCGCCTTGTAGTCCCCTGCAGGCGAGCCTACTCTAGGTACCGGGCCTCAGCGGCGGTTCAAGTCTCCTCAGCGGCAGCTCATGTTCAGGCTGAAGATGCTTGGCGGGTCGATCCTGATCGGCGACGGCGGGAAGGCAGTCGTCGCGCCGCGACGCCGCCTCGCGCTCCTCGCGCTCCTCGCCGTTGCCGGCGAGCGCAGGGTCAGCCGGGAAAAGCTGCTCGCGCTTCTCTGGCCTGACGTGGCCGCCGCCGACACCGCGCGACATGCGCTGGAACAATTCCTGAGCACCATGCGGCGGCAGCTTGGTGAGACGGTGTTTCAGGGTACCGATCCGCTGCAGCTGAACCCTCTCATCGTCACGAGTGACGTGGCGGAGTTCGAGACCGCGCTCGGGCGCGGCGAGCTCGAGAACGCTGTCGCCGTCTACGACGGTCCGTTTCTCGACGGGTTTTTCCTGAACAACACGGGGGAGTTCGAGAGTTGGGTCGAAGGCGAACGCGCACGGTTGGCGGATCGCTACCTCCACGCGCTGCAGCGCCTGGCTCGTCAGGACGAGGCGCGTGGCGATCACGGCGCCGCGGCACGCTGGTGGCGACGCGTGGTCGGCGCGAATCCGTTCGGCGCGGATGGTAACCTGGCGCTGATGCGAGAGCTCGCCGCGTCCGGCGATCGTGCCGGGGCGTTGCGCCACGCGCGTGTATACGAGGCGTTGCTTCGGGACCAACTCGAGGTGCCGCCGGATCCTGCGGTCACTCGTCTTGAGGAGCAACTCCGCGCGGAGGCCGCGACGCTATCGCCCTCGCCGGCGCCGCCTCCAGCGGGCGCGGCCATCTCGCACGAGCAGGGTGGTCCGGAGATGGATGGAGCGACCGCGAGGCAGTCCGATGTGAGTCAGACCGCGCGCTCCCCGTCGTCGCGAAAATTGAGGCGGGCTTTGCCTGCGCTGACGTTGGCGGTACTCGGTATCGCGACGCTCGCCTACTCGGTCCTGTCGGGCCGAGTCCCGGCACGACCGCCTAACGATCTGCTTTCCCGCTCGATCGCCGTGCTTCCCTTTGCGAATGTGAGTGGGAGAAGTGACGACGAGTACCTGAGTGATGGCCTCTCCGACGAGGTGATCGCGACGCTGTCCCGAGTCGACGGGTTGCGGGTTGCGGCGCGCTCCTCATCCTACTTCTACAAGGGCAAAGCGCGCACCGCGTCGCTCCTGGGGCGGGAGCTCGGCGTCAGGTACCTGGTCGAGGGCGGAGTGCTCCGAGAGGGCGGCAGGCTTCGGGTCACCGTGTATCTCGAAGATGCGTTGGCGCAGTCTCAACTCTGGTCGGAAGTGTACGATCGCGACGCGACGGGCGTGCTGGCGCTTCAGGAGGAGATCGCGCGCTCGATCGCGGACACCTTGCTGGTCAAGCTTGGGAGCGCGGTTTCCTCCGGCTCGCTCTCTCACGCCGCGACAGCGAACCCCGAGTCGTACGACCTGTATCTGCAGGGTCGGTACTTCTGGAACCAGCGGACGGCGACGAGCCTCGCGCGGGCGATCGCCTACTTCGAGCAGGCGTTAGGCAAGGACTCCTCGAACGCGCGGGCATGGGCCGGGCTCGCGGACTCATACAGCCTGTTGGGTAATTTCGGGAATCTCCCTCCCCGTGAAGCGATGCCGCGGGCGAAGGCGGCGGCACTGCGCGCGTCCCAGCTCGATTCGACGCTCGCCGAGGCCCAGACGTCGCTCGGCGTCGTCAGCATGTTCTACGAGTGGAACTGGCCGGCGGCGGAGCGATACTACCGACGCGCCCTCGCGCTCGATCCCCAGTACGCGACCGGACATCTGTTCTATGCCTGGTACCTCGTCTGCCAAGGACACCGCGAGGACGCCCTTCGCGAGATGAAGGTGGCCCAGTCCATCGAACCGCTGTCTGTTACGATCAACGCGCGGGTCGGAACATTATTCAGGTTCCTGTCGCGGTACGACGAAGCGGTTCCGTTCCTGGTGCGTGCAATGAGTCTCGACTCGTCCGCGCGGATTCCGCGCGCCGAGCTCGGCTCCGTCTACGCGCACACCGGCCGGTTCGCCGAGGCGTTCGAACTCCTGCCACCGATCGAAGAGCACGTCGCGAACTTCGAGGCTGGGTACCTCGGCTATAGCCTCGCACGAGCCGGCCGGCGTGACGAGGCGCTGAAGACCGTTCACGAGATGGAGCGCCTTGCCACCAGCCGGTACGTGAGCGGAGACGCCATCGCGGCCGTATACGCTGGTCTCGGAGACGCGGATCGTGCGCTCGCGGCGCTCGAGCGCGCCGAGCGGGATCACGCGTTCACCCTCGTCTTCGCCGGGCTGGAGCCGATGTTCGCATCGCTGCGTCCGGACCCCAGGTTCCGGCGGTTGCTCGAGCGGATTCACGTGCCGCTGAGTTCCGAGCGTTGAAGCGCACCTCGAGCGTTCTCGTCATCGTCGGCACGCTCGTGGCGACTACTGCCCGCGCGCAGCCGACGCCCATCTTCGACGGAGCCCCACCCGCTAGCTGGATCGCGCCACCAAACGTGCCCGGCGACAGCTTCACGGTCTTCCACGCGCGTAAGACCTTCGAGCTGCAGACCGTGCCGGCGCGGTTCGTCGTGCACGTCTCCGCGGACAACCGCTATCGGCTGTTCGTGAATGGGAGAGAGGTGTCCTCCGGCCCGCAGCGTTCGGACGTGACGCACTGGCGCTACGAGACGGTGGATCTGGCGCCCCATCTGCACGCCGGCCGCAACGTCATCGCCGCGCTCGTGTGGAACTGGGGCGCGGCGCGGCCGGTGGCGCAGCACAGCCATCGCACCGGCTTCCTGCTTCAGGGGAACAGCAGCGCCGAGGCATCGCTCGTGAACTCGGGGTATGGGTGGCGTCTGCTGGTGGATTCCGCGTACGCGCCGATCGTCCTAACGAGTGCCGCGATGGGGAACTACTACGCGGCGGCGCCCGGAGACTCGATCGACGGCGCGCGGTATCCGTGGGGGTGGGAGCAGCAGGACTACGACGACAGCGCGTGGCCCGTCGTGTCTCCATCGGAGCGGAGCTCGGCGGCGGCGCCACTGGCGGCGTTCGACAACGCCGCGGGCGGTGGCATCGTGGGCCTCGCCAAACGCCGAGCGATGCAGCCTGGCGACTACGGCGAGGTGACCGGATGGCAGCTGGAGCCGCGCTCCATTCCGGCGATGGAGGAGACACTACAGCGTCTCGCTCGCGTGAGACGCGCGGCTGGGGTCACGACCGACGGGGCGTTCCTGCGCGGCGACGGCGATCTCGTGATCCCCGCGCATACCACCGCGACACTGCTTTTGGACCAGTCACACACCACGAACGCGTATCCGGTGCTGTACACGAGCGGCGGCGCGCGCAGCACCGTCCGCCTAACGTACGCCGAAGCGCTGGTGGACTCGGCCGGCCGAAAAGCACACCGTGATTCGATTGGCGGGCGCAGCGTGCGTGGCGTGTGGGACGTGTTCAAACCGAATGGCGGCTCGCGGCGTCGCTTTCAGACGTTGTACTGGCGCTCGTTCAGGTACGTGCAGATGGACATCGTGACCGCGGACGAGCCGCTGCGCGTGCACGACCTGCACGGGACCTTCACGGCGTATCCGTTCACTGAGCGCGCGCGGTTCACCAGCGATCTCCCTTGGCTGGCGGACATGTGGCGCATGAACTGGAACGGGGCGCGCATCGGTGCGTTCGAGACGTACATGGACACCCCGTACTGGGAGCAGCTGCAGTACGTGGGCGACACGCGCATCCAGGGGCTCATCTCGCTGTACGTGTCCGGCGACGACCGGCTGCTGCGTCAGGCGATCGAGCACTTCGACCTCTCGCGCATTCCCGAAGGGTTGACCACGAGCCGGTATCCATCGGCAGTAACGCAGATCATCCCACCCTTCTCGCTGATCTACGTCGCGATGGTGCACGACTACTACGTGCATCGCACTGACTCGGCGTTCGTTCGCGATCGGTTGGCGGGAGTGCGCGGTATCC
>Ga0310810_10011493_pt1 | contig 10342 bp, 7 predicted proteins | sample NCmetagenome_FD_207641 | JGI IMG/M metagenome (GOLD analysis project Ga0310810, IMG submission 207641) | Soil microbial communities from experimental microcosm in Duke University, North Carolina, United States - NC | ecosystem: Engineered > Artificial ecosystem > Soil microcosm > Unclassified ...
GACACGACGGGTTTCGCCGCGCCCGTGGCGACGTCGGCCACCCATAGCTCGATGCCGTCGTCCTTCGTGTTCAGAAACGAGAGGTGCGCGCCGTCGGGCGAGAACTTCACGTCCGACAGGTTGGCGCCGGGCGGCACCGTGACCTTCGTGTCGGCGCCGCCCGCGATCGGCTTGATATCGATCGCGTAGATGAGCCCCGTGCGCTGCGGCCCGAACGTCTTCGGGTTCACGCGCGCGCCCGCCAGCCGCAGCACGGGGCGCGCGAGCTCGGCGATCGACGGCTCGCCCTTGCGCCTGGTCAACGCCATGACCTGCCGCGTCGGGCTGAGGATCATGGCGGGCAGCGGCTCGACGTCGAACGCCGCGACGATCTCGGGCGGCGGAGTGAGATAGCGCGCCTGGGTCGGCCCCTGCGCGACGAGGCCGGGCACGAACGCGACGATCGCCAGCGGCAGCAGACGGATGAGGCGGCTGTTCATATGCGCTCCTTGAACGGGGCGGATTGTACTTGAGGGAAGCAGGGGCGGGAGGGGTGCCGGCTATTTTCTGACAAGGGCGGCCATGGCGACGAGCGGCTCGGCCTCGCGAGGTCCCGGCGCGGTGGGCGTGACCTCGAGATCCACACGCCAGTACGGGTCGGCCGCCGTCACGTCGGACGGCCTGGGCAGCGTGACGACGTGCCAGGCGCGATCGGCGATCGCGACGCGTGCCGCCGAACGCCCGTTGACGCGCAGCGCCACCTGCGCGGCCGGCATCGCGGGCTGGAGCGCCGCGATCGGCACGTCCACTTCCTGCACCGACGCGCGCAGGAAGAAGACGGCATGCGGCCCGGCCCACTGAAACACGCGATCGTCGGCGCTCCGCGCGTAGCCGTGAAAACCGTACGACACGCGCGACATGTCGATCTCGGACACGTCGTGCCGGGCTTTCAGCGGAACCCCGGCGACGACGACGAGGACGATCGCCGCGGCGGCAAGCCGTGAGGGCCAGGCGCGCGATGCGCCGGCGGCCGGCGCTTCCCGTGCCTCGACGCCGAAGGCGGTGGCGGCCCCCAGCGCGAGCCAGAACGCGTACGCCACTGGTGGTACGCCGAGCGGCTGCCCGATCGACCAGGTGATGAGGAACGCGAACAGGCCCGCGAGCGCGGCGCGGGTGCCCGCGGGGGCGCGGCGCAGGTTCGTCAGGCTGTCGCGGAACGCCGCCACGATCATCCACATGAACGTCGCGAACCCCACGGCGCCGAGCTCGGCGGCCAGCCACAGGAAATAGTCGTGCGCGTTGTTCACGCGCTTGTCGTAGTGCAGCAGCTCCGGCGGCGCGAACTCGAGGTACTGCGACTCGTACTGCCCGATGCCGACGCCGGTCCACGGCGCCGTGGCGAACATGCGCAGGCCGGTTTCCGCGAAGAGCACGCGCATCCGGATCGCGACGTCCTTGCCCGTGGCCGCGAGCACGTGCAGCGGGTTGAACACGACGAGCGCCACGCCCACCGCGATGCTCGCGATCCCGGCGGCCACGAATACGCGCGTGCGCGACAGGACGCCGAGGCGCGTGCCGGCCCTCCAGGCGGCCACGGCCGTGAGCACCGCAAGCGCCGCGACGATTGCCGACCGGGTCTTGGTGAGCCACATGCCCGCGAACAGCACGATCGCCGCCAGCGCGCCGGGCAGCAGGTACGCCCGCGATTCGATCGCCACGCCGGCGGCGAGAAAGGCGAGCAGCATGAAGTACGGCCCCGCGGTGTCGAGGCTCGGCACGGCCGGCGACGACCAGCGCCGGATCCGCAGGCGGCGCAGGACCTGCCGGAGGCTGCGCGCCCCGGACAGCGGCGCCTGAAAGCTCAGGGCGGCGCCGACGGCGCCGGCGGCCGCGAGCGTCATGGCGAGCGCGCGCCGCATCGCGGGCTGACGCGCGCAGAGCTGTCTCGCGCAGCGCAGCAGGCCGACGCCTTCGAGCAGGAGGGCGGCGACCGATACGAACCCGCGGCCGTCGACCCACGCGCGCGGGTCGGGAACGGACGTGAGATAGCCGGTGCGGAGGTACTGCAGGAAGCTGGCGGCGTACGGCAGCGGGTAGTCGTGCCACACCTGGAGCACGACGAACTGCACGGCGCCCGACGCGACGACGACGAGCGTGAAGAGGCGGGCCGGCAGCAGGACAGGATCGGGCGCGTCGGGCGGCCGCACGAGGCGCCGGCGCTCGGCCCAGAAGTACCCGGCGAAGAACGCGAGCACGAGCGCTTCCGAAAACGCGAACGGATGGCTCTGCCAGATGCGGTTGGTGAGCACGTTGCCGAGCGGCGCGAGCGCGGCGACGAGCAGGAGGCCGAACGCAGGTCGGACGGCGGAGAGCGCCGCGGTGCCGGCGACCAGGGCGCGCAGCGGCAGCGGGATGCGTGCGGTCCACAGCGCCGACTGCAGCAGCCACACGACGATCGCCAGGCACAGAGCCCAGATCGCGTGCCGGGCGGCCGCCATCGGCACGCCCGCTCTGTCGAAGGACACGGGCCATTGTAGTGCAGCGTCCGCGCGCGTCGCGGTCCGTTGACAGATCGCGACCGCGCCGACGACAATTCCCCGTGCCGAGGTCCCGCTATCAGTGACCGGCGCCCGTTGACCGGCGTCCGCGTCTGCTTCTTCGGTCGGTACGATCCGCACACGCTCCGCCACAGCCTGATTGCCAGGTGCCTCGCCCGCGCGGGCGCCGACGTCGTCTCGATCCGCGACGATCGCGCGCTCTGGCGAAGGACGATGCCGCTTGCCGCGCGGGCGGTGGGAGCGCCGCGGTTCGACCTGATGATCGTCGCCTTTCGCGCGCACAGCGACATGGCGGCCGCCCGCCTCGTCTGCTCGCTGCGCCGCGTGCCGCTCGTGTTCGACCCGCTGACGTCGCGGTATGAAGAGCGCGTAATCGATCGCCGGCTGGCGCTGCCGCGCGGCGTGCTGGCGCGCTGGTACTGGCTGACGGATCTCGTGGGCTGCCGGCTGGCGGATCGGCTGCTCGTCGAAACCGACGCGCAGGCAGACTGGTTTTCCCGGACGTTCCGCGTGCCGCGCGCGCGCTGCCGGCGCATCTGGCTCGGCACCGACGAAGCGGTCATGCGGCCGGGGCCGGCGCGTTCCGGCGGCGCGTTCACGGTGCTCTTCTACGGGCGCTTCAGCCCCCTGCACGGCGTCGAGCACATCGTCGAGGCCGCGGCGCGGCTCGAGCGGCGCGGCGATCCGGCGCGCTTCGTGATCGTCGGCGGCGGACAGACGTACGCGGCCGTGCGCGCCCTCGCGGAGCGCCTGGCCGTCACGACGATCACCTTCCTCGACCCGGTGCCGTACCCGGAGCTCGCCGGCCTGGTGGACGGCGCCGACGTGTGCCTCGGCAGCTTCGGTACGGCCGCGCGGGCGGCGCGGGTGATTCCCTACAAAGTGTTCGACGCGCTGGCCGCCGCGCGGCCGGTCATCACCGCCGACACGCCCGCCGTCCGCGAGGCGCTCACTGGCGGCGAGGACGCGTGGCTGTGCCCCGCCGGCGATCCCGCGGCGCTCGCGGACGCGATTGCCGCGCTCGAAGGCGATCCGGATCTCCGCGCGCGGCTGGCGCGCAACGGGCGGCGGGTGTTCGAGGAGCGGCTTTCGGCCGACGCGATCACCCGCGATCTGACGGCGATGGTTTCGGAGCTGGTGAAGGGCGGGCGTGCGGATCACGTATCTCGCTGACATCCGGTTTCCGCTCGATCGGGCGAACGGCATTCAGACGATCGAGACGTGCTACGCTCTGGCGGAGCGGGGCCACGAGGTGCGCCTCGTGGTTCGCCCCGACACCGTCCGGCCGCCCCGCGATCCGTTCGCGTTCTACGGGCTGGCGCCTCATCCTGCCGTGCGGATCGATCGGGTGCGCGTCGCCGGCCCGCAGGCCGCCAGGCGGGCCGCCTACGTGGCGCAGGCGCTCGCCGCGGTGGCGCGCGCGCGGGGGCACGCCGACGTGGTGATGACGCGCGACCTGTCTGTCGCGTCGCTCGCCCTCCGCCTGCCGCGCGCGACGCGGCCGCCGATCGTCTACGAGTCGCACGGCCTGGCGCCGGTGTTTGCCGCGACGCGCGGCGAGCTGCTGTCCGGCGCGGCGCCGGAACCACCGGCGAAGATCCGCCGCCTGGCCGCCCGCGACGCGCGCGTCTGGCGGCTCGCCGACGGCTACGTGACGATTACCGCCGGGCTCGCGCGCGATCTGGTTGAGCGCTTCGGCGCGCGGACGGAGACGGCGGTGGTTCCCGACGGCGTCCGGCTGGATCCGGATCGCCGCTTCGCGCTGCCCGAGCGGCCGGGCCCGCCGGTCGTCGCGTACGCCGGTCATCTCTATCCGTGGAAGGGGGTCGACATCCTGCTGCACGCGCTCGCGCTCGTTCCCGGCGCTCACGGCGTCGTCGTCGGCGGCCATCCGGCGGAGATCGATCTCGCTCGCCTGCGGGCGCTGGCGGCGTCGCTTGGCGTCGACGCGCGGGTGCGGTTCACCGGGTTTCTGCCGCGGTCGGCCGTGCCCGCCGAGCTCGACAGGGCGGACGTGCTCGCGATGCCCCACACCGCGACGCCGGTTTCGGAGCGGTACGCGTCGCCGCTGAAGCTCTTCGAGTACATGGCGGCCGGGCGGCCCATCGTCGCCTCCGATCTGGCGGCGGTCCGGGAGGTGCTCCGCGACGGCGAGAACGCCTGCCTGGTGAAGGCCGGCGATCCGGCGGCGCTCGCGGCGGGGCTCGCGCGCGTGATCGGCGATCGCGCCTTCGCGGAGCGCATCGCGCGCGGCGCGTTCAACGAGGCGCCGGCGTACACGTGGGCGCGGCGGGCCGAGCGCCTGGAGCGCGTGCTGGCCGCCGCGGCGGCGGGCGCGTGACGTCCGATCGGCTGATCGCGATCGTCCGGTGTCCCGACTGCGGCGGCGTCCTCGACCGGCCCGCCGCGGGCGGCCAAACAGCGCCGGGCGGGGCAGGCGTCACGTGCCGCGGCTGTGGCCGCGCCTTCGCGGCTGCGGGCGGCTACATCGATCTGCGGCCGTTGGCGGCATTCGGCGAGACGACGAAGTACGTGGAGGAGGCACTGCACGCCGACGCGCGGCACGAAACCGTCTCGCCGCCGCTCCTGTCGGCGGCCATTCGCAACGATATGCTTCGCGCGATGCTGGCGCCGTCCGCCGCCGACCGCGTCGTCGACCTCGGCTGCGGCAGCGGGCGTGCGCTCGTCTGGAACGGCGACTGGGGCGCCTACCGCGTCGGCGTGGACGTGAGCCCCCACTTCGCGCGCGAGGCCGAGGCCGGCGTGGACCTGGTGCTCGGCGATCTGCGGAAGCTGCCGATCGCGTCGGGCAGCTTCACGCGCGCCTTTTCGCTCGACGTGGCCGAGCACCTCACGCGCGAGAGCCTCGCGTCGATGCTGGCCGAGGCGCACCGGGTGCTGGCGACCGGCGGCACGCTGTTTCTGTACACGCACGCGCGCAGGAATTCGCCGCTCGCGGCCGGCCTGCGTTTCGTGAACTGGCTGGCGCGCGGCCTCGATCGCGTGGGGCTCATCTCGCTGAACCAGGAGCGGCTCCGCAAGTCCGATCACATCAACCCGATGGCGGACATCGACGATTTTCGCCGGATCGCCGCCGAGGCCGGGTTCCGCGTGGCGCGCCTCCGCTACTACACCCCGCTCATCGGCGCCGTCGTCGAGAACCTCGTCGTGCGGCTCGCGGAAGGGGTGATGGCGCGGCGGGCGGCGCGTCGGCTCGCGCGCTCCGGCGAGGCGGAAACGGCGGGCGACGCCGCGCCCCTGCGCGAAGCGCGGCTCGAGGCGAAGCGGCGCATCGAGCGCCGCGGCTCGGCTTATACCGCGCTGCGCGCCCTCACCTGGCTCATGAAGATCGACATCCTGCTCTTCAGCCGCATCGAGACCGGTCCGTTTTTCGCGCTGCTCGTCGCCGAGCCGGGGCCGCGCGCATGAGGCGCGTCCGCGTCGGGTGATCGCCATGCGGGTGCTGTACCTCGCCATCGATCAGCGCGTGCCGGGAACGACCGGCGGATCGATTCACACGGCGGCGGTCGCCGAAGGGCTGGCGGCTCTCGGCCACGACGTCCACGCGGTCGCGGCGCTCGCGGACGGCCGCGCCGCTTCTGGCGGCGGCGTCACCTGGCACCGGCTCGAGCCGCCGTTCGGCGCGAAGCAACTGCGATGGATGCGGGCGGGCAGCGTCGTGACCATCGCCGAGGCGGTCCGTCCGGACATCGTCATCGAGCGCTACTACAACTTCGGCGGCGAAGGGATGGCCGCCTCGACGCGGGCGCGGGTGCCTTATGTCCTCGAAGTGAACGCGCCGGTGGTCGACTATCCCGGTTCGATCAAGCACCTGATCGACCGGGCGCTCGTGGTAGAGCCGATGCGGCGCTGGCGAGAACGGCAGGTGCGGCATGCGTCGCTCGTCGTGACGCCCGCCTCCGCGATCGTTCCCGCGTGGTATCCGCGCGAGCGGATTCTCGAGATCGAATGGGGCGCCGATACGAGCCGCTTTCGGCCCGGCGCGTCCGGCGCGATGCCATTCGAGCGGCCGCCCGGCCTGGTGGCCGTGTTCGCGGGCGCGTTCCGGGCGTGGCACGGCGCGGTGCACCTCGTGGAGGCGATCCGCGACCTGCGCGCCCGCGGCCGCCGCGACGTGTCGGCCGTCCTCATCGGCGCCGGCCCTGAGCTGGCCGCGGCGCGCCGTGCGGCGGCCGGCCTCGACGGCATCGTTTTCACAGGCGCCGTGCCGCACGATCGGATGCCCGCCTGCCTCGCGGCGTGCGACGTCGGCGTCGCGCCGTTCGACCTGCCGCGCCACGCGCCGCTCGCGATCGACTTCTTCTGGTCGCCCCTGAAAATCTTCGAGTACATGGCGGCCGGGCTTCCGACGATCGCGCCCGACATCGCGCGCCTCCGCGCCATCGTCTCGACCGGGCGCGACGGCCTGCTGTACGACACCGGCCGGCCCGGCGCCCTCGCCGGTGCGCTCGAGCGGCTGGCCGACGACGGCGCGCTGCGCGCACGGATGGGGGCGGCGGCGCGCGCGCGTGCGGTGGCCGAGTTCGGGTGGGACGTCCATTGCCGCCGGCTCGAGGAGGCGCTCCGACGATGCGTCTCCTGATTGCCACCGACGCCTTTCCACCGGTCTGCGGCGGCAGCGGCTGGAGCACGTACGAGCTGGCGAAAGGGCTGCGCGCGCGCGGCCACGAGATCGCGATCGTCCAGCCGCGCCTCCGGCCGGCGGCGGCGCCGGCGTTCGACGGCTTCGAGCCGATTGCGTTCCCGTACAGCGCGCCGCCCGTGCCGTTCGTCCGCAATTTCGTCAAGAACGAACGGCTCTACCCCCGGTTCGCGGCGTTTCTGCGGGACGTCATCCGCCGGAGGCAGATCGAGATCGTGCACGCCCAGCACCTGCTCACCGGGCCGGCGGGGATTGCGGCCGCACGCGCGGCGGGCGTGCCGGCGGTGTGCACGGTGCGCGACTACTGGCCCGTCTGCTACTGGTCGGACCTCATCGTCGACCGCGAGGCCGACACGCTGTGCCCCGCGTGCACGCCGGGCCGCATGACCCGCTGCGTGCGGCCGCATGCGGGCGCGTGGTGGCCGGTCGCCATTCCGGCGATTCCCTACATGCGATCGAACCTGGCGCTCAAGCGCCGGGCGCTGGCCGACGCCGACGCCGTGGTGGCCGTGAGCGGCGCGATGGCGCGCGACCTGCGGGCCCGCGCGCCCGAGCTTGCCGGGACGCGTCTCGAGGTGATTCCGAACCCCGTCGACGTGGAGGCGCTGCGCGCCCAGGCCGCCGGCTCCGCCGCGCCGGTCCCCGGCGCGTACGCGCTGTTCGTCGGCAAGCTCGAGCCGAACAAGGGCGTCCGCTGGCTGCTGCCGGCGATCGAGCGCGCGAGGCTTCAGTGGCCGCTCGTCGTCGTCGGCGACGGATCGGGGCGCGCCGCGCTCGAAGCCGAAGCGGCCGCGGCCGGCCGCGAGGTGACCTTCACCGGCTGGCTGTCGCGCGCCGAGGTGCTCGCGTGGATGCAGCGTGCGTCGCTGCTGGTGTTTCCGTCGCACGGCCCCGAGTCGCTCAGCCGCGTGCTGCTCGAGGCCAGCGCGCTCGGCGTGCCGATTGCGGCCATGGAAACGGGTGGAACCGCCGACATCGTCGTGCACGAGGAGACCGGGCTGCTCGCGCGGTCGCCAGAGGAGCTCGGCGATCAGGTCGCGCGGCTCGCAGGGGACCCGGATCTGCGGGCACGGTTCGGCGGTGCCGCGAGGCAGCACGTGGAGCGCACGTTCGACAGCGGCGCGGTCGTGGCGCGCATCGAGCGCCTGTACCTCGAACTGGCCGCGGCGCGGCGGGGCGTGTAGCGCGCTTCGAAGTCGTACTAGAAAGGCGCCCCGGATGCGGCCTGGATCGCGCGGTCGCGCGTGACGGCGAGCCGGACCAGCCAGACGACCGTCGCGAGAAAGATCGCGTTCCGCAGGGCGATGACGGTCATGACCCATGGGCTCAGGGCCGCCACGTACTGGATGCCGAACGGGTAGAAGACCGCCGACAGCGCCGCCATGGCAACCGACGCCGCGCCGACGGCGGCGAGGCCGCGCCGATCCGGCGCCACTTCGACGGCGGTCAGCATCAGGAGCGGGACGGCCCAGAGCATGTACTGCGTCGAGAAGACTTTCGACACCACCAGCATCGCCGGCAACGCGAGCAGGATCTGCAGATAGTTGCGGCCGGCATCGAGCCGATCCTTCAACGCGAGCGCCCACCACGTCAGCGCGCCCAGGACGCCCAGCGCCGCCGCCCAGTTGAGCGCGACGAACGCCGCCGAGAGTCCACCCGCGAGCTCCCACGATCCGAAGCGACTGGCGACGTGCAGCGCCGGATCGCGCGACGTGATCCAGACGAGCGTCGCCCACGTGGATTCGATCTCGAGGCCGCGCGCGATGTGGTACCTCACGAACCCCAGCACCCCGGGGCCTGCCGTCCGGGCGGCGGCTGCAAACGGCGCCGCGAGGCCCGCCAGCGCGAGGGCCGCGCGCCAGCCGACCCGCCGCCGGTCGGCCGTCGTCCTCAGATCGCCGATGACGAGGAAGGGCAGGGCGAAAATCGGAATGACCTTGTACGCCGCACCAGCGGCCAGCGACAGGTACGCCACGGCCCGCCAGCTGTCGGGAAACGCGGACGTCTCGGACCGGAGCCACGCGGCGGCCCCGCCGAGCACGGCGAGCAGCATCAGCATGTCGAGGCTGTCGTACAGCACGTACTCGAGCGCGATCGTGCACGCGACGTAGATGGCCGCGACCAGCAGCGTCGCGCGGCGGCGCCGCCTGGACACGATCCACCAGAGGAGCGCGAACGAACCGATGTCGGCCGCACCCATGATCAGCCGGAACCTGAAGTCGTAGGCGGCCGCCTGTGTCGTGCCGGGCGAGCGCATGACCCACCACGCGATTGGCGGGTACTCGATGGGAAAGTCGACGAACGGTACCCGCCCCGCGTGCGCCGCCTGCAGCCAGCCGCGGTACTCCTTCAGGTTGGGGCCGTGATGCAGGTGGAACCCGAGAAAGACGACGCGGCTGACGACGAAGGCGCCAAGCACCAGCAGATGGCCGAGCGTCGGCAGTGAGGCGGACCGCGGCGCTCCGTCTTCGGGCGCGGCGCCGGCGCCCGTGCGATCATCGGGGATGCGCAATGTTGTATGGTGGGCCGCCTGATGATAGCGCGATTCCCTTCGCCTTCCCGCTGAACCGCGCCCGCGTGCAGCCCGACGACCTCCACGTCATCGTCGTCTCGCGAGCCGCCGCGCCGTTCCACGAGATCGGCGGGCTCGAGCGCCACGTCGAGCATCTGGCCGCCCATCTCCTGCGCCGCGGCCTGCGCGTCACCCTCGTCACTCGCCCGCCGGTGCGGCCGCTGCCAGGCGGCCACGATCGGTCCGATCGGTTGACGGTGCGTTTCGTGCCGTATCGCACGTTTCCGCTGGCCGGCCGGCGAGGAACCACAGTCATCGACCGTAGTACGGCGTACCTCTGGTTCGGGCGGCGCGCCGGCCGGCTCGCCGCCGATCTCGTGCGGGGCGGCGGCGTCCAGATCGTGCACGGGATGGGCGCGGCTGCCCTCGGTTATGCCGGCGCGCGGCTGGCCGATCGCCTGGAGACCGTGCCGTTCGTCTTCAACCCGCACGGCATGGAGGAATTCGGATCGGCGGGCACCGGCTTCGGTCTTGTCAAGCGCGCGGCGTATGCGCCGCTGCGGCGGGCGGTCCGCCGATCGGCACGGGCGGCCGACCGCGTGATTGCGACGGATCGCGCCCTGGTGCCGG
>Ga0310810_10011494_pt1 | contig 10341 bp, 6 predicted proteins | sample NCmetagenome_FD_207641 | JGI IMG/M metagenome (GOLD analysis project Ga0310810, IMG submission 207641) | Soil microbial communities from experimental microcosm in Duke University, North Carolina, United States - NC | ecosystem: Engineered > Artificial ecosystem > Soil microcosm > Unclassified ...
CCGAGGTTTCCCGATGCGGAGCTGAAGCGCCTTCGCGAGGAGCGGCTGGCCGGCCTCCTGGAGGCGCAGGACGATCCCGAACAACTGATCCAATTCGCGTTTCCACGAATGGTGTTCGGCCCGCAGCATCGGTACGGCACACCGGCGGTAGGGACCGCAGCAGGACTGCGCAGCATCACCATCGCCGACTTGAAGGCGTTTCACGAATCGCACTATCGTCCCGCCAACGCGGCGCTCGTGGTGGCCGGCGACGTGACGGCCGACGCGATCCTGCCGCTGCTCGAGAAAGCCTTCGCGGGCTGGAAGGGCGCCGAGGCAGCGAGCCCGGCCGCCGTGCCTCAGGCCGCGCAGGTTCCGGCCCGGCGTGTGTTCCTGGTGGACAAGCCGGGCGCGGCCCAGTCGCAGATTCGCATCGGCTGGATCGGCGTCGCACGATCCACGCCCGATTATTTTGCGCTTCGGGTGCTGAACACGATTCTCGGCGAAGCCTTCACGTCCCGTTTGAACAACAACCTGCGGGAGGTCCACGGCTACGCGTACGGCGCGGGATCGCGCTTCGACATGCGGCTCAGCCCGGGCCCGTTCTACGCGGCGGCCGGGGTGCAGACCGACAAGACCGCCGACGCCCTCAAGGAATTTTTCGTCGAGCTCGATCGGATTCACCCGTTGGTCCCGGCCGACGAGCTCGAAAAAGCGAAGAACTACGTCGCGCTGCTGCTGCCCCGCGACTTCGAGACGACCCGCAGCACCGCCAACGCGCTGGCGCAGATGTTCGTGTACGGCTTGCCGGCGGATTACTATGAAACCTACGGCGCGCACGTGCGCGCGGTCACGGCCGAGGACGTGAAGCGCGTCGCCGACAAATACATTCAACCCGGCAAATTCGACGTCGTCATCGTCGGCGATCGCAAGGCGATCGAGTCGGGCGTGAAGGCGATGAATCTCGGCCCTCTGACGATCGTCGAGCCCGCGGAGATTTTCAGGTAGCGAGGCCGATGCACATCGAGTTCAGGGAGCTGCTGCGGTACACGCAGGAGGAGCGCGACAAGTGGCGCGCGTACTTCACCGCCCATCCGGACGCGCTGGAGGTGGCCGTGCAGCCGGCCGGCCGATATCCGACCGTCGGGTCGCTCGTCGACCACATTTTTCTCGTCGAGCGCCGGCATCTGCAGCGGCTGACGAACGCGCCGCTCGACGCCAAGACCGGGCTGAGCGGCCGCCACGCGCCGCCGCTCTTCGACTACGGCGCATCGGTGCGCCGCGAGCTGGAGCAATTCGCGGCGGATCTCGACGAGGAGGTTGCGAACGAACCGAGGACCTTCACCGTCCAGAGCGGCGGCGATTTCGTGCTCACGCCCCGCAAGCTCCTCTTCCACTGCCTGCTGCACGAGACCCGGCACTGGGCGCAGATCGCGCTCGCGCTCCGCTGCGCGAACCTGGAGCCGCCCGGCAACCACGACCTGTTTTATTCGAAGGCGTTCAAGTAGGCGGCCTGGACGATGACGCAGCAGTCCATCGACGTCCCGAAGCTGTCCGCTGTCCACTGGTGTCCGTATCGTCTGTGTCGTCCGCGGCCCGTGTCGTCCGCGGCACGAATTCTCTGTGCGTCTCCGCGTGCTCTGTGGCTCTGTGTGATCTCTTCTGAACTAGAGTTCTCGGCGAGCGGGTGCCTGCCGACCGATGGCGAAAGCCGTTCCGGCACCCCGTGTGCGGGACGATGACGCTCGCGGATCTCGCCAACATCTGTGCGGGCCACGAGCTGCATCACCTCGCGCAATTGACGCGAATCAAATAGGGGACGCTGTTCACCCCGAGATCTGCGTCAGCCCCCGATCGATGATGTCGAAGCCGTGGCGCAGCTCCTCTTCCGTGATCGTCAGCGGCGGATTCGTGAAGAACGTGTTCCAGCGGACGAACGTGTAGAGCCCTTCCTCACGGAAGAACTTCGCGAGGCGCTTCATCGGCTCCGACGTCCCGTTGAATGGCGCCAGCGGCTCCATCGACGTCCGGTCCTTCACCAGCTCGACGATCCCGAACAATCCAATCGACCGCGTGTCGCCGACGATCGTGTGCTTCGCGCGCAGGCCGGCCATCAGATCCTTCATCAGCCCGCCCAGGCTGCGGGCGTTGTCGATCAGCCGGTCGTCCTCGTACACCTGCAGCGTGGCGAGCGCCGCGGCGCAGCCGAGCGGGTGGCTGTTGTAGGTCAGCCCTCCGAAGAACACCTTCTCCTTGAAGTGATCCGCGATCGGGCGGCGCATGCCGACGGCGCCGAGCGGCACGTACGCGCTCGTCAGCCCTTTCGCCATCGTCATCAGATCGGGAACGACGCGCCAGTGGTCGACGGCGAACCATTCACCGGTGCGGCCGAAGCCCGACATCACTTCGTCGGCGACCATCAGGATGCCGTGCCTGGTGCACAGATCGCGGATGCCCGCGATGAAGCCGTCCGGCGGCACGAGGATGCCGTTGGTGCCGACCACCGCCTCGAGAAAGAAGGCCGCGATCGTCTGTGCGCCTTCGAGCTGGATCGTCTCTTCGATGCGCGCCAGCGCGGCGTCGGCCGTCTCCCAGCCCCGTTGGATGCCGTGATACGGGTTCAGCACGTGAACGACGCCCGGCATGCCCGGCTCCGCAGCCCAGCGCCGGGGATCCCCGGTCAGCATCATGCTGCCCGCCGTCGCGCCGTGATACGACCGATAGAAGGACATCACCTTGTGGCGGCCGGTGTACTGGCGCGCGATCTTGATCGCGTTCTCGTTCGCCTCGGCGCCGCCGTTGGTGAAGAAGAACACCTCGATGTCGCCGGGGCACACTTCGGCGAGCTTGCGCCCGAGTCTCGCGCGCGCCTCGGTCGCCATGAACGGGTTGGCATAGGCCAGCGTCTCGGCCTGCTGCTGGATCGCCCGGACGACGCGATCGTCGCCGTGGCCGATGTTGACGCACATCAACTGGCTGTTGAAGTCGAGGTACCGCTTGCCTTCGGGCGTCCAGAACCAGCAGCCCTTCGCGCCAGCAACCGGAATCGGATCGACGAGCGCCTGCGCGGACCATTCGAACAGCGTGTGGCGCTTCGTGAGGTCGACGATCGTCTGTCCGTCGAGTGCCGGAATCGTGTCCATGATCTTCATCGCTCAGCTCCAGGACGTCTATTTCACTTCACGAAGGATCGCCTCGGTGACCTCGCCCGTCCCGGCGCGGCCGCCCAGATCCGGCGTGCGTGGACCGTTCCCCGCGAGCACACGCTCGATGGCGCGGACGATCAGATCGTGCCCGTCGCGCGCGCCCAGGTGATCGAGCATCAGCGCGCCCGCCCAGATCGCGCCGATCGGATTCGCGACCCCCTTCCCGGCGATGTCGGGCGCCGATCCGTGGATCGGCTCGAACATCGACGGATGCTGGCGCTCGGGATTGATGTTGCCGCTCGGCGCGATGCCGAGGCTGCCCGACACCGCCGCGCCCAGATCGGTGAGGATATCCCCGAACAGGTTCGACGCGACAATCACGTCCACGCTCGCCGGATCGGTCACCATACGCGCCGCGAGCGCGTCCACGTGGTATTTGCGCCACGACACCATCGGATAGTCCTTCGCCACTGCGTCGAGGACGCTGTCCCACAGGACCATCGAGTACTGCAGGGCGTTGGACTTCGTCGCGCTGGCGAGGAGCCTGCGCGGGCGTTTCGCGGCCACGTCGAACGCGTAGCGCGCGATGCGCTCGATGCCGCGCCACGTCATCACGCTGACCTGCTGCGCGATTTCGTTCCGCGTCCCGGCGTGCAGCCGCCCGCCGATGCCCGCGTACTCCCCTTCGGAGTTTTCGCGGACGCACACCATGTCGATGTCGGCAGGCCCGCGTCCCTCGAGCGGCGTCTTCACGCCCGCTACCATGCGCATCGGCCGCAGGTTCACGTACTGATCGAAGCGCTGGCGGATCGGCAGGATCAGCTGCCAGACGGCGACGTGGTCTGGCACCGCGGGATCGCCGATCGCGCCAAGATAAATCGCGTCGAACGCCTGCAGGCGATCGAACCCGTCTGCGTCCATCATGCGGCCGTGCGCGCGGTAGTAATCGCACCCCCAGGGAAACTCGACGAACTCCACCTGCGCGCCGCACATGGCGGCCGCCTTCTTGACGATGCCGATCCCGGCCGGTATGACTTCCTTGCCGATGCCGTCGCCGGCGATCACAGCTACGCGCGACATAAGGTTTACATCCCCGGCGGAGTGAACCGCCCGTCGGCCGCGAGCCAGCCGCCGTCGACGTACAGGATCGATCCTGTCACATAGCTCGCCGCGTCGGACGCCAGGAACACGGTCGCGCCCACCAGCTCGTCGGCGCGGCCCCAGCGATTGAACACGCTCTTTGCCGCATAGGCGTCGTACCAGGCTTTGTTCGCCTTGATGGGCGCCGTCAGCGGCGTCTCGATGACGCCTGGGCCGATCGCATTCACGCGGACGTTGTGCGGACCGAATTCGGCGGCGGCCGTGCGCGCGAGCTGCACGATGCCCGCTTTGGTGGCGGCATACGCGGCCTGGCCGGGCTCGACGACCTGCGATCGAATCGACGAGAAAAGGATGATGCTTCCCTTCCGCCGCGCGGTCATGAGGCGGCCCGCCGCGCGGAGCACGTGGAAGTTCCCCTTGATGTTCACGTCGAGGACGCGCGCGAGCTCTTCGTCCGTATAGCGCAGAATCGGCTTCCGGACATTGATGCTCGGCGTGCAGACGACGACGTCGAGGCCGTGCGTGGAATCGATGTGGTCGAGGACGCGATCGACGACGGCGGAGTCGCGGATATCGATCGCGCCGGCTTCGCAGGCGCACCCGGCAGTCGCGGCGCGCGCCGCGACGCCGCGCGCGGCCTCCTCGTTGACGTCCAGACAGTAGACGCGGGCGCCTTGCGCCGCGCAGCCGAGCGCGACCGCTTCGCCGATGCCGGACGCGCCGCCGATGACGGCGGCCGTCTTGCCCGTGAGATCGAAGAGTCCCTGTGTCACGCGAGTCTCCGTGGCGAAAACGCAAGTGAGGCGATCGCAAAGGCCGCGGCCGCGGCCGCAAGGCCGCACATCGCGGGTGTCAACAGGCCGAGCCGATCGAGCGCGATACCCCCGGTGGACAGCCGCGTCGACACGGCGACCGCGACGCCGCCGGCGATCCCGGCCAGCGCGTCAAGCGGCTTCGGACGCCGGAGATACAGGCCCGCGACCACCGGAACGAACAGGCTGACGCCGACCAGCGTGTAGAAGAACGCCAGCGCGTCGACGATCGTCTTGGACAGCATGGCGACGAGCACGGCGGCTACCGCGCCAAACGCCGCCGACCCACGCGCGACCGTCACCACCTGGCGATCCGACGCCGACGGGTTGACGAACCTCTTGTAGAGGTCCTGCGACAGCGACGTCGCCAGCATGAACAGGATCGCATCCGACGCGCTGACCTCGGCGGAGAACACCGCCGCAAGGCCGAGCGCGCCGACCCAGAACGGCAGATCGTGGATGAAGAGCAGCGGCAGCGCAAGCTCCCGATCGGCGCTCGGCAGGCCCGGGTGCAGCGCGCGCGCCGACAGCCCGAGCAGCACGGGCACGATGGCGTAGATCAGCAGACAGACCGCGTTGATCCCCACGCCGACGCGGACGGCGCGATCGTCGCGTGCGCCGTACACCTTCTGCAGCAGCCCCGGCGACACGATGAAGTTCGGCGCGAGAATCGCGAGGTAGATCCAGCCCGACGCGCCGTTGCGCCACGGGTTCCACAGCGCGGCATCCGGGAGCGCCGCGCGCAGGCCGCCGAGACCCCCGACGACCGACAGCACGATCGGCAGCGCGACCGCGAAGCCGACCAGCTTGACCGCGAGCTGCACCACGTTGACGACGGCGGACGACTTCAGCCCTCCGGCGGCGAAGTACGCGGTGATGACGAGCGCGCCGAGCCCGCAGCCGGCGATCTTCGGCGTCCCGATCACGACGTTGAGAATCCACGCGATCCCCATCAACTGCCCGGCGAGAATGCAGATGGTGCCGACCCACAGGATCGCGGCGATCGTCGCGCGGACGCGCCGGTCGTAGCGCCATTCGAGGAAGTCGCCGGTCGTCCGCAGATCGTGCTCGGCCGCGAGCCGGCGAATGCGCGGGCCGACCCAGAAGGCGAGGACGAGCGAGCCGAGTCCGGCCGATCCGACCCACCACACGGCGGCCACGCCGTCGCGATAGCCGAGCCCCGTCGCGCCGATGGTCGAGCCACTTCCGATATTCGCCGCGAGAAGCGTGGCGAAGAGCAGTCCCGGCCCGAGCGATCGCCCGGCCACGAAGAAGTCCTTCGATCCCCCGAGCCGCCGCGCCACCCGGACGCCAAGCGCGATCTGCGCCGCGGAATAGATGACGATGACGAGCAGGTACATGGACGAAAGCGTCGAATCGTAGTGTATAAGAACGAAGGCCAGCCAATGCCGTCCATTCCCGATCGCGTCCTGGCGGCCGCCGACGCGCTGGCGGACGAAGCCGTCGCCTTCGCCTCGAGTCTCATCCGCATCCCCACGGTGAATCCGCCCGGGGAGCTGTACGCCGAATGCGCGCGCTTCATTGGAGACACGCTCGCGGCCTCTGGCTTCGAAACCGAGTATCACCCGGCCGACGGACGGCCCGAGCACACGCGCTCGCATCCTCGCCTCAACGTGGTCGGCACGCGGCGCGGGCGACGCCTGCATCCGCTCGTCCATCTGAACGGCCATTTCGATGTCGTGCCGGCCGGCGGCGGATGGACGATCGATCCGTTCGGGGGCGAGGTGCGCGACGGCCGGATCTGGGGCCGCGGATCGTGCGACATGAAGGCGGGCCTCGCCGCCGCCGTCTTCGCCGCGGAGGCGATCCGCCGCGCCGGCGTGGAGCTCAACGGCACGCTCGAGATCAGCGGCACGGTGGATGAGGAGAGCGGAGGGTTCGCGGGCGTCGCGTGGCTCGCGGAACAGCAGCGGCTCAGCGCCGCGCGGACGGACTACGTCATCATTCCCGAGCCGCTCTACGTCGATCGGATCTGCATCGGACACCGCGGCGTGTACTGGTTCGAGGTGGAGACCTGCGGCCGCATCGCACACGGCAGCATGCCTTTCCACGGGATCAACGCCGTCGATCACATGGGCATCGTGCTCGATCGGATCCGCCGCGACCTGCAGCCGCGGCTCGCCGGCCGGACGACGGCGATGCCGGTCGTTCCCGATGGCGCGCGGCACGCCACGCTGAACGCCAACGGCATCGCCGGGGGCCAGGCGGTCGACGGCATCCAGACGCCGTGCGTCGCGGATCGCTGCCGGGCGGTCTTCGATCGGCGCTTTCTGATCGAAGAAGGCTTCGACGCGGCGAAGGGGGAGATTCTCGAGCTGCTCGACGGCGTGGCCCGCGATACCGACGATTTCAAATACGCGATTCGCGATCTCATGGTCGTACATCCGACGCGGACGCCGGAGGGATCGCCCGTCGTCACGGCGCTCGATCGCGCGCTGCACCGCGTGCTGGGCCGCAGCGGAGGGCTGGTGGCCAGCCCCGGCACCTACGATCACAAGCACGTCGCGCGAATCGCGGGTGTCCCGCACTGCGTCGCCTATGGGCCGGGCATTCTCGATCTCGCGCACCAGCCGGATGAATACTGCGATGTCTCGGACCTCATGAGTGCGACGAAAGTCATCGCGCTCGCGGTATTGGAGCTGACGGGAACACTCCCGGAAGGAAAGCCATGTTGACGAGACTCATGCGCTGGATCACGCTCATCTGCCTCACCGCAGCCGTTCTCGCGCGGCCTACGGCGGCCGCGGCGCAGGCGACCGGCAGCATCGCCGGTTTGATCACGGATCAATCGGGGGCGGTGATGCCCGGCGTCACCGTGGACGCGGTCAACGTGGCGACGGGCCGGACGCGCACCAGCGTCTCGGGCGCGGACGGCTTTTTCTCGATTCCGCTTCTCCAGCCGGGACGGTACGACGTCAAGGCGACGCTGGCTGGGTTCAAGCCCGTGGCGCGGCCGGCCGTCGACGTCTCTGTCGGCGACACGGCGCGCGTCGACATCACGCTCACGGTCGGAGGCCTCGAAGAGAGTCTCGTCGTCAAGGCCGAAGCGCCGCTGGTCGAAACGTCGCACGCGACGCTCGGCATCACCATCGATCGGCAGAAAGTCGTCGAGCTGCCGCTCAACGGACGCAACTTCACGCAGCTCGGCACTCTGATCCCGGGCGTGGTCGCGCCGCCCGGAGGCCTGGGCGGAGCGGCCGGCGATGCCACGCCGGGCGGATTCGGCGCCGCGACGGCCGGTTTCAACGTCAACGGCATGCGCAACCAGTCGAACAATTTCCTGCTCGACGGCGCGAGCAACAACGACACGTTCAACACCGGATTCGTCATGCGTCCGCCGCCCGACGCGATCCAGGAATTCAAGATCCAGACGCATTCGTACAACGCGGAATTCGGACGCAACGCCGGGTCGGTCGTGAACGTCGTGACCCGCGGCGGCACGAATCAGCTCCATGGCGCCGCGTGGGAGTTCAATCGCGACGACTCGCTGCAGGCGAGGAACTTCTTCGCTCCCGCGACGCAGGCCAAGCCGACGCTGAAGCAGAATCAGTTCGGCGGCAGCGCCGGAGGGCCGCTCGTGAAGAACAAACTGTTCGTCTTCGGCTACTACGAGGGCTACCGCAACACTCGCGGCAACACGACCAACGTCGTCGTCCTCTCCGATGCGCAGCGCGGCGGCGACTTTTCCGGCGGCGCCGCGATCCGGGATCCGCTGACGGGCCTTCCGTTTTCGGGGAATGTGATTCCCACGGATCGAATCAGCCCGGCCGCGCACAAGCTGATCGATCAGTTCGTGCCGCACGCGAATTCCGGAGCCAACCGATATGTCGCGTCGCCGGAGACGAAGGACAACCGCGACGCAATCGGGACGCGCGTCGACTATCAACTGAATCAGAAGCATTCCCTGCTCGGCCGCTATCTCATGACGAAGACGGACGCGGCCACGCCTGCGATCACGACGGCTATCGGCACGACGTCCACCGCGACGCTGAGCGATTACATGGGATCGGACACCTACATCTTCACGCCGCATGCGATCAACGTCGCCCGATTCTCGTACAACCGCATCGACGCGCACCCGGCCGTCACCAGCGGCCTGAAGAACGAAGACTTCGGGATCGCGGTGCCGAACACGAACGTGCTGGCGCAGGGCCTGGCGTCGATCGCGATTCCCGGATTCTTCAACCTTGGCGACGCACAGCAGCCGTTCGTCAAGCGCGTCAACGAGGTATTCCAGTTCACCGACGACTCCACGTGGACGCGCGGCAGCCATGGCCTGAAGTTCGGGACCGACGTCCGCAAGGAACACATGGTGATCGCGTTCATCAATCGGCCCAACGGCGATTTCACGTTCGGGAACACCTTCACCGGCAACGCCGCGGCCGATTTTCTGCTGGGACTGCCCTCGCAGTTCCGCCGGACGACGACGAACCAGGCACAGGACGGCGTGGGCTGGCTCTACTCGGCCTACGCGCAGGACGAGTGGCGAATCGCGCCGCGCGTCACGCTCAATGCCGGCGTCCGCTACGAGCTTCCGCTGCCGTTCGTCGACAAGAACGACGCGCTGAATGCGTTCCATCCCGGCCAGCAGTCGGTGAAGTTCCCGGACGCGCCCACCGGCCTGGTATATCCCGGCGATCCAGGAGTGCCGCGCGGGACGTACAAGACCGACAAGAACAATTTCGCGCCGCGGATCGGCGCCGTCTGCGACGTCAACGGCGACGGCCGCACGACGGTCAGGGGGGCGTGGGGCGTCTTCTACGACGCGCTGGCGGGCCAGGGCGACTTCTTCCAGAATGGCGTGCTCGCCCCGCCGTTCACGCCGCTCGTCGAGGTCAACGCGCCGCCCGCCTCACTTACCCTCGCCAATCCGCTCGACGCGATCGCCGGCGGACCGGCGCGGTTCCCTCCCGGCCTCACGATCATCGGCTGGGGCGAGGACTTCCAGACGCCGTACGCGTACCATTTCAACGCGACGGTCCAGCGGCAGATCGGAAACGACATCGGCGCGGAAGTCGGATATGTCGGTTCCCGCGGGCGGCACCTGCCGATCTTCATGGAGGTCAATCCGGGTGTGTTCGTGGCGGGCCAGACGACGCGCGGGGCCCGGATCTTCCCCGCGTTCGCGCTGGTGCGCCCGACTTTCTCGGCCGCACGGTCCCAGTACGATTCGCTGCAGAGCAGCGTCCGCATGCGGCCGACGCACGGCATCAATTTTCTCGCCTCGTACACGTACGCGCACGCCAAGGATCACGTGTCCGGGCTCAACATCGGCGGCGAGC
>Ga0310810_10011498_pt1 | contig 10340 bp, 9 predicted proteins | sample NCmetagenome_FD_207641 | JGI IMG/M metagenome (GOLD analysis project Ga0310810, IMG submission 207641) | Soil microbial communities from experimental microcosm in Duke University, North Carolina, United States - NC | ecosystem: Engineered > Artificial ecosystem > Soil microcosm > Unclassified ...
GTCGCGTGGCTGGTGTTGCGCCGGAGCAGCGAGCCGGTTGCGCTCGACCAGCGCTTCTTCATTTGCGATGCGGCGATGGGCGGCGTCTGGATCGCGTTGATGCAGTTCAGCCTGCTGCCGAGCATGCTGCTGGCGACGATGTTCGCGATCACGCTGATCGCGCTCGACGGGCGCTGGTTGCTGCTGCGCGGGCTGGTGATCCAGGCGGTGGCTTGCTGCGTGGCGGCGGTAGCGAATGGTCTTTCTTTCTCGCCGGCAAACGACACCGTGGAGGTGCTGGCGTCGCTGCCGCTGCTGGTGATTTTTCCGATGACGCTGGGCGCGATCATGCGCGGCCTGGCGCGGCGCGTGCGGATACAGAACCGCCAGTTGCTGCGGATGAGCAGCATCGACAGCTTGAGCGGCCTGTTGAATCGCAAGCACTGGGAAGATGCAGTCACCGCCGTGATGCTGCGGCATTGTTGCGAAGATGCGGTGATGCTGCTGATCGACATCGACCAGTTCAAGCACATCAATGACCAGCATGGCCACACGGCAGGCGACGAGGTGATCCGCCATGTCGGCGCGATCATCCGTGGCAGCCTGCGCAACGGTGGCGGAGCGGATCCGTTCCGGCGCCGCGTGTTCGCTGTTCGAACGGGCGCCTGGCCTGCATTGCACCTTGAGCATTGGTCTCGCGCGCAGCCCGGCCGCGGCGAACAGCACGCGCGAGTGGGTCAAGGATGCCGATGCGGCGCTGTATCGGGCCAAGCTGGCCGGTCGCAATCGTTTCGTGATTGCAAACTGACGCGCTTTCCGAAGGGGTGAGCGGCACGTTTGCCGGCCGCTTTCCGGTGCTACCATCCGCGCCGCGTCCCACGCCTTGCCGTTGGGTATCCCATGGGTCAGTCTTCGTTCGAAGTGGTCGGAGACATCGCCTGTTTTTACATCAGCGGCGAGCAGGACCTTGTGGGCGGCGTGCACCAGATTACCGATGCGATCCTGCGCACCAAGGCGCGCGGCATGGACAAGTTGCTGGTGGACATCACCAGCATCAGCGGCGTCGAACCGCCGTCGGTCGAAATGCGCTTCTGGCTGATGGGCGAATGGGCCAAGGCAGGCAGGGGTGCGGTGCGGCTGGCACTGGTCACCCGCCCCGAGTTCATCTCCGAAGACCGCTTCGGCATCGCGTTCGGCATGAACCAGGGATTCATCAGCAACTTGTTCGAGACACGCGAACGTGCGCTTGAATGGTTGTCCGGCCGTTAGGGAGGTCGATACGAGCCCGCGAAGCCTCCGACGGGCGAAGCGCTGTTCGAAGTGATCGGGGAGGTGGCGCGGTTCCGGTTGACCGGCGAACAGGTGCTGGGAGACGGCGTGCACCAGATTGCCGACGCGATCATTCGCACCAAGGAATCCGGGTTCGACAAACTGCTGGTCGACATCACTGCGATCACCGGCGTCGAACCCCCGGGCGTGGACATGCGTTATTGGTTGATGGGCGAGTGGGCCAAGGCGGGCAGGGGCAGCGTGCGAGTCGCCATGGTCGCGAGGCCGGAGTTCATTGAACACGATCGTTACGCCGTGATCGCCGGCATGAACGCCGGCTTTGTCAACAACGTGTTCGAAACCGAGGCGCAGGCACTGGACTGGCTGCTCGGGCGCCGCGGCAGGGAATCGTCTAAACCGGCGCCGCCGTCCTGATGCGAGAAGCTGCCATTGCGCGCAACCCGTGTTTTGGGAGCACAATGGAAGGCCCGCCCACGAGGAACCTGTCATGCGAACCTTGGGTTTCACCTTGCTTGTTGCGCTGGTCGTGCCCCTTGCTGCAACCGCGCAGTCTTCCGCGCCCGCGGCACCCGGTTCCGGCACCTTGAAGACTCCCGCCTACGTCACCAAGGCGATCAATGATCCCGCGCGTGCGGCGGACAAAAAAGATGATGCGCGCCGCAAGATCGCGGCGGTGATGACGTTCGCGGGCGTCAAGCCCGGCGACAAGGTGCTGGAGCTGGTGCCTGCATCCGGCTACTGGACGCGCGTATTCAGCCAGATCGTCGGATCGAACGGCCATGTCTATACCGTGTGGCCGGATGAAATGGCGAAGTACTCGGCCAAGAGTTTCACCAAATGGCAGGGGCTGGCGAAATCCACTTACACCAATGTCAGCCTGCTGAAGCAACCGGCGGCGATGCTGAGCGTGCCGCAGAAGGTGGACATCGTGTTTACCTCGCAGAATTACCACGACTACCACGACCCGTTCATGGGGCCGGTGGACATGAAGAAATTCGACAAGCAGGTGTTCGATGCGCTGAAACCCGGTGGCGTGTTCATCGTGATCGACCACATCGCGCCCGCGGGTTCCGGCATCAGCGATACCAACACACTCCACCGGATCGATCCGGAAGTGGTGAAGCAGGAAGTCGAATCGGCCGGCTTCGTGTTCGACGGTTCCAGCGACGCGCTGGTCAACCCGAAGGATCCGCTGAACATCAAGGTGTTCGACAAGTCGATCCGCGGCCATACCAGTCAGTTCATCTACAAGTTCCGCAAGCCGGCGCAATAAGCGCGACGTGCACGACGGCGCGGGTGCGGCGTCGCCCGCGCCCGTTGCGGCCGGCCGGGCGTTTCCGTGCGCGCTTACAGTTCCTGCTCCGGTCGTTGGTTCCCTCGCAGCGTGTCCGGTTTTGCGTGCGGCGGCGGACGGATGATCGCGAGCGCACATACTGCCGCGGCGAGCGCGCAGAGTGCGGCGCCTGCGGCGACGGCGCGGAAGCCGGCGATCGTTCCGCCCGGCGTCGACGCTTCGGGCGGGGCGCGGAACAGCAAACCCAGCACCGCTACAGCCAACAGACTTGCCATGCGCGCGACAGCGTTGTTGATCCCCGACGCGACGCCGGCCTGGGCGGTGGGCACGGCACCCATCACGGTCGAGGTCAGCGGCGCCACGGCGATGGTCATGCCCAAGCCGAGCACGGTGATGGCCGGAAAAGTGCCGCGCCAGTAATCCGCAGTGGCAGCGCCGGCGGCCAATAGCGCCAAGCCGAGCGCAGCCAGCGCCGGACCCACGGTCAATACCAGGCGCGCCCCGAAGCGCGTCGCCAACGCGCCCGCACTCGGAGACAGGGCGCCCATCAGGATCGAAAACGGCAACAGGCTGGCGCCGGCCGCCGTCGCCGAATAACCGTGTGCGCGAATCAGGTTGAACGGCAGGAAGAACAGCGCACCGCCCAATGCAAAGTACAGCAGCAACGTCACCAGGTTGGCGCCGAAAAAGTCGCGGGAACGGAACAGCCCGAGTGGCACCATCGGTGCGCGACTGCGCGCCTCGACCATCACGAAGGCGGCCAGCGCGAGGACGCCGAGCACCAGCGCGACGTCGATCATGATGGCGTCCGAAGCGCGGTCGGGCCATGCGATCAGCGCCCAGGTCAGCAGGGCCAGACCGACGATGGCCAGCACCGCACCCGGCCAATCGAGGCCTTCGGCGTCCCCGTTGCGCTGGTTCGGCACGGCACTGTGCGCCAGCCACAATGCGGCGATCGCCAGCGGTACATTGATGAAAAAGATGGCGCGCCACGACACGGCATCGACCAGCCAGCCACCCAGCACCGGGCCGATCGCGGTGGTGATCGCACCCGCCGCGGCCCAGATGCCGATCGCCTTGCCGCGCTCCGCTTCCGGGTACACGGCGGCGATGATGGCCAGGCTGCTCGGCACCAGCAGCGCTGCGCCGATGCCTTGCATCGCGCGCGCCGCGATCAGTACACCGGCGTCCGGCGCCAGACCGCAGGCGATCGAAGCCAGCGTAAACAGCGCGATGCCCCACGTGAATACCGTGCGCTGGCCGAGGCGGTCGCCGAGTATGCCGCCCACCAGCACCAGCGCGCCGAGCATCAACAGGTAGGCATTGACCACCCATTGCATCGCGGCCAGTCCGGCGGCCATCTCGCGCTGCAGCGTGGGCAGGGCGACGTTGACCACCGAACCGTCGATGAAGGCAATGCTGGACCCGAGCACGCTGGCCGCCAGCGCGCGCCCCGGATGCGCGCGTCGCGCCATGGCGACGCATGGGTGGCCGCGGATGACGCCTTCGTCGCACGGGGGACGCTGGACACCGAGCATCGTGCCACGGTAGCGGGTTCACGTGGCCGCAACACCTGCTTCCCCGACGGTTCCAGCGATGCGCTGATGAACCCCAAGGATCCACTGAACATCAAGGTGTCCGACCCGTCGATTCGCGGCCATACCGGCCAGTTCATCCATCGGTGCCGCAAGCCGGCGAAGTGATCGCTTGATGGCTTTGCGTGCGCGCGACAGGGTTGCACGCACGCAGGTTCCGAAGCGCGGAGGGCCCGGTTGGCCCGGCACTGGCGCGCCGCCCCGGTTCTGACATACTCCCGCCGCCCCGGGCGAATGGCTCGCCAGAGGCGGGAGCCCGGTCGTGGTCTTCAACTCGCTGACGTTCATCGCGTTCTTCGCGATCGTGCTGGCGATCCACTCGCTGCCGCTCGCGTGGAAGATCAGAAAGGGCAACCTGCTGGTCGCGAGTTACATTTTTTATTCCGCGTGGAATCCGCCGTTCGTGATCCTGCTGTGGATCTCGACGGTGGTGGACTGGTACGCCGCGCAAGGGTTGGTCAAGGCGCAGCGGCCAGTGGCACGGCGCGCCTGGATGTTGCTGTCGGTAATCGCCAATCTCGGCATGCTCGGTTACTTCAAGTACGGCGGTTTCCTGCTGGCGAACTTCACCGCGCTGCTGGCTTCGGTCGGCGTGACGTACCACGCGCCTGCGCCGGACATCGTGTTGCCGGTGGGCATTTCGTTCTACACGTTCGCGACCATGTCTTACACACTGGATGTGTATCTGCGCCGCGCGTTGCCGGCGCGCAATTTCCTCGACTACGCGTTGTTCGTGACGTTCTTTCCGCATCTCGTGGCCGGGCCGATCATGCGGCCGACCGAACTGGTGCCGCAGTTCGAGCAGCCGCGCCGGGCGAACCGCCAGCAACTGTTCTTCGGCCTGGCGCTGATGACCATCGGCATGTTCAACAAGGTCGTGCTTGCCGACGGTTTTCTCGCGCACGCGGCGGAAGTGGTGTACGACACGGACAAGATTCCCGGCGCGCTGGATGCGTGGATGGGCACGCTGGCGTTCAGCGGGCAGATCTTCTGCGACTTCGCCGGCTACTCGACGATCGCGATCGGCGTGGCGATGTGCCTGGGCTTCGCGATGCCGGACAACTTCCGCTTTCCGTATGCCGCGATCGGCTTTTCGGATTTCTGGCGGCGCTGGCACATCACGCTGTCGTCGTGGCTGCGCGATTACCTTTACATCCCCCTGGGCGGCAACCGCCATGGCCGGCGTCGAACCTACGCGGCATTGATGGGCACGATGTTGCTCGGCGGCTTGTGGCATGGCGCGAGCTGGACCTTCGTCGTCTGGGGCGGATTGCACGGCATCTACCTTTCCGTCGAACGCTGGTTGCGCAAGCGCTTCCCAGGATTCCGGCCGAACGTCTGGGCGTTGCTGGCGTTCGGGCTGATCACCTACGCGCTGGTGAATATCACCTGGGTGTTCTTCCGCGCCAAAAGCTTCTCGCGCGCATGGACGGTGTTGTGCGGCATGTTCGGCGGCAATGCGAAGACGGTGCCGCTGCTCACCACCGAATCGCTGGTGGTGGTTGCCGCGATCATCACCGGACTGGTGGCCACGCACTGGCTGATGCGCAACCGCACGCTCGAATCGGTGCTGGCGCGCGCGCCGGCGGCGGTGCTGTCGTGTACTTGGGCAATCATGGCGTTCGCGATCATTGCGACGCAAGGCAACGGCAATGCCTTTATCTACTTCCAGTTTTGAACCAGCCAATTCTGATCTGGTCGTCGAGCGCTCGGCGAGCGCCGAGGCGCGCATCGCGCTGCGGCCCGACCTGCGGCTGACGGCTGCCGACCGCCCCGGCATCGCGCAACCGGTGCCGGAGCGCGACGTTCCCGATCGTCGGTGGGGCGCTATCATGCTGGCCGCGCTGATCATGACGTTGCTGATGTTGGGCGCGTGGGAATGGCATTGGCGCGCGTTCGGCGTCGAGCCCAGCATCGCCAATACCGATGCGCTTTGGGCCACCCAGCGCCGCCGCATCGACCACGGCGAAGGCAGTGGCGCGATCGTGCTGATCGGTTCGTCGCGAATGCTGTTCGACCTGCAACTGCCGGTGTGGCAGAAGCTCTCCGGCAAGCGTCCGATCCAGCTCGCGATGGAAGGCACCTCGCCGATGTTCGCGCTGGAGGATCTGGCCGATGATCCGAATTTCAGGAATGGCCGCCTGCTGGTCGGGGTGGCGCCGGACCTGTTCTTCAGCGGTTTTGCCTTCCGCGGCGGCGTGTTGAAGTACACCCGCAAGCAGTCGCCTTCGCAACGCGTGGGCCAATGGCTGTCGATGCATTTCGTCGAGCCGTTCCTGGCCTTCGACGATCCAGATTACGCGTTGCCCACAGTGCTCGAGCGGCAGGACTGGTGGCCGGCGCGCCCCGGCATGCGCGCCGCCAAACCGGTCCGCAAGCTGATGGTGGTGGTGGACGAGGATCGCGCCAGCCACATCTGGGACAAGCTTGAAAAAGACCCGGCCTACGCCGCGCTGGCCCAGAGCATCTGGGCACAGCACTTCACGCTCCTGCGCGACATGCCGGCGCAAGCCTTGCAAAAGACCACGGACGAGCAGATCAGGCGCGCCTCGATCGCCGTCGCGAAATTGCGCCGGCGCAACGTGCAGGTGATCTTCGTGCGCACGCCCAGCGCGGGCGGCTATCTGGCGTTCGAGGACGAACTGTTTCCGCGCGCGAAGACCTGGGACGTGCTGCTGGCGAAGACCGGCGCGCCGGGCGTGCATTTCCAGGACCATCCAGAGCTGGAGCGTTTCTGGCTGCCGGAGTGGTCGCATCTGGCCGTGCGCGACGCGGTGCGCTTCACCGACGCCTTGTATCAGATCATCCAGCGCGACGTTGATCCGCGGACTCGCCGGATCGCCAAACGCTGAGTTGACCCTTCCGCTCGCGGGTGCGGCACGAAATGTGGAAGCGGAGCTATTTCAGCCCGCGCAAAATCGCATCCAGCAGTTCGTCATCGGGATCGAGGGTCTGCTCCCAGTACATGATGCCGCCAAGGTGGTGGGCTTTCACGAAGGCCGCCTTGGCGGCGATCGATTCGGGATCGTCATAGGTGATGAACGTGTGCGTGCCGGCGTTCCACAGCCACGGCGCATCGGCTTGCGCATCCCAATGGCGCACATAGCCCTGCTTGCCGATGAAATCCGACTTCAGTTTCGGCCAGGGGATTTCACCGACGAACTTCTTGTATGGCTGGTAAAAACCGTCATGCGCCGGATCGACGCCACCGAATACACGCGCGTAGAACGCCGCGCCGATTACAAGCTTGCCGGCGGGCACGCCGGCTGCCAGGAACTGCCGCACCGCTCGTCCGGTCGTGCGCGCATCGGCGGGTGCGAGTTTCGCGGCATGCAGACCGGTATGGTTGCAGGTGTCCGGCGTCATCGAGTTGCAGAAGTCGTACGTCATCATGTTGCGGACTGGACGCGATGCCGGATTCGTTGTGGCCCGGATATTCCCAGTCGATGTCAAGGCCGTCGGCCTCCCGGGCGACGAGCATCTGCGCGGCGCTGTCGGCGAACGCCTTGCGGCCGGCGGCCGTGCTCGCCGCTTCCGAAAATCCGCCGGCCGCCCAGCCGCCGACGGAGATGTCCACTTTCAACTTCGGATTGCGCACCTTGAGGGCAACGACCGGCTTCAGCCTGCGCGCGGCCTTTTCGGTCAACACGACGCGACCTGAGTCCACTTTCGCGAAGGCGAAGATCAGCGTGTCGATCTTGTGCAGATCCTTGTCCTGCACCGGATCCCATCCCGTCGCGTAGCCGATCACGCGATAGTGCGCGGGTGGGGCATCCGCCGCCCATGCACCGCCGATCGACATCGCGCCCAGCAGCATCGCGGCGAGCGCGATACGCGGGAATGACACGTGGATGCATCGTATCCGGTTCATGGCCGACACTCAGCTCTTGTCGAAGAGTGCCCGCACGTCCTTCACGAACAGCGCGTCACTCGCAGGGCGCGCGTAGAACATGTGGCCGCCGGGATATTCCTTCACCTGCACGCGCGTGGGATCGCCCATCGCCGGCATCTGGTCCACCGCCAACACGGACACCATGAACGGGCACGACAGGTCATCCCAGCCGTGCGCGATCAGCACGCGCAGGTTGGGGTCGGTCGCAACGGCTTCGCGCAGTTGTTTCACCGAACCATCGTTCGCGTCATCGTCGTCGTGCCACAGGCGGCCGACGTCATAGCTCAGCGTGTTGTAGCGGCCGTCGTATTTCCAGCCGACGGTTTGGGTCACGAAATGCACCATTGCGGTGGTGGTCGGCGCGATGATGCCGTTCAGGATCGGATCGCCGCTGCGTTGGTGCGGGGCGTACGGGAACGGATCCCACGCGGTGAAGTTGGAGTCGTAGCGGCTGCCGAGCTTGCCTTCCGAGCGATAGACCTCGCGCAGATAGGCCTGCGTTTCAAGGCGTCCGCCGGAGTTCTTCACGAAGGTCGGATCGAGGCCGGTGAGCTCGGTGACCTTCCTGATCATCGCATCGTAGGCGGCAGGATCGCTGCGTCCCTTCATCAGCGCCTCGGCGTATTCGCCGCGCGTGTACGCAATGATCGGCGCCATGGCCGCAGCGGTGAGCTTGCCTTCGCGTTCCAGGTGCGCGGCGGCGATCGAGGGCAGGGTGGTCATCCATGCCATCGGCGAGGTGAACTCGTCGCTCCACGCCAGCGGGTCGAGGTACGGCGACAGCAGAACCATGCCGTTCATCGCGACCCCAAGTCGCGTCTGCAGGTAGTAGGTGATGCGCGGACCGCGGAAGCCGCCGTAGCTTTCGCCGGTGATGTACTTCGGCGATTCCATCCGGCCGTTCTTCACCAGCCAGTCGTAGACAATCCGCGAAAGGTACGCGATGTCGGCGTCGGTGGAATAGAAATCCTTGGTCGATTGCTTGTCGTCAACCAGCGAACGGCTGTAGCCGGTGCCGACCGGGTCGATGAAGACCAGATCGGTGAAGGGCAGCCAGGTGCTCGGGTTGTCGTGCAGCGTCGCCGGCTCGGACGGCGTGTCGCCATCCACTCCGAACTTGACGATCTTGGGTCCGATGGCACCCATGTTGAGGAACACCGAGGCCGCACCCGGACCGCCATTGAACGCGAACGTCACCGGCCGATTCCTGCCGGGCACCGTGTAGGCGGTGTACACGACCTGTGCGGTGGTCTTGCCCTTGTCGTCGCGCACCGGCAGCCAGCCGACCGTCACTTCGTAGTTCAACGTGTGGCCGTCGACGACGATGGATTGTTTGGCGTGCGCGGCGGCCGGCAGGGGCGGGAGCTGGAAATCGGATGTGCTGTCGGCTTTTGCTGCCGACTTTTCGGCGTGGGCCATCGGCGCCAAGCCGCACGCGATCACGATGGCGGCGGCGAATGCCGTCGCGAGGAAAGGCTTGTGCATCGGCGGGTTCCCCATGGAAAGCCGGGGAGCTTAGCGATGCCCAGACGCACGCGACTGTGCTGAAAGGCACGGTCGCGCGCCGGAGTGTGATGCGATGCGTTGTGCGGTGCGTCAGTTGCCGCTCGTGCCCGCTGTCGCCGGAGTTGCCGGAGCGGCTGGAGTTGCCGGAGCTGCCGGAGCCCCTGTCGAAGCCGGCGCCGCCGCCGTTCCCGCAGGCGCGGCCTGTGTCTCGTTCTGCGCGTAATGCCCGATCTGCAACGCATAACCCGCCTTGGTGCCGGGCGGCAGTGCGGACGGATCGGCGTACACGTTGACGGTGTAAGTGCCCGCTGCAGTGACCGGGGCGGACCATGTGGTGGCGTGGGTATCCGTGCTGTCGACCAGCTTCTGGCCGTTTGCTTCAACCTTGAAGTGCACGTTTGCGTTCTGGGTGATCAGGTTCACCGCGAGCGTCTGGCCCGCCGTCATCGCGACCGTGTAATCACGCGCCGAACCTTGCGCGTCCAGCGTGCCCACTTCCTGCGCCCACGGATTGTTGGCTGCGAAGGTCACCGGGGTGGCTTCGACTTGCATGTCCGATTGGCCGTATTGGCCGATCTGCAATGCGTACTTCGGTTTTTCGTTGCGCTGCAACGCTTCGGGCTGGACGTAGACATGGATCGTATACGTCGCTGCTGCCGCCCCGGCGGGCGCCGACCAGGTCGTCGCGCCGCTCTGGTAGGTGTCGACCAGTTGCTTGTCGCTGGTTTCGTCCTTGATCTTGAAAAAGATGTTCGGGTCGCGCGTGATCAGGTTGATCTGCAGG
>Ga0310810_10011500_pt1 | contig 10339 bp, 5 predicted proteins | sample NCmetagenome_FD_207641 | JGI IMG/M metagenome (GOLD analysis project Ga0310810, IMG submission 207641) | Soil microbial communities from experimental microcosm in Duke University, North Carolina, United States - NC | ecosystem: Engineered > Artificial ecosystem > Soil microcosm > Unclassified ...
CGGTCCTGGAGCCTCCGGGCTTTTTGCATCGAACGGGCGCACGTAGACGTCCAGCGATCCGCCGCCCGCGAAATCGAGCGGGTCCGCTTCGTCCGAGCCGTACGCGAGGAAACGCCCGTCGGGAGAGAACCGTCCGCCAAACTCGTTGTTCTCATCCCGAATCCAGTCAAGAGCCTTGCGGTCCAGCGCTTTCTCGGCCGGACGTAGTGGCACGACCAACAGGGCCCCTGTCGAGAACGTGAGAAACTTTCCATCCGTTGACCAGTCGCTGAACCCGATGCCCGCGCCCGGCGTGTAGCGGAACAGCAACTCTTCCTGGCCTGATCCATCCCAGGCTTTCCGATAAATGCCCGAGTATTGCTCGCGCGTCGACACATACGCTACCTGCTTGCCGTCCGCCGACCAGATGGGTGAATTGTCATTCCAAACGTCGCTGGTGACGGCGGAGCCTTTGCCGGTAGCCACGTCGAACGTCCAGATGTCGTTGTTTCCGGTCTTGGGATCGTTTCTTGTCACCGCCACGCGGGTTCCGTCTGGAGAGAACGAAGGCTGTGCGTAGACTCCCGGCTGGCCGACCTTCTTCACCACTTTCCCCTGCCGGTCTAGGATCGTGAGCTGGCGAAGGCGGTTCGGAGGCACGGCAATTACGAATCGCTCCCCGTCGCGGCTGACGCTGGACGAGCCCGGAGCGACCGCGACCTCCTCAGCCGGGTGGAATAGCACTCTCGGTTTTCCGACTTCGAGCGCGGGCGATGTGCCGACCGACACCGCCATAATCGAGCGATCCGCGGCTAGATAGTAAAGCTCCTTCCCATCCCGCCGCCAGAAAGCCATGCCTTGGCCGCCTTGATCGGAAACTTGCCGCCCCGCAGCCGCGGCATTCGACCCCCCGGCCGGATCGAACGGGCGAATGTAAATCTCGTTCTTACCGGTTTCATTCGATGTGTAGACCAGAAAGCGGGCGTCCGGCGACAGACGCATGCCTTGCGCCTGCTTGGCGCTGCGGTAGGCTTCGATGGGTTTCCGCTCGGCCGCGTTGTTTTGATCGCGCACAACGCCACGAGCAGGCTGTGCGCTTACGTCCAGCGGGAGAGCGTACAGCGTGCCTCCGCCAAGGTCCGTCGAATGGTAGGTAAGGTAGCGTCCGTCCTGGGACCAGTCGGTAAGCGTCCCCACACCGGGAAGCTTGTAGACCAGATCCTCATTGCCCTGGCCGTTGGAAGCCTTCTGATACAGGCCGTACTCGCCCGAGCGCAAGCCGATATACGCGATCCGGCTCCCGTCGGGAGACCATGCCGGAGTGGTCGAACCTTCGCGAGCCTTGCCGGAGGTCAGCTGGATGCTACTGCCTGTGGCAATGTCAAACACCCACAGGTCCTGCGTCTCCTTCTCCAAGTCGACCTTGGCCACGACCAGACGCTTAGCGTCGGGCGAAAACACCGGCGTGTTGTAGATCGCGCGCGGCCCCACTGTAGTCACCGCCTTGCCCTGCCGGTCGTAGATCGTCAGGGTACGCGCGTTGGCTTCGAAGGCCTGGGCGATGGCTTTCGCCTTGGCGGCCGCCTTGGCCTTCGCGTCATTGGCGGCTTGGCCGAATCCCGATGAAACCAACATCAAAACGGCACACAATGCTGCCGACGCGGTCAGGATCGCAACTTGAAAAGAACTCTTCATTTACTTGGAGCCTCCTGCGGTCACCGGCATGGCGAACACAAATCGTTGCCCGTCGCGGCTGGAGAGCCAGTGGTCAGGATCTCCTTGCGGCCGCGCCGGCAGTTTGAACAGAACTTTCGGGATCCCCACCTTGAGTCCGGGAGCTGTCGTGATTTCGGCGCACGCGACCTCCCAATCGGCGGTCAAGTAACACAGTTCCTTGCCGTCCTGGCTCCAGTAAATCACCCCCGCCACGCCGAACCCATCGGCCGGGGAGACCTGCACGGCTGGACCGAGCGGAGCTTCGGGCTTAGCGGCATCAAAGGGGCGGACGAAAATATCGAAGATCTCGTTGATATCCGGATTGGCCTCGTACGCCATCAAGCGCATATCCGGTGAGAAACGGCCGCCGAAGGCGTCGTATTCTTCGCGCATCCACTCGATTGCCTTCCGGTCCAAGGCCTTCTCGTTTGGGTGGAGCTGAACCAGCGACAACGCTCCTGTAGCGAAAGTTAGAAACTTCCCGTCCGGCGACCAGTCGGAGAGGTCCATGCCAGCACCAGGCGTGGTGCGGAACAGGAGTTCTTCCTGGCCGCTTCCGTCCCAGGCTTTCCGATAGATTCCGTTGTTGCGCCCGTTGTCGCGAAAGGACGTATAAGCGATCCACTTGCCGTCCGAAGACCAGATCGGGTTGCCGTCAGCCGGTAAGTCGTCAGTGACCGGCGTGCCTTTTCCCGTGGCGAGATCAAACGTCCAAATGTCCCTGTTGCCGGTGTGCGGATCGGTTCTGGTAAGCACTACGCGTTTCCCGTCCGGCGAGACTGAGGGATCAATGAAAAGTCCAGGTTGTCCCACTGTCTTGACTGTCTTTCCCTGGCGATCGAAGACTGTGATCTGCCGGAGTGGATTCGGGCCTAAGGAGACCACCATGCGCTCGCCGTCACGACTCACGCTGGCTGGCCCGGGAAATATTCCGGGCGGGCGAAACGCGACCTTTGGCACTCCGAATTGCGGTGCTGCGCCGGCGCGAACCTCTACGGCCATCGCAGTCTGATCGGGAGCTAGGTAATACAGTTCCTTGCCGTCGCCGCGCCAATACGGGAAGCTGCCGCCCTCACGGGATATCCGCCAGGATTGCCCCGATCCGGGCGCCGTTGGATCGAATCCGCGAACGTAGACTTCGTTTCTCTGAGTCTCGTTCGATGTGTAGGCCACCCAGCGGCCGTCAGGAGAAATGCCGCCTCCCTGCAACTGGAACTGGCTGTGAAAAATCTCGATGGGTTTCCGCTCTCCGGTTCCGGTGAGCGGAACCGCGAAGATCGTGCCGCCGGAAAGATCGCTCGAGGTGTACGTCAGGTAGCGGCCGTCGGCCGACCAGTCCGTCGGGTTTCCAGTGCCGGGAAGCTGGTAGATAAGTTCCTCGGGCCCTTGTCCATTTGCGTGTTTTCGATACAACCCGAAGTTTCCAGATCGGACTGCAACAAAGGCAAGCTGGCTACCGTCCGGCGACCAGACCGGGGCCTGCGCCCGCTCACGGCGCTGGCTGGATGTGATCTGGATTCCCTGGCCTGTGGCCACATCGTACACCCAGAGATCGTTGGTCTCTTTCTCCTGGTCGTTCTTGACCACCGCCAGCCGCCTTCCGTCGGGCGAGAAGAACGGAACGTTGAACATGCCGCGTTCTCCGACCGTGGTCACTACTTTCCCCTGGCGATCGAAGATGGTCAAGGTACGAGCATTGAGCTTGAAATTCTCGGCGATGCGCTTGGCTTTGGCGGCTTCCCCACGAGCCTTCTTCGCGTCCTCGGCAGACTGCCCCCGACTGGGGATCGGCGCCAGCACCAGCGCCGCGGACACTGCCGCCATAGCCGTCGCAATCCAGGCAGACTTCTTCATCGGGAAGCTCCTTTCAAGCACCGCCGCGATAATTTGTGTTCGATTATTAGCAGTTTTGCGGACAGGCCGAGACCAGTTTCCCGTCCGGCAGCGTCATGACTCTCAAAAGTCCGGTGCGCGAACCGTCCCTGGCGCGGCTCGCTTCGAACTTCACCATCTTGCCCGAGGCGTTCTCGAAATCCATCTTACTGATGTCGCGGATGCGGAAAAAGCTGGGTGCCGGCCCTTCCACCTGCCACGTCTCCAACCCGTCCTTATCGCCTTTTACGTCCACGGTCAGATAAATGTGGGGATTCCGCCAGTCAATTTTCGAGAGGGTCCCACTCAAACTGACACGATTGTTGAAGTCGAACAGGGCCGACATGTTGTGGTGCGCCCACGCCACGCCCGCTACCACCCACAGCCCTGCCGCGACCAGTGCGCATATCCGAAAGTTCATTGGCATTCTCCTTGTTATCACCATACGTCGAGGGGTTCAAAACCGTTCCTTAAAAGAGAGAATACACCATTCGGGCTAGAAAGTTACGGCCATTTCCCTGCGGTTTGTTTGTCTAAGGCCCTGTATTTTCATTTCAATCGTCCGGTCGCTGATCCGCCCGCCAGCGCTGCGCCTGACCTGGACCAGAGTGGGCTTCTCCCGCTTGGCCACCCGCCGGGATGATTGCAGGCCGACCAAACCCAGCAAAGACCCTGGGTGCGTGCGGTTCGATTCTCCGACCCTAGGCCGCACCGGGGTACCGGCCGCAAAAGCAGTTGGCTATTTTCTCTCGCTCTGCTGTAAGTTTCCTAAAATGTGATATTTGCGCGGCTCAGCTCCCGCCGTGAAAGTGCTATCGAAAATGTAGTTCTTTCGGGGAATCGACGCCCCGGGCCCCCACGCTTGCCATCGAGTCCGCAGGGGCACTGAATAGCGCGTTCCTCGGGAGCTATTTCCGGCGCTCGGCGGTGTAGCTCTTGTATCATCGAAGTTATCGTCCCTAAGCGCTCTCCATGCCTGAAGTGGTGCTTAAGGCTGAGGTCAATTCATGTCCAATTTCGTGAGAACGCAATCTGCCTGTTTACTGGTTCTGTTGGCGAGTTGGTGCGTGTCGGCGCGCGGTCAAGCAACGATTCCGCGGACGGCGGATGGGAAGCCGAACCTCGCCGGCATCTGGCAGGCGTCCGGCACCGCTTCTGCTGATCTCCAGGATCACAGCGCCCGATACAACATGCCAGCCGGCCGGTCGGTGGTAGTCGGCGGAGCTGAAATTCCGTATCAGCCGTGGGCCGCCGCGAAGAAGGCCGAGAACTTTCAAGACCGGCAGAAGGCCGATCCGCTCAATCAATGCTATATACCCGGCGTCCCTCGGGTTATGTACCTGGATTTCCCGTTTCAGATCTTCCAGACGCCCCAGGCGATTGCGATCGCCTTCGAGTGGTCGCTGGACTATCGTCTGATCTACACGGACGGCAGCAAACATCCCGCCGACCTCGACGGCTGGATGGGCGATTCGCGCGGCCGGTGGGACGGAGACACGCTGGTTGTGGACGTTAGCAACAACAACGACAAAACCTGGTTCGACATGGCGGGGGACTTTCACAGCGACGCGCTCCACGTGGTGGAGCGATACCGCATGACCGATCCCGACACGATTCTGTACGAGGCGACCATGGAGGATTCGAAGGTTTTCACCAAGCCCTGGACCATCGCCCTGGCGCTCCACCGGCGCAAAGATCGGGACAGGCTTTTCGAGTACGTGTGTCAAGCCGAAGCCGAAGAAGCGAGCGGCGCATTCACGCGTGAGCAGCGAACGTGGTATCCGGGCAGCGGGCCTCAACCTCCGGACATAGCCTTGCCCACTACTCCTCCTGCGATACGGGGTCCGGTGAACGCGGTAACGAGCATCCGCCGGAAGCCCGATGGGAAGCCGGACCTGCAGGGCTTTTACGTACCCGATGCCGGAGGCGCGAACTACGGCCTGGAGAAACACGCCGGAGATTCACTCACCCCCGGCGGACGCGGCGTAATCGTCGACCCGCCCGATGGGAAGCTTCCGATGCAGCCCTGGGCGGTGCAGGAACATATCGATCGGAACCGGACCGAACGCGGTTACGACGACCCCACGGCGCATTGTTTCCCCGCCGGCGTTCCACGCTCCATGTATGTCCCGACGTCGTTTCAGATCGTGCAAACGTCCGACTACGTCGTCTTTTTACACGAGCGCGTCTCATGGCGCATTGTGCCACTCGATGGAAGGGCACACCTGCCCGGCGCGATCCGTTTGTGGCAAGGCGATTCCGTGGGCCGGTGGGAGGGCGACACGCTGGTAGTGGAGTCGGCCAACTTCAACGGCAAAACCTGGCTGAACGAGACCGGCGAGATTGTGAGCTACGCCGAGCGCGTGGTGGAGCGATTCACACCGGCGGCGCCCGACACCATCAGCTACGAGGCGACCGTCACGGATCCGGTAGTGTATACGCGGCCGTGGACGATTCGGTTTACGCTGCGGCGTGAAAAGTTCGAGCTGACCGAGGCCGCATGTCACGAGGAAGATCACGACCTCCCGCATCTGAAGGCCCTCAAGGAGGCGGCAGCCGGGAAGAAGTAGGATTCTGTTTGGACACAATGCGAGCTGACTCAGTGCCTGATCCGCACTATTGGAAGCTTTCCATGGTCGCTCCATGCGGGTGCCAGGGCAGTTCGAACACCCACAGAGTGCCGCCCCGGCCGGGTGGATTTTGAATTTCGGGAGTGAGCGATAGCTAAATCGATGCGTACCCGTCGGGGTAGGCAACAGCCAAGTTATTGATTTTATGGAGCCACCCGCCGGGATCGAACCGGCGACCTGCTGATTACGAAGCCATACGTGTCAAGTCCCATCTTTGGATTTCTTTCGTGTTCCGTAACGCATTCAAGAGCATAGATAAACCTCTGAAATCGGAGGTTACGGCTTAGAATGCATGAGACACGACCTCGTGCTGACAAAACTGCTGACAAAACAAGCGACGCCGAGCTTGGGAAAACGCACCGACATCGTTTCCTGAAGCATACTGAGTTTCCTGAGATGCACCGAGGTGCGGGCGGGCTTACCAGTTTCTCTATGGAGCCGGCGATACCGCACAAGCGAAGCTCGCCGCATCGTTCGGATCCCCCGTACCTTTGTAGCGCGCCACCTGCGGATATGGACACAGCGGCCGGGTCAGAACCTTACTTGTGTCTCCCACGACAGTCCCGGTCGCGACGATCTTATCCGGTGCGACGCCTGTCTCCACCCACCGCTCTAACGCGCTCAAAACGTCATGATCGGCGTCCTTCTGCGGCGACGCGCCGTTTCCAAAGCTGGTCGCTCCCACACCGCCGCCGCAGTGACCCATACCCGGAACCATGAATAAACGATAGAACTCCTGCGCGCTGCCGGACGCCGTCTGTCTTGCATCCGGAAATTTGTCTAGAAACGCGCGGACGCTGTCGTAATAAGCAATCGAGCTGAGCGGCGAAATCGCGGGATCGCCCCAACCGTGATACTGGATGAGTTTGCCTCCATTCGCGCGGAAGCTTCGGAGATCCGGATTCGTCGCATTCAAAACCGGTCCCGCTTTCAGATCGCCGAACGCGACGTCCGTGTCGAAGTTCAAGCTGCGGTAGTCCCACTTTGGATCCTCAAAGACCGCGTGGCCGTAGTAGGAGCTTCCGAAGCCATATTGAATAGACGACGTGACAGAAGCCGGCGCAATCCACGCTGACCATCCTGCCGGTCCTGCTTCCGTACCCCGTGCATACCCGGGGAAAATCGAAGCGCCCGTGCGCGGGTTCTTCGGCCCGTCATAGATCTTCCTAAGCGCTTCCACTTGGGGCGCAGTGAGACAGTCGGGGCCCTCCGCCCCCTTGCAGGTCAAAGCCGACGGATCGAAATTGCAAGCGCGCGGATTCTCCAGGAGCCCGTCTTTCAAGCCGTCGAGAGCGTCGCACGCGGCCATCACTGCATTTTGAATCAGGGGCAGCTTCGCGGGCGGAATTGCGCCGCCCGGCGTCTCTGTCAACGCTCGCGCGTTCCAGATGAAACCAGTGAAAAGGTGCGACCAGTCGCTCGCCGGCGCGCCCGCAATGATCCCATCGAATTCTTCCGGATACCGTTGCGCTTCCATGAGCGCCTCACGTCCGCCATCGGAGCATCCGTTGAAATAGCTGCGCGACGGCGCACGTCCCAAAAGAGCTCGAATAATGGTCTTCGATTGCAAGCTCGTCTCATGCACGGCCCGATACCCAAAATCGATCAGCTTCTCCGGGTGCCCGATGGCCCACGTCGCGCCGGCGCCGCCCTGATGACCGTCGTCGGTCGCCGAGGCTGCGTAACCGCGCCTGAGAGGCTCGGCCAACCCGGCTGCATTGATCGCCCCTGCCCAGCCGCCATTGCCAAGTTGCAGGTACTTCCCATTCCAACCACTCGAAGGGACCCACAACTCGAAATGGATCTCGGAGTCCTTCGTCGGCCTGATGATTCCCTGCACGGCGCAGTGCGCGACGGCTACGACAGGAGCTACTCCGCCCCGCCCGCCGCCCGTCACGGGTCCTTCAGGAACGGCCGTCGCGGAAGTAATCGTCGCGTGTTCAAGCGCGAGACCCGTCAGTCCTTGGCACGTCTGCTGTCCGAACAACGGTGCGGCCAACACTCCCAGGAAAACAAGGCCAGCTAACGGAATACGATGCATAACATTCTCCTTGGCTCAAAACCAATCCCTGCGTGCAAGATTTGAACATACAATAGCGGGGTGGCAATCGCCAGCGCCCGACGCTTGTAAAGGAGGAGCGATGCAGAGTTATACCCGAGGCCCAAAGGGCACCGTCGTCCGCAAAACGATCGGCGAAGCTTTCCTCGAAACTGCGAATCGATTCTCCGAACGCCCCGCTCTCATCAGCCGCCACCAGAACATCAGGCTCACCTGGGCCGAGTATGCGCACCAGGCGCAGCGGGTTGCAGCGGGCCTGCGGGCCCTGGGATTGAACGCCGGCGACCGCGTGGGTGTGTGGGCCACTAGCTGCGCCGAATGGCCGATACTTCAATTCGGCTGCGCGCTGGCCGGCGTCGTCCTGGTGAACGTGAATCCGGCCAATCGAACGCACGAGCTGTCCTTCGTGTTGCGTAAATCCCGCATGCGCGCGCTTTTCCTCCACGCTCAGGGCCGGCACTCAAATTACAAATCTATCCTCGAAGAATCCCGCACGGGGCAGACCCTGGCTCTTGAGCACGTTATCTATCTCGATTCCGCTCAGTGGGAACACTTCTTGCGCGAGCCAGACGGAGTGACGGTCAACCCGGATCCGGATGAGCCCGCGAACATTCAGTACACCTCTGGCACCACCGGCCAATCCAAAGGTGTGCTTCTCACTCACGTTAACTTGGTGAACAACGCTCGCTTCTTTGCCGAATACATGCGGCTCACGGAACAAGATCGCGCGTGCGTTCCTGTCCCAATGTTCCACTGCTTTGGTTGCGTAATCGGCACAATGACCGCGGCGGTCTCGGGCGCGGCCTGCATCTTCCCCGCTGCCACATTCGATGCTCTCGCTACGCTCGAAGCGATTGATACTGAGCAGGCAACCGTAATCTACGGGGTCCCGGCGATGTTCATCGCCGAACTCCAGCATTCCGAGTTCGGTCGTTTTCGGTTGAACTCGCTGCGTACCGGTATCATGGCGGGCTCACCTTGCCCGATCGAGATCATGCGCCGGGTAATCGACGCAATGCATTGCCGCCAGATGGTGGTGGTTTACGGTCAAACAGAAGCTTCCCCCGGCATCACAAGTTCCCACGTGGACGACGACCTGGAAACGCGCTGTACCACGGTGGGGTGCGCGCTGCCGGAAACCGAGGTTCGCATCGTTTCTCCCGCGGGTGAGACGTTGCCTGCCGGTGAGCAGGGGGAACTACTTGCCCGCGGCTACATGGTGATGAAGGGATACGATGACGAGCCGGAGGCGACCGCGCAGGCCGTGGATGCGGACGGGTGGCTTCATACGGGCGATCTCGCGCTGATGCGCCCGGACGGTTACTTCAAGATCACCGGCCGCGCGCGAGACATGATCATTCGCGGTGGAGAAAACGTGTACCCGCGAGAAATCGAGGAGTTTCTGTATACTCATCCTGCGATCGCCGACGCGCAAGTGGTGGGCGTTCCCGACGAGCGGCTCGGTGAGATTGTGGTGGCGTGGATCCGTCTCAAAGCGGGCTACACTCCACCCGAAGAGGAAATCTTTGCCTTCTGCCGCGACCGGTTGGCGTACTACAAGGTGCCGCAGCACATCCGCTTCGTCGATGCCTACCCGATGACGCTAAGCGGGAAAGTTCAAAAGTTCAAAATGCGCGAGTTTGAGATCTCCGCTCGGGGCCTTGAGGCCGTCGCGAACCGGCAAACGGCCTGAACCGGAGCACGGGCTAGGCCGAGGCAGCTTGAAGGCGAGCGAGCTTATTCAGGCCGTCCACGTAAGCCTTGGCACTGGCCTCGATAATGTCGGTCGATGCGCCGCGGCCCACAACTCTGGAATCGCCCTGTTCGAGATGGACAGTTGCTTCGCCTAGTGCCTCCGTACCGCTGGTCACAGATCGAATCTCATACTTCTGAAGCTTCACCGAGCTGTGAGTAATCGCTGCAAGCGCCTTGTACACCGCATCCACTGGCCCGTCTCCCGTGCTCGTCGCCTCGCGGGACTCGCCGTTTACTTTAAGTCTGACCGACGCTGTCGGCACGGCAGAGGTGCCGCCGCTGACATGCAAATGTTCAAGCTGCCAATCCTCGGAGGCGGGCTGCAATT
>Ga0310810_10011501_pt1 | contig 10339 bp, 6 predicted proteins | sample NCmetagenome_FD_207641 | JGI IMG/M metagenome (GOLD analysis project Ga0310810, IMG submission 207641) | Soil microbial communities from experimental microcosm in Duke University, North Carolina, United States - NC | ecosystem: Engineered > Artificial ecosystem > Soil microcosm > Unclassified ...
TGTCGCCGGTGACTGGAATTCGGTGATAGGGGCTGTGAAGGAAAAGCTAAGCCCGGCCCTCAGCGCAGGCTGGCCCTCAGACAGCAAGGGCTGGAAAGAGCAGGCGAACCGCTCGATTGCCGAACGTCGCTTCTTTGCGGCCGCGTTTGCGCTCGAGCGCGCCCTCGAGCAGGGCCAGGGTGATCCCGAAACGCACAACAACCTGGGCAACGTTTTGTGCGAGATAGGCCGGTTTCCCGACGCGGAAACCAGCTACCGCCGAGCCCTGCAGATGAAAGCGAACTACGTCGAAGCGTACTCAAATCTAGGGACTGCGCTCCATGCGATGAAGAGGTTCGACGAGGCGGAGGCGCAATATAGAAAGGCGCTTGCACTGAATCCGTCCTATCACCCGGGACATCTCAACCTGGCGAACATATTGCGAGAAACCAAACGATACGCCGAGGCCGAAGTGAGCTACCGGCGCGTAGTAGAGCTAGTTCCGGAGGAAGGCTCAGCACACAACAATCTGGGAAACATCGTGGGTACGCTCGGGCGCCTGCGAGAGTCCGAAGCGTGCTATCGGCGTGCGCTCGAGCTGAGTCCTCAAAATGTTGACTACCTCTGCAACCTCGGTGCCGCCTTGCGGGAGCAGGGCAAGTACTCAGAGGCCGAAGGATGTTATCGGGCTGCGATAAACCTGCGAAGCGACTCAAACCTTGCCTATTGCAATTTGGGAAACATACTGCGAGACATGGGGAGGCACGGAGAGGCCGAGGCGTGCTTGCGTCGTGCGCTCGAGCTCAATCCACACTCGAGTAACGCCTACTATGTGTTGGGCGCTCTCTATCGAGACCTTGGTCGCGCCACAGAAGCGGAGGAATGCTGTCGGCGCTCGATTCAGCTCGTTCCGACTAATTCGGACGTTCATAACAATCTTGCAAACGCCCTGGGTGATCTGGGGCGCCCGCTGGAAGCCGAGACCTTCTACAAGCGTGCGTTGGAGATACAGCCCAGTAACGCTCCTGCGCATAGCAATCTTCTGTTCCTGTATGCCTACTTCGGCATGTGCAGCGGCGAGCGGTATCTCGAGCACGCAAAGGGGTGGGAGCGCGCGGTCATTCCAGAAAGTGCGCGCCTGGCAGCAAGAACAAAAGCGTTCACGCGCGCCCCTCGCGCGGGACGAGAGTTGCGAGTGGGCTACGTATCGGGCGATTTCAGAGAGCATGCGGTCAGCTGTTTCATGGAGCAGGTCTTTGAGGCGCACGACCGTAAACGTTTCAGGCTTTTCGCCTACCCGACGAGCGGAGTTCATGACTCGACCACCGACAGGATGCAGCGACTGATCCCCGAGTGGCATTCCCTGCTTGGCCTCAATACGGACGAAGCGCTTCAGATGATCGAAGGCCATCATATTGACGTGCTCATCGATCTCTCCGGCCACACTGCTTTCAACCGCATGGACGTATTCGCGAGGCGCGCCGCGCCCGTACAGTGCCAATACCTCGGCTACTTCGCCTCGACGGGCTTGACCGAGATGGACTACTTCATTGCCGACCGAGATCTCGTCCCTGCAAGCCATGATGGCCAGTACAGTGAGCAGGTATGGAGGCTGCCTCGTGTCTGGGCCAGCTACAAGCCTCCCGAGGAAGTGCCCGCCGCCGAGTGGCGGCCCGATCCTGAAGGCAAGGTTTGGTTTGGCAGCTTCAACCACCTCGGGAAGGTGACTCCGTACACGATCGAGGTTTGGGCGCGCTTGCTGCGGCGTGTCCCGCACGCCTGCCTGCTCCTCAAAACAAAGGAGCTTGATGACCCGCAAAATCGACGGCGGCTTGTCAATGCCTTTGCGCAGCACGGTATCGCGGGATCCCGCATCGAGCTGCTCGGGAGAACCCCGGACTGGAAAGCCCACATGCGCCTCTACAACAGACTGGACGTTGCTCTCGACCCCGTGGGGGGCAATGGAGGCGCCACTACGACTTGCGATGCGTTATGGATGGGTGTCCCGGTGGTGACGATCGCCGGCGCTCGCTATGGCGAGCGGATGAGCCACTCGATCCTTTCAGCGATTGGGCGCGGCGAGTGGTCCACTGCGAACGAGAGTGAATATATTGAAAGAGCGGCGGAAATCGCAGCCGACCCGCGGCTTATCGGGTACGTGCGTGCCACGCAGCGTGAGGCAATTAGGCACACCCCTTTAGTCGATCCTCAAGGAATGGCTCGGGCTCTCGAGGACGCATACGATGCGATGTTCGACCGGTGGTTGGTGCGGCGACCGACCTGAACCTGTGCACCGGGGCGACTGGCGGCACCTAGATCTCGTACATCAGGTGGTCAAGATCGTTCATCCTGGAAAACAACTTGTGCGCGAGCGCCCGCTTGTCCTGATACGGCAAGTCGATAGCGCTCCGCTCGATGATCTGGGAAATCGTTGCGCGGCCATCGATCCGCTCGAACATGATGGCCTCTTTTGGGTCGAGCGAAAACTCAACATTATTTCTTCGCATCCTTGCAGGAGTACCTGCGCCCACGTTTGATACGCTCAAAACGTTTAGCGGGGGCCGCAAATGGGGGATGTAGCTAAGCCAGGCGGCTTGCGCACTGTCTGAGGAGAAATCCACTCGGTATTCGGATTGGTTTCGCTCGGGGTGGCAAAGTAGAAAGCCATGCATCCCGAGTGACTGGCCGATTAGTTCAACAAGATGCCATTGCTGCTCCAAACTGAGCTTCTCTGCTCTGGTCCAGATTCTCATTGCCTGGGGAATTAGCGCCGATATGGAATAGTCGTGCCGATCCATCCAGTCCTGAAACGCCATGTCGCCGTCGCGTGCAAAACGCATGACATCCGGAACCGCGTATGCATGGTCTGTGGAATGGAGGAATGTGTCTACGATGCCGCTGCCCGAATCGAGGTCGGGAGCATGTTTTGTGTATGAACGGACGTGATGCCACGCAGGCAGTGCCGCGAGTGTTTCGCGAACCAGCTCTACACCTTCGGGCGTTTGTTCCACGCCGAGCATTCGAAAGACCTGCTGCAGCATGTACACGCCATATCGTCGATATAGTCCATACAACATGATGCTCATCACCCCGTGCGGCAGGAGCAGGGATTTCAGCGCGCGCAAGCCGGCTATCGGGTCCGGAAGGTGGTGAAGGACTCCCGTGCAAACAATCAAGTCGAACTTTTCAGCCAGCTCGCCTAGCTCAAAGATACTGAGACGATGAAGGCGCAAGTTCTGTAGGCCATGCTTTCGCTTGAGGTAGTCCTGATGTGCGAGCGCCGATTGAGATATGTCGGTCCCGACAACGTTGCAGAAGCGATTGCGATACGCGTACCTCGCGGCCTGCATGGTGCCGCACCCCGCGATAAGGATCCTGAGGTGCTCAGGCTCGACCTGGCGGGGCCACAATTTCCTGCGAAATAGAGAAGGGTCGGAGCGATCGAAAGCCCCGCTTCTGAAGTCCTCATCCAGGTCAAGCGCAGGCTCTGGATAGCGCCAATTCTCATATTGCTCGCGTACCTTATCCATTGAGCGTGCATGGTAACGCCCAGCCTCTGGCTGGAAAAAAAGGAAGCTTGCCAACCAAGAGGATACTGTATAAAAATACACTATCCGATGACTTCACTGACGAGCCTTCTCCAGCGGCACTCCGTCTGGCGCGGCGGCGCTCCTTCTGCGCCGGGCGCGGCCGCGGTGCCGACGGGCTTCGCGCCCCTCGATGCCGAGCTGCCGGGCGGCGGCTGGCCGGCGGGGGGGCTGGTCGAAGTCCTTAGCCGCCATGAGGGCATAGGCGAGCTGCAGATCGTCCTGCCCGCGCTCGCTGCGCTTACAGCGGGGGGGCACAGGGTGGCCTGGCTGGCGCCTCCGCATTTGCCTTATGCGCCCGCCCTGCGGGCCGCAGGCGTGCGGCTCGGCAATCTGACGGTGGTGCGTGCCCCGGGGCGGCGCGATGCGCTGTGGGCGGCGGAGCAGGCGCTGCGCGCGCGGGTCTTCCATGCGCTGCTTGCCTGGCTGCCGGGCGCGAGCTACCCCGAATTACGCCGGCTCTCTGTCGCGGCGCAGAGCGGGCCCGGCTTCGCGCTTGCCTTCCGGCCGGCGCAAGCGGCTTGCGAAGCGTCGCCCGCGGTACTGCGCCTCGAGCTCGAGCCCGGCTTCGAGACCGGGCGGGTCGCGGTGCGCATTCTCAAGCGGCGCGGCGCGCCGGTTTCGACGCCGCTGCGCATTTCCATCCAAAGGCCTTTCGGCCGATCCGCGCATGCTCTGGATCGCGCTCCACTTCCCACGGTTGAAGGATCAGGCGCTCGCGCGCGGGCATGCGCCGCCTGATCCCGGCCGGGAGGCGCTCGAGGCGGTCGCCGCCTGGGCTTGCCGCTTCACGCCGCGCGTGTCGCTCGAGCCGCCGCAGGGGATCGCCCTGGAAGTCGAGGGCAGCCTGCGGTTTTTTTCCGGCGCCGATTCCCTAAGGAAAAGAATCGCCGAGGGCCTCGAGACGCTCGGCTTCACGGCCGGGATCGCTTCAGGGCCGACCGCGCAGGCTGCGCTGTGGCGCGCCTCAGGCGGCGGAGGCGCGCTCGAGGATTTGCCGGTCTCGGTCACCGGCCTGGACGAGGAGGCGCTCGCGCTGCTCGCCGGCCTCGGCCTGCGCACGCTCGGCGATGTGCTGCGGCTGCCGCGCGAAGGCGTGGCGCGCCGCTGGGGGAAAGATCTCGTCGATGCGCTCGACCGGGCGCTCGGCCGGGCGCCCGAGCCGCGCGAGTTCTTCGCGCCGCCCGCGCGCTTCGCGCAGAAGCTCGAGCTCCCCGCGCAGGTGAGCGAGGCGCCAAGCGCGCTTTTCGCGCTGCGTCGGCTGCTCGCGCAGCTCGAGGGCTTTCTCGCGGCGCGCCAGGCGGGCGTGCGCGCTTTCCGCGTCCTGCTCGTCCATCCGGATTGCGCGCCCACGGAGGTGAGCGTGGGGCTCGCCTCGGCTGCGCGCGGCGAAGCGCACTTCACCCGGCTCCTCTTCGAGCGCTTCCAGCGTCTCGAGCTGCCGCAGCCGATCGAAGCGGTCCTCCTCGCGGCGGAGAGCCTCGAGCCGCTCGCGGAAAAGACGGCCGGCCTCTTCGGCGGTCCCGGCGAAGGCGGGGAGGAGTGGCTGCGGCTCGTCGAGCGGCTGCAGGCGCGCCTCGGCGGCGAGGCGGTTCACGGCCTGGGCCTTCACGAGGACCACCGGCCGGAATGCGCTTTTTGCAGGGTGGATTTCCGGACCAAGGATTCCAGGGGCGCGGACACCCGGGAGCAGGGCGGATCGCCCGGCCCGCGGCCCTTGTGGCTGCTCGAGGCGCCGCGGCCGCTCTGCGAAGGCGAGTTCGCGCTGCTCGCGGGCCCGGAGCGGATCGAATCAGGCTGGTGGGACGGGAAGGAGGCGCGGCGCGATTACTTCATCGCCCGGACCGGCGAGTCGCTCGCCTGGATCTACCGGGAACGACAAGGTGGATGGTTCGTTCATGGTTTCTTTGCCTGAATCTCTTCCTCCCTACGCCGAGCTTCACTGCCTTTCGAACTTCAGCTTCCTGCGGGGCGCCTCGCATCCGGAGGAGCTCGTCGCGCAGGCCGCGAGCCTCGGCTATTCGGCGCTTGCGATCACCGACGAGTGCTCGCTCGCGGGCATCGTGCGCGCCCACGTCGCGGCGAAGGAAGCGGAGCTGCCGCTCATCGTCGGCAGCGAATTCCGGCTCGAGGACGGGCTCAGGCTCGTCCTCCTCGCGCCCCATCGCAGGGCCTACGGCGCGCTCGCCTCGCTCATCACCGACGCGCGGCGCAGGAAAGGCAAGGGCGCCTATGCGCTTTTTCGCAGCGACCTGGATGCCCGCGCGGAGGAGGGCCTGCTCGCGCTCTGGGTGCCGGGCGAGGCGCCTTCCCTCGAGGACGCGTTCTGGCTCCAGGAGCGCTTCGCCGGCCGGGGCTGGATCGCCGCGGAGCTGCATTGCGGCTCCGGCGACGCGGAAAAGCTGAGGACCCTGGGCGCGCTTTCAAAAAGCTCCGGCCTGCCGCTCGTGGCCGCGGGCGAAGTGCACATGCACCTGCGCTCGCGCCGCCGGCTCCAGGACGCGCTCACCGCGATCCGCCTCGGCCGCCCGGTGCGCGAGTGCGGCCGGGCGCTGCATCCTAACGGCGAGCGCCACCTGCGCCTGCGCGCTCGCCTGGCGCAGGTCTATCCCCCGCCATTGCTTCGGGAAACCCTCGACATCGCCGGCCGCTGCGGCAGCTATCTGGGCGAGCTGCGCTATGAATATCCCGAGGAGCTCGTGCCCCCGGGCGAGACGCCGGCCTCGCACCTGCGCAAGCTGACCGAAGAGGGCCTCGCGCGGCGCTTTCCCGCGGGCACGCCGCCGGGCGTGCGCGAGCTGATCGAAAAGGAGCTCGCGCTCATCGCCGAGCTGCGCTACGAGCCGTTCTTTCTCACCGTCTACGACGTCGTGAGCTTCGCGCGCGGCAAGCAGATCCTCTGCCAGGGGCGCGGCTCGGCGGCGAACTCGGCCGTGTGCTACTGCCTCGGCATCACCGAGGTGGACCCGGCGCGCATGAGCACGCTCTTCGAGCGCTTCGTGTCGAAGGAACGGAACGAGCCGCCCGACATCGACGTCGACTTCGAGCATCAGCGGCGTGAGGAAGTGATCCAGTACGTCTACGGCAAGTACGGCCGCGCGCGCGCCGCGCTCGCGGCGACCGTCATCTGCTACCGGCCGAGAAGCGCGTTGCGGGACCTGGGAAAGGCTTTGGGCCTGGAAAACATGGAAAAGCTTTCGGGGTTGCTCGCGTGGTGGGATCACCGGGAAGTCCTCAAGCAGCGCTTGATGGAAGCAGGCTTTGATCCTGAAGATCGCCGGGTGCAGCAGCTGCTCCAGCTCGCGCAGGAGCTGATCGGCTTTCCGCGCCACCTGTCGCAGCACGTCGGCGGCTTCGTCATCTCGCGCGGGCCGCTCGCCGAGCTCGTGCCGATCGAGAACGCCGCGATGCCCGAGCGCACCGTGATCCAGTGGGACAAGGACGACCTCGAGGCGCTCGGGCTGCTCAAGGTCGACGTGCTTGCGTTGGGGATGCTTTCGGCAATCCGCAGGGCTCTTGATTTTCTCGATATGAAACTTCAGGACATTCCTCCGGAAGATCCCGCGGTCTACAAAATGATCCAGCAGGCCGACACGGTCGGCGTGTTCCAGATCGAGTCGCGCGCGCAGATGTCGATGCTGCCGCGCCTGAAGCCGGCCTGCTTCTACGATCTCGTGATCGAGGTGGCGATCGTGCGGCCCGGGCCGATCCAGGGCGGCATGGTGCACCCCTACCTGCGGCGCCGGCGCGGGCAGGAGCCGGTCCGCTATCCCAGCCCGCAGGTGAAGAAGGTGCTCGAACGCACGCTCGGCGTGCCGATCTTCCAGGAGCAGGTGATGCAGCTCGCGATGGTGGCGGCGGGCTTCACGCCCGGCGAGGCCGATCAGCTGCGCCGCGCGATGGCGGCGTGGAAGCGAAAGGGCGGCCTCGAGCCGTTCGAGAAAAAGCTCAAGCAGGGCATGGCGCGCAACGGCTACTCGCCGGAGTTCGCCGAGTCGCTGTACCGACAGATCCTCGGCTTCGGCGACTACGGCTTTCCCGAATCGCATTCGGCGAGCTTCGCGCTGCTCGTCTATGCCTCGTCCTGGATCAAGCATCACCATCCGGCGGCTTTCCTCGCCGCGCTCCTCAACAGCCAGCCGATGGGCTTCTACGCGCCCGCGCAGCTCCTCCAGGACGCGCGCCGCCACGGCGTGGAGGTGCGCTGCGCGGATGTCCTGCTCAGCCAATGGGAGTGCACGCTCGAAGGCGGCGCCGTACGCCTGGGCTTGCGACAGGTGAGCGGGCTTCCCGAAGCGGCGGCAACGCGCATCGTGGCAGCCCGGCCTTGCGCTTCCGTCGTCGAGCTTGCGCAGCGCGCGCGCCTCAACCGCAAGGAGCTGAAATGCCTTGCCGCGGCGGGGGCCTTGCAGGGGCTGGCCGGTCATCGCAGGAATGCCCGCTGGGCCGCCTCTGGGGTGGAAAAGCCCTCGAAGTTCTTGCCCCGGAACACCGGTGAGCAGGTTTCTTTCGATCCTCCCCCGGAGGGCGAGGAGATCGCCGCCGACTACGCGAGCCTCGGCCTGACCCTGGGACGGCATCCTCTGGCCTTGATTCGGCCTTTTCTTTCGATAGAAAAAATCGTGAAAGCGGAACAGCTGCAACAGCTGCCCCATGGGCGGCGCATTCGGGCAGCAGGATTGGTGACCTGCCGGCAGCGGCCCGACACCGCGACCGGAGTGGTGTTCGTGACGCTGGAAGACGAGAGCGGCTGCGTCAACGTGGTGGTCTGGCGCGACCTGGTCGAGCGGCAGAGAAAGGCGCTGCTCGGCGCGCGCCTGCTCGGCGTGGAGGGCGTGATCGAGCGCGACGGCGCCGTGGTGCACCTGGTCGCGCGGCGGCTCGAGGATCGCAGCGCGCTGCTCGAGCGCTGCTTCGGCGGCCTGCACGTCGCTTCCCGGGACTTTCACTGACTTTCACACCGGCCTGAAAGCGCCTGTCAGGTCAGCACCTTATAATCCTCCGATGAACGATCAAGCCCACACCGTCACGGTCGCCAAGGATCTGGAGGACCTGATCCCGACCTTCATGAAAAACCGCACCAAGGAGCTCGAAACGCTGCGCGCCGCGCTCTCGGGCGGCGACATGGAGCAGCTGCGCCAGCTCGGCCACCGCATGAAGGGCGTGGGCAATTCCTACGGCTTCGAAAAAGTGTCGACGCTCGGCAAGCAGATCGAGGACGGCGCGAAGAGCAGCGACCGCGCGGGCCTGGAGGCGGCGATCGCCCAGTACGCCGACTACCTCGCACGCGTCAAGATCGTCTACGAGTAGGCGAGCGTGACCGATCCCAAGGCGGGCCGGGCTGCGCAGGGCAGCTTCCGCGTGCTCGTGGTCGACGACGACCCGGACATGGCGGGCTTCCTTGTCCGCCTGCTCGCGCAGCAAGGCCTGGACGCGGACGTCGAAAGCGACGGACAGCAGGCGCTGAAACGAATCGCCGCGTCGCCGCCCGATCTGGTGCTGCTCGACGTGATGATGCCCAGCGTGAGCGGCTTCGATGTCTGCCGCAAGTTGAAGAGCAATGAAGCCACCGCGCTGGTGCCGGTGGTTTTGGTCACGGCGCTCGAGGACCAGGATAGCCGCGTGCGAGGAATCGAGGCGGGGGCCGACGACTTTCTCTCCAAGCCGGTGCGGCGCGAGGAGCTGATCGCGCGCGTGAATACGCTGCGCCGGCTGCACGAGACGCGGAAGGAATTGGAGCGCAGGCGCCTCGCCGCCGAGGTGCAGGAAAAGGAGACGATCCGCAAGGCTTTCTCCCGCTACCTCTCGCCGCGGCTCGCCGAGCGGGTGCTGCAGGACAAGGACCGTTCGGACGTTTTCCGCAACCTTTCCAACCGGGCCGCGGTCGTGGCCCTCTTTGCCGACCTGCGCGGCTTCACGCGCCTCTCGGAAACGGTGCCTGTCTCGAGCATCGTGCCGATGCTGAACGAATTCTTCACCGTGCTCACCGCTGCGGTGCACGAGCACGAAGGCACGGTCTTCAGCATGGCGGGCGACAGCCTGCTCGTCGGCTTCAACGTGCCGGTGCCGCAGGCCGATGCGACGGAGCGCGCGGTCGCAACCGCGCGCGCCATGCTGCAGCGCTTCGCGCCGGTGGCCGCACGCTGGCGGAAGGAATACGGCCTGCACGTCGGCATCGGCGTCGGCATCGAGGCGGGCGAGGTCGTGGTGGGCAACGTCGGCGCGCCGAGCTTCATGAGCTACACCATCATCGGCGACACGGTGAACGTCGCCGCCCGCCTCATGCAGACGGCGCTCGCCGACGAGATCCTGATCGGGCCGCGGGCGGCGCTCTCGCTCGGCCCGTTCCTCGGCCGCGCCACCGCGCTCGACCGCCGCAAGGTCGCGCTGAAGGGCAAGGCGGCGCCCGTCGAGGTGGTATCGTTGAAGGTCGCGGCGGCCTGATCGGGCCGCGCCCGGGGCGGGGAAGCAGTGAGAATCCTGATCATCGACGACGACGAGGATTTGCGGAACATCCTCGCGCATTACCTGAAGCAGGAATGGCCCGAGATCGAGGTCGAGCAATTCGATCCGCTCGAGCGCGACATGCCCGACGACGCCTTTGCCCTCGGCGACTATGACCTCATGATCCTCGACTACATGCTCGGCCGCGGCGACGGCCTGGCGTGGCTGCGCGATTTCAAGAAGCGCGGCGACTGCCCGCCGGTGCTCTTCCTCACCGGGGCCGGCAACGAGGCGATCGCGGTGCGCGCGATGAAGGAGGGGGCCGACGA
>Ga0310810_10011502_pt1 | contig 10339 bp, 18 predicted proteins | sample NCmetagenome_FD_207641 | JGI IMG/M metagenome (GOLD analysis project Ga0310810, IMG submission 207641) | Soil microbial communities from experimental microcosm in Duke University, North Carolina, United States - NC | ecosystem: Engineered > Artificial ecosystem > Soil microcosm > Unclassified ...
GGCAAGCGGCTTGTCCGGAAGGGAAAGCTACGGAGGTTGCAAGGCTGCTATTGCAGTAAACGTTCAGCGGCTATCCGCCGGCCGCTAGCGTGGGCAAAAACCGACACTTCAGCGCCTCTCTCCGCTTTCTTGTGGCTTTCAATCCAAGTCGAGGACGATCTCTTTCAGAATGTTCAACGCCGCCATGGTTTCCTCTTATGAAGGAAAAGGTGCTGTCTGTACGCTATCGAACAAAAAACAGTTCTTAGGCGTGGAATAACATTGTCATTTCCTGCACTTAGAGAAACCGCTGGTGTCTTCTTTTGAACAGACAACGTAGGACCAAAAGCTGAAAATACAGTAGGTTGAGTAGGTAGGGAGCTGCGCAGGTGGTCACTTCGCAGACATCTCATGTCGACGAATGCCTTCGCATTCTCGTCGTCGACGATTTTAGTCCGTTTCGCGAAGCCCTCTGCGGCTTTTTGATAGGCTATGAACCTCTCATCGTCGTTGGGGAGGCCGCAGACGGGGATGAAGCCATTGAGCTGGCCCTTCGGCTCGCTCCTCACGTCATTATTATGGATGTGAAAATGCCTCGGAAAAGCGGAGTGGAGGCCACGCAACACATCAAACGAGCTCTCCCGGAGGTCCATGTCATCGGGGTCTCGACGCAAAATGACGCGGTTCTTAAGGCCTCGATGAAAGCCGCGGGATTTTCAACCTTCGTCACCAAAGACTGCGCCCATACCCTTCCCGATGTCATTGCCACGATCACCGGCCGCCCTATCACGAAGGAGTACCCCTTAGAAGGCACCGCATGACTCGAAAAGAAGCTGAAGCATTACGAGGGAAGTGGATCAGCGAGGGAGACCTCCCTTGTGATCATATTTGCCTCAGTTTAGAACACACCGACACCGGCTATTTAATGAACAGCTTGGTCTGCACGCGGTGCGGAGCTGAGATAACACGAAACAGCCTGGAACAGGCGAAGTTCCATGGTAGGGGTTTGTGCTGAGCTAGTCGGTCCAAAACACCGGTGATAAAATCCTCCCATGGCACAACAACCACGTAGCGGGTTCAGTGCCCAGCGATTTCTCACCCAGCCCGGCTTGGGCAAAACGTTCAAGCGCTGGCCTCCCAAACACATCGTCTTTTCGCAGGGCGACAAAGCCGACGCGGTCTACTATATCCAGGCGGGGAAGATAAAATTGACGGTGGTCTCAAGCCAGGGGAAAGAAGCCGTCGTGGGGGTATTGTCCGCTGAACATTTTTTTGGCGAACAGTGTCTCACCGGTCAAACGGTCCGTACGGTGACGGCAACCGTGTTAGAAGAATCGCGCACTGTCCGTATTGCTCGGACCAAGATGATCGAGACACTTCGAGAAGAGCCCGCGTTCAGCGCCTTGTTTATGAAGTACCTGTTGTCCCACAGCCTGCGTGTGGAGGAAGATTTAGTGGATCAAATGTTTAATTCGAGTGAGAAGCGGTTGGCGCGAGTATTGCTGCTATTGGCGAATTTTGGAAAAAGGAATAAACCTCAAACAACCATCGCCAATGTCAATCAAGCCATGCTCGCTGACATGATCGGCACGACACGGCCTCGGGTCAATTTCTTTATGAATAAATTCAGGAAATTGGGTTTCGTGGACTACAATGGCACTTTGCGCGTGCACAGCTCCCTCCTGAATGTCGTTCTGCATGACTAGATAAGCCTTGATCATAGAACGTCGTAGAAGACATGGTCGCTGGCGGGGTGCCGCATGTCAACGCCGTCAGCGATTGAACCGAGAAGGTGATCTGCTCGTGCGAAGGGATGACCTGCTCAGTCGTCTGCTCACGAATGCGCTGAAACACGTGGGGAATTAGGAGGCCGTGTCATCCCTGAGCTCGGCATAGTAACGAGCCCAGACCTGAAACATGTTTCCACTGCCGTGCATGAGCTCTGCCCCCTTGCGCAACATATCGGCCAACTTTTCCGGTTTCGCTTTGGTGTTGGTGTTTGCCGCGCGGCGTTCCAAGGCCGGAGTCAGCTTCGCCATCAATGCGGCCATCTCACCCAAGAGCAGCAGGACATCAGGCCCCTTCTCCTCGGGCGCTCCTGCGTCCGCCACCACCTCGGCGCTTGCCGTGTCCGTGGCGTCCGACGGGCGCGAAATGACGTCCGAAAGGCGATCGACGAAGATCAGCGCTTCCGGCGTGCCGATGCTGAGGCGTGTCGGCTCACTCGGAGGATGGTCCCACATCAGCGTATGTATGCCTGCCTCGCTCAGTCCCCGGCGAATAGTCTCGGCCATCGCTTCGACGGTCAGCTCAGTCCAGGGTTGCAAGTCCAACAGTCGCGCTTCCATTCTGCGTGGAGGCGGGCTGTCGTGGATAAGCACCCAACAACGGTCAAATATGGTGGTGCGGAGCGTGGTTGGGATATTGAGCATGGTCAGCCGGGAGGTGCACAGTGCCGTCACCAACAGCACGAATTGAAGGTCGGGCATTTCCGGACGATGGATGTCGAGCTGTTGCATGGTCACACCCCCTTCTCTCCCGTCATCCGCCAAGTGCATGTTGATCGCATCCTCGCCCAAGACGCAGCGATGAATCTTGACGGGCGGGACAGTCAATTCCTGCACGATGGTTTCTGTCGGCTCAAGCCTTTCCGATCGCGGCTGCCGGTTTCTGGACGAACTCTTTGTAGCCGTACCGCGCCGTCAGATATTCCTTGGCCTCATCGCTGACATACTCCGCGAATTTGTACCGGTCATCTTCGACGGTCTTGGCGTCCGCCATCACCTGGTCGGTCGGAATCGCATATTCGATATTGCAGGAGGTGTAGGCTTGGATATAGGTCGGACCGACCTCGCGAGCGATCAGCACCGCCTTCTTAATGCAGCTCTCGACACGCCGCGGGTTGTTGGGGACGACGGTCGCGACATAGGCGCAGCCGGCGATTTTGGCCATGGCCACCATGTCCATCTTTTCGAACTTCTTACCGAGGGGAGCCATCTTGAGCACCGCGCCTCTGGTCGTCATGCCGCTTTCCTGCCCCCCCGTGTTGCCGTACACCTCGTTATCCAACATGATCGTCGTGAACCGTTCCTTGCGGAACCAGGAGTGGAGTACCTGTTGGAATCCGATGTCGGCCGTGCCGCCATCACCCGCCATCACGACGACATCCTTGGGCTGGTCTCCGAACCGGATGCGCAACCCGCGCGACAAGCCGCTCGCGACGCCGTTTTGGTCGCCGTAGTTCCCGTACACGAAGGGAATAGCCGCCTGCGAGATCGCCAGCCGGCCGCATCCCGCCGTCCCGACGGTAATCGTGTCTTCGGGATTCGGGAATGCGACGATGGCCAACCGAATGAACAGCGTCATGGCGCAGCCTGCGCACATCGGATGTTCTTCGAGAATTTCTTTGAAGCTGCCCATCTGCGAGACCGTCGTTTTCTTCCCGAACGGGCCGTGCTCCACCATGTCTCGGTATTCTTTGGGCATGAACGCTTCAAATCCTGGTGAAAACTTTACATAATTGAGACTCATCTCACACCGTCCTCTCTTGTAGCTCGGCGCAGGCGCGCCGATACGCAATGGTTCTCGTCTGTCTCTCGCCTTGCTCAACTCCCGCGTCCGGCCAGGATCTCGGACCGCATGCCGATCGCCTTCTTGATTTCTTCCACAATGATTTCCGGCGGCATGGTCATACCTCCGCACACGCGCGGTCCGGCGATGACTCGCTCGGGGCGGGGGATCGTCGCTTTGATCTCCCGTGCCATCCACCCGATGACATTGAACTCCGGTACGATGATGTGTTTGGCATGCTTGGTGGCTTCCCGGAGTTCTTCCTCCGGCCAAGGCCGGAGTGTCTTGATCTTAACCAGCCCCACACGGATGCCTTCATCGGCCAGCAGACGGATGGCTTCACGACCTTGGGACACCGCGGTTCCCGAGGTGACGATGAGCACATTGGCATCGCCGTCGTGGATTTCGATCAGTCCGTCCAGCCACCCGATCGTATGCTTGCGGGACCGTTCCGCGGCCGCCCAGATTTCCTGTTGCCAGCTCGCGTGCGTGGCGTAGCTGATGTAGTTGCTCTTCATGACGAACGGATCGCGCATCATGCGGACGGGCGGACATTCCATGTCCATGCAGGGGACGGGCGACCGGTACGGATCATAGGGCGGCAGGCACATGTCGACGGGTGTCAGATCGACGGTATCTTTCGTATGGGTCACAAAGAAGCCGTCGCAACACAGCGCCAAGGGCAGATGCACATCCGGCTCTTCCGAGACCATGTAGCCCTTGAGAATCCAATCGTAAAAGTCCTGGGCGGTCTCCGCATGCCAGACCAGCATGCCGGTGTTCATCAGATAGGCGATCTCGATCGTGTCCGGCTGGATCGAGAGGGGTGAATTGATGCCTCGGCAGGTGACGATGCATTGGATCGGCAAGCGTGCCCCGGCCCACATCGGGAAGTTTTCCATCGCGCGCATCGTGCCGGGTCCGGCGGTCGTCGTGAAGACACGGGCCCCCCCGAAGGCGGAACCGGCGCATTGCGACATCACGGCAAATTCGCTTTCCCCGCGGAAGTAATCGCCGATATAGCCCTCGGCAAAGAGCTCGCCGCAAAGAGCGGCCGCTTCGCTCTGTGGTGTGATGGGATAGGCCACCATCACATCGACGTTGGCGCGCCTGACGGCTTCTTTGATGACTTCGCTGCCGGTGTAGAACGACGCCGTGCGAGGCGCCTCGTTCATCATGATGCGGGGATCGGTGATGACCTGGCCTTTTCTATTTTGGGTGCCGATGGGTGATACAGATTCCATAAGATCCATCCTCCTCTAGCTTGCTGCGCACCAGCGAATCATGCGCTGAATGAACTGCCGCATCCGCACGTGGTTTTTGCTTGCGGGTTCTTGATGGCAAAACCGGAGCCTTGCATTGTGTCTTGGTAATCCACTTCGCAGCCGACCAGCATCGGAGCGCTTTGCGAATCCATAATGACTTTGACGTCGCCCTTTTCGACGACCGTGTCGTCCTCGCCCACCTGGGACTCGAAGGCCATGCCGTATTGGTAGCCATGGCAGCCGCCGCCTTTTACAAACACTCGAAGACCAATCGTGTCTTTCTCTTCCAGCATGAGCTCACGGATTTTCGTTTCAGCCGCTGGCGTCATCGTCATCATGGCCGTTCCCCTTTCGGTGATCGAATGAAGCGCACGAGTTCATCTCCCGCGACATCGGCATTTGCGCTCAGCCGGAGGACGCGGTCCACTCCGGTCATCACATTCTGTTGCACGGACACTCTGTCGTAGTAGCGGCGGAGACTTGGGAATCCATCGCGCAGGGAGGGGACTAGAGGCGCGAAGATAGGAAAGTCGGCGTGGCTCAATACGTCATACACTCACCCTGAGCGCATTGGGCCAAAGAGTCAAGCGCTATTAAGGGGTAATACAGATCGTTTCCATTTGAAAAATCGTCTGCCGCAGCCGTTGCAATACCACGGATAGATCCCAAGTAGTCGGCGAAGGAAGTCTCCAAAGCCTTCGCGGGGAATCCGGTAATACATCTCTGACATACAATCAGGGCATCTCACGTCTGTCACTCGAAGCTCCTCCATGACGAGTTCTCCGAATAGTTCTCCGCCGTCGTTTCGTTACCCGGCCTTACGACGGTTGAGTCGTGGCGTCTCCTTGTGCCACCCTCGGTGCTGGTGACGCCACCATGGACATTTTCAGTGCCTGAATGGCATTGGCGACATCCTGCTCCGTCGAGCCGAATCGATCACCCATGACCTTGATGGCCTGTCTGATGGCTGTCGTCATCTTCGCGATGTGCTCCTCGGATGTCATGGAATTCCTCCTCTATCTCGTGATAACCGGTGTCGTTTCGCCGTCAACATCAGCATGAGCGCAACCAGCCACACGATCCCATAGAAGACGACGAATAGTTCTGACCGGCCCTCACTCCACATGCGCAGGATGTTGTTCGCCGACATGGTCATTGTCCCACTCATCCCCCTTCACGTGACTTTTCCTTTGCCGGACCTTGCGCTGGGTGATCCAGGCACACGCGCACGGCTTCGCACGGGAGGTGCATGGCCCGTCCGGTTGACTTGAATAACGGGGTCTATATTTTCTCCGCAGAGAAGGCAGCGCCACCCGTCTGTCACGTCGGAACGCCACAGTTCCTTCAACTGGGTGGTAATCATGAAGCCTTGGCAGCGTGGACAAGGCATCGGCATGGGCATCGGCATCGGGTCTATTGTCCCTTCTTGCAGATCTCAACGATGGCTTGGACGCTCCCATCTTGCGGACTGATCATTTGCAGCATGCCCTTATGCTCAGGAGCGCGTTTAAAGAATGCGGCAAAATCTTCGTCGTACGCGTTCTCCCTGATCGTCGTGTTGCCGCTTTTCCGATCATAGACCGTTTCATGGACGAGCGCGGACACCGCTTGCGTGCCATTGACTCGCATGGGACTCGTCACCCTCCAAAATATCCTCCGTTGATCGAACGTACGCTGAACCCCCTGGACGGCGACGCTCGAACACAATGTCGTTCCCTTTTTGACCTCAACACGGTCACCTTTATCGCTGAATTGGGCGAAGCCGGCGGCTGGGAGTGCGATCACGATCACGGACACAAGTGCCTGTAAAAATGCGAACATCACCAACCTCCGTTTCACTGCGAACAGAAACATGAGGCCCTGATTGCACCGGCACCGGTCGCACCAATCGCACTGAGGGCAAACACGCGACTTACACGGAGCGGCGGGACTGGGGAATCAGTCGCGCAGGGAGGAAAGCAGACGCGCGAAGGATGGGACAGTCGACGTGGCTCAATACGTCTAGGCTCACTCTGAGCGCATTGGGCCGAAGAGTCAAGCATTCTTAAGAGGGAAGAGGGATGCGGTCAATTGGCTCCGCGGCCGCCGGGATGCCTCACCGCCCGTCCATGGCACGGGGATGCTCGAGGGACGCTCAAATGATGGAATGATGTTGGAACTCGATTATAGTAGTTGACTTCCACCGTCATAGCGCCCAAGGTGGCGAACAGGTGTAACGCCCCGTTGACTGCCTAATCCTCCCGCTTCCTACGACCTCCCAGCGAGAACGATTCCAGTCTCCGCCGTGTTTGCACAGAGGCACTCTGATTCGTTGCCTGGTGCGGTGTCATGGTCTGCTCATGGAGGCGGCCAAGGCTCCGGCCATGGCGTCAGACGTTGTCGCGTTCACGTGCACATCCATAGAGAGGACTGAGGAGAACACAGGGATGATGACCACGGGCCTTCATGTTTTCTGTCTGCGACCAAGAAGGAGACGACGATGAACGCAGAGCAACTCAAAGGAAGATGGATGCAGTTCAAAGGCGAATTGAAAGGACAGTGGGGGAACTTTACCGAGAACGACCTGACCGAGATCGCAGGGAACTACGACAAATTTGTCGGCAAGGCCCAAGAGCGTTATGGGGACAGGAAGGGTGAGTTGATGAAGTGGGCGGAAGCTTGGCATGCAAAGCCGGCGACCGAGGCCCAGAAACAGAAATAGCTCCCGCGCATGACGCGAACACACAACAGACGACATCTCAACATACTTGCACTGACGATGAAGGAGAAGAAGATGAACACAAACACAGTAGTGACGTTCTGTACGGCAGCAGTACTCGGTGTGGCGCTCGTCGCCGGTTCGGCATTCGGCAAGGCGGAAGAAAAGAACATGAGCGACTCATGGATTACCGCCAAGACCAAAATTGCCCTGTTTGCGGATTCACGGGTGAAGGGCAGCGACGTCAGTGTTGCGACCACCGATGGGGCGGTCATCATTCGCGGGAAGGTCGATACCGATGCCGCGAAGCAGGCCGCAGAAAGCATCGCCAAGGGCATCGAGGGAGCGAAGACGGTCAAGAATGATTTGCAGGTCGTCGCACCGTCCAAGCGCGAGGCGACCGATGACAAGGATGACGCGATCACGGCTCGCGTGAACGCACAGATGGCAAAAGACACGCAACTGAAGAACGCCGGCATTAAGGCCCAGACGAATGCCGGAGTGGTCTCCTTGAGCGGTGAAGTAGCCGACCTCGCGACCAGTGCCGAAGCGTCATGGTCCGCCTGGCAAGTGCCCGGCGTGAAATCCGTGAAGAACGATCTGAGGGTGAAAGAAAAGGCCTAAGGCGTTCCATCTTCATCAGAGAACCGCTCGTCGTCCGTCCAGGCATCTGATCCGGTCTCGACGGACGACAGGGTGGCTCACTGAATGTAGAGCAACTTAGAAGTCTGAACAGCCCGCCTGGTGCGAACTGTGCCTAGCCAAAACATGTTTCCGTGTTTTGGTTCTTGCACAAATTTGAGGAGGTCGTGGGGGATCTCAATGATCGAGGGTGTCCCAGAAACTCCCACCGTCACGTCCGTAGAAACAAGATTCAGAGAAAGGGGCCCGCGTTAAATTCTTAATGGGGTAATCATCAGCTGACTACTACCCATGGAAAGGCGGTTCCATATGTCGTACTTTTCCTCCTATTGCCCTCAGGTACAGAACTACCTCAAAGCCTGCGAACATCTCTTAGCAGCTGCGAACAACCAGCAGTTCTCGGAAGAAGAGCTGCAAATGGTTGAATCTTACGCCGGTGATGTGGCCAAAATGCATACGGCCTTGGTCAATGGTAAAAACCATCTCGTCACCTGAACTCCGGTGACTGCCAGACGGACGCGCCGTCCTTAGAGCGCCAGAACGTGTCGTATATGCCACAACCCCAGACAGTGTCCATCAAGCCTGTGGAGGCGGTCATTAGTCGTGTTCTTGAAATTGTCACGTGCATACCTGGTTGCCGGATTGAGTACGTGGCAGGTCGCTTGCCCGATCTCACGCTGAGAGAGGTCTGTTACATATTGAGCTATCTACGTCGGAAGGGCCTATTGGACTTGAATCCGAACGGACAAGGAGGCGTCACCGTTTCTCCAACTTGTCGGTTGTTCCACTGACTCATTGAATGTTCTGCGGACCCTCCACCTTGATGAGTCTTGCGTCACGGCCCCCCGTTTACGACGAACCTCGGCATGTTGATATCCAACAGACAAAAGTTAACCGTGTAGGCAGTGGCCTACAAAGTTCATAGAATCGCACTCCGGCTTGCCAAGGGCATATGCTGAGCGATTGAATATTTTCGTGTCCTGATCCTTCATTCAGAGTCAACACGAGATGACATAAAACAACACATTAAATCTTTTGACATTTTCCGACATGGCCCTTTATTTTCGTCCGCCACGGAGTCTCCCTATGCAAGTGCCCGGCGCGATGCTATAGCCATAACTTTTCTTCATCAACGCGACGATTCTCTTGCACACCATTTATAGTATTTGGGCAAGGGATCTCTGCAGCTTTTCGTGGCAGGATGGAACGAATTCGCCGCTCATTGGATCGAAGAAGCCGACCTGCCAAGGCTGGAGTGGTTTCAACATTCACCCATCACGCCCTGATAGCTGCGATCGCTATCCTCGGGCTGTTCATCCTCATCCACGGAAACAGCACTGCGGGGGATATCACTCTCTTGAGCATTGGCCCACGCTACGGGTTCAGCGGTAAAACACCCCTTTTGGGAAGGCAACAGAAATATAATTTTAACCTGTTCGATGTAGCCGCTACTTTCAAACTTCCTTGGTCATGGGCGCTGGGTGAAAGTCCTTGGAGCGTCGAAACGAGACTGATCACCAGTGCGGGCGCGCTGTATGCTGCCGGAGAGACGGGGTTCATCGCAACTGTTGTTCCTAATATAGCCTTGAGCGGGTGGAATGGATTTGTGTCGCTTGACGCAGGAGTGGGACTAGGCTTCTTCGGTCGGGACACATACGGGATACAGGATTTCGGGGGGCACGTCCAAATTGTGGCGACCACTGCACTTCAAATCCATCCGATCTCTCACGCATTTGCGGGATTCCGCCTTCAGCACTTCTCCGATGCAGGGATCTACGGTTCCAATGCTCTGGGTGTGGACATGTACATCGTCGAAGTGGGCTACAGGTTTTGACGCAATAACCTGCCAGGGCTTCCGGGCGAATTGGAACGTGATGCCAGTGTTTGCCTATATCTGGAGCGGCGTCCTCGCTGTTGGCGTTTTTGTAGTGCCGTCACCAATGGCTCTACGCTCTGCCCGTGGGCGCTTTCGGGAAATCTTCGGTACCTTTGCCCACTATCCCACCGTAAGACGAGTGATTTTTTGCATGCGAACCTTCAAATTGCAATTTGATAAGAAAACATCTGGGTTACAAATCTAACTATCATCCACCCCTGGACAACAATCGGTCGTACTCTCCCTTGATAACGCCATAGCATTCACAGCTTGCCTTTTCGAGCCGCTTCCGATTGAGAACGTGTATGC
>Ga0310810_10011503_pt1 | contig 10338 bp, 7 predicted proteins | sample NCmetagenome_FD_207641 | JGI IMG/M metagenome (GOLD analysis project Ga0310810, IMG submission 207641) | Soil microbial communities from experimental microcosm in Duke University, North Carolina, United States - NC | ecosystem: Engineered > Artificial ecosystem > Soil microcosm > Unclassified ...
CAAGCGGCGAAGCTCTTCGCCAGCGCGGGTGAGGACGGAGGCCGCGTCATCCAGCAACGCCTTCACCGAGCCGGCGGCTCCCCCCGATGGCCCCGGGGGCACCGCGGCCCCCGCCTGCGCCACCGCCGCTCCGAACACGCGGGCCATCGCGCCGTCGAGCGTTTCCTCCATGGCGATCCGGTCTCCGAAGCCCACGATCACGCGCTTCAGCTCCGGGAGCTGCCCCTTCTCGGCGGCGATGTAGAGCGGCTCCACGTACACGAGCGAGCGCTCGATGGGGACGACGAGGAGGTTGCCGCGGATCACCTGTGAGCCCCGCTGATTCCAGAGGGAGAGCTGCTGGGAGATGAACGGGTCCTGGTCGATCCGCGCCTCGATCTGCCGGGGACCATAGATCAGCTTCTGCTTGGGAAAGTTGTAGACGACGAGCTTGCCGTAGTTGGGCGGGTCGCTCCGGGCCGCCAGCCACGCGGCCAGGTTGTCCTTCTTGCTGGGCGTGAAGGGGATGAGGAGGACGAACTCCTCCTTCTTCTCGCCCGGGAGACGCAGGATGATGTAGTAGGGCTCCATGGCCCGCTCCTGCCCATCCACGGGACGGACCGGAATGCTCCAGAGATCCTCCTTGTTGTAGAACACCTGGGTGTCGCGCATGTGGTAGACGGCGTACATCGCCGCCTGGATCCTGAACAACCCCTCGGGATATCGAATGTGGGCGCGGAGGTCGGCCGGCATCGCGTCGAGTGGCTGGAGCAGCCCGGGAAAGATCCGCGCGGTCGTGCGGATCAGCGGATCGGCCGGATCCGCGACGTAGAAGTGCACCGTGCCGTCGTAGGCGTCGACCGTCACCTTGACGGCGTTGCGCACGTAGTTGCCCAGGCCTCGGGTCGGCGCCGAGTAGGGGAACCGGTCGGAGACCGTGTAGCCGTCCAGGAGCCAGACAATACGCCCCGCCGCCGAGACCACCATGTAGGGATCGTCGTCGTACTGGAAGAACGGCGCGATCCTCTGGACCCGCGCCCGGATGTTCCGGTAAATCAGCAACCGGCTCTCGGCCGTGAGGTCGTTGGAGAGCAGGAGCTTGATGTCCCCCAGGTAGGCCGCGAACAGGACCTTGCGCCAGAAGGACCCGAGCGGGATCCCGCCACGTCCCTCGTAGGTGGTGTAGACGTTCTGGTTCCCCGCCGGGTAATCGAATTCCTTGGCCCGGGTCTTCGCGAAGACATAGTCCGTGGCCAGCTCGCTGAAGTAGAGCTCCGGGCGGGAGATCCGGAGGTCGCCGGAGGGCACCGGGGGAATGTCCTTGATCCAGAACTCGGGGAGCCCCTCGCGCGTCACCCGGTTCACCGGACTCACCACGGCGCCGTAGCCGTGCGTGTACGTCAGTCGCTCGTTGATCCAGATCCGGCTCGGCAGATCCTGGGAGGAGAGCTCCCGCGGCGACAGGGTCACCTGCCGGTACTCGCCGTTGATCGTGTAGCGATCGATATCGATATCGGTGAACTTGTAGTAGGTCCGGATCTCCTGGAGCTGGCTGTAGGTGGCGAGCAGGGGCCGGGTATCCCACAGGCGGATGTTCTTGATGGTCGTGTCGTTCTTGCGGAGGTCCTGCAGCGTCAGCGTCTCCTCGGCCGGGAACTCCCGTTCCTCGATGTTGTCCAGGCCGTAGGCCAGGCGGGTGTAGCGGATGTTGTAGTCGATGTACGGCCTCTCCTTGACGATCTCGTTGGGAGACACCTGGTAGCGCTGGATCAGCGCCGGGTAGGCGGCCCCACCCAGGATCGCCACGCCCACGAGCGCGGCGATGCCCCCCAGGAGCAGGCGCCAGCGCCGCAGACGGATCGTGACGAGACACAGGATCGCGACCAGACCCGCCAGCACCACGAGGGCTTTCAAGATGGGGAGCTGGGCGTTCACGTCCGAATAGCCGGCACCGAAGGCGACACCCCGCCGGGAGAAGAGGAGATCGAACCTGGCCAGCCAGTACCCGGCGGCCTTCAGGAGCAGCAGCAGGGCTGCCAGGGACAGGAGGTGGCCCCGCGTCGATCGGGAGATCGACAGACCGTTCGACGCGACCTGAATGCCTCGGGTGCAGAAGGACACCGCGATGGTGGCCAGGCCGGAGAAGACGAGCACCGTCATCAGCCAGCCGTAGAGTGAGTTCCAGAGAGGGAGCTGGAAGACGTAGAAGGCCACCTCCCGCTCGAAGAGCGGGTCGCGAATGCCAAACGGCGTTGCATTCAGCGCCCTCAGGACCAGCTCCCATCGGCCCGCCCCCAGCGAGCCGGCCAGGAGCGCCAGTACCAGGCTCACGGGGAGCGTCAGCCTGCGGAGGTACGGTCTCAGGATCTCCGGACTGGGCAGTCCGAGGGCGTCATCCGCCACCGCGAGGGTCCCGCGCGGGGCGAGCCGCCAGGCCAGGGTCACATTGCCGTACAGGATCACGAAGAAGCCGACGCCTGTGACGAGTCCGACGAGGATCTGCGCACGGAGGATGGTGATGAAGACCGACGCGAACTGCACCTCGCCGAACCAGAGCCAGTCGGTGTAGAAGCCGACGATCTCGCCGAGCGAGATGAGCAGGGCGAGCGCGAGGAGGGCGAAGATCAGCCCCGTGAGACCGGAGACACGCATGCGCTGACCTCCCCGACACGGTGACGCCTTCGCCGAGAGCCGGTTCAGCGCTGCGTTCGACGAAGCCGCTGATCGGCTCCGCCGGTGACGAGGCTACCAGCGCGCGGCGAGGGGTGCCGGCGCGAACGCGCCGCCGGCGGTGAGCGGCATGTCCAGCGCGACGCACCCGTTCGTCACATGGTCCAGGTGGCCGCGGCACAGGCGGTCAGCGTGGGCGCCACGAAGCCGGGCCGGTGGGCGATGCGGTAGCCGAGCCACTCGGCGTGCGCGGCGCCGCCGATCACGTGCGCGGCCGCGCCGTCCGCGCCCGCCGGCTTCACCCCGATCATGCCGTCGATCTCGACGAGCACGGGGCGATGCTAACGCCGGGCAGCCTTCCGTTCAACAGCAGGTGGTCGAGTGACGCACCGTGAATCACCCGCCAGACGCGGCCGGCCATCACCGGAAGGCCGGTCCAGGCCAACTAGCCGGCGACGGTGATCTTGCCCAGCTCGCCGTCGTCCGGAGACAGGCCCCCCTCGGAGGTGACCTGCCACCACACGGCGAAGGGCGCGCGCGCCTTCTCCTTCATGAGGTACGAGACCGCTACGGTCGTCTCCCGGCCGGCATACAGGGGCTCGGCACAGTAGACGTATGTGCTCCGGTACTTCACCGCCTCGATCTCCACGGGGAGCTCGGCGGGAAACACTCGTGAGGTCACGTGGGGACGCAGGAGCTCGTGAAACTCGTTGACCGGCGTGAGGATGAGCCAATAGAAGCCGCTGGCCGCCTTGGTGCCCGTGTTCTTGAGCCGGAACTCGATGAGGAAGGTATCGTCGCTGTGATGGCGTAGCTCGTAGCTCATGTCGAAGCTCGCCCGCTGGGCCAGCTGGCGCTCCAGCAGCTCGTGCTGGCGCTCCATGAGTCGCACCTGACGCTTCAGCACGTCACTCTGGACGATCATGAGGGTGGTCTGGTAGATGACGACGGCGACCGCGACGACCGAGACGATGATGGCCGCCCGATCGCCGGCCGGCAGGCTTCCCCAGGCGGCCAGGAGCCTCGACAGGATGTCCATGCCGGCACCGATCATCGTCGGGCTGGCCATGCGTCCGGTAGCGAAAACTTGCTCGCGCTCGGGGGCTCGCGCGCCCGCCGCCCGGCCGGCTCGGTTCGCGGCGTCACCGGCGAGGTCGTGCTACCGCAGGCGTGGGCCCGGATCCATCCCGAGGTACACGCGTCCGCCGATCGGATACCACTCCGGCATGATCGTCACCGCCTGGCCGACGACGTGGAGGTCGCGCCAGCACTCGGCCAGGCGGCTCTCGCGCCGGTAGGAGGTGCTGCCGCCCTGGCGCCACACGAGGTCCATGGCCTCCCGCGCGCAGTCGGTGGCGTACACGGCGGCCAGGCGACAGCGGGCGCGCTGCTCGAGCGTCGTCTCCTTGCCGGCGGCGAGGGTGTTCCAGAGCTCGGTGATCATCGCCGCGCGGCCGGCGCGCCCCGCGTTCAGGATCGCGTCGGCACGGCCGACCGCGTCCTGGACCTGCGGGTTCTCGCAGAGCCGGCCGCTGCGTCCACGCGGCGTCTTCTCGTTGGCCAGCTCGATGAAGGCGTCGATGCCGGCGCGGCAGATTCCGGTGATCACCGCGCTGTGATGCGGCCCCACCCACGCCTGCGCCGGCAGCTGATAGGAGAGGCCGGACCAGCGGCTCCACTGATTGTCGAGCGGAACGCCGGCGTGAACCATCGTGCGGCGCTCCGGCAGGAAGATGTCCTCGACCGTCCAGTCGAAGCTGCCCGTCGCGCGCAGACCGGCCACGTCCCAGCTCCCCTCGACGATCCGCGCCTCCGAGCGCTCGAAGACGCCGCGCCAGTACACGGAGTTACCGTCGGGGCTGCGGCGCGCCTCTCCACCGTCGATGATCTGGAAGCTGCCCAGCATCCACGCGCTCTCCTGGCAGCCGGTGCCGAAGGGCCAGCGACCGGTGACGCGGTAGCCGCCCTCGACGGGCACGGCGCGTCCGCCGCCCTGCACGGCAGTGCCGGCCACCGCGACGTCGACGCCGCTACCGTAGAGCTCCTGCACGCCCTCGTCCGGCAGGCCCAGGGTGACGAGCTGGGCGATGCTGTTGTTGCAGAGGTTCCAGCCGACCGAGCCGGCACCTTCCGCCAGGAGCTCCACCACGCGGAGGTACGTGAGCGGGTTCACCTGCAGGCCACCCAGCGCGCGCGGCCGCACCATCTTGTAGAAGCCGGCGGCGTGGAAGCGCTCGACCAGCGCCTTGGGCAGGCGCTGCTCGCGGTCGATCTCCTCGCGATGCGCGCGGATGATCGGGCGCAGCGCGGCGGCGGCCCGGACCAGCGGCTGGTCCTCGATCTCGAGCGGCAGCCGCTCGTCGTCAGCGATCGATCGCATCGCCGGCGATGTTCCGCTCGCGAGGTGGAGGTGTCAAGGGGGAGCGGCGATCAGCGCCGGCGCGAGCCGCCCAGGATGCCGCCGAGCACGCCGCGCAGGATCTGTCGCCCCAGCTCGCTGCCGACGGTGCGCGCCGCCTGCTTGGCGAGCGCCTCGGCCATGCCCTGGCGGCGCTTCGTGCCCCAGATGATGTCGCCAATCACGCTGCCGCCCTGTGACTCCGGCTCGGCCGAGGGGCCGCGGCGCTGCGGCGCCTCGGGCGGCGGGGCCACCTCGCGCGGCGACGTCCCCTGCGAGGCCGACGTCGCCCCGCCCTGCGCGGCGCCGGCGCTCGCGGCGCGACCACTCAGCATCTCGTAGGCGGACTCGCGATTGACGCGCGTGTCGTACCGGATGCCGACCGGGCTGCGCGAGCGCACGGCCGCGCGCTCCTCGGCGGTGATCGCGCCCATGCGGCAGCGCGGCGGCGCGATGATCGCGCGCTCCACCGGCGAGGGCACACCTCGGTCCTGCAGCGTGGAGACGAGCGCCTCGCCGACACCGAGCTGGCCGATGACGGCCGCCACGTCGAGCGCGGGGTTGGCCACGAACGTCTCCGCCGCCGTGCGCACGGCCTTCTGGTCGCGCGGCGTGTAGGCGCGCAGGGCGTGCTGCACGCGGTTGCCGAGCTGGCCGAGGATCTCGTCCGGCACGTCGTCCGGGAACTGCGAGCAGAAGTACACGCCCACGCCCTTGGAGCGGACCAGGCGCACCACCTGCTCGACGCGCTGGCGCAGCGCCGGCGGCGCGTCGTCGAACAGCAGGTGCGCCTCGTCGAAGCAGAAGACGAGCTTCGGCTTGTCCAGGTCGCCCACCTCGGGCAGGTTCTCGAACAGCTCGGAGAGCAGCCACAGCAGGAAGCTCGAGTACAGCCGCGGCTTGAGCACGAGCTGGTCGGCGACCAGGATGCTGACGACGCCCCGGCCGCTCACATCGGTGCGCATCAGATCGGCGAGCTCGATGCCCGGCTCGCCGAACATCGCCTCGCCGCCCTCGCGGTCCAGGGTCAGCAGCCCCCGCTGGATGGCGGCGATCGACTGCGCGCTCACCAGCCCGTACTGGGTGGAGATCTCCTTGCGGTGGTCGGCGACGAAGCCCAGCAGCGCGCGGAGGTCGTCGAGGTCGAGCAGCAGCAGCCCACGGTCGTCAGCAAGCTTGAAGGCAATCTCGAGCACGCCGGACTGAATGTCGTTGAGCTGGAGGATCCGCCCGAGCAGGGTCGGCCCCATCTCGCTCACGGTGGTGCGCACGGGATGGCCGGCCTTGCCGTACAGGTCCCAGAAGACGACGGGGCTGGCCTCGACGGCGTAGCCCTCGACACCGGTCTGCGCGGCACGCTCCTTGACCTTGTCGGTCAAGGTCCCGGGCATGGCAAGCCCGGCCACGTCGCCCTTGACGTCGGCCATGACCACCGGCACACCCAGGCGCGAGAAGCCCTCGGCGATCACCATCAGCGAGACGGTCTTGCCGGTGCCGGTGGCGCCGGCGATCAGCCCGTGGCGATTGCCGTAACGGGCCAGCAGCTGCACCGGCTGCTGCCCCTTGCCGAGCAGGATGCGAGTGGCGTCCATCCGAGCTGTCCCCTTTGCGCGCCGGCGCGCGATCCGCCCTCGATCGCCTCGCGAACGGCCCCGGGATGTTCCGCTGGCGAAGCAGGGGTGTCAAGCGTTACTGTCGCATCACATCATCGACCAGGAGATCAGCCCATGTCCCGTCTCGGCTTCGGCGCGTTCCTCGCCCCCCATCACCCGATCGGCGAGCATCCGATGCTGCAGTTCCGCCGCGATCTGGACCTCGTCGAGCACCTGGACCAGCTCGGCTACGACGAGTTCTGGTGCGGCGAGCATCACTCGAGCGGCTGGGAGATGATCGGCTCGCCCGAGATGTTCCTGGCCGCGGCGGGCGAGCGCTCCAAGCGCATCCGGCTGGCGACGGGCGTCGTCTCCCTGCCCTATCACCACCCGTTCAACGTGGCCCAGCGGATGGTGCAGCTCGACTACATGACGGGCGGGCGCGTGATCTTCGGCTCCGGCCCCGGCGCCCTGGCCTCCGACGCCCACACGCTCGGCATCGACCCCATGCTGCTGCGCGACCGCCAGGACGAGGCCATCGGCGTCATCCGCCGGCTCATGCGCGGCGAGCGCGTCACGATGAAGTCGGACTGGTTCACCCTGCAGGACGCGGCGCTGCAGCTGCTTCCGCTGCAGGAGGAGATGCCGTTCGCGGTCGCCTCGCAGATCAGTCCCTCGGGCATGACCCTGGCCGGCAAGCACGGCATCGGCATCATCTCGATCGGCTCGCTCTCCGAGGAGGGGCTCAACGCGCTGCCCACGCAGTGGGGCTTCGCGGAGGCCGCCGCGGCCGAGCACGGCCAGACGGTCGATCGCAAGCACTGGCGGGTGCTGATGAGCTGGCACATCGCCGAGACGCGGGACAAGGCCCGGGCCGAGGCGCGCGACGGCCTGCTCCGCCACAACAACGAGTACATCACTGCCACCCTGCAACGCCCCGGCGCCCGGATGTTCAAGGACCCCGACGAGGCCGTCGACAAGACGGCGTTCGTCCCCGGCGCCGTGGCGACGATCGGCACGCCGGACGATCTGGTCGCGCGCATCAAGTCGGTGCTGGAGATCTCCGGCGGCTTCGGCACGGTGGTCGGCTTCGTCCACGACTGGGCGAACCCGGAGAACACGATGCGCAGCTGGGACATGGTGGCGCGCTACGTGGTGCCCGAGATCAACGGCTATCTCGGCAAGCTGCGCACCTCGCGCGAGTTCGTGGCGAGCAACCGCGAGTATTTCAACCGCGCCCGCGAGGCCGTGATGACGAAGATCAAGGAGAACCCGGCGGCGGCCGAGGCCCTCAAGGTCACGAAGTCGCCGCTGCTGACGGCGGCGGCCGGCGCGCTGCCCGATCTGAGCCAGGCCGGCGATGGGAGGCGGGCATGACCGATCTCATCCGTGTCGGCATCGTCGGCGCGACCGTCACCCAGGGCGGCAGCGGCTGGGGCGCCAACGCCCACGTCCCCGCTCTCAAAGCGCTGCCCGGCTACGAGCTCGCCGCCGTGTGCACGGCGCACGAGCAGACGGCGCGGGAGTCGGCCGCCGCGTTCGGCGCCCGGCACGCGTTCCATCGCTTCGGCGACATGACGGCGTCGCGCGAGGTCGACCTGATCGTCGTCTGCGTGCGCGTACCGGGCCATCGCGCGCTGGTGATGAGCGGGCTGCAGGCAGGCAAGGCCGTCTTCTGCGAGTGGCCGCTCGGCGCGACGCTCGCGGAGGCGCAGGAGATGGCGGGGCTGGCGCGTGAGCGCTCGCTCAAGACCATCGTGGGGCTGCAGGGGCGCAGTGACCCGGCGATCCTCTACGCGCGCGACCTCGTGCGCGCCGGTCACATCGGCCAGGTGCTCACGGCGAGCTTGACGACCGCGGTGCCGGCCGTGCTGCAGCGCGGCCCCGGCCGCATCTGGCAGGGTGTGCGGGCCAACGGCGCCAACACGCTGACGATCGCCGGCGGCCACGCCATCGACGCGCTGTGCGCCGTCCTCGGTGAGTTCGCCGAGGTCTCGGCGCGCGTGACGACGCGGATCCCCGAGTGGCGAGACCTGGAGGGCAAGGCCGTGCCGGTCGATGCGCCCGACAGCATCAACGTGGTCGGCCGCATGGTGAGCGGTGCCGAGGTCGCGGTCAGCGTGGCCGCCGTGCCCTTCCACCCCAGCGGCAACCGCATCGAGATCTACGGGCGCGAGGGCGCCCTGATCGTCCGCGCCGACGGCTCGCTCAACATCGGTCCGAGCGCGGTGCACGCGGCCAAGGGCAAGGAGCCGATGGCCACGCTGCCCATCCCGGCGCAGTACCGGGTGGTGCCGGAGAAGACGCCGGCCGGCCAGGCCTACAACGTCGCGCAGGCCTATGCGCGCGCGGCCGATGCGCTGCGCGGCGCCGGATCGTTCGACGTCGACTTCGACCTGGCCGTGAAGCGCCACGCGCTCATCGACGCCATCGAGCGATCCTCGGCCACCGGCCGCGCGGTGACGGTCGCCTAGCGTGACCGACAGGCAGGGGCGGCCGGCCGCCGACATCCGCCGCCGGCACGGCGGCTAGTCGTTGTCCTCTCTCGAATTCCGACGGGGCCACATGGAAGACGTCTACTGCTTCGGCGGCAATCCGCTGGATCGCGCCAGCGAGCGCCGCGACGACAAGGACTGGATCGCGACCCAGCTCGACGATCCCGAGACGCGCCTGCTGCCGCTACGCGATCTCAAGCCGTTCACCCGCCCCTCGGCACTGCCGGCGCTCGACTGGCAGCCGGTGGCGCCGTGGCGCGCACAGATCGACGGTGGGGCGCCGCTGATCTTCCTGGGTCTCGCCGAAGGCCGCGCGCACTTCGCGATCGACGCGGCCGGCGCCGACACCCCGCCCGACGTCGACAGCGAGCTGATCGACGTGCGCGTGCTGGCACCCACGATCCCCCAGGGCGAGGCCGCGATCCTCGCCCAGGCCCGCTCGCTGCTCGACTGGCACGCCCGCCATCGCTTCTGTGCGCAGTGCGGCTCGCCGACGACGATGGCCTCGGCCGGATGGAAGCGGCAGTGCCCGCAGTGCCGGGCCTCGCACTTCCCGCGCACCGACCCGGTCGTCATCATGCTCGCCATCCGCGGCGAGCAGGCCCTGCTCGGCCGCAACCGCCGCCGGCCGGGCGGACGGTTCTCGTGCCTGGCCGGCTTCGTCGAGCCCGGCGAGACCCCGGAGGAGGCGGTGCGCCGCGAGGTGCACGAGGAATCGGGCGTGCGTTGCGGGCGCGTGCGCTACCTGGCGGCGCAGCCGTGGCCCTTCCCGTCCAGCCTGATGATGGGCTTCCTCGCCGAGGCACTGACCGGCGAGATCGTCGTCGACGCCGAGGAGATCGCCGAGGCGCGCTGGTTCACGCGCGAGGAGATCCGACGGATGGTGGCGCGCGCTGCCGCCGGTCCCGACGATCCCACCCAGGTGTCCCTGCCGGCGCCGATCGCCATCGCGCATCACATCTGCCGGCGCTGGTCGAGCGGCCTCGACGAGATCTGACCGCGGCGCGGGGGCGCGAGCCCGCAACGCCCCATGCGGTTGTGGGGTCGCCCCCCGCCGATCACCACGCTTCGCGGTTGATCGCGACCACGCTGGACCATCATCCTAGCGAGTGCGTCGCCGCTCGTGGGATGGCACGGAGCGCGGCCGGCGCGGCTGCCCAACCGACGAAGGGACACGCGCCATGAAGCTCCTGCTCGCCGCACT
>Ga0310810_10011504_pt1 | contig 10337 bp, 10 predicted proteins | sample NCmetagenome_FD_207641 | JGI IMG/M metagenome (GOLD analysis project Ga0310810, IMG submission 207641) | Soil microbial communities from experimental microcosm in Duke University, North Carolina, United States - NC | ecosystem: Engineered > Artificial ecosystem > Soil microcosm > Unclassified ...
GTCAAGGAGCGGCCGGGAATGAGACCCTGCAGGTAGGTGCCGACGTGCGGCACAGGTTTGAACAGTGCTGTACTGGAAGAGCTAGCGGACAGAATCTAGGCAACCCCGTGCTCCTTAAGCCAGGCAAGCATACGTTTCCAACCATCCTCCGCCGCTTCCTTGCGATAGCTCTCTCGATAATCCGCAAAGAAAGCATGCGGTGTTTCGGGATAGACGATAATCGTCGAAGAGCTGTCGGCAGCCTTCAGGGCCTGCTTCATTTGCTCAACGGTTTCAGGCGGGATCCCCTGGTCGCTTCCGCCGTACAGACCGAGAACCGGAGCCTTCATGCTCTTTGCCACGCCCAAGGGATGCGTGGGTTGCAATTCAGTCGTCTTACCGACGAGCCGACCGTACCAGGCGACGCCGGCCTTTACCTGGACATTGTGGGCGGCATACAACCAGACAATCCGTCCTCCCCAACAGAATCCGGTGATCCCGAGCTTCTCGACATTTCCGTCGCCCGAAGTCTTGATCCACGCTACGGCTGCGTCAAGATCGGTCATCACCTGCGCATCCGGAACTTTGGCGACGACCTTGCGGATATCGTCAACCTCGCTGAGGCCGGACACGTCGCCTTGCCGCGCATAGAGCTCGGGAGCCACCGCGAGATAGCCCGATTTGGCCAGACGACGACAGACGTCCTTGATATGCTCATGGACGCCGAAAATTTCTTGCACGACCAATACCGCCGGAAACCTCCGCCCTTCCGACGGCATGGCGCGATATCCCGGAATGTCACCGTCAGCGGTAGGAATCCGGATCTCGCCGGCGGTAAGTCCTGAGGAATCAGTGACGATCGTCGCCGCCAAGGTCGGCCGTACAGCCAGCGCAAACCCGGTCGCCAGGGTGGAGACGAGAAAGCCTCGTCTGGTGACTCGAGGGCTCTCCGTCGACTCAAAGATGTCTCCGTCGGGTTGATTCTTTGCGTCCATGTCTTGTTCCAGTATTGCCGTATAGAGCGAAGGGGTTATCTCTTAAAAATCAGTCTGGGCTCGGTCATACTGCCCATGGACACTGCAACCAGCTCCCACCCGCTCATGCCGAACTCATTGAGTTTGGTCTGCATGTTCACGGTATCAGACAGGACTTCGACGATCCTGTATTCGAACCGCTTGGGCTCTTGTGCGTTCGGAGCTATCGGATTCATCAGCCAGAGAATGGCTGTCGATGCCAGCACGCTGATTCCGACGGAAATCATTAGGACGTGTGCCTGATTCATACGCCACCTCCTGTCCACGTTACGCCCATGTCGTCGAACAGCACCGCCGTTTCGGCGCCGGCGTCCCGGTCTTCACGGATGCGCCGCCCGCCAATTCTTGCCCACACCCAGATCGACTTTGAGGGGAACTGACAACCCGAACTGTGTTCCGACTCCTTCCATTTCACTTCGCACCACCCGTTTGGCGGTTTCCAACTCTCCGTCCGGCACTTCAAAGATCAATTCGTCATGGACTTGAAGAATCATTTTGGCCTTGGGAAGTTCTTTCCCCAATGTGTTGCGGACATTGATCATCGCCACCTTGATCACATCCGCCGCCGAGCCCTGGATGGGGCTGTTGACGGCCATTCGCTCGCCAAAACCCCGCTGGACCGGATCGCCGCTTTGCAGCTCGGGGATAGGGCGGCGGCGTCCCAGAATCGTCGTGGTATATCCCTTGGCTCTTCCCTCGCCAATATTTCGGTCCATGAGCGCTCGCACCGCGGGGAACCGTTCAAAGAAGGTTTCGATGTATTTCTTGGCCTCCGCCTGCGGTACTCCGATGTTCTGGGATAGGCCGAAAGGACTGATCCCGTAGACAATGCCGAAGACGACGGTCTTGGCCGCCCGGCGCATGTCCTTCGTGATTTGACCGGCCGACTGGTTGAAAATTTCCATCGCCGTCGCCGTGTGAATGTCTTCGCTGTTGGCGAAGATCGCGAGCAGCCGCGGATCTTGCGATAAATGTGCGAGAAGCCGAGGCTCGATCTGGCTGTAGTCTGCACACAGCAAGCCATGGCCTGGGGGAGCGATGAAGGCTTCACGAATGCGGAGGCCGTAGTCGCCCTTGACCGGGATATTTTGCAGATTGGGCTCCGTCGAGGAGAGCCGACCCGTGGCGGCCACCGTCTGATTCAGCGAGGTATGGAGTCGCCTGGTTTGCGGATCCACCAAGAGCGGCAAGGCATCGACGTACGTCGACTTCAATTTGCTGATGCTGCGACAATTCAGGATATGGGTCGGCAGCTCGTGCTGGGCGGCGAGCTGCGTCAGGGTCTCTTCATCCGTGGAATAGCCCGTTTTGGTCTTGCGCAACGGCTTGAGACCGAGCTTGTCGAACAACACGGCCGCGAGCTGTTTGGGCGAATTGATGTTGAACTCGCCTCCGGCTAATGCGGCGATTGCCTCCATCGTGCGGTCCATCTCTCGTTCCAATTCCTTGCCCAAGGCATGCAACCGGTCGACGTCCAGGAGAAACCCATTCCGCTCAATTTCCACCAGGACCGGCACAAGCGGCATCTCCACTTCATTGAACAGTTTCAGGGTTTCCTGCTCCGATAGCCGTTGAGTCATGGCCGGACCGAGGGCGGACAAAGCAGCGGCGGCTTCTGCGGCATCCTCTCGCGAGCCAGTATCGATTTCGAATAGGGACTGGGGAGACGTCGTGCGGCCAAGCTGAAGCCGGGTGCCCAACACCTCTAGGGCAATCGTCTCAAGTTGATGGTCACGGCGGTTGGGGTTGAGAAGATAGTCCGCGATCATCGTATCTGTGCAAAGACCGTGCAATACCACTCCAGCCTGATGAAGGGACAACAAGGTGTTCTTGAGATCGTGAACAACCTTTGGCCGCTGTTCGTCATGAAGCAACGCGGTGATTGATGGCATGCGCTCGTAGAGCTCGAACGGGACGAAGCCTGTCTGTCCGCCGGCCGACAGTGCGAACCCGAGCAGTTGAGATTGAATTCCTGATCCGCCCCGCAGCGAGCATTGAATGCCGAGAGGGATTCCTTCAGGCCAAGCGCCGGCAAAACGTCGTGCCGAGGCTTCATCCTCGATCACCACCGTGCCGTCCGTCCCTCGGGGTTCACGCGGCGTTGCTGAAGCCTGAACGTTTTTGAGCAGCGTCGTAAACTCGAGCTCACGTAACAGGTCGGCAAGCCGTTCCTGGTGTGCCGGTTTGAGTTGATACTCTTCTGGATGAAACTCGACCGGCGCCCGTGTCTCGATCGTCGCAAGCGTCCGGCTCAGGCGCGCGTTGTCAGCCTGTTCGATCAACAAGGCTTTCACCCGTGCAGGCGTGACCTCGTCCACACGGCGCAGAAGTTCCTCAATCGTGCCGAATTGTACGATAAGCTTCGTCGCCGTCTTTTCACCGATGCCTTTGACGCCGGGGATATTGTCGGTGCTGTCTCCCATCAAGCCCATCACTTCCACCACGCGCGTGGGTTCAACGCCAAAGCGCTCACGGCATTCCGTCTCGCCCACCCACTTGGTTTTCACGGGATCGTAGATGCGAACATGCGGGGTCAGAAGCTGAAACATGTCCTTGTCGCCGGTGACAATCACGACATCGTATCCGGCTCGTTCCGCCTGAATGCCCAACGTCCCGATCAAATCGTCGGCTTCGTACCCTGCTTGCCTGATCACCGGAATGTTCATCGCCTCGACGATCCGGTGGATGTAGGGGATTTGTGCGCTCATGCCTTCGGGCATGGGGGGGCGTTGCGCCTTATACGCCTCATAGGTCTCGTGCCTCAGCGTTGGCCCCGCTTCGTCAAAAACCACCGCGAGACCGTGAGGTTGGTGCTCGCGGATAATCTTCATTAACGTGGTTGTGAAACCATAGACGGCGTTGGTATGCAGGCCCTTGGAATTGTTCAACGCGGGTAAGGCAAAGAAGGCGCGGTAGACATACGCGCTTCCATCGATCAGGTACAATGTGGGACGGCTGGAGACGACAGGTTCTTGCGGCATTCAACTTCTATGAGCAAGTCGTTAGGATTCGGCTCTAATGCCAGCCTGCGGATCATGTTCCGGAGCGAGTATGAGCGGCGGCTTTCCGTACTTTTTGCGCATGCTGTTGATGACGCTCAACACCGTGGGCTGACCGATCAGTTTCGCTTCGATTTTCCGCTTCCCAGGAAAGTCAAGCATCGAGATCCCGATGAGCATGGTCAGCACGCCCTGACCCGGAAGAAAGAGCATGAGGAATCCGGCAAACAGGAATACGGCGCCGGCGACGTTCTTGATGACGTGGCCGGCGCCGCGCAAAAGCGGATGGCGATCCTCCATCCAAGGCCGCGGCACTCGTACGTCGAAATAATCGGCTGACAGCCGGACGAGAATGAACGGAATGGCAATGAGCGTGCCGATAAAAAAGACGAAGGACAACGCGGTCAGCCAGATCAGCGTGTCGGTCGAAACATACTGCTGAACCGTCGAAAGGAGCCCGTCCATGGGGAGGGAATCCTAACACGCGACCCACGGTCACTCAAGACAACGAGCGGGCAGCAAGGCCGGTTTACTGCATTTCTGTCGGAGTCTATAATTCGCCCATGCGTGCGGCCCCACTTCGTCTCTGCCTCCTCCTGCCCCTTGCTCTGCTTCTATGGGCCGCTTCGGTCCCGCGCATTGCTACAGCCGATGAACTCCAAATTGCCGTCAGCAAAAAGGGATTAGGAAAAGAAGTCGTGATCACGCAAGGCGCGCGCGAATGGTTCATGCTCGTCGAGGTCACGCCGGAAAATACTGTCATCGTCCGGCAAGAAAAGGACCGCGATCAGTATGTCCTTGACGAGAGCGAAACGCACGATCGCCCGTTGGCCCCGGTCGAGGTCGATGCGGCCATCAACGATTACATCAACAGTGTGAAGGCCCGAGCCCCAAAGCCGTAAATTGGGCCTCTCGAGGTCGAGTCGACGCAAGTCGACGAGGTTCTAGGCCTGCCGCGATCTTTCCTGGCGGCCTGTACGGAAACCACCCCGTTCATCTTAGCGCATCTCGCCTTGGCCGCCCTAACGGGAACGGACGACTCCCACCCGGTCGCAGATGTCGATCAGCTTACAGCGGCTGCAGAACGGGGAAACCGGCTGACAGAGGTTCTGTCCATAGGGCACGAGTAAATCGTTGAAGGTGATCCAGTAGCGCTTGGGCAGTCTGACGCGGAGTGCTTGTTCGGTCTCCTCCGGCGTCCTCGTCTTCACATAACCCCAACGGTTAGTGATCCGGTGAACATGGATGTCCACACAGATCCCGGGTTTTTGGTAGCCCACCGTCACCACGAGATTGGCCGTCTTTCGGCCGACGCCCGGCAGTGTGATCAATTCGTCGATCGATTGCGGCACTTTGCCTTGATACACATTCAGCAGGCGACGGCAAATGGCGTGAATGGCTTTGGCTTTCGTGCGGTAAAAGCCCACAGGGTAGATCAACCGTTCGATCTTCCGCCGCGAAAGCGTCAGCATGTCGGCCGGCGTGTGCGCCAGGGCAAACAGACGCGCGCTGGCCTCGCTTGTGGTTTTGTCCTTCGTGCGCAGACTCAGCAGGCACGAAATCAGAATGCGGAATGGATCTCGCGCCGATTCACGGGCGACGACACCGACGACCGGTTCCTGCCATTGGCGAATCTCTCGCCGGAGGATCTTGATCGCCGCATGGATCTGATCCTCACGCATGACCAGGGAACGGGTGGAGCTGACGATGAAGGATGACGAGGCGGATGAACGGAGAGTTTATTCCGGACGGCGCTTCGACAACCACTTCTGGCGGCGACGCTGGGCTTCCCGTTGCTTCGCTTTTTTGCGAACACTGGGCTTTTCGTAATACCGTCGACGCTTCAGCTCCCGGAAGAGCCCTTCTCCCGCAAGCTTTTTTTTCGCGACTTTGAGCGCTTTCTCGACATTGTTGTTGAAAACTTTGATTTCCATTCGTCTCTTGTCTGCACTTTCCCAGGCGACGCCTGTAACGAATTTTTTCCCGGACGACTAGGGGGCGGAGTGTAGCATAGGGATCTGAGTTCCTCAAGATTCTCGGACACTTCATCCACTCTCTTGACTAGTGCTTCTCTAAGTTGCTGATTTGGTTGTACTTTCATATTTTCCATGACCGTGTGCAGGCTCGCTTCGGCTGCAGCGATAGCAAGCATCCGACCGACTTGCACGTCCGATCGTAGTCTGGGCTTTAGCCCCTTCGAACAAGCGGCTAACAGGGTAGCGGCTTCCATCGATCGCTCGGCCATTTCGAGGGGAATTTCAGTGGCGACATGGAGCGCAGAGGAGACCGCGACGGAACGTCCTTGATCGGCAATGGGAAGCCTCGTCGCTGCAACGAAGGTGTTGTAAGCCTTTCCATCGGCCTCGAGCAGATGGCTCAGCCGCGCAACGATCTCGCCAAGATGATGTTCGACCGCCGGTTGGCGGCTGACTCTGGCGGCCATGACTCCTAGCGCCGAAGCCAACGCGCCGGTCATCGCGGCGACGGCGGCCCCCGCCGGCACGGCAGTCGGCGCCGAGACAGCGTCGAGAAACTCCGACAGCGAGGAGCGAAAGAGCGTTGTAACTGGCGCCGGCCCGGACTCCGCTTTGGCGGCGTCGATCAAAGCGTCATCAATCCTTGTCTCAAGAACCTGCCCGGAATCCAAACGGTCGAGCCGAAGTGCCTCCCTGACGGCATCGGTGATGGCCGCCACCGGGACAAGCCCGACGATTTCCGTACCCGCAATGGAGACGTCCTTTCGAAATGCCTCAGATTCCACCGCCTTGAGAGCGACATGGAGCGGAGTCGCCTCATGATCCGCGAGATTCATCGCCACCTGGACCATGCCCCGACTGGCCAATTCCACGCCAATAGCCTTCAAATGCCGCACGCCTCCGTTCGAGTGGCGAATGGTCCTGGCGATGGCGCGGGCAAGGGCAAGATCGGTCGAGGCCAGATTCACATTGAAGGCAATCAATGCGGGGCGGGCGCCGATCACAATAGCCCCGGCGGTGGGGTGCGGCGTGGATGGACCGAAATCGGGGGTCCAGTCGGGGTCTGATGCCATTCGAAATGCGAGGCCTTCCAATCCGCCGCGTCGAACGGATTCCAGTGCCGCGTGATCCGGATGCGACGCCGCTCGTTCATAGAGAAATACTGGAATCCCGAGTTCCGCTCCAACCCGGTGTCCCAGGCGTTTGGCCGTCTGCACGCAGTCCCCCATGGAAAGTCCTTTAATGGGGACAAAGGGAACGACATCGGTCGCACCGACCCGGGGATGCACCCCGGCATGGGAACGCAGATCGATGAGATCGGTGGCAATCCGGATCACCCGGAAGATCGCCTCCTCCATGGCGTCCGGCGCTCCGACGACGGTCATCACCGAGCGGTGGTGATCGTAATCGGAGGTATGGTCGAGGAGGCGCACTCGCGGCACTGAGGCCAGGACGTCGATTAACGCCTGAATCGTGGCGGGATTACGGCCTTCGCTGAAGTTCGGCACGCATTCGACGATGCGGTCCATAGGAACGCGGCTCTCCACAATAAAAAGCCGGAGGCGTCGTCCGTCACCCTCCGGCTTTCATCACCAATGGCAACACTGGAGCTGTTATTTGGTTTTCTTGACGAACGCCTTGTAGATTCGTCCGGAGGACGCTTGCTGCTCTTCCATGCCCATCAGGGCGTGCCCCGTCGTCTCGCACCAGGCTGGCATATCCTTCTTAATGCCTTCGTCATCGGACAGCACCGCCAGGACTTGTCCCAGCGTGAGCTCCTTGATTTTCTTGCTCGTCATGATGATCGGCATCGGACAGAAATATCCGAGCGTATCGAGCGTCATGTCTGCGCGCATCGTCAGCCCAATCCGAGTTAAATGAAGAGGTTCACGCTGCCTTGCTTCGCCTCGGCCAAGTACGTCGTCACTCCGGCAAACTGATCGATGCCGTCGATCAACGTGTCCTTCGTGATGCCCATCAGTCCCATCGTCGTCGTACAGGCGATGAAGTGGACGCCTAGATCCATGGCCATTTCCATGAGCTCGGGTACGCCGGGCATCTTGTTCTGCCTCATGACTTTTTGCATCATCTTCGTCCCAACACCGCCGAAATGAAAGCGGCAGACTGTCTGCGCCGCCTTTGTTCAAGAATCCGAACATCCGGCGCAGCCAATCTTTGGCGGAAGTCGTTGCGCCTTTCCGACGGATCGTATTCAAACCCCAGAATGTGAAGAAGATGGTCACTTTCATCCCCATGGCGGCGGCACCCGTCGCAATGATAAAGGCGGCCATCGCTCGGTCCAAATCCCCGCTCAAGAGCACGATCGTGACCCTATCGGGTTTCCCAGCCTGGAGCTCCGCGAGCGCAACCGCGGGGTCCATCTGCGTAGTGGTCATTGACGCCTCATGAGATCACTGTATCATGGTGTCATGTTCCGGCAGGTTTTCGACTATAGTCTTCGCCTCTTTTTGCTGTCAACACGGTGCCCTTGACCCGGTTCAGTGCGGCGGATATAGTCCCTCGATCCAGCGAGACCCATTTGGACCTGCTCTCTGATACTATCCCATCCAAGAGTGCGCCGCTCTTCGGGTTTTGGTACCCCGCCTGCGCTAGTAGCGATCTTCGCCCCGGCAGCCTGAAAGGCACGGTACTCCTCGGGCTGCCGATTCTGGTGTGGAAAAACTCTGCGGGAGACGTCGCGGCCCTGCGGGACATCTGTCCTCACCGTGGGATGCCTCTGTCGTTCGGACGGATCCGCGGCGACTGCGTCGAGTGTGGTTACCACGGCTGGAAATTCGATCAGAAAGGCCGCTGCCAGGACATTCCCGCGCTGATCGAAGGCTCTCCCATCCAAACCGATAAGATCGGCGTCACCACCTACCCTTGTCGGGAGCGAAACGGTTATGTGTGGGTGTTCATCCCCGATCCGCTGCAGCCTCACCAATCGATTCCGGATGTCCCTCCGCTTCCCCTGCCATCGTCTCCCTATCGCATGGTTCAATTTTCGACGCTGCTCAACTGCGCAATCGACGACGGCATTGTCGGCCTGGTGGATCCTCTCCACGGCCCGTTCGTGCACCAAAATTCCTGGTGGCGGACGCAGGCCAGCATGCATGAGAAAGCGAAGACGTATGAGCCCATCCCGGGCGGTTTCCGTATGGTTCCGCACGCGCCGTCGAAAAACAGTATCCCATACAAGATCTTGAACTTTTTTTATGGGGGGCCACTGACGACCACGATCGACTTTGTGTTGCCCAACCAGCGGTTCGAATTCGTTCAATGTGGGAGCATGTTCGTGTCCATGCGAGCAATGATCACGCCCCTCACAGAACAGCAATGCCGGATGGATTTCTGCGCCGCCTGGAACGTCCTGAGCTGGTTGCCCTTTTCAAAAACACTGTTTCGGTATTTCGGAAACATTTTCTTGCAGCAAGACAGGCAGGCGATGGAACGTCAAGCGATCGGCCTGCGTTATAAGCCGCCGCTGATGTTGCTCGATGACGCTGACACACCGTCGAAGTGGTACTACAAATTAAAGGCCGCACATCTCGCGTCCGTACAAACAGGACAGCCGATCGAACATCCGCTGAAAGGCCGGGTCACCCTTCGCTGGAGAAGCTAGCGCCTGCGGTCAAGGTACGATCATTCGCCTGACAGGAGCAAGCTCATGGCCCTCCGGATCTGCAGGCGAGAGCCGAGCAGCACCACGATGTCGCCTCCTTTGAGCTTCGTTTTCAGAGCGGGATTCGACTCCGTCACTCCATTGCGCGTCCAGGCAATGATCGACGCACCCGTTCTAGGCCGAATGGAGAGATCCGCTAAGGTCTTGCCGACGGCGGGCGAATCATCATCGATTCGGCAAGTCTCGACTTCCGCATCCGTCAACGTGCCGCCCCGGAGATGATGGGCCAGTTCCGGCAAATCGCTCCGTCTCAGCAGGGCATAGCCTTCCCGCCTGACCTGCTCGGCTTTCATCGAGATAAAGTCTTGCGGGAGGTTATAGGTCCGAAGGACGAGGGCAAAAATTTCGATCGAGGTCTCAAACTCTTCGGGCACGACGTCATCCGCGCCGATGTCGTGCAACTCCTCGAGCTCACGCAAATAGCGAGTCCTCACGACGATCCGCACCTTGGGATTGATCGACTTTGCCACCTGAACCGTACGCCTCGTAATGAATGGATCGGAAATGGCGACGACCAATACCTTGGCATCCTCAATCTTGACGTGCCGCAAGACGTTGGGATTCGTCGCATCACCATAATAAATGGGTATCCCGTGGCGGGATTCGCGCCGGACCGTATCGCCGTCGAGGTCCAGCGCCAGGTGGGGAATTTCCGTTTCGTTGAGCA
>Ga0310810_10011506_pt1 | contig 10337 bp, 11 predicted proteins | sample NCmetagenome_FD_207641 | JGI IMG/M metagenome (GOLD analysis project Ga0310810, IMG submission 207641) | Soil microbial communities from experimental microcosm in Duke University, North Carolina, United States - NC | ecosystem: Engineered > Artificial ecosystem > Soil microcosm > Unclassified ...
ATGCTCTAAGGATCCCACGCCACCCGACGCAATCACGGGAACACGCACGGCTTCCGAAACCTGACGTGTCAATTCCAGATCATAGCCCTGTTTGGTGCCGTCGCGGTCCATGCTGGTCAGGAGAATCTCTCCCGCGCCGCGCCTTTCCCCCTCGCGCGCCCAGTCGACCGCGTTCAAATCCGTAGGCTTGCGCCCGCCGTGGGTATAGACGCGCCAGGTCCCGTCGGGTTGCTTTTTCGCATCGATGGCCAGCACAATGCATTGGCTTCCAAAACGGCGGCTCGCCGCGCGGATCAAATCGGGATTTTCGATGGCGCTCGTATTGAGGGAAACTTTATCGCAGCCGGCTTTCAAAAGCTCACGGATATCCGAAAGCTCTTTGATGCCGCCTCCCACCGTGAAGGGAATCATGATTGTTTCAGCGACGGACTCCACCACACGGAGCATGATGGGGCGTTTTTCATGGGACGCTGTGATGTCCAGGAAGACCAGCTCGTCCGCGCCCGCATCGTCATAGGCTTTGGCAATAGAAACGGGATCGCCGGCATCGGTAAGGTTGACGAAATTGACGCCTTTGACGACGCGTCCTTCTTTGACATCAAGACATGGGATAATCCGTTTTGCCAGCATAAGGTTCCGGGAGCGGAATCAGTAGTCTTTCAAAGAGGAATGCTTTTCGCTTTCCTGAAGCAAGTCCGCGAGAACGGAAAGGCTCGCTTCGGCAAACGCCCGCACGTGGGACAGGATCGCGGCAATGAAGCTGACAATGCCCAGGATCACCGCGGCCAGGTACTTTCCCGGGATTGCGGTTCCGGTGGTCTGATTCCACACAAACGTGAAGATGATCAAGGGGAGAAAAAAGAAAAGCCAGCCCGGCAGCGAGCGGCGCAGGTAGGCCTGCTTGATTTCATGATAATGCTTCGACTTGAGGGCACGCGCGCTGCTGATCAGGCCGTTCAAAAACCACCCGCGGACGGTAAAGGCGGCGATAATGTAAAGAATTCCCACCACGGACCAGGACCAGAAACGTTCTTCCCATATTACCCTCAGATAGGCACTGACCAACTCACTCATGACACAGGGTTTTCCGGTGGTGCATAATGGGAAAGGGCCGTCCGCAGTTCAAAACGTTTTTCATAAAGCGCCTTACCGACGATGACGCCTTCGAAGTTTTTTTCGGAAATTTGAGAACACTTCTCAATGTCTTCAAGAGTGGATACGCCTCCGGATAAAATCACCTTCGCACGCGACCAGCTCAAAACCTTCCGCAATCCTTCGAGATTCGGACCTTGAAGCATTCCGTCCTTACTTATATCGGTATAGATCACGGTTTCCAAAGCAGATTTATTTAATTTTTCGAGAACCCGCTGGATCGTCTGCCCGCTTTCCTTCAGCCAGCCTTCGGTTTGGACCCGTCCTTCCCTCGTATCAAGGCTCACCGCGACCCGGGAGCCGAAACGGTCGAGAAGGTTCGTGAAGAAAGCGTCATCCAGCGCCTTCGTGCCGACGACGATACGGTCGATCCCCTCATTCAGGACGCATTCCACGTGCTTGATGTCGCGAAGGCCGCCGCCAAATTGAATCTTGCAGCGCACGTTTTTGCGGATGGCGACAAGCGACGCGAAGTTGCGCAGTTCACCCGTCTTGGCGCCTTCCAGGTCCACGACGTGGATCCATTGGCTGCCCTGGTTCTCCCAGTCACGGGCCTGCGCCGCGGGATCGTTGGAGTAGACGGTCTCGGCCTGGAAATCGCCGCGAGAAAGGCGCACGACCTTGCCCTGGTAGAGATCGATGGCGGGATAAATGTTCATGCTACCACTTCACGAAATTCTGGAGCAGGTTAAGCCCTGCCTTCTGGCTTTTTTCGGGATGGAATTGCGTGGCGAAGACGTGATCTTTCCCCACGGCCACCGCGAACTTTTCCTGGCCGTACTCGCACGTGGCCGCGGTCACGGAAGCGTCTTGCGGCGCGGCGTAAAACGAGTGCACGAAGTAGAAATAACTCTCATCGGGAATGTTGCGCAGCAGCGGATGGTCCGTATTTTTGTGGATTTGGTTCCAGCCCATGTGTGGGACTTTCACCCCGCGGGAACGGAATCCCTGCACTTTGCCCGAGTAGACGTCGAGCCCGGTGATGGAAGGGCTTTCTTCGCTTTCGTGGAATAGGAGCTGGAGCCCGAGGCAGATGCCGAGGAAGGGCTTGCCGAGCTTGATGTATTCGCGCAGCGGATCAAGAAGCGCGTTTGTCTTCAATCCTTCGACCGCGTCGCCGAACGCGCCGACGCCGGGCAGCACGACCTTGTCAGCCTTCAAGATGTCGCGGGGCGAAGATGTCACGGAAACCTTGGCGCCCAGGTGCTCCAGGGCCTTGGAAACGCTCCGTAAATTGCCCATACCGTAATCGACAATGGCAATCATAAGACTCCGGCTACAGGGAACCCTTGGTTGACGGAATGCCTTTGACGCGCGGATCGATCTGCGTGGCGGCATCCAGCGCGCGCGCCATGGCCTTGAACGTGCCTTCGATGATGTGATGCGAGTCTTTGCCGGCGATCACCTCGACGTGCATGTTGATGCCCGCGTGCTGGCAAAAGGCCTTCATGAATTCCATGGAATCATGGAAGGAATAATTTTCGAGGCGGGAAAACTGGACGTCCCGGTTCTTGCGGACATGCAGCGACGGACGCCCTGAAATGTCGAGTGTCACCTGGACCAGGGCCTCGTCCATGGGAACCGTGAAGAACCCGTACCGCTTGATCCCCTTTTTGTCGCCGAGCGCCTTAGTCAAGGCCTGCCCCAGCGTAATGCCTGTGTCTTCATTCGTGTGGTGAATGTCCACTTCGAGGTCGCCCTTGGCCTTGACCTCGAGGTCAAAGAGGCCGTGCTTGGAAAAAAGCGTGAGCATGTGGTCCACGAATGGAATTCCCGTCGTGATCTTGGAGACCCCGGTGCCGTCCACCCCCAGTTTCATCTGGATGTCGGTTTCCGAAGTCTTTCTGTGGACACTCGCCGCGCGTTTGGATTTCATCTTTCGCTCCTGTTCGTTTTCATGAAGAAGCCGTGGCTGAAGGCGCCGCCGCTTCGGCCGCGTCTTTTTTGATGAAGCGCGCTTCGAGGGAAATCCGGTGCAGCACGAGCCCTTCCATGTCCGTCAAAAGCTGGACATGTTCGCGCGCCTTGGCCAGCGCTTCCTTGGTATACGAAATCACGTGGGAACTCTTGATGAAAGTCGAGGCGCTGAGCGGGGAAAAATAGCGCGCCGTGCCGCCCGTGGGAAGCACGTGGCTCGGACCCGCGATGTAATCCCCCACGACCGCGGGAGAATACGGCCCCACAAAAATAGCGCCGGCGCTCTTGATCAGCTTCATGAGCTTTTCCGGTTCTTCCGTCATGAGCTGGAGGTGCTCCGGGGCAATCTCGTTGGCCACTTCGCAGGCTTCCTGCAGCGATTTGACCTGAATGATGTAGCCGGTATCAACGCGCTTGCGGATCGCCTCGATCAATTTCTTGGACGGCGTCACAAGATAGGGCATGCCGCCGTGATGCTCAGCCTGGGCCAGCAAATCGCAGGTCACGTAATCCGCGTCCGCGGAGTTGTCCGCGATGATGGCCACTTCGCTCGGACCCGCCACCATGTCGATATCGACGAAACCGTAAACCTGGCGCTTAGCCTCGGTCACGAACATGTTGCCTGGGCCCGCGATCTTGTCCACCTTCTTGATGGTGCGCGTGCCGAAAGCAAGCGCGCCGATGGCCTGCGCGCCTCCGACGCGGTAGATTTCGTTGACACCGAGAAGGTTAGCGACGGCCAGGATGTTCGGATTGATCTCGCCGGTGTCGCGGTTGGGCGGCGTGGCGATGACGATCTCTTTGACCCCTGCGACTTTGGCCGGGATCACGGTCATGTAAACCGTCGAGACCAGCGGCGCCGTGCCTCCGGGAATATAAATACCCACGCGCTCCAGAGGCTGGTAGCGCTTGGCGAGGTGGATGCCGTCCTTGCCGTGGATTTCGAACGACTGCCTTAATTCCTTTTTGTAATACTCTTCCACGTTCGCCGTGATCTGCTGGAGCAGCGGCACGAATTTGACCTGGATTTTTTCGAAGGCCGCGTTGATGTCGCCCTGGCTCACGGCGATTCTTTTCAAGGGCAGATCAAGCCCGTCGAACTCCCGCGTGTAGCGCCGGATCGCGACGTCACCGCGCGCGCGGACCTCGGAAAGGATGCGGCTTACCTTCTTGAAGATCTTCGAATCAAAAGCCGAGCCGAAATCGCGGCAGATTTTCTTTTGCGTTTGTTTGTCCCAGGGAAGGACCTGCATGTCAGACCTCAGCTTCTTTCAGATAACGCACCGCATTTTCCACGATGTCGTTCCAGCGGTTTTGAAATTGACCTTCGTTTTTTGCGCCGCCCTGAACAAGCTCCTTGCGCCCGCCGCCGCTGCCGTTCAGAAGGTTCGAAAGCGCTTTCATGGCTTCCCGCGCGTCCAGGCTGCTCTTGCCCAAATCCGGGCTGAGCCCGATCACGTAATGAATTTTCTCCTCGTTTTCCGTGCCGAGGAAATAAACCGTTTTCTCGCTCATGGAACGAATGGCATCGGACAAGCGGCGCAAATCCTCGACTTCCGCGCCCTGTCCCAGACGGTATGAAGCAAAGCGGATCTTGCCGGCCGCAAGCGCCGACGAAAGGATGTTCTTCGGGTCGGCCGTTGCGGTCACGCCCTGCCGTTTCTCCTTTTCCAGCTTCTTGACCGATTCCTGCAGCTTCACGACACGATCGGCCACGCCGGAAGGCGAAGTCTTGAAAAGTTCCGCGAGCTTACCGATTTCGCCGCGAAGATTTCGCGCGTACAGGACCGCGCCGCTGCCGGTCACGGCTTCGATGCGCCGCGTGCCGCTTGCGATCGAACTGTCGCTCACGATGTAAAAGCTGCCGATCTGGCCGGTGCTGTGGCAATGCGTGCCCCCGCAGAATTCCTTGCTGAAGTCCGGCACGGTCACCACGCGGACGCGGTCGCCGTACTTCTCGCCGAAGAACGCAATGGCGCCGTCGGCCTTGGCCAGCTCAATGGATTTTTCTTCTTTGGTCACGTCCGCGTCGAGCAGGATCTGCTCGTTGACGGCATCTTCGATGGCGCGGACTTGCTCGTCGCTGAGCGCCTGGGAATACGAATAATCGAAACGCAGCCTGTCCGGCGCCACCAGGGAGCCGAGCTGGCGAACCTGCGTGCCGAGAAGCTTCCGCAGGGCCGCATGCAGCAGGTGCGTGGCCGTGTGATTGCGCATGATGGAATCACGGCGCTTGGCATCGATCTTGGCCGTGACCTCGTCGCCGATTTTGAGCGTCCCGGACAGGACCTTGAAGTGGTGGATGAACAGCTGGTCTTTTTTGACGGTGTCCGTCACTTCGCCGCGGAATCCACGGCCTTCGAGCACGCCCCAGTCCCCGACCTGGCCGCCGCTCTCCGCATAAAAAGGCGTCTGGTCCAAGACGGCCACGCCTTCGCCGCCGCGGACTTCAGCGAACAGCACACGGGCCTTGCTTTCGAGCGACTCGTAACCGAGAAAACGCGTGGCCGCAAGGCCGGAGATTTTTTTTTCGAGATCCGAGACCGTAAAAATCGCGCCGGAGATTTTCGTCGCATCTTTGGCGCGCTTGCGCTGCTCCTCCATCAAGCGCTCGAATCCCTTCTCGTCCACGTCCCAGCCTTTTTCCGAGGCGATTTTGCGCGTCAACTCATAGGGAAAGCCGTAAGTGTCGTAAAGCTCGAATGCAAAAGCAGCGTCCAGTTTTCCGTGGACGCCTTTCGGAGGATTGCTGATATAGTCGTGCAGCTTGTCCAAACCGCGCTCCAGCGTGACGAGGAAACGCTCTTCTTCGCCCTTCAGCGAAGTCACGATGCTTTGTTTGTTTTCCACGATTTCCGGGTAGACCTTGCCCATCACCGCGCAAATGTCGTCCACGACCGCATACAGGAAAGGTTTCTCGAGGCCGCCCTGCGTGGCTTCATAACCGTGCCACAGCGCTCGCCGGATGAGCTTGCGGATCACGTAGCCGCGGCCGTCGTTCGAGGGAATGACGCCGTCGCCGATGGAAAAAACCACCGCGCGCGCATGATCGCTGACCGCGTAGATACGCGTGGCATTTTCCGGGGTCTGCTTGATTTTCAATTCGCGGGCGACAGCCGCGTTGATTTTCTGAAAATTGTCCGTCTCGTAGTTCGTGCTCTTGCCCTGCAGCACGCAGGCCAGGCGCTCGAGGCCCATGCCCGTGTCGATGTTCTTTTGCGCGAGCGGCACGAGCTTGCCGCCGTCCTGGCGGTCGTACTGGGTGAAAACCAGGTTCCAGATTTCGGCGAAGCGCTTGTCTTCGATGTGGCCGCCTTCGCCCTGCGAAGGGTCCTGATCGAAATAAATTTCTGAGCACGGGCCGCAGGGGCCGTTCGGCCCATCCTTTGGCGCGTTCGCAGGCCAAAAATTGGATTTGTCCCCCATCTTATAAAGCCAGTCGGGACGGATTTTGATCGTGTTCTTCCAGATGTTGTAGGCTTCGTCGTCCGTCTCATGCACGGTAATGCGGAGCCGTGATACCGGAATTTTGAGCACCTGCGTGAGATATTCCCAGGCCCAGGCAATGGCCTCGGCCTTGAAGTAATCCCCGAACGAGAAATTCCCAAGCATCTCGAAAAAAGAATGATGGTACGCGGTCTTGCCGACTTCTTCGAGGTCGCCGGTGCGCAGGCATTTCTGAGAGCTTGTGGCGCGGGTCATGTCTTTCTTCAGGCCCAGGAAGTAGTCCTTGAACTGATTCATGCCCGCGCCCGTGAACAGCAGCGTAGGATCGTTCTGCGGCACGAGAGAATCGCTCGAGACGTAGCGGTGCGCCTTCTTTTGGAAAAACTCCAGATAAGATGTCCGGATCTCGTCAGTCTTCATTGAATTCCTCTTGATCGCCCGCCTTCAATTCCGCCAACGCGTGGCGCGCGGTCCCATGATCGAAACCGCGGCGGAGCAAAAAATCGTAAACTCTTTTCCTGCGCGCCTGCGGCTCCACGCGCCCGAGGCGCTGCCATTTGAGCCTCGCCAGCTCAAGAGCAGATTCCCGCTCCTGTTCCGCCGTGAGGCTTTCCAGGGCTTCCCGCCGGATTTCCGCCGGCACGCCGCGGCGCTTCATCTCGAAATCAATGCGCCGGCGTCCGGAAGGCGTCGAAACGCTGTACCGGTTTACGAGGCCCGCCGCCAGAGTCTTGTCGTCCAGGAAGCCGGTTTTTTCCAGCCTCGCGAGCGTCGACTCCACCACTGCGGACGGAAATCCCTTCGCCTCGAGCTTTTCACCCAGGACCTTGCGGCTCCGGGCGCTGATTCCCAGCAGCTTCAGGGAATAAACGAACGCCTCGTTTTCTCGTGAATTTGTCTGCATGCTGCAGGAATGGTGAAGGACCGGAAATGACCCGGGACCGTCGTCCTACTGCTATTCGTCCGAGGCGGGCGCCGCGGCCAGGACCGCGTTTCCGCTCAGCATTTTTTCCCGGACCTTGTTTTCGATTTCCTCGAGCAGGGTCGGATTTTCTTTCAAGAAAAGGCGCGCCGCGTCGCGTCCGTTGCCGAGTTTTTCCTGGTTGTACAGCATCCAGGCCCCGGACTTCTCGATGACTTGCTGGTTCACCGCGAGATCCAGGATGCTCGACGACCGCGAAATGCCTTCATCAAACAGGATGTCGAATTCCGCGGTCTTGAACGGCGCCGCGACTTTGTTCTTCACGACCTTCACCTTCACCCGGTTACCGATCGCGTCTTCTCCTTTTTTCAGGGTCGCGATCCTGCGGATGTCCAGGCGCATGGAGGCATAGAACTTCAGCGCCTTGCCGCCAGGCGTGGTTTCCGGATTGCCGAACATCACGCCGATTTTATCGCGGACCTGGTTGATGAAAATCATCGAGGTTTTCGAGCGGCTGATAATGCCGGTAAGTTTGCGAAGCGCCTGCGACATGAGGCGCGCTTGCAATCCCATGTGAGAATCGCCCATCTCGCCTTCGATTTCCGCCCGCGGAACAAGGGCGGCCACGGAGTCGATGACGATGAGGTCCACCGCGTTCGAACGCACGAGCATCTCGGCGATCTGCAGCGCCTGTTCGCCGGAATCCGGCTGCGAAATAAGGAGGTCGTCCAGTTTCACGCCGATCTTCTGGGCATACGTCGGGTCAAGCGCATGTTCGGCGTCGATAAAAGCCGCGACGCCGCCTGTCGCCTGCACGCGCGAGATGATGCTGAGCGTGAGCGTCGTCTTACCGCTGGATTCCGGGCCGTAAATCTCCACCACGCGGCCGCGCGGAACGCCGCCGATGCCGGTGGCAAGATCGAGCGTCAAGGCGCCCGTCGGGAGGCTTTCCACATTGGCCTTTGTGTTCACGCCCATCTTCATGATGGAACCCTTGCCGAACTGCTTTTCGATCTGCAAAAGCGTGAGGTCGAGCGCTTTCTGCTTTTCCTGCGTGATCTTCTTCAGATTTTCTTGGGTCCGATCGAGCTCCGACTTGCCCTTGGTTTCAGCTTCGGATTTTTTGGCCATTTTCAGTTCTCCTTGACTCAGATTTGGAGGTGCGAGGCAGATAGGAATAAAAACCGACGCAACTCGTGGTATTTTAGCGGGTTAGATATAACCTGTAAAGCACTTAATGGACGGCATTTCCGGCGTCGCGCCGGTATGTATTACTCTCCCCGGGCAAAGCCGTTTCTACTGTCTTGGCAAGCAGTTCCAATCCTTCACGGAAAGCCTTCAGTTGGTTTAGGGGAATGCAAATCCCCTTTCGGGTGGGAAGAAAACCGCTTCCGCCTTTCCGGCGGGTCCAGACGCGCATGTCGACGATGCGGTGGCCGCCATAGTCGTGAACGGCAAAGCCGATTTTTTCCCAGTGGTTTTTGACGAGCGTAAAAACGGGAGGATTGACGGATGACATTGGCCTTCTCCTTGGGTCAGAGTCGGCTTTTGAAAGACAGGCGCGTGATTCTACCCGAGATTGCGGAAAATCTTCGATTTTTTGGAGGGTTCATTGCGTTCTTGCCCGGCTTCCGGGCCGGACGAGCTCGATCAGATCAGGCGCTTTTCCTCGCCGCGCTTGAGGCGTCCGATGTTGGCCCGGTGCGTGTAAAAGATGAAGACCGTGAGCAGCAGGCTCACGCTCTGCAAGGCCGGAAATCCCGGTTTGCCCCGGCACGTGAGTGCGACGGCAATGGGAAAAACGACGGCGGCGGCAAGCGATGCGACCGAGATGATGCGGCTGATCGAAAAAATCAGGATCCAAAGGCTGAACGCCAGAAGCGCGGGCACCGGACAAACGCCGATAAAAACGCCGAGGGAAGTGGCGACGCCCTTTCCGCCTTTGAAACCGAGCCACAGGGAAAAGCTGTGGCCGAGGATCGCGGCCACGCCGAGCATCACCAGCCAGGAGTAGGACAGCTCCGCGCCCAGGGTCCAGCGCGGCAGGTTCACCGCGACAAATCCTTTGGCCGCATCGAGAAAGAGCACGAAGAATCCCCACTTTTTGCCGACGACGCGGAAGACGTTCGTCGCGCCTGTGTTTTTGCTGCCGTGCTCGCGGATGTCAATGCCCTGGACCTGGCGCGCCACCCAAAGCCCGAAGGGCAGGCTTCCGAGAAAATACGCGGCGGCTAAGAAAAGAACGGTCTGTAAAGAGGTCATGTCAATCCTTCTTGATCTGCAGGAGATTCACGTCCCGGCCAAGATAGGCCAGGCACGACAAAATACTGAGCACCGCCGTTGCGTAACAGATGAGCAGTGCCCCTTTCCATTCTAAAAGCAGGCCGACGAGCGTGGCCGTCTGACAACCGGTCGTGACTTTGCCCAGCACGTTGGGCTGCACGCGGAACGTGCCGGTCACGAAAAAAACCACGACAAAGCCGCCGATCAGGACGATATCGCGGAACACGATCGCGACCGTCACCCAAAGCGGCGGCTGATACCGGAGCGCGCCCACGAACAGCAGCCCGAGAAATCCGCTGAGCAGCAGCAGCTTGTCCGCGAGCGGATCCAAAAAGCGTCCGAGCTCGGTCTGCTCGTGGCGAAACCGCGCCAGGAAGCCGTCCAGCGCGTCCGTAAAAGCTGCGAAAACAAAAACTCCCAGAGCGAGCCAGCGGTAATGCTCTTTGCCCGTCTCGTAAGAAACCAGGAACGTGAAAAAGAAGGGGCAAAGCAGGATTCTTAAAAGCGTCAGGTAGTTGGGAAGGTTCAAGACGGGAGAGGCTCTTCGGCAACGGGGGCCGCGCCCCTGTCGTCCGCAGCCTGAGCCGGTTCTTCGAAAGCTTCGTCCGCCGCGTCC
>Ga0310810_10011511_pt1 | contig 10334 bp, 4 predicted proteins | sample NCmetagenome_FD_207641 | JGI IMG/M metagenome (GOLD analysis project Ga0310810, IMG submission 207641) | Soil microbial communities from experimental microcosm in Duke University, North Carolina, United States - NC | ecosystem: Engineered > Artificial ecosystem > Soil microcosm > Unclassified ...
GTCCGAGCCGTTGCTCTGGCCGTCATCGCGCACGGTGTAGTCGAAGGAGGCGGTGCCGTTGAAGTCGGCGTCCGGCGTGAACTCGATGTGGCCGCTGTTGATCTGCACCGCGCCGCCGACGGCGTTGCTTACTGCGGTAATGGTCAGCGTCTGGTCTTCCTCGGGATCGCCGTCCGCGTCGTTGGCGGTGAGCGAGGCGAAGGTGATGGTGCGCATGCCGCTGTCTTCCGCCACGCTGGTGAGCGTGTCGTCGCCGGCCACCGGCGCATCGTTCACCGACGTCACATCCACCGCCATGGTCTTCGAGCTGGCGTCATACCGGCCCGTGCTGTCTCCTACCGAGAAGGTGAACGTGGTGTAGCCCGCGCCGTTCTCGTCCGCCGCGCCGGTTAAGGTCAGGTGGATGAGATCCTCGACGGCGATGATCTGACCTGCGTCGACCGCTTCGCCGGAAAGGAGCAGGGCCCCCGACCCGGGGAGGGTGTCGATGCGCACGGAGGCGAGCGTGTCGCCCGCGTCCGGGTCGCTGAAGGCGAAGTCGGAGACGCCGAACACGTACGGCGTGTCCTCGGCCGCCGTGATCGTGGCGTCCGCGCCGGTGGGCGCGTCGTCGTCGACCGGCGTCACATCTATCGTGAGGGTGTTCGGCGTCGGGTCGTACGCTCCGGTGCTGTCGCGCACCGAGAACTTGAACGTGGCGTAGCCGTCGCCGTTTTCATTCTCGCTGGAGGTGAAGGCAAGGTTGCCGAAGTCCGCCGCGGCGATCACCTGTCCCGCGGTGACCGCGACGCTGGACAGGGTCAGCGTGCCGGCCTGCGGCAGCACGTCGATGCGCACGGCGGCGAGCGTGTCGCTGTTGGCGTCGGTGAAGCCGAAGTCCGCGCCGCTGAAGAAGTAGGGCGTGTCTTCGTCGGTGGTGACCGTGCCGTCCGATCCGGCCGGCGCGAAGCTGATGATGCGAGTGATGTCGGTGTCGACCCAAAGCGTCGCGGCGCCGTCGAAGTAGCGCGCGTAGGTCTGGCCGCCGCTCACGGTGTCCGAGAGCGCCGTCCAGGCGCCGCCCGCGGTGATGCTGTCGCCGGCGTTGCCGTCGACGCGAATCAGGTGCGCGCCCTCGGTCTGCGCCACCAGGCCCGCGGTGTCGATCGAGAGCGAGTTGTTGCCGCTGCCGGTGAGGTCGATCACTTCCATGCCCCGTACGCGCGCCTCGGCGGCCGCCGTGAGGTCGAGCGCCACGCCAGATCCTGCAACGACGAGCCTGTCGTGTCCCGTGCCGCCGTCGACCAGCCGGTCGGCGGCGTCGTAGGTGATGACGTCGTCGCCCGCCGCGCCTTTCAGCAGGTCGGAGCCGCCCGCGCCGTCGAGCGTGTCGCCGCCCAGGCCCCCGATGAGGATTTCGTTCGCCGCGGCCGTGCCGGTGAGCGAGACCGCGGCGCTGCCCGCCTCGCCGAAGTCCGCGCCGAATATCACGTAGGCGACGCCGGACTTGGAGGCGTCGCCGCTGACCTTCGGCGCCGAGAGGATGACGTCGTCGAGGCCGTCGCCGTTCACGTCTCCCACGCCGGCAACGGCGGTGCCGAGGAAGGTGTTGACGCTCACGGCCTGGACGAAGAAGCCGTTCGTGCCGTCGAGCGAGGCGAGCTGCAACGTGGCGCCGGTTCCAGAAGCGCTTCCGAACACCACATAGCCCCCGCCCTGATAGGAGTACCCGTTGTACGGAAGGAGGTCGTTGTAGCTGCCGCTGCGGCCCCTGCGAGGCGCGCCGATGACGAGGTCGTCGAAGCCGTCGCCGTTCAGGTCGCCCGCCCCGGAGGCCGGACCGCCCTGCCACTCGAGCCGGAAGCCGTTCGCCCCGTCGAGCGCCGAGCCGTAGAGGCTCGAGGCGAAACCAGACGCCTTGCCGAAGACCACGAATCCCTGGCTGTGGTACCCATACGGCGCGCCGATGAGGAGATCGTCGTAGCCGTCGCCGTTGAAGTCGCCCGCCGAGGAAACAGTGCTCCCCGATCGACCGCCCTGCTCGCCGATGACCGCGAAGCCGTTCGCGCCATCGAGCGCCGAAAGGTCCAGGTTCGATGCGAAGCCCGAGGCGCGGCCGAATACGATATAGCTCACGCCCGCGGCAGAGTTGTAGGGATCGCCGTCGCTTGCGAACGGCGCACCGACGATCAGGTCGGCGAAGCCGTCGCCGTTCACGTCGCCCGCGGAGGAGACCGAAAACCCCACCTCGTCGTAGGGGGCGGCGCCCGAGAGCCTGAAGCCGTTCGCGCCGTCGAGCGCGGTGAGGTCGAGCTGCGAGCCAAACCCCGAGACGCGGCCGAACACGACGTAGCTTGCGCCGGAGTAGTTTCCGTTCGGGTCGGCGCAATAGGCGCCGACGATGAGGTCGTCAACGCCGTCGCCGTTCACGTCCCCGGCGCCGGACACGCTGCCGCCCAGATGGTCGCCCGCCGCTTGCGGCGCGATGCGGAATCCGTTCGCGCCGTTGATCGCCGAAAGGTTGAGGTTTGCATCGAAGCCCGATGCCTTGCCGAAGACGACATAGGCTGAGCCGCTGTTGCCGTCGACGCCGTTGGCGCCAATCACCAGGTCCGCGAAGCCGTCACCGTTCACGTCGCCGGCTGCGGAAACCGACCTGCCGGCGAAGTCTCCGGGCGATGCCCCGGAGACGCGGAAGCCGTTCGACCCGTTCAGGCCTCCGAGGCCGAAGCTCGCGCCGAAGCCGGTGGCGCTGCCGAAGACCACGTAGCTGGCACCCACGTTGTAGGGAAAGGGCTGGATGAGGCTCGTCACCACGAGATCCACCAAGCCGTCGCCGTTCATGTCTCCGGCGGCGGATACGTCGAATCCGGCCTGGGTGAGGAACCCCGAACCCAGCAGGTTCGTGCCGTTTTCGCCGTTCAGGTAGGACACGCTTACGATCCCTGACGAGACGCTGAACGTCACCGAGTCCGCGGCGCTCGTGTCCAGGCCGTCGGTGACGGTGAAGGTCACCGTGCGGTCCACCTGCACCAGGCTCGTGCTGGAGAACGTGATCGACTGCAGCGCCGCCGAATAGTTGTTCGGGTCGGTGGCACCGGTCAGCGTCAGCACCCCGGTGTCGCTGTCGAAGCTGCCGACGATGCTGTACTGGTTCGTGAAGTGCAGCGCGTCGCCGGCGTGGAAATTGACGATGGCGACCGTAGCCCCGGTCAGCAGCGCGTCGTCGGCGTCGCCGGCGGTGACTGACGCGGCCAGCGGGAACTGGGCTCCGCTGCCCATCGGGTAGTTCAACGCCCCGGCGACGGCGTCGACGGTGGGCGCGATGTTGATGTGGGTGCCCGAGATGTCGATGCCGTCCTGCACCAGCAGCGTGGCGCCGCTCTGCGTGAGCTTGTCATAGGTGATGCCCGAGATCGTCGCCTGCCCGTCGGAATGCCAGGATCCCGCGGCCGCAACGGAGTCGTCGCTGTCGCCCATCACGCGCAGTGTGTGGGTGTCGGAGAGGTCCTTCACCTGCTGCGCGGTAAGTGTGAGCAGGCCGTGGGCGTTGGCGAGGCTGATCGCCTCGATGCTCACGAGCTCGTCGCCCGCGAGGCCGGTGAGGTCCAGGCTCGCCTGTGTGACCCCGAGCGTGTCGCTGCCGAGGCCGCCGTCGATCATGGCAGCCGGGTCGTACGCGAGGCTGTCGTTGCCCTTCCCGCCCTCGAGCAGGTCGGCGCCGCCTCCGCCTGCCAGCGTGTCGTTGCCCGCCAGGCCCTGCAGGTGGTTCGCTGCGTTGTTGCCGGTGAGGACGTTGCCGCTCGCGTTGCCCGTGCCGTCGATCGGCGAGGAGCCGCCGAGGGTGAGGTTCTCCACGTGAGGCGTCAGCGTGTAGGTGACCGTCGAAGTCACCGAGTCGATGTCGGGGCCGGTGGTCTCCCTGATGATGTCGTCTACGTTGTCGACCACGTACTGGTCGGCGCCGTCGCCGCCGGTCAGCGTGTCCGCGCCCGTGCCGCCGTCGAGGTAGTCGCCGCCGCCTTTGCCGATGAGCCTGTCGTCGCCGTCCGCCCCGCGCAGCTCGTTCGCCCCGATGTTGCCTTCGAGCGTGTTGGCGAGCCCGTTGCCCGTGCCGTCGATGTCCCCCGTGCCGATCAGCGTGAGGTTCTCGACGTAGTCGCCGAGGGTGTAGGTGAGGAGCGAGCTCTTCACCGTGTCGGTGCCCGGCTGGTCGAGCTCGGCCACCTGGTCGCCCGTGTTGTCGACCGTGTAGGTGTCGCCGCCGGTGCCGCCCACCATCACGTCGGCGCCCTGGCCGCCGTTCAGCTTGTCGTTACCCGCGAGGCCCCAGAGCTGATCGTTGTTCGCCGTACCGGAGAGGTCATTGGCGAGGCCGTCGGTGGAGGCGAGGCCGCCGTTCGCGGTGTCGTTGTGGTCCTCGTCGCCGACCCTGAGGACGCTGTGGTCCATGAAGGTGACGTTGCCCGAGTAGAGCTTGCTCAGCGCGGTCTTGAGCGTGATCGACTTGTCGAGCGTCGCGAACAGCGTCGCGTTCGCATTCGGCGAGCTGATCGCGAAGCTCGCCGCAGACACCGCGGCGTCATTGATGCGGAAGAGGTCCGTGCCCGCTACGAATGTGAATGCCGCGGACGAGCCATTCGGAACGTCGTTGTATCTGAACGTAGTCGCCACACCGCCCTCCCCAAGGCTAGCCGGCCAGCTCGATCGGACTTACTTGCTGCAGCAGCCCGAGAATAGCCTGTGGATCAGCGAGCGTCGAGCGATCGTCTCCACATGAAGCGATACGCCGACTCGAGCTCCCGCGCCACGCGCGCGCCGTCGCAAAGCGGCGAGTCGGCCATGCGGCCACGCAATCCTTCGCGCAGCTTGCCCAGCCCCGAGTCGGCGGCGAGGCGCGCCGCCGCAGCGACGTAGGCACCGGTGTCGGTCGCCACGAGGTCGGCCAGGCCGACCCGGGAGAGGATACTGGCGCCCATGCGGGCGCAAAAACGCTGTCCGCTCAAGGTGATGACCGGCACACCCATCCACAGCGCCTCGCAGGTGGTCGTGCCGCCGTTGTAGGGAACCGGGTCGAGGGCGATGTCGATGCGGCCGTACTCGGCAAGGAAAACCGCGGGATCGCTCGGCGGCAGGACGTCCAGGCGCCCGGGCGCCACGCCCGCGTCCTCGAAGCGGCGGCGGATGGCCTCGCGCAAATCCTTGTCAGCGAAAGGCAGCGACTTCAGGACCAGGCGCGATCCAGGTACCGCGCGCAGAACGTCGATCCAGAGCGCCACCGCCGCGGGCTGCATCTTCTGCAGCGCGTTATACGAGCCGAAGGTGACGAAGCCGTTGCGCTTCGCGGGCAGCGGCGCGACCTCGGGCGCGCCGTCGGGCGGACGGAAGCACCAGAACGAGCCTTCGAGCCGCACGACGTTCTCGGTGTACAGCTCCTCGGTGCCTCGAGGCGCGATTTCGCCATCGACGATCACGTGGTCCATCTCCGGCAGCCCGCTCGTGCCCGGGTAGCCGATGTAGAGGGCCTGCACCGGCGCGGGCTTCGCGCGGAATACGCCGGCGCGGTTCTGCGCGGTGTGGCCCGCGAGGTCGACCAGGATGTCGATCGCGTCGCGCTCGATCTCCTCGACGATGCGCGCGTCGCTCCATCCCGAGCAATCGCGCCACGCAGTTGCCTTGCGCTTCAGCCTTTCGGTGACGGCATCCGGCGCCGCCGTCGTTGAATAGCAGTAGGCCTCGATCTCCTCGTGGTGCGCGAGCACCGGCTCGAAGAAGGCCGACACAGGGTGCTTGCGCAGATCGGGCGACAGGTACCCTACCCTCAGCCTCCTTTTCGCATCGCGCGAGCCCGGCCAGCTCGTGCGCGCGGGCCGCGCAGCGACGATGCGCGCGCCGAGCTCCTTGTGGAGCTGCAGCACCGCCTCGTCCGGGCGCGCGCTGTAGAGGCTGGCGAAAAGGGCGTTGGAGAGCGCCACGTTCGCCTCGGGCTTGCGCTTGTGGCATTCGAGGAACGCATCGACGGCGGCGTCGACGTCGGCCTGGTAGGCGAGCGCGAACCCGAGCATCAGGTGGCCGTCCGGGCTGTCCGGCGCGCGCTCGAGGATGCCGCGCGCGAGGGCGAGGGCTTCGCTCGTCTGCCCGAGCTCGAGGATCACGTGCGCCAGGTTCGCGGCAGCCATCGTGTCGCCTGGCGCGATGTCGAGCGCCGTGCGCAGGTGGCGCTCCGCCTCGGCGGGCCGGCGCATGAGGCGGAACAGCGCGCCCAGGTTGTTGTGCGCGGCGGCGTTGCGCGCATCGAATTCGAGCACGCGCTTCCAGCAATCGACCGCTTCCTCGCGGCGCGCGAGGTCCTTGAGCACCACGCCGAGGCCGATGAGCGTGTCCGCGCGCTTGCCGTCGGCCTGGTGCGCGCGGCGATAAAGCGCCTCCGCCTGGGCGAGGTCGCCGTCGTCGTACGCCTTGCGCGCCCGCTTCTCCAGCATGATCGCCAGGTTCACCGACGCGATAGGCCGCCTCGGCTTCGTCGGCCTGGCCGGTGTCGCGCAGCAGGTTGCCGTAGTTGAACCACACTTCGCCGCCCGCGCCCTTCGCCGCCACGGCGCGCCGATAGGCGGCGAGCGCTTCGTCGCGACGCCCCGCCTGCTTCAGCGCGCTCGCCAGGTTGGCGAGCGCTCCGGCGTGGCCGGGCGCCGCTTTCAGCACCTTGCGGTAGCCCTCGATGGCGGAGTCGAGCTTGCCGCCCTGGTGGGCCTTCACCGCCTGCTCGAAAGTGTCCGCCACGCCGCGGAGGCTACTGCATAATTGGATTCGCCATGAGCGACCTGTCGCAGCTCTCCATCGAGTCCATGCGCAACCGCGTGTCGCGCGAAGAGTGGGACACGCGCGTCAACCTCGCCGCGTGCTACCGCCTGGTGCACCACTTCGGCATGGACGACCTCGTCTACAACCACATCTCGGCGCGCGTGCCCGGCGAGGAAGGCCACTTCCTCATCAACGCCTACGGCATGACCTACGACGAGATCACCGCCTCGAGCCTGGTGAAGATCGATTTCGACGGCAAGGTGGTGCAGGACTCCGGCACGGGGTACGGCATCAACCAGGCCGGCTTCGTGATCCATAGCGCGGTGCACCGCGGCCGGCCCGACGTCGGCTGCGTGATCCATACGCACACGCCCGCCGGCATGGCGGTGTCGGCGATGAAGTGTGGCCTGCTTCCCCTCACGCAGAACGCCATGTTCTTCTCGGGCGTCGGATACCACGCCTACGAAGGGCCGGCGGTCGACCTCGACGAGCAGAAGCGGCTGGTCAACGATCTCGGCAGCCACGTGGCGATGGTGCTGTGCAATCACGGCCTGCTCGCCGTCGGCTCCACCATCCCCGAGGCATTCATCACCATCTACTGGCTCGAGCGCGCCTGCCAGGCGCAGGTCTACGCCATGCAGACGGAAATCATGGTGCCGAAGAAGGAGACCATCCACACCACCAACGAGCGCTACAAGCCGGGCCAGCGCAGGAACATCGGCGCGCTGGAATGGGCGGGACTGCTGCGGCTCGTCGAGCGGCGCTACCCGGGATTTCGAGACTGATGCTCCAGGGCAAGGCGGTCGTCGTCACCGGCGCCGGTGGCGGCATCGGGCGCGACTTCGCGCTCGCCATGGCGGCGGCCGGGGCCAGGGTCCTCGTCAACGACCTCGGCACCTCGGTGAAAGGCGAAGGCTCGGACGTCGGCCCGGCGCAGAAAGTGGTCGATGAAATCCGCAAGGCGGGCGGCCAGGCGGCGGCCAGCACCGACTCCGTGGCGGACTGGACGTCGGCGAACCGCATCGTGCAGGCCGCGCTCGACGCCTTCGGCAGGATCGACGTGGTGGTGAACAACGCGGGCATCCTGCGCGACCGCTTCTTCTTCAACATGTCGGTGGAGGAATGGCGCGCGGTGATCGACGTGCACCTGAACGGCTCGTTCTACGTGGCGCGCGCCGCGGCGCCGCATTTCAAGAGCCAGCAATCGGGCGCCTACATCCACATGACCTCCACGTCCGGCCTCATCGGCAACCTCGGCCAGGCGAACTACTCGGCGGCCAAGCTCGGCATCGTTGGCCTGTCGAAATCCATCGCGCTCGACATGGCGAAACACAACGTGCGCTCGAACTGCATCGCGCCATTCGCCTGGAGCCGCATGATCGGCTCGATCCCGACCGAGAGCGCCGAGCAGCAGGCGCGGGTCGAGAAGATGAAGGTCATGGAGACTGCCAAGATCGCCCCGCTTGCCGTGTTCCTCGCTTCCGGGGAAGCGAAGGACGTGAGCGGCCAGATCTTCTCGGTGCGCGCCAACGAGATTTTCCTCATGTCGCAGAACCGCCCCATCCGCTCGGTGCACCGCGACGGCGGCTGGACGCCGCAGACCGTGGCCTCGCACGCCATTCCCGCCCTGCGCGCGGGCTTCTACCCTCTCGATCGCTCGCAGGACGTGTTCTCCTGGGACCCTGCATGAAAACCTTCCTGATTCTGCTTCTCTTGCTGCCCACCTGGGCGGCGGGCCAGCCGTATCCGTCGAAACCGGTCAGGATCGTCGTGCCGCTCGCGGCCGGCGGTACCGGCGACACGCTCGCGCGGCTGACCGGCGAGGAGATGTCGAAATCCCTCGGCGTGGCGTTCGTGGTCGAGAACAAGCCCGGATCGGGCGGGCTGATCGGCACCGATGCGGTGGCGAAGGCGCCGGCGGACGGCTACACCCTGCTCCACACCAGCAATTCCCACGTCATGCTGCCCGCCATGCGCAGCGACCTGCCCTACGACGCGCTGCGCGACTTCGTGGTGGTGGCACGCACCGCCGATACGCACCAGGCGCTGTTCGCGAACCCGGCGTTCCCGCCCAACACCGTGCAGGAGCTGATCGCCTATGCGAAGACGCACAAGGTGTTCTACGGCTCGTCGGGCAACGGCTCGGCCACGCACCTGCACATGGAGCTGTTCAAGCTCCTCGCGGGCGTCGACCTCGAGCATGTCCCCTACAAGGGCAGCACCCAGGCGCGCACCGACCTCCTCTCGGGGCAGATCCAGCTCGCATTCGACGGCCTGTTGCCCAACCTGCCGAACATGAAGGCCGGAAAGCTGAAGGCGCTGGCGCTCGCGAGCTCCCATCGCTCTGCCGCAACGCCCGAGATTCCCACGCTCGCCGAGGCCGGCGTGCCCGCCTATCGCTCCGACACCTGGTACGCCCTCTTCGCTCCAGCCGCCGTGCCGAAGGAGGTGCTGGAGAAGCTCCGCAGCGCCGCGCAGGCGGCGCTCAGGCAGCCCTCGCTGCGCGCCAAGCTGCTGCAGCAGGGCGCCGAGCCGAGCGACGCCACGCCGGCCGAGCTCGAAGCCTCCATGAAGAGCGAGCTGGACGGCTGGAAGCAGGTGGTCAGGAAGGCCAACATCAAAGCGGACTGATGGATCGCGTGCTGCTCACCGATTCCATCGCGCCCGCGGGCGAGGCATGCCTCGCGCGCAGCCTCGAGGTGGTGCGTGCCCCCGACTCGAGCCCCGACACCATCCGGCGCTTCGCGCGCGAGGCGGACGGCGTGATCATCCGCAGCAAGCTGCCCGACGACATCTTCCAGGCGGCGCCGCGCCTGCGCGCCGTGGTCGTGCACGGCACCGGCACCGACCTGGTGCCGCTCGCCGATGCGACCGCGCGCGGCGTGATGGTGGCCAACCTGCCCGGCGTGAACGCGCAGTCGGTCGCCGAGTACTGCGCCATGGCGATGCTCATGCTCTGCCGCAACATCGTCTCCATCACCCGGGGTTTGCGCACCCGGCCCTGGGACGAAGCGCGGTTTCTCGGCGCCCAGGCGCGGGAGCTGGCGGCGCTCACGCTCGGCATCGTCGGCGTGGGGGAGATCGGCAGGCGGCTGGCCGCGATCGCCCGCAACGGCTTCGGCATGCGCGTCCTCGGCTACCAGCGCAGGCTCGATCGCCTGCCGAAGGAGGCCGAGCCCGCCGCGCTCGATGCGCTGCTCGCCGGCAGCGACTTCGTGGTGATGGCCTGCCCGCTGACGGCGCAGACGCGCCACATGATCAATGCCGGCACCCTCGCCCGCATGAAGAAAGGCGCCTGGCTGATCAACGTCGGCCGCGGCGCGCTCATCGACGAGCAGGCGCTTGTCGAGGTGCTCCGGGCCGAAGGCATCGCCGGCGCCATGCTCGACGTGTACGAGAACTACCGGCTCGAGCCCGGGCATCCGCTTTTCTCGCTCGACAACGTGATCCTCACGCCGCACCTCGCCGCGGTGACCCAGGAGTCGCGCGCGAGACCGGGCACTACGGAAGCTACTGCAGGCGCATGGAGGAGATCGCCAAGGCGCGCAAGCTGC
>Ga0310810_10011512_pt1 | contig 10333 bp, 9 predicted proteins | sample NCmetagenome_FD_207641 | JGI IMG/M metagenome (GOLD analysis project Ga0310810, IMG submission 207641) | Soil microbial communities from experimental microcosm in Duke University, North Carolina, United States - NC | ecosystem: Engineered > Artificial ecosystem > Soil microcosm > Unclassified ...
CCTCCGAGCCGGCCCGACCAACAAGGAACACGACCAGGCCCACACCGAGCACCGCGGCTGCCCATCCGAGCCACATCCGCGCGCCTGGCCCAGGCCCCCCGCGTCGCTCGGTCGCCATGGGTCGCGCCTGGGACGAACGCCGGCGGCGAATGCCAAACTTCGAGCCGCGCGTCCGGAAGCCCATGTCGGCCTCAACTCTAGCGACGCGTTTCCAGATACGATGGCGCCGTGCCTCGCCGCGTCTTCGACTTCGACACCCCCGACCGGTTCGTCGCCGGCGTCGTCGGTGAGCCCGGTGCCCGGGTCTTCTACCTGCAGGCACGCCAGGGCGGTGCCCTGGTCAGCATCGGACTCGAAAAGACACAGGTGGCGGCGCTCGCCGGGCGGATGTCGGAGCTCCTCGACACGGTTGAGGGGCTCTCCGGCGAGCTCCCCGCCGGCGTCGCTCGCGATGATCAGCCCCTCGAGGAGCCGACCGTGGAGCTGTTCCGGGTCGGTGCCATGGCGCTGGCCTGGGACGCGACGGCCGAACAGATCGTGATCGAGGCGCAGCCAATCGGCGATGACGCCGAGCTCAGTGCCCTTCCAGACCGCGCCGCAACCGCGCCAGACCTCTTCCGGGTGCGCGTCGAGCCGGCGCGGGCCCGCGACTTCATCAGGCGAGCCGCCGCGATCGTCGCCGCCGGTCGTCCGGCCTGCCCGTTCTGCGGGCAGCCATTGGAAGCGACCGGCCATTTCTGCCCGAAGACCAACCTGAACTGATGCCTGTGGCGGGGGGCGCAAGCTCCGACCACGCCGGCTTCGACCCTCACCTCCCGATCGACTGGCTCGAGCCCGTGCAGCTTGGCGATGGGTTGCCCGGTCGGCTTGGCCTGACCATCCTGCCGGGCAAGCAGGGCACCTCGTTCAGGTACCCAGGTCGCGTCTATCGACGCGACCTGGATGGGGACGTCGCGTTGCTGCGAGCCGATGGCGTCAAGCGCCTGATTCTCCTGGTCGAGGATGCGGAGCTGCAGCATTGGAGTGACCCCGCGATCGTCGAGCGAGGGAGCGCGGGAGGCGTCGAAGTCATCCGTCACCCCATCCCCGACGGGCGGGCGCCGCGCTCCGTCTCGGAGATGCGGGTGATCCTCGACGAGATTCGCGACGCCCGGGCGACAGGAAATGTGGCCGTGGCGTGCATGGGCGGCGTCGGTCGGACGGGGACGGTTGCCGCCTGCGCCCTGGTGGACGGCGGAATGACCCCGGACGAGGCGATTGCCACCGTCCGCGCTGTACGGCACCCCACGGCGGTCGAGACTGCCGAGCAGGAGCGGTTTGTCCGCTCCTTCGCAGCCAAGCGTCAGGCGGGCGAGCGTCCGTAGACAGCCACTCGCCAGACGCGGCTTCCGCCGTTGTGGAGCTGGTGGAAGCCTCGCTCGCCAAGGAATCCGTCGATCGCCCGCTGACGGTGAATGTAGAAGTTGTCCCGACGGCGTAGGAGCCATGAGAGCCCATTCAGGACCGATGCGCCGGTCCGCACCCACCAAACATCGACCGGGTGCACGAAGCCGATGAGGCGAGGCCCGGGCAGAAGCGCAGCGCCCAGGAGCGCGCCGAGGTCGGGATAGCAGCAGATGACCCGGTCCAGCGTCACCACGTCGGCGGCCGGCAGGTCCTCGGCCAGGTCGACGACGTCGCCGTGACGGTGTGCAACGCGATCCCCGAAACCGCGACGCTGAGCCTCCTCCTTGGCGGTCGCCAGATAGGCGCTGGAGGCGTCGACGTCAGTGGCGCTCAACGCGCCGGCGGCGAGCAGCTCCAGGTGCACCATCCCAACGCCTGCGCCGATGTCGAGCAGCGAGGCGCCCTCGACCCCGGCCGCGCGCAGGGCGTCGATCAGCTCGGCGGTGGAGTGCGGGAGCCCGTCCTCCCGCCAGCTGCGCAGGTCGCGCTCCGCTTCGCGCGCGTCGAAGACTCGCTCAAAGTCCTGGCCACAACACCCCTGCCCATTCCGGCTCGGCATCATTCGATGATGCCTCGGCCGTCAACCGGGACTGGTCCGCGGCGACCTCCACGAAGTGGCAGAGCGCATTCGCGAGCCGCATCTGCTCCACTGTTCGAGCGCCTACCCGCGGAAGGTCGGGAGACGCGACCACGATGGCGATGCAGCGCGCCCGCGACGTGGCCACGTTGAGGCGGTGGCCGCTGTAAAGGAAGTCCATCCCGCGCGGCGCCTCCTCGCCGCTCGACGCGGCCATGGAATAGATGGAGAGGGCGGCCTCCTGCCCCTGGAACTTGTCGACCGTGCCGACGCGGGCGTCCGGCGGAAGGAGGCGTTGAATGGCTCCCACCTGGGCGTTGTATGGCGCCACGATCACCATCTCCTCCCAGCCGAGGGGCCGCTCGATCCCGTCTGGCCCAACCCAGGTCGTCCCGGCGGCGATGATTGAGCGAGTCAGGTCGGCGATCACTACCGCCTCCTCGATCGATTCGTTGTCTCTGCCGTGATGCGTGACCGGGATCCACCGCGGCCCCGTGCCGCCTGCTGGGCCATCGGTTCGGATGACCTGCTGCCTGAGCTGCGGCTGGGCCTCAAGACGGCTGTCGTAGAACGTCTCAGATGTGTAGCGGCACAGGTTCGGATGCAGACGCCAGGTGCTTGCCAGAAAGAGGCCCTGCGTGGGATCAATCGTGGCCGCGCCGTTGAGGAGGTGGGCGAGCGCTGAGCGCTCCGCCCCCGGTGGGTGGCTTCCTTGCAGGACCTGGTCGAGCTGCTGCGGATCGCCAAGCAGGACAATCGAGGATGCGGAAGGTGAGGCTGCCACCACATTTGCGAGGGCCATCTGGCCCGCCTCGTCCACGAACAGGACATCGACGGCATCGACCATCTTGGGGGAAGCCCAGAGCCAGACCGTCCCTGCCACGAGGTTCGCCGCGCCACTCGCGAGGGCCGATGCTGCCTGCGCGGCATCCTTGGCCAGCGCGACACGGTCGTCGGGGTGCTTCTGATCCTTGTCCGCCCTCTGAAGGGCCTGAACCGCGACGCCTTCCTCTTCGGAAGCGCGGAGAACGACGCTGATGAAATTGCCGATGACCTTGTGGCTCTGCGCCGTGATCCCAACCCGCTTGCCAGCTGCCAGGAGCGACAGGATCATTCGAGCGCCGGTGTGGGTCTTGCCCGAACCCGGCGGCCCCTGCACTGGCAGCGTTGCGTGGTCCAGTTGCAAGGCGAGCCGCCGAGCGGCTTCAAGCTGGGTCTCAGACTCGTGTCGGAGATCCGGTCCGGCAATCAGATCGGCAAATGGACGCCTCCGCAGCAGCAGGTCGCGGGCTGCGCGAAACCTCCCACTACCGTCGATTCCGTGCTCCGCCACCGATTCGCCAATCTCGAACAGACTCGCGCGCAGCTGCGGGGTCTTGTAGACATCGAGTCCGACGAGATCGGCCGGGTGGGCGTCCGCGGCGAGCCGCTGGATGTCGACCGTGCGTCCCGCATGATCGATGGCCCGAACCGTCCCAATCAGCCACTCGCCTGGTTTCGCGGTGGGCTTCAATTGGGCCTTACCCGGGTCGTAGACAGAGTCGTGCGCTGAGACCTTGTATTCCTGGGCAGGGAATCGGTATCGCCAGACCTGCCGTCCCTTCGGATCGGGCTCAGAGAGTGCTTCCACGGGCTCGAGCCCGCCGATCGGGTCGGTCTCCTCGATCAGCTGGCCGGAGCTCAATGCAATCAGGCGGAAGAACTGCCACCAGGTCGCCTTGTCCTCGCGCCGGTGCCAGCTCAGCAGCTGGGCGAGGAGCCAGCGGGCCTGCTCCTCCGGCGATCGATCTGCCGGATCTGGCGGGATATCGGCTGCGAGGCGGGCTTCGAGCTGCGCGACTCGCTTCTCGGCCTCCGACTGGTCCTCCGGTGGCGCGCCATCGCGTGGGGCCGGCCGCGGTACCTCTTGACCAACGAGCCCCGCCAGCTCAGGCCGGCGAGCTTCCAGCCAGTCGCGGAGCTCGCGAGTGCTCACGACATCGTCGCGGTTGTAGCGCTCGATGCGGATGAGGTGGTCGGCCGTCGGGCGTTCCCCGTCGCCAAGCTCGAGCCACTGCTCGAAGGCAACGATGCTGGAACCCGCATCGCGAAGATCGACCTCGCGCGTGTAGGCGTACAGCGGCTCGAGCTTCTTCAGGCCATAGCTCTCCAGCGATGCGCGGAGCGCCTGGCGAACGATGCGATGCAGGTCGATCATCACGCCCCCACGCAACAGGCGGTCCACCTCGTCCTCTCGAGTGGCGTGCTTCCCCATGAGGTGTTTCAGTGCACTCGGCTCGTAGGAGTGGAAGTGGTAGATGTGCGCCTCGGGGAAGCGTTCGAGCTGGCTCGTGAAGAGGTCCATGAGCTTCTCGAAAGCCGCCTTCTCGCCGGCGAAGGTGAACCCACCCTCGGCATCGGTCGACCAGATCGCGTGCCAGGCACCGTCGACGTCCATCACGCCGAAGAGGTACTCGAGGCCATCCTCGAAGGCGTAGGGATCGCCCTCGATATCGAAGAACAGGTCGCCGACCGATGGCAGAGGCAGGGAGGCCAGTCCGCGCTCGGGATCGATAGCATGCCCGTCGTCCGGCAGGAGCAGCTCGTACCTGATGCGGCCGTCACTTCGCCCTTCGAGCTGGATGCGCGCCTGTTCGCGCACCCGTTCCACTGTTCGTTCCGTCGAGCCTTCGAGACGAGGCACAAGCGGAAGCTCCAGCGTGCCGAGTCTTGCCAGGGTCGTCACGCCACGGTCGACGAGTGCCCGTCGCTGCTGCCTGCCGATGCCGGCCACGAGGCTGAGGTGGTCGTCGGCACGACGTCGGGCCTGGCATTCGACGGTCCACCGGCAGACATCGCAGTGCTCGACCGGCTCAGGGTAGGTGCCGGCTGGCGGATACGATGCGGCTGGAGCCGAGGGACCAATCGCCTCCTCGAAGCGCTGCTTCGCGGCGCGGTAGTAGGCCATGAAGTCATCGACGCGAAGGCGGACGGTCTCGTGAGCGCTGCCGCCGAGCGCCACGTGCAGCCATTCGGGCTGAACCCCCTGGATGGCGGTGAGCTGGTCCACGTAGCTGCAGATCTGCAGGACCGCCCCGGCCTTGACATGACGGGCCAGCTTGGTGTCGGCGACCTCGTAGTGGTACGTCCCAAAGATGCTGGGCCGGTCCGGCGACTCGCGCCGCAGAAGGAAGTCGGCGTGGCCCCGCCATCGTCCATTGAAGAATGCGGCCTGGTAGATCACCTCGGCACCCGAAGCCATTGCCTCAACCGTCGCGGCGGCAGCCAGGCGCAGGCCCTCAGCGCGATCGGACGAGTAGGCGTCCGGGGTGATCGCGACCACCGACCGTCCATCGGCTGCAAGCTCGGCGAGATATCGCTGCTCGTGTTCAAACCCGCGCTTGCGCAGGACGTCGAGCTCGGGGTCCGGGAGATGGGGCCGCTCTGCCAGGCCGGCCAGGACCGCACGTTCGAGCTGGGTGAGATGCTCGCAAGCGAGGAAGCCGACGAGGTCACTCGCGGAGTAGACCGGGCTGCCGTCTATCAGCTGCATTCCACCCGAAGCCTAGCCACATCCCCGACAGGTCGAGTGTCGCGCGCGGTCCTACGCGGGCAGGGGCTCGCTGCGGATGATGCTGAGCGCCCAGCCACAGTCGGAGGTGACCCGCAGGAAGATGTCCCCCACGAGCTCTGGATGGCCGGCGAACCAGTCGCCGTAGAGGTTGCCGGGCGCGGGAGTCGTGCCCAGCGTGGCCCGGAGTGCCGGCACGGCCTCGCCGCTGCCGGGCACCAGGTCGGCCGAGAAGGAGCAGCCCGCGGCGGTCGGGAGAGCGGCAGCGACGTAGGTCAACGTGTAGTTCGCGTCCTGCAGGTGGACCGGACCGAACTCGCCGTTTCCCTCGTGTGCGAATCCGGCGACGATCGGGTTGAAGGGGAGGTCGAAGGTCGCCGGAGCGAGATACGGATTCGGCACGAAGCCGGCCGCGACCCACCCCTCGGTGAAGGTCGGCTCCGCTGCGTCGGCGTCGCGGACGAGGTACCAGCCGTGGCTGTCGAAGCGAACCGGCCCGAGCACGACCACCAGGTCGCTGCCGAGTGGCAGGAGCGTGAGCACGCCCTGGCTCAGTCCGGGCCCTGAGCGGACTCGAAGCCCCGAGGCGGCGGTGGTCACCTTCGTGCCGGCCGTGTAGGTCGGGATGGCATCCGGTCCTGGGGTCGGGACGGCTGTGGCCGTGGCAGGCGGCGCGGAGGTGGCGGGCAGGCTGCTGGCCGCCTGAGAGGCGCCGCCGCTCGATGAAGGCGACGGACCTGGCGATCCGAACAGGCAGCCACCCAGGACGAACGTCGAGAGGGCCAGCGCGAGCGGGCCGGAGCGTCGCATGCGCGCAGCCTAACGCAACGGTACGATGGCCGATATGACCAGCAAGATCACCAAGACCGACGCCGATTGGGCCCGCGAGCTCACCCCCGAGCAGTTCCACGTCCTCCGCGAGAAGGGGACCGAGCGCGCCTTCACGGGGGCCTACTGGGATGAGCATCGGCCCGGCGTCTACCGATGTGCCGGCTGCGGCGCGGACCTCTTCACCTCGGACACCAAGTTCGAGTCGGGCACGGGCTGGCCGAGCTTCTATGCCCCGGCCGATCCCAGCGCCGTGGAGACCGAGAGCGACCGCTCATTCTTCATGGTCCGCAACGAGGTGCACTGCGCCACCTGCGGCGGCCACCTCGGCCACATCTTCGACGACGGACCGAATCCGACCGGCCTTCGCTACTGCATCAACTCGGCCGCCCTCAAGCTCGAGCCGACGGATGTCCAGCCGATGACCGAGGTCTAGGGAGCGCCGGCCACCTTGTCGGTCACGTCGATGAAGTCGTAGATGTGCGACTGGTCGGGCCAGATGTAGTTCCGGTCCGGCAGAAGGTCGAGGTCGAGGCCGAACTCCGCGTTGAAGAGGGCGCGGAATTCGTTGACGAGTGAGATGCTGCTGTAGAAGCCGGCCTTCTCCGGATCCTGATCGGGGAGGTAGACGGCGTTCAGGATTCCGAACTTCTGCTTCAACACATCGGGCGTCGCAGTCGTCCAATCGAAGCCGCGCTCGTCGTGGCGGTATCCGTTGGGCCACGGGCCCTCGTCGGCCGCCACGATGATGATCGGGCGCTCATCGGCGGGGACGTCGAGGATCTGATCCATCCAGGCCAGCACCTGCGTGTTCGTGTACTTCAGCTGCTCGATGTACTGCTGCTCATGCGTCAGGTTCCGCCCTTCTTCAGCAGTGATGAAGCTGCCGTCGGGATGGAAGACGTATGGCTCATGGTCGAGGGCGACCTGGGCGTGGATGAACTTCGGTCCGGGGAGGGTCGAGGCGCGCTCCAATGAGCGAAGCTCGTACAGCGTCTGGTTGTATCGGTTCCGTCGCCAGTCGTAAGGCGCCTCCGGACCGAGGTCCTCGAAAGCGCGGAGGATCGTTGCCCGCTGCAGCACGCTCAGGAACTCCGAGGTCAGCTTGTCATACACGTAGTTGATCTCGGCCAGTGGGTGCTTGCCCATCGGGCTCCAGAAGGTCCCGGCATAGATGAAGCGGTAGCCGAGGGAATCGAGGAACTTGTGGACCTCGAATTCGGAGCGCAGGCCGCGGTAGATCGGGCCCCAGTCGTCGTCCGCCTTCGCCTGATCACGAAGGGCCGGCCCGTCCAGGTATTCGAGATTCCGCGCCGACTCGATCGACGGCGCGGTCTTGAGGTAGTTGGACGTCGAATCAGCGGCAATGTAGAAGCCTCGATCGCGCAGGGCGTCGAGGAACGGCGAGTTGTCGTAGTGGAAGTCATCGAGGAGGACGCGCTGCGATCCGTACTCCTCGAGGATGATCCAGTAGACGTCACGCAGCTTGGCCGGCCCGGCGCTCTCGCCACTGGCGGTCACGCCGGAGCCGGTGTTGGCGGCCGTGGGACGGACGTTGAAGACGAAGGCGCCAATGATCACGACGTTGAACAGAAGTGCCAGCGCGGTGATCACGTTCAGCGGCAGGGTCATGCGATCGGCCACCGCGTGGAAGCGCCAGATGAACGAGAGGCCGATGACGGCGATCAGGAGCCATGCGCCGAGCAGGACCCACTGTCCAAGGAGCATCGATCCCAGCCAGTCCCAGGCCATCCCATAGGTGAAGAAGAGGACGACGAGCAGCGTGCTGGCCAGGGCTGCGGCCGCCCATGCGCGAGTCAGCGTGCCGACGACCGCCATTACCGCCACGGCGACGCCGATGCAGATCGCCAGTGGGACGAAGATCTCCGCGGGGGCAATCGCCTCCTGGACGTTCTGGGCGTACAGGTAGATGACGGGGTACGCCGCAGCGAGCACCGGGTAGAGGGGAATGCCCGGCAGGCGGCGCAGCCAGGTCATGGATTTCATGCGCGCGGATTCTCGCATGACGCGTCGTTGACCGTGGCGTGGCGATCAACGATGCTGCGGCGATGGCCGTCCCCACCTCCGACCTGCTCCTCCCCGACGGACGGTCGCTCGATGTCTACCTCGCCGGCCCCGAGGATGGCACGCCGCTCCTCTTCCATGTCGGAACGCCGTGTGCCGGCCTGCCGTTCGCCCCGCTCGTCGAGACGCTCGCGCAGCGCGGCCTTCGCTACGTCAGCTTCTCACGTCCCGGCTACGGCTCATCGACGCGGAGGAAGGGTCGCGACGTCGTTGACGTGACCGACGACTCGGCGGCTGTCCTGGATTCGATTGGCGCCGAACGCTGCTTCATCATCGGCTGGTCCGGCGGGGGACCTCACGCTCTCGCCTGCGCAGCACGGATGCCGGAACGAGTGATCGCGGCCGCGACGATTGGCGGGGTGGCGCCGAACCCCGCGGAGGGGCTCGACTGGGTGGCGGGGATGGGCGCCGAGAACCTCGAGGAGTTCGGCGCTGCATTGGCCGGTTCCGATGAGCTGATCGCCTTCCTGGAGCCGGCAGCCGCCGTGCTGCGGGACGTCACGGCCGATGGGGTCGCAGACGCATTTGGCGACCTGATCGACGACGTCGACCGTGGCGCGCTGACCGGCGCATTCGCCAGCTGGTCGGCCGACGTATTCCACGAGGCGGTGCGCTTGGGCTACTGGGGCTGGTTCGATGACGACATGGCGTTCATGCGACCGTGGGGATTCGCCCTCGACGCGATCCAGATGCCTGTCTTCATCTGGCAGGGAGCCCACGATCGGATGGTGCCGTTCGCCCATGGAGAGTGGCTCGCGGCCCACATTCCCGGCGCCCGGCCACGACTCTTCGCCGAGCACGGGCACCTTTCGCTGGCGGTCGACTCGTTACCACGGATCGTCGACGAGCTGATGGCGGAGGGCCGATGAAACGACGGGCTTGGGTTGTGTCGGTCCTCGGCCTGCTTGTTGCCTGCGCGGTTGCCGTGCCGGCGACCGCAGCTCCGGACACAAGTCTCACGACGCCGACGGTGACCCCACTGACGGGGACGACATCGACCGTGTTCTTGTTCAGCGTGCATTTCATCGGCAGCGCGTCGGACGAAGCAGTCAGCGTCAGCGCGTCCGTGGCAGGGAGCTCACTGGCGCTCACGCGCATTAGCGGCAAGCCAGCGAACGGGACCTGGCAGGGATCAAGAACCTTGTCACCAGGCAGTTGGCTCGTCACCTTCCACTCAGCTACCACGGGTCTCACGAATCCATCGGTTGTCGGCCCAACGGTCGTGGTCACCGTGCCCACGCCCACACCGCCGCCGACCGCCACCCCGAGACCCACCGCTACCCCCAGGCCGACGCCGCGGCCAACCCCGCGCCCCACACCCGGCGGAACGTCCACGCCTGCCCCGGGGTCCACCGCTACGCCGGTTGCCCTGCCGACGCCGTTCGGGACCACGGTCACCGACCCGAGCGGCTCCCCGCCGCAGTCCGGGACCGAATCCGCGCACTCGAGCGGATCCGGCAGCCCGTCGGCGTCGCCGGCCATCGCTCCCCCGGGCTCACGACCGTTCAACGTACCGGTGGAGGGCGTGATCGCCATTGGCTTGCTGGGAGCGGTCACGGTCGCGGCGGCCCTGGGCGAGCGACGCCGGCGACGGGCGGTCGAGGCATTCCGCGCAGCTCAGGCGTCGTTGGAGGCTGGCGAGCGGCAGGGCGGAGGGCTCGAATCAGGCTGGGAGCGGGACACCGTCGAGGATGAGACCGTCGCGACCATCGACTACGAGGGCCTCGACGACCTCGACCCGAATCCGTGAGGGGTGAGGTCATCTGCCCCGGCTGTGGCGCAGTGGTGCCGGAGGTGGACGAGATCCCGCGCCACACCTACGTCGGGACGGCGCCGGGGTGCTTCCT
>Ga0310810_10011513_pt1 | contig 10333 bp, 4 predicted proteins | sample NCmetagenome_FD_207641 | JGI IMG/M metagenome (GOLD analysis project Ga0310810, IMG submission 207641) | Soil microbial communities from experimental microcosm in Duke University, North Carolina, United States - NC | ecosystem: Engineered > Artificial ecosystem > Soil microcosm > Unclassified ...
GATGGCGTTGAGGGCATCGGCTTCGTGGTGTTTGCGCCGAATGCGCAACGCGTCAGCGTCGTCGGCGACTTCAATTTCTGGGACGGCCGGCGCCACGCGATGCGGGTGCGCGGCAACGGCTATTGGGAAATCTTCATTCCGCACGCCCGTCCCGGCGACAAATACAAATATGAGATCGTCACGCGCTCCGGTCATTTGCTGCCGCTGAAGTCCGATCCGCTTGCGTTCGGCGCCGAGATGCGGCCATCGACCGCGTCGGTCATCGTCGACCTCGAGCGCATTCTTCGGCCGCAGGCGGCGCGAAGCGGCGTCAATTCGCTGAGCGCGCCGATGTCGATCTATGAGGTCCATCTCGGCTCGTGGCGACGCAAGGCCGAGGAGGGCGGGCGCTGGCTGACCTATCGCGAGCTCGCCGAGCAATTGCCGGCATATGCCAGCGACATGGGATTCACGCATGTCGAGATGCTGCCGATCATGGAGCATCCGTTCGACGGGTCATGGGGCTATCAGCCGACCGGCCTCTACGCGCCGACCAGCCGGTTCGGCAGCCCGGCGGATTTTGCGGCTCTGATCGACGCGCTGCATCGCGCCGGCATCGGCGTTCTGCTCGACTGGGTGCCGGGACACTTCCCGGACGACCCGCACGGCATGGGCCACTTCGACGGCACCGCGCTCTACGAGCACGCCAATCCGATGCAGGGCCGGCATCTCGACTGGGGCACGCTGATCTACAATTACGGGCGCACCGAAGTGTCGAACTTCCTGCTCGCGAACGCACTGTTCTGGCTCGACCAGTACGGCGTCGACGGGCTGCGCGTCGATGCGGTCGCCTCGATGCTCTATCTCGACTACAGCCGGCCGGCAGGCGGATGGATTCCGAACCGCTATGGCGGCCGGGAAAATATCGACGCGATCGCCTTTCTGCGGCGAACCAACACCGAGGTGTTCGGCCGCTTTCCAAACGCGACGACGGCGGCGGAGGAGTCGACCGCATGGCCGCAGGTGTCACGACCGGTCGACGGCGGCGGGCTCGGCTTCGGCTACAAGTGGAATATGGGGTGGATGCACGACACCCTTGAGTACATTTCCAAGGACCCGATTCACCGCCGCCACCACCACGGCAGCATCCTGTTCGGCCTGCACTACGCGTTCTCGGAAAACTTCATCCTGCCGCTCTCGCATGATGAAGTCGTGCACGGCAAGCGGTCCATCCTCGGCCGCATGCCGGGCGATGAGTGGCAACGCTTCGCCAATCTGCGCGCCTACTACGGCTTCATGTACGGCCATTCCGGCAAGAAGCTGATGTTCATGGGCAGCGAATTCGGCCAGGACACCGAATGGAATCACGACACCAGCCTGCCGTGGCACGTGCTCGAGCGGCCTAATCACGCGGGCGTGCAACGGCTGGTACGCGATCTCAACCGGCTCTATCGCGACCTGCCGGCCTTGCACGAGCTCGATTGCGAAGCGTCCGGCTTCGAATGGCTCGTCGCTGACGATGCGGACCACAGCACCTTTGCCTGGCTGCGCAAGGGACGGCAGAAGCACGAGCGATGTGTGGTTGTCATCAATTTCACGCCGCAGGTGCTGCGCGATTATCGCGTCCCGGTGCCGTTCGCGGGCGGCTGGAGAGAAGTGTTGAATTCAGACGCCGCGATTTATGGCGGCAGCAACCAGGGGAACGCCGGACGCGTAACCGCCGTTGTGACCCGCGATACCCCGGAGCTTCATCTTGTCGTCCCACCGCTTGCTGCCGTCTTTCTCGTTCCTGAATCCTAATCGGGTCGCCGAAGGGCTGCCGCATCCGCTGGGCGCGAGCTGGGACGGACGCGGCACCAACTTCGCGCTGTTCTCCGCCAATGCGACCAAGGTTGAGCTGTGCCTGTTCGACAAAAGCGGACGCCGCGAAATCCAGCGCGTCACGCTGCCCGAGCGCACCGACGATGTGTGGCACGGCTATCTGCCCAATATCGGACCGGGACAGCTTTACGGATATCGCGTCGACGGACCCTACGATCCGCAGCATGGCCACCGCTTCAACCCGAACAAGCTGTTGCTCGACCCGTATGCCAAGGCGCTGGCCGGAGAACTGATCTGGAACGACGCGCACTTCGGCTATCGTCCCGGGCACAAGCAGGAAGACCTCTCATTCGACAAGCGCGACAATGCACGCTGGATACCGAAGGCGGTTGTCGTCGATGACGCGCACAGCTGGGGCAAAGGCAAGCGGCCCTATCTCGCGTGGGAAGACACCATCATCTACGAGGCGCACGTCAAAGGCCTGACCAAACAGCATCCTGACGTCGACGAGGCCCTGCGCGGGACCTTTGCCGGCTTAGCCGATCCGGCGGTGATCGACCACGTGCGGAAGCTTGGCGTCACCGCGATCGAACTCCTGCCCATCCATTCATTTGTCGACGACCGTTATCTGGTCGATCGCGGCCTGAAGAATTATTGGGGCTACAGCACGCTCAATTTTTTCACCCCGGAGCGGCGCTATGCTCAGGAGGATGCGGCGGCTGAATTCCGCTCGACCGTCGCCGCGCTGCACGACGCCGGCATCGAGGTCATCCTCGACGTGGTCTATAACCACACCTGCGAGGGCAATCACCTCGGCCCGACGCTGTGCTATCGCGGCATCGATAACGCTTCGTACTATTGGCTCAATCCCGAGGATCAGCGCTACTACGAGGACTACACCGGCACCGGCAATGCGTTGAAAGTCGCGCATCCGCGCGTGTTGCAGATGGTGATGGATTCGTTGCGGCGTTGGGTCGAGATCTATCACGTCGACGGCTTCCGCTTCGATCTCGCCACGACCCTCGGCCGCACGCCTGAATTCAAGCGCGACGGGCCGTTCTTTGCAGCCATCCGGCAGGACCCGGTGCTCGCCGGCGTCAAGATGATCGCCGAGCCTTGGGACGTCGGGCTCGGCGGCTATCAGGTCGGCGCTTTTCCGAACGGCTGGTCGGAGTGGAATGACGTGTATCGCAAGACCATGCGACGCTATTGGATCGGCGACAGCAATGTGCTCGGCGAGGTGGCGCGTTGCATGACCGCATCGGCGCTGCAGTTTCAGCACGACGGGCGCGGTCCGCGCGCGAGCATCAACCACATCACCGTGCATGATGGCTTCACGCTGGCCGATCTCGTCAGCTACGAGCAAAAGCACAACGAAGCGAACGGCGAAGACAATCGCGACGGCTCGGACGACAACGGCAGCACCAACTGCGGAGTCGAGGGACCGACCGACGATCCGGAGATTTTGAAGCTGCGCCGTCTGCTGCGGCGCAATCAGCTCGCCTGCCTGCTTTTGGCAGAAGGCGTGCCCCTGCTGCTCGCCGGCGACGAAGTGGCAAACAGCCAAAGCGGCAACAACAACGCCTACTGCCAGGACGACAAAATCGGCTGGGTCGATTGGAGCAAGCGCAACAGCGAGGACGATTTCACCGCGCTGGTCGCCGAGCTTACGTCGATGCGCCAGCGCTTTCCACAGCTCAAGCCGCATCGTTGGCTGGAAGGCAAGCGTGCCGACGGCAGCTATGACATCAAATGGCTGACGCCGGCCGGCACGGAAATGACCGAGGCCGACTGGAATTTTCCGGAGGGGCGCTTTCTCAGCTATGTACTCGCACCGGTATCGCCCCGCGGGCAGTCGCTGTTCATCACCATCAATGCGGCGCGCGAGCCGATCGAGTTTACCCTGCCGGAATGGCCGCAGGTGCGGCAGTGGCAGAATTTGCTCGACACGGGAGAGAATGGTGATCGCACCGGCGGCGGCGCACCCGGCGCGAAGCTTACTGCACGGCAGCTCACGGTATTGGTGTTCGCAGGCCAGTCATGACGCCGATACGCTTCGGTCCGGACTTGTCAGACCGAGGCATCCGCTTTCGTCTGTGGGCTCCGCAAGCAAAGCAAGTCGAGCTGATCCTGGATAAGCCGCTGCCGATGAAGGCCGCCGACGGCTGGTTCAGCTGCGATGTCCCCGACGCGCGCGCCGGAATCCGTTATCAATTTCGGATCGACGGCGAGTTGACCATTGCCGATCCGGCCTCACGGTTTCAGCCCGAGGATGTGAATGACCCCAGCGAGGTCATTGACCATCGCTACGACTGGGCGTGCCGGGATTGGAAAGGCCGCCCGTGGCATGAGGCAGTGATCTTGGAGCTGCATGTCGGCACCTTCACGCTCGAGGGCACGTTTCGCGCGGTGATTGATAGACTGGATCACCTTGTTGCAACCGGGGTCACCGCGATCGAGTTGATGCCGCTTGCCGATTTTTCGGGCCGCTGGAACTGGGGCTATGACGGGGTGCTGTGGTTCGCGCCGGACAGCAGCTATGGGCGGCCGCACGATCTCAAGGCGATGATCGATGCCGCGCATCAGCGCGGCCTGATGGTGTTTCTTGACGTTGTCTACAATCACTTCGGTCCGGAGGGGAATTACCTGCCGCGGATCGCGCCGCAATTTTTCAGCGAGGCGCAAACGCCGTGGGGCGTCGCCATCAACTACGCAGCACCCGAGGTGCGTGCTTTTGCGATCGAGAACGCGCTAATGTGGGTGCGGGACTATCGCTTTGACGGACTGCGGCTCGACGCCGTGCACGCGATCCTCACTCCGGGGGAGCCGCACGTTCTCAACGAGCTGAGCCGGGCCATCGGCGACTACGCATGGGAGACCGGCAGACATATTCATCTGATTTTGGAAAATGACGACAACCGCGCGAGCCTCCTCGACCCGGCGGAAGACCCCCCGCGCGGCCACTATCGTGCTCAGTGGAACGACGACTATCATCACGCCTGGCACGTGCTGCTGACCGGCGAGCAGCGGGGTTACTACAAAGACTATCTCGACGGCGGCCCGCGGCTCGCGCGCTGCCTGGCGGAAGGGTTTTGTTATCAAGGCGAGGCATCGCCGCACCGAAACGGCCGGCCGCGTGGCGAGCCGAGCGGAAGGCTGTCACCGCTAGCCTTTGTGACCTTCCTGCAAAATCACGATCAAATCGGCAATCGCGCACGCGGCGAACGCTTGACGACGCTCGCGAAGACCCCCGCGCTTGAGGCCGCGCTGGCGATGCTGCTGCTCGCGCCTTCACCGCCGCTGCTGTTTATGGGCGAGGAGTGGGGCTCGACGCGCCCGTTCCCTTTCTTCTGCGATTTTGAAGGCGAGCTTGCTGAGGCGGTGCGCAAAGGCCGGCGCGGGGAGTTCGCCGACACCTATGCAGAATTGGACAGCGTGCCCGATCCGCTTGCCGAGTCGACCGTGCTTTCCGCCAGACTCGACTGGCAGAACGCAACACAAGGCGCGCATGCGCAACGGTTCGACCTGATCAAACGCCTATTGAAAGCGCGCCGGCAGCACGTCGTGCCGCTCCTTCCCGCAATTTTGCCGAGCCAGGCCAAGGCTTCTTTCGAAGACGGTCTGTTGCGAGCGCGCTGGTCCACAGGTGATCGCACGCTGGTCCTGCTCGCAAATATTTCTGATCAGCGGCGCAATATCGATCTTCCTGCCATCGACGCAGTTGCCTGGGGCGAGCGCGCCGATCACGTCGCGCCCTGGGCGGTGTTCGCCGGCATCGGAGCGGCCTGATGGTCGCGCGCGTTCCGCTTGCCACCTATCGGCTGCAGCTCACGAAGGACCTTGGCTTCGCGCAGGCGGCCGCGCTCGTTCCGTATCTCAAAGAGCTCGGCATCACGCATCTTTACGCCTCGCCGTTTCTCGCCGCGCGTCCCGACTCGACGCACGGCTACGACATCGTCGATCACAGCCGGCTCAGCCCCGATCTCGGCGGCGAGGACGCGTTCAACCGGCTATCCGACGCGTTGCGCGAAGCCGACATGGGCCTGATCCTCGATTTCGTGCCCAACCACATGGGCGTCGGCTACTCCGACAATGCATGGTGGCTCGACGTGCTGGAATGGGGCGAACAGTCGCCGCACGCCGCTTCGTTCGACATCGACTGGCAGGCGCTGCCGTTTCGACGTCAGCCCGGCGTGCTGCTGCCGATCCTTGGCAGGCCTTATGGAGAGGCGCTCGAAGCCGGCGAGATCGAGCTCAAGTACGACGCAGAGACGGGAAGCTTCGCGGCCTGGTATTTCGAGCACAAGCTCCCGATCAACCCAACGCGTTATGACGAAATCATCCGCACATTGGTCGGGGCGGCCGGCGCACACGACAAGCCTGCGGGACAGGCGCTGATCGAGCTTGCGCACCAGTATGGCGATTCGCGCGCGCCATCTTATGAGGACGCTCCCGAACTGAAGCGAAAGCTCGCGGCCATTCCAGGCGCTGCGGCCGTCGTCGCGCAGGCGCTACAAGCCTACCGCGCCGATCATGACGCCGGTCGCGCGGCGCTGCACCGTTTGCTGGAGCGCCAGCATTTCCACCTGGCGTTCTGGCGCGTCGCGTTCTCGGCCATCAACTATCGGCGTTTCTTCGACATCAACGATCTTGCCGGCATACGGCCTGAGCATCCCGCGACGTTTCACGCCATGCACGTTCTGGTCGCCCGGCTGATCGCCGAGGGCCGATTGCAGGGCTTGCGGCTCGATCACATCGACGGGCTGCGCGATCCGGCGCAATACACACGCCGGCTTAGCGAGATGGTGCGGCGGCTGCGGCCGCAGACGCGCCGGGAAGGCTTTTACATTCTGGTTGAAAAAATTCTCGGCGACGGCGAGCCGATGCCGCAATTGCGCGCCGTTGACGGCACCACCGGCTATGAACGTCTCAATCTGATCTCGCGCGTCCTGTTGAACGACAACGGCTTGCCTGCGCTCGACCGCATTTGGCGCGACTTCACCGGCGAGCATTCGCAATTCGCCGACATTCTGCGCGCATCGAAGGTGCGCGTGCTCGACACCATGCTGGCGAGCGAGTTCACCGTACTCTCGCGCGCCCTCGCCCGCATCGCCGCAGGTCATTTCAGCTCCCGCGATTACACGCAGGACCGCCTGCGAGCGGCGTTGCAAGCCTATGTGCTCGAGTTTCCCGTTTATCGGACCTACATCACCGTCACGCGCATTTCCGATCGCGCCCGCAAGCTCATCGACGACGTCATCGCTCGCGCACGAGCGTCATGGGGCGGCCCAGACCCCGAGATTTTCGATTTCCTGCGCGAAGCGGTGACGGCCGATCTTGCGCTCAACCCTGGCTATAGCGCTACACGCGTGCGCGATTTCGCACTCAAGCTTCAGCAATTCACCGGGCCATTGATGGCCAAGTCGTTGGAGGATACGGCGTTTTATCGCTACCCGCGGCTGCTCGCTTTGAACGAGGTCGGCGGCGAGCCGGCTGAACCCGAACTGAGTGTCGCAGCATTTCACGATAGGCAGCAGCGGCTGCTCAAGGAAATGCCGCATGGGCTGATCGCGACCGCGACGCACGACACCAAGCGCGGCGAGGACGCGCGCATGCGCATTCTTGCGCTGGCCGAGCTGCCGGAAGAGTGGGCCAAGGCGGTGACGCAATGGCGCGAGCTCAATGCGTCATTGGTCTGGCGCAACGGCAACAAGCGCGCACCAACCGCCGAGCACGAGTACATGCTCTATCAGTCCTTGATCGGCGCGTGGCCGTTCGAGAGCATCAACGAAACGTTCAGCAAGCGGATGGAAGGGTATGCACTCAAAGCTGCGCGCGAAGGCAAGCGGTACACCAGTTGGACCAATCCGCGCGAGGAGTACGAGCGGCGGCTGATCGAATTCGCGCGCGGCATTCTCGATCCAATGCGCTCCGCACGGTTCATCCAGTCGATGTCAGACTTTTCGCAGCGGGCGTCTTTGCTCGGCGCGCTCAACAGTCTTTCCCAGTTGGTATTGAAGCTGACTTTGCCGGGCGTGCCGGATTTCTTTCAAGGCACCGAGTTGTGGGATTTTTCCCTGGTCGATCCCGACAATCGGCGGCCGGTCGATTTCGATTTGCGCCGCGGCATGCTCAACAAGACAGAATCCTGGCCCGAGTTGGTCGAGCACTGGCGAGACGGCCGCATCAAGGCCGCGCTCATGCGCCGTTTATTGGAAATACGTCGCCAGTTTCCGGCGCTGTTTCGCGACGGCGATTATGCACCGCTGTCATTCGAAGGCTCTGATGCCGACCGCGTGATCGGGTTTGCCCGCTCGCACAAACGTCAGCGCCTGGTCGTGGCGGTTGGGCGGCATTTTGCGGCACGCACGAATGGCGGGCGCGAATGGCCGCATCATTGGGCCGTGAAATTGAAGGACGAGGTGAGCGGCTATCGTGATCTGCTCGAGCAGGAGCTACCAGCGAACAGCGTCTTCGGCGTGCTGCCCGCCAGAATTCTGATCAACGCCTAGGCCGCGCTCGCCACCGCGCTCTGATAGAGTGCACCATAGGCGCGCGCGGGTTTCGCCCAGGTGTAGGACTTCGCCATCGCGCCCTCGCGCATCAGATTGAGCCGCTTCTGGCTGCGGTAAATCGAGAACGCCCTGCACACGCCGCTCAGGAACGACAATGCCGAGGGCTGTTCGAACAAAAAGCCGGTCTGCCCGTCGTCAATCGTCTCCGACAGCCCCCCGGTATTGCGGCCGATCGGCAGCGAGCCGAAACGCTGGCCGTACATCTGCGCCAGGCCGCACGGCTCGAAGCGCGACGGCATCAGGGTGAAGTCGCTGCCGGCAAAGATACGGCGGGCTTCTCCTTCGTCATAGCGAATCGCGACCGCGATCGATTTCGGATGGCGAGTTTGCGCGATCCGCATCGCCTCCTCGAAATGAGCCTCGCCGCGGCCCATCACCACGATCTGTCCGCCGAGCCCGACGATCATTTCTGCGGTCTCGAGCAAAAGATCGATGCCCTTTTGATGCACCAGGCGGGCGACCAGACCGAACAGCGGTCCACGCGAGAGCGCCAGTCCGAATTCCTTGCGTAGCCGATCCGCGTTTATTTTTTTGTTATTCCAGTCACCCGGCCCGAAAGTCGCGGCGAGGTTGCCGCACACCCGCGGATCCCAGCTCTCGTCGATGCCGTTGAGGATGCCGGTCAGCTCGTTGGCGCGCGCCCGCTTGGTCAGCACGCCCTCGAGACCGCAGCCATAGTGGGGCGTGGTGATTTCGCGGGCGTAGGTCTCGCTCACGGTCGTCAAGTGCGAGGCATAGACCAGTCCGGCCTTGAGGAAGGAAACCTTGCCGTAAAATTCGACACCCTCGATGTGAAACGCGCTGTCCGGGGCGCCGATCGAGCCGAGCGAGGTGCGCGGGAACAGGCCCTGGTAGGCGAGATTGTGAATGGTCAGGATCGTCGGGATGCGCGCGCCATGCCAGGCGAGATAGGCCGGCACCAAGCCCGCCTGCCAGTCGTTGGCGTGCACCAGGTCGGCTCGCCAGTTTGGATCGACCTCGCCGCGCGCCAGCAGCGCTGCCGCTGATGCGTAGCGGGCAAAACGCACGTCGTTATCGGGCCAGTCGCGGCCTCTGCCATCGCCATAGGGAGTGCCGTCGCGGTCAAAAAGCTCAGGGCAAACCACGACATAGACGGGAAGACCGTCGTGAGTGCTCGTCCGCCCGATCTCGCAAGCCGGCAGATCCGCGACGGCAGGACAGCGCCCGACCGTCTCCAGCCCCTTGAACGCCGCCATCGCGGCGCGGTAGCCCGGCAGCACAATGCGAATATCCGAAAAGGCCCTGATTGCACGGGGCAAGGCGGCCGACACCGCCGACAACCCGCCCACACGGACGAAATCGTCCATTTCGGGCGTAGCAAACAGGACTCGCATGGAAAGGACCACCTCGACCGGTCCAGCAACGTCAAAGCGTCGGCCGGGTTCCTGTCCGCCGACGCCGGATTCGAAAAAATTGAGTGTTGCGTTTGTTGCCGGACGCCGTCAGCCGATCACATCGATGCCGAACTCCGCGCCGGCGGCGAGTACATCGTGGACAAAGCTTTCGGCAAAGCTGCGCGGCGCCATGAGCTCGTAGGTCGGCACCTCATCCATTTGAGTGATTTGACCGGCGATGTGACCGAACAAGGTCAGCGCCGTATCGTTTGGGCGAAAAGCGCGCGGATGCAGATCGATCGGCACCAGCTTCGCCAAAGCTTTCCTCGCCGGACCGCCGGACAATTCGAGGACAATGCGAGAATCGGATTGTTCGGATAGCGAAGCAAGTGCGCCCAGTTCTGCCCCCAGAGTTGAAAGCAGTTCGCCCTGATCCGCCATCGCCAGCCAGTGCTGATGGCCACACCACAGGAACGAGACGGTTTGCCCGCGCGCAAGCTGGCGTGTGTCAGGCAACGCAACGTCAAATGACTGTTTGACGGCCAAAGCGAGCGGTTTTGCCTTTCCTTTGCGGGCGATGACCGAAACGACCGCGCGCGAGAT
>Ga0310810_10011514_pt1 | contig 10332 bp, 3 predicted proteins | sample NCmetagenome_FD_207641 | JGI IMG/M metagenome (GOLD analysis project Ga0310810, IMG submission 207641) | Soil microbial communities from experimental microcosm in Duke University, North Carolina, United States - NC | ecosystem: Engineered > Artificial ecosystem > Soil microcosm > Unclassified ...
ATCGAGAAAGTCCGCACAGCGACGACCGATGGCGCCGGGCGGTATCGCATCGAGAATCTTCAGCCCGGCACGTACACCGTCACGTTCAGCCTCGCGGGCTTCGCGACCGTGAGACGCGAGAATCAGATCGTGAGTGGATCCGGTGTCATCACCGCTGACGCCGAACTTCGCGTTGGCGGCGTGCAGGAAACGATCACCGTCACCGGCGAAACGCCGGTCGTCGATGTGCAGAGCACGAAGCGCGAGGTCACGATCGACAACGAGACCATGCGAGCGCTTCCGAGCGTCCGTAGTTACAGCTACCTGCTCAACACGGTGCCGGGCGTCACCTCGAACAACAACAACGTCAACACCGGTCCAGTGTTCGCGATCTTCCCGGTCCATGGCGGCCGCGGCGTCGAGTCGCGCCTGACCGTGGATGGCCTGAACATCAGCAACCCACCTGGCGGCAACCAGCCACCAAACTTCACCGCCGACATCGGCAACGCGTCGGAAGTGACGATGACCACATCGGGCGGCCTCGGCGAATTCGAAACCGCTGGCCTCACGATGAACATCGTCCCGAAGCAGGGCGGAAATCAGCTCTCCGGTCTCGCGTTCATCTCGGGCTTCTCAGAAGGCATGCAGTCGGACAACTTCACTCCCGAGCTGCAGGCGCGCGGTGCCACGCTGCCGAACCCCGTGTACCACGTCTACGACGTCAACACGTCGGTCGGTGGCCCCATCGTGCGCGACAAGTTGTGGTACTACATGAGCCTGCGCTGGCAGGGGCAGCGGCAGAACACGCTGAACGTCTACTACAACCAGAACGCGGGCAATGCGACCGCGTTCACCTACGTACCGGATCTGAGCAAGCCTGCGTTTTCCGATCGCACGTGGGAGAACTACACGCCGCGCATCACATGGCAGGCGTCGCAGCGCAATAAGTTCTCGTTCTCGTGGGACGAACAGCCGGTCTGCCGTAGCTGCACGGGCACGACGTCGTTGACCGGCACGCCAAACTTCATCTTCCCGACGTCGCCTGAAGCGGACGGTCATGGTGAATTCAGCCCGCAGCGCATCCAGCAGGCGCGCTGGAGCTCACCGCTCACGAGCAAACTGCTCCTCGAAGCCGGCTTTGGCACGACGTATTACCAGTGGGGCGGTCGTGAGGTCGATCCCAACCCGACTCGCGATCTGGTGCAGGTGGTCAACTTCTCCCAGGCGATTACGCCGCTGGTTACTTCGGCCATGCGCTACCGATCGCAAAGCTGGCTGGAGAACAAGACGCGCGGGTCCACGTGGCAGGCGGCTGCGTCGTACATCACCGGTTCGCACAGCATCAAGTTCGGCTACCAGGGCAACTTCTGGAGCGACGACCGCGAGATGCACGTCAACAGTCAGAGCCTCGGCTACCAGGTGGTGTCCATACCCGGCCTCGACTTCTTTCCGCTCTCCGTTCAGGAGTACATCAACCCCTACATCGTCAACGCCCGGGCGATGCAGGCGTCGCTCTTTGCCCAGGATCAGTGGACCATCAAGCGAATGACGCTTCAAGGCGCGCTGCGTTACGACCACCCGTGGAGCTGGTTCCCCGAGCAGGTCGAGCCGGCGGGCCGATTCTTCCCCGGCGCGACGTTCGCGCGCACTGATGGCGTGACCGGCTACAACGACATCACGCCGCGGCTGGGCATGTCGTACGACATGTTCGGGAACGGCAAGACCGCGCTCAAGGTCAGTCTCGGGAAGTATCTGGAGGGCGCCAGCGTCAGCAACATGGCGTACAACTCCAATCCGGCGCTCCGGATCCCGTTCGGCGGCGGCCTGTGCTCGGGTTTCGGCGGCATCGGCAATCCGTGCGTCTCGCGCGGCTGGTTCGATGCGAACTTCAACAACACCCCGGACTGCGTCCTGACCAATCCGCTGGACAACGGTGAGTGCGGCCCGATCGACAACCTGCAGTTCGGCTCCAACCAACCAGTCGGTGCGAGCTTCGATCCGGAGCTGTTCTCCGGGTGGGGCAGGCGACCGTCCGATTGGGCGTTCGGCGTGTCCGTGCAACAGGAGATCTTTCCTCGCGCGTCAGTGGAAGTCGGGTACTACCGACGATCGTTCACGATGTTCACGACCGGTGGGACAACGACGGACAACCTCGCGGTCTCACCGAGAGACCTCGCGTCGTATACCCTGACGGCGCCGCAAGACTCACGACTCCCCGGCGGCGGTGGCTACCCCATTGGGCCTCTCTACGACATCAACCCGAACGTGTTCGGCCAGTCGGACCTGCTGGTCCAGTCCACGAAGAAAGTCGGAGACGATACGCGTACGTTCAACGGCGTGGACGCGACGTTCAACGTTCGCAACGTGCGAGGCGTGACGTTCCAGGGCGGCACCAGCACCGGCAAGGTCACCAACGACTACTGCGACATTCGGGCAGCGGTCCCGGAGGCAACAGTGGGGTTCGGCACGAGTCTGCTGACGACGCCTTATTGTCATCAGGAGTCGCCGTGGCAGACGTCGTTCAACGCGCTCGTGGCGTATACGATTCCGCGCATCGACGTGAGCGTCAGCTCGGTTTTCCAGGACAAGCCGAACGTCTCGATCGACCAGCTCGGCTCGCTCGCCGCCAACTACACGCTCACAGCAGCGGATCTGGCGAGTGCGGCGGCGCAAATCGGCCGTCCGCTGACGAACCCGGTCGTCACCGTCAACTTGATCGCTCCCGGGCAGTTGTATGGCGATCGCATCCGGCAGTGGGACTTTTCCGCGAAGAAGATCCTCCGCTTCGGAGGGCAGCGGCTGACGGCAGGAGTGGACATCTACAACCTGCTGAACAACAACGTGACGCTCATGTTCAACCCGACGTTCATACCGAACGCGCCGGGGTGGCAATCGCCGCAGACGTACATGAACCCGCGCGTCTTCCGGTTGAACGCCGAGTACACCTGGTAGCTGTCAGGATTCGAAACCGTAGGGCGGGTCTTGTTTTTTAGACCCGCCTCGTACGCAACGCGGCGCCCTCCGCACGGTGCGCGGTGATGCTAGGATCGCGGCGGGTAATTCCACGGGACGCGGAGGAGACTCATGCGCCGTACCGGGATCCTGTCGCTCGCGCTCTTCATCTGTGCACCTCTCGGTGCTGCGCCACAACGCAGCGCCGAGCCCACACCCTCCGTCACGTTCAGAGCTGAAACCAACTTCGTCGAAGTCCACGCGATCGTGACCGACGAGTCAGGTGCGTTCGTCCGAAACCTGACGAGAGACGACTTCGAGATTCTCGAGGACGGCAAGCTGCAGACCCCTGCAGCGTTTTCGCTGATCGATCTGCCGATCGATCGACCGTTGACACAGGCAGGGGTGACCGAACCGGTCGAATCGGACGTGCGCTCGACGGCTCGTACTTTCGACGGCCGCATTTACGTCGTCCTGCTCGACGATCTGCACACCGCGTTCACGCGCACGCAGGCGGTGCGCGACGCGGCCAAGCGGTTCATCGAGCGGTATCTCGGCACCAACGATCTCGCCGCGGTGGTCTACACCAGCGGACGTCAGGAATCGGGGCAGGAACTCACGGGCAGGCCTCGGCTCATCAAGGCAGCAATCGACAGGTTTCAAGGGCAGAAGCTTCCCTCAGCGGGTGCGGAGAAACTCGCAATTCACATTCGACAGATCGACGCGGACGCGACGCTCTCGGATCAACCCGACCAGACTCACAACCGTGAGGCACTCGAGAAGGCGGAGTCCATCAAGGATCCGTACGACGCGGAGCGGGGACTGAACGCTCGCCGAACACTGCAGGCAGTCGAGAGCGTCGCGAACTGGTTACGCGACGTCCAGGGGCGACGGAAGGCGCTGCTGCTCTTCAGCGAAGGCCTCGACTACGACATCTACCAGCCCTTCGCCCTGACGCAAGCCGCGTCCGCCATCGTCGCCGAGGCGCAACAAGCGGTGGCCGCCGCCCAACGGGCGAATGTGAATGTGTATGGGATCGATCCGCGCGGGTTGAGTCAGTTTGGCGAGCTCGTCGACATCGGCGCGCGATCTGATTACCCGCAGCTCGAATACGGAACGTTCCGCGGGGCACTTCACGAGCTGCGGCTCTCGCAGGAGAGCCTGATGTCGTTGTCCGAGGAGACAGGCGGACTGGCGATCGTCAATGCCGGCGATGTCGTCGGTGGGCTCGGCCGCGTGGTGCTCGACAACAGTCGCTACTACCTCCTCGGGTACTACAGCGATGCGACGAAGTGGTCGCGCAAATTCCTGAAAATCGACGTCCGCATCAAGCGGCCCGGGTTGAGCGTACGCGCGCGGCGGGGCTTCATGCCGCCCGATCCGCGCGCAACCGCCAAGGCCCGCGAAGCCGAAGTCAAAGCCGGTACCTCGCCTGCCCTCAGAGCAGCGCTGAGCAAGCCCGTACCGATCGGCGATCTCCCGCTGCGATTGTTTGCGGCAGCGTTCAAGGGGACCGGCTCGAATGGATCGCTGTTCCTGGCTCTCGAGATCGATGGCGCCTCACTGAAATTCGAAGAGCGCGACGGTCGCTTCAACGAAACGATCGAGGTGTCGATTGTTGCCGCGGACCAGCGCGCCCGTGTGCAGGCCGGCGATCGGCAGGAGTTCAATTTGAGACTTCAGCCGGCCACGCGCGAACGCATCAGTCGGACCGGCGTTCGCCTGCTGTCACGGCTGGAGCTGCCGCCGGGGCGGTACCAGATCCATGTGGGAGCGCATGAAGCCAGCGGCGGCACCGTCGGTACGGCGCCATACGACGTCGAGATGCCGGACTACGCGAAGGCCCTGTTTGAATTAAGCGGAGTCCTACTCACGTCTTCTCGTGCCGACGCCTTCGTGACATCCAATCCGGACCCGTTGTTGAAAGATGCGCTTCCGGCTTCGCCGATCGCAACGCGGAGTTTCAGTCCCAACGAGACGCTGACAACGTACACCGAGGTGTACGTCACCGCTGGCACTGCCCGCGCGGTGACGATGACGACATCGGTGCAGGATACGCGAGACGGAAGAACGGTTTTTCAAGCCGAGGATCGCCACGCGCTCGATTCGTCGCCGCGTTCGATCACGCACGGGTTCAGCGCGCAGATCCCGCTGAAGAATCTGTCAGCGGGGAATTACATCCTGCACGTCGGCGCGCAATCGAGCGTCGGTGGACACGCCACGGAGCGGATGGTGCCGTTCGAGGTGATCGATCGCTGAGCGAGCAGCGAGCGCAGGGAAAAGCGTTAGCGCAGAGGACGCCGGGAGGCAGGGGCCGCCGAGCCTTCCACACCTGCAGACAGAGGCCACGGGTGACCGCGCTTCGTGCGGTACTAATCGAGGAGGGCCCGCGATCGCAAGCGCACACCACGTTTCATGGCGCTTGCGAATCGGGGCCCGCCTCGATCCGTACGCCAGCTGTAAGCCGGCGTCACCCGTGGCCCCCCTGTGGAGCTCTCCTCCTCTGCGTTTGTGCGTTACTCTGTGCCCCCTGCTCCGTTCGCGCCGTTTCATCGGGGAAGCGATTCACAATCCGCTTGATCCCTGCTTTCATGGTGGCTGCGCCAAAGTTCAGTAACAAGCCAACGCGGTAATCTCCGAGCCGAAGGTATGTTTGAAGCTGCTGGATGTGGATGGGTGCCAATACTTCAAGCGCCTTCACCTCGATGAGGACACTGCCCTCGACCACCAGATCGGCACGGTAGCCGCAATTCATCGTCACTCCCTTGTAGACGAGCGGCACAGCCCTCTGGCGCTCGAATCGAATTTCTGCCTCCATCAACTCGTACTCGAGACACGTGAGATACGCGTTCTCGAGCAAGCCGGGGCCGAGCGCGCGGTGGATCCGTATCGCAGCATCGAGCACGTTCGACGTCAGTCGATTCAACCCTTCTGCGGTCGTAAGTGAGGACATGCCGGCGGACACTGCAGCCGGCGTGCCCGTGCGTGTCGCTGGTTTTCTGGCCTGATCGCACGGACACTTCGTGAAACGCTGAAGATACTTAATGCCGAATATCGCCTGCACAGTGCAGTAAACGCGATGCGGATCGCAGAGGCAGCAGAGTCCGCAGAGCGAAGCCAAACGCGGGGAACGCTGGGAGGCAGAGGCTGCCAGGCGTGGCGCCACGCGTGGCAGCCCTCTGTGCGTCTCTGCTCCTCTGCGTTCTCCGCGCTTGGCTTTCCCCCGCGCCCTCCGCCTTCTCCGCGATCTAGAACGTCAACCTGAACCCGAACTGCGCCGTGCGCGTCTGCGCGGAAATCGGCTGCAGGTATTGCGAGGGAACGCTCTCGACCGTACCGATCCCGTAGTTGTAGTTATTGAACACGTTGAAGACCTCGGCGATCCCGTCGATCGCAAAGCGTCCACCCAACCGAATCCGCTGCTGCACGCGCACGTCGGTTCGGTTCTGCTTTGGCGCGATCAGCGCGTTACGCGGGACGATGCTGCCATCCGGCCGCAGGCGTGCGCTGTTGGCGGCCCCGGTCTGACGAAGGTCGCCGCCCCAGCTGCCCGCCAACCGAAGACCTGCGACGAAGAAGTGCAGCGCGCTCACCTGGAAACCTTTGCCGACCTCCCAGATGCCGTTGAAGACCGCCCGGTGCCGCTGGTCGTCCGATGAGAGACCCCATTCACCGCCCAGATCGGGAGCGGTCTCGAACGTGACCTGCTCGAGACCGCTGAACGGCTTCGTGTCGGCGTTCCAAAGGCCCGAGAGCGTGTACGTGGCCGACGCCTGCCAGTGATTGCTGAACCGCTTCGTGAAGCCGGTCAGCAACCCGTGATAGGCCGAGCGTGCGAGGTGCGTGTTCATCGAGACGACGCCCCAATCGGGATAGGGACGTAGCGCACGGTTTGAGGACGGGTAGTTCGTACCAGTCGCCGGATTGAAGGTCAGGTTGATGTTCTCGACGACATCCTTCTCGTCTCGTCCTTTCGTGTACACGTAGTCGACGTCGAAGGACATCGTGTTGCCCAACTGGCGCTGGAAGCCGATCGATACCTGGAACGTGCGTGGCAGGTTGACGAACTCGAACGGCCCCACGAATTCCTGCAGATCGCGAATGAGGCACCCGGGCCGGTTGCCGTTGTTGTAGCAGAACCGCTGCAGTGCCTGGTCGTACGTCGGTAACGGTTGCCCGTTCGTCGGGTTGGCAGCGAAATCCGGACGACCATCGTTGGCGTACTGAATCACGACGATCTGAGCATTGCCGGTCGCGAACGATTGATCGGCGCCTAACGCATCGCCATAGTACAGGCCCGTGCCGCCTCGGATGACCGTCCGTTCTCCCATCTTCCAGGCGAATCCCACGCGCGGCTCGATGTTATCCACCTCGTTGGGGCGTCCGGCTTCCTGGAACGGCGGCAACGCGATGTCATTCGCAAACGCGTTCAGTGCGGCGTCCCACCGAAGCCCGAGATTCAACGTCAGGTTGTCCGCGATCACCCAATCGTCCTGGGCCCACAGCGCAACCTTCTGCGAGACCATGTGGACGTCGAAGTCGCCCAGGCCGATGCTGTAGGTGCTTACAAGCGGCGAAATCGCTGCCAGATTCCAGGTGTCCGCATCGAAGGCATCGGGAAACAACACCGGGAGCGGAGTCGGGACGAGGGATCCGGGAAGGCCAGGACGAGGACCGCGCTGGTTGGCAGCAACCGTCCCCATGCATTGCCGGCAGTTTGCCTGAATCTGATGACGGCGCAGGAACTCGCCACCGGTTCGCAGGTCGTGACGGCCGGCCGCGTCGTACGAGTAGGTGAAGTCTTCGCGGGCGCTCCAGACGTCCTGGTCCTGGTGCCGCGGGTGAAACTGGTTGCCCGCGATCGAAAAGCCTACGAACGTAATACGGGGAGATCCAGTGGTGATGCCATTGGCGCTCTGCCAGTGGTTGTCCCAGGTCGTCAGGTTGTGGTTCTCGAGGTTGAAGAACGCATAACCGACTCTTACCTCGTTCAGCGCCCGATTGCTCAGCACCTGCGTCAATTGGCCGAGCACCTCGTTGTTGTGTTCAGACGTCGTATTCGTCGCGGCGGGATGCTGTTGATTGCCGAGCCCGAACGGTTCCCACAGACGCCCCGCGGACACCTTGCCCATCATGCGCGTCTGCGAGGACAACTGGTAGTCGGCACGCACACCGCCCAGTTTCTTGCTGTTCGTACCTTCAAGATCGACGTTGAACTCCGGGTACGGCGTGTTCCAGATACTGGTCCGCGGCTCTCGCTCGTACTCGTAGTTCACGAAATAGTGCAGCTTGTCTTTGACGAGCGGCCCACCAAGTGTCGAACTGAGTTGCTGATTGTCGATGGGCTCGACACGACCGAGCACCGGGTTGTAGGCGTTGAATTTGCTGTTGCGGAAGTTGCCGCGGAAAGAACCCGTGAGACGGTTGCCGCCTGACTTCGTGATGGCATTGACCTGCACTCCCGACGATCGACCTTGAGTGGCGTCGAACCGGTTCGAGACGAACTGAAACTCCGCGATCGAATCCTGGCTGTACCGCGGCTGACCTCCAGTCCCGATGTCGGCCGACACTTGCTGGCCGTCCATGTTGAGCTGAAACTCTCGGGCCTCGCCGTTGTTTCTGTCAGGCAGCGGCGTCGTGGAGTTGACCGCGACCGTCCGGCTTCCTGGCGCCAGCGTTGCGAGGTTCATCCAATTCCTGCCGTTCACAGGCAGCTCCTGGACCTGACGCGAGTCGACGTTGCCGCCCAGACTCGAGGTCGCGACATTGAGCAGCGGTGACTCCGCGCTGACCGTCACAGTCTCCTGAGCCGTCGCCTCCAACATCGGCAAGTTGACCGTCATCACTTGCCCGACGAGCAGCTCCAGGCCGTCGCGCGTGACGGCGCGGAATCCCTGGAGTTCGGCAGTCAATCGGTACACGCCGGCGCGCGCGGCAATTCGGTACACGCCGCGTTCGTCGGTCACGGTCGAGAACTTATTCCCGGTTGCCTGGTGCACAGCCGTAATCGTGGCTCCAGGGAGAACCGCACCGGTGAGATCGGTCACGGTCCCGCTCAGCACGGCTTCCTGTGCGGATGCAAGTTGCGGCAGAGATGCAAGGAGAAGTGGGACCGCGAACAGCCTTCCGAGTAGTCGTAACGTCATGGAGTCCTCCGTGAGAGTCCCCGCGTACGAGCTGCCTCCTCCCGGCCCCCGGGAGTGCGTGCGATTGATCTGACTGATATGGGAGTTTTTGCCTGCGAGAAGCTAACGCAGGGAAGGGATCGACGTCAACTGCGCTCGTAGTACGCCGGGTCCACAGTTCAGGACCCGGCCTACTGCCTACTGCATACTGCCGGGTCCACAGTTCAGGACCCGGTCTACTGCCTACCGCATACTGCCTACTGCAAACTTCATCATCAGGCAGTCGTCTTCTGCATCACCTTGTCGACGATCGCCTTGAACTCGTCCGGCGTCAGCAGATCTTTCTTCTCGAACGACTTCGCCTTCACCTGCTGCAGCATCGCCATCCGCTCTTCGTCGGTGGCCTTGATTCCCAGCTTCTCGCACCACTCTTCCATCGACGGCGGTCCGCTGTTCTTCCCGAGCACGATGTTGACCGGCTTCTGACCCACGAGCTCCGGGGCGAACGGGACGTACTCGAGCGGATGATCCTTGCGCGCCAGCCGGAACCAGCCGGCGATGATGCCCGACTCGATCTCGTACAGCTTGTCGCCGACGATGGGACGATTCGGCGGCTGCGTGACCTTGGCGAGATCCATCACGAACTTCGAAACCTCGACGAAGTTCTCGGTCTTGATCCCGAGGTTGACGCCGTGCAGGCACAGCAGCGACATCACGACATCTTCCATCGGCACATTGCCCGCGCGTTCACCAAGGCCGGTGATCGTCGTGTGCGCGACTGACGCACCCGCCGCCAGCGCCGCAACAGTATTGGCGACGCCGAGACCGAAGTCCTGGTGACAATGAATCTCGACCGGCTTCTTGAGCCGATCGATCACCTTCGTGACGACGTGCGAGACCGCGTCGGGCGTGCACACGCCCATCGTGTCCGCAATCGTCAGCGCATCCATGTGCCCTTCGGTCGCCACCTGCTCGACGATGTCGAGGAAGCGATTGAGCTCGGTGCGCGTGGCGTCGATGGTGAAGAAGACGGTGTAGAGGCCGGCAGCCTTGGCGGCGAGCGTCGTCTCGATCGAGGCCTTCATGGCGCGCTCGATCGGCCAGCCGTAGCCGTACTTGATCATGTGGTCGCTGGCGGGGATCTCGATCACCACGCCCGAGCAACCGCAGGCCTTGATCACCTCGATCTCTGCCGGGATGCACCGGGCGAAGCCGAAGATCTCGGCTTTCAGCCCCAGCGCGGCGATGTCGGAGATGGCCGCCTTGTCCTGCGGAG
>Ga0310810_10011516_pt1 | contig 10331 bp, 9 predicted proteins | sample NCmetagenome_FD_207641 | JGI IMG/M metagenome (GOLD analysis project Ga0310810, IMG submission 207641) | Soil microbial communities from experimental microcosm in Duke University, North Carolina, United States - NC | ecosystem: Engineered > Artificial ecosystem > Soil microcosm > Unclassified ...
GAACCCGATCATCGGCTGCAGACCTTTATTCATCGAGCTAAAGAACGCAAACACATCCTTGTCTCTTGGGCCGTAGACCGCAGGGGGGCGGGTAATCGTGATGGGGAGTTTTGCCATAAGCTTCAGGCATTCCTTCTCCGCCTCCATCTTGCTTATTCCGTAGGTCGTAATAGGATGAAAGGGTGTTTGTTCGTTGATTGGCGTACCGTCGAGGGTGGGTCCTACCGCCGCCTGGGAGCTGACGTGGACAAACCGTTTGAGGTTTGTTCCGTGGGCGAGTACGGCCGTGAGCAGATTGAGCGTCGCCTGCTGATTTCCCCTGAAATATTCTTCGCGGGTTTTCGCTTTCGTTGTTCCCGCGAGGTGGTAGACGTAGTCGACATTCTGAAAAGCGCTCTCCGGAATTTCATCGTCGCAGAGATCGCCGTAGACAAATTCAACAGGGAGATGTTTCAGCCATCCGACGTTGGAAGTCTTCCGGACAAGGCAACGCAGCGCGTAGCCTTTTGCATGAAGTTTCTCCGCTAAATGACTTCCGATAAATCCGTTTGCTCCGGTGATAAGGACAGGCATGAGAGAATGAGCGAAAAGAGACGGTTAGGACACGAATTCCGAGGTTGGGCAATTGACTTTTTGGTGCCAATGAAGTATATTGAAAATAAATTTGGCAAGCAACTACTTGCGAATTTGCTGTAGCTACCTTCCACAATAACGAATATTATGAACCGTTCGAATCCCGCAATTTCATCACCCCCTGTTGACGAGCAAAAGGAAACGGTCGACCTCTTCAAAAAATGTCTTGACTTTACACGCGCCGACGAAGTAAAAGCGGCCGGCTTTTATCCGTACTTCCGCGCTATCGAAGAGAACGAAGGGCCTGTCGTCCAGATCGAAGGCAGAAAAGTCATCATGGCCGGCTCGAATAATTACCTCGGACTCACTGCGCACCCTAAGGTGAAAGAGGCGGCGATCAAGGCGGTCGAAAAGTATGGAACAGGTTGTTCGGGTTCACGCTATCTCACCGGCACGCTCGATCTCCATAACGAGCTCGAGGCCCGGCTCGCAAAGTTCATGAACAAAGAGGCCTGCCTGCTCTTTAGCACAGGATACCAGACTGCCCAGGGCATCATTCCGACGCTTGTCCAGCGCGGTGAAGTGGTTGTCACCGATAAAGATAACCACGCCTGCATCGTTGCCGGTTATATGATGGCGAAGGGAATGTTTGCCGAGGTTGTCCGCTACAAGCATAATGAAATGGCCGATCTCGAGCGAGTTATTTCACGGCTGCCGCATCACGTCGCCAAGCTTATTGTCACCGACGGCGTCTTCAGCACAAGCGGCGATATCGTAGATCTCCCCGAACTCGTCCGCATCGCGAAGGCGCACAACGCGCGCATACTCGTCGACGACGCCCACTCTGTCGGCGTCATCGGTGAGGGGGGAAGAGGAACCGCGAGCCATTTCGGACTCGAGGATTCCGTCGATATGACGATGGGAACATTCAGCAAGACATTTGCCTCGCTCGGCGGATTCGTCGTGGGAGACGAACGCGTCATCAATTTTCTCAAGCACCAGTCGCCCGCGCTCATTTTCAGCGCGAGCCCGACCCCTGCTTCCGTCGCGGCCGCCCTTGCGGCGCTCGACATTCTCGAAAAGGAACCGGAGCGGATCACGCGGCTCATTCGCAACGCAGATAAGATGCGCAAAGGTTTCAAGGAAATGGGTTTCAAGATTCTCGAAAACCCGACGGCGATCGTTCCGGTCATCGTCGGCGACGACATGATCGCATTCCAGTTCTGGCGTGCGCTCTTCGACGCAGGAGTGTTCGTGAATGCGTTTATCAGCCCCGGCGTGCCTCAGGGCATGCAGATGATGCGCACGAGCTACATGGCGGCGCACGAAGATCAGCACCTCAACCGGATTCTCGAGCTCTTCGGCGCTGTCGGCAAGAAACTCGGCCTCATACAGTAAGTCTCCGCTGCATCATTCTTCGACAAAACCAATTCGATGGATGCGCTAACAGTAGAGCCGATCTCGCCCAAACGCGATACACTTCCCTTTATTAAGTTCGCCTGGAAAATCTATGAGGACTATCCTCAATGGGTTCCTCCGCTTCTCATGGACCGGAAGAAACTCATGGACAGGGAAAAGAATCCGTTCTACAAGCATTCCCAGGCCGAGTTCTTCCTCGCTCGCAGAGGTTCTGAAATCGTCGGCCGCATCGGCGCCATCGTTAACCACAATCATAATAAAGAACACAAAGAGAATATCGGCTTCTTCGGTTTCTTCGAGTGCATTAACGATCAGCCGGTTGCAAACGCGTTATTTGCGAAGGCGATCTCATGGCTGAAGGAACGGGGCGTTACAGCGGTTCGCGGGCCGGCAAGTCCGTCGGTCAACGATGAGTACGGGCTTCTTATCGACGGCTATGACAAGCCGCCCGTGGTGCTGATGCCCTATAATCCGCCATATTATGCTGAACTTATTGGGAATTACGGATTTAGGAAAGTCAAGGACCTTTACGCATATTTGCTGAACGAAGGAAACGTTTTTAGTGAAAAATTCGTCCGGGTCGCGGAACTTGTGCGGCAGCGCGAAGGTCTGACGATCCGTTCACTCAATATGAAGGACTTCACAAACGAGATTCAGCGGATAAAAGATCTTTATAATAGGGCCTGGCAGTATAACTGGGGGGCTGTGCCGATGACGAGCGAGGAATTCGACGCACTGGCCAAGGATCTGAAACCGGTTGTCGTTCCCGAGTTGGTATTAATTGCGGAGTTTAACGGAGAACCGGTCGGGTTCTCTCTTTCTCTTCCGGATCTCAACGTCGCCTTCAAATACAACAGGAATGGTTGGTTGCTGCCCGGGCTTCTGAAGCTATTTCTGCATAAAAAAGAGATCAAGCTGGTCCGTATTATCGTTCTGGGAGTTGTGCCGGAAAAAATGAAGACAGGCGCGGGCACACTGCTGTTATATGAAACTGGCAAACGCGGTACTGGAATGGGGTATCCGTTTGGCGAAGCCGGATGGGTTCTGGAGGATAACGTCATGATGAATCGTGCGGCAGAATTCATGAACGGCGAGCGCTACAAAACGTACCGGATCTACGAAATGTCATTATAAGGAAAACACTCTATGGCGATCAAACCTGTAGAAAAAATCTGGATGAACGGAAAGATGGTCAACTGGAACGAGGCGAATATCCATGTCCTCTCCCATGTCGTGCATTACGGTTCAAGCTGGTTCGAAGGAATCCGCTGCTATAACACGAAAAAAGGACCGGCAATCTTCCGGCTCGACAAACATCTTGAGCGGCTCTATGATTCAGTGAAAATCTATCACGCGGAAATTCCCTATACGCGCAAACAATTAGAAGACGCGATCCTGGAAACGATCCGCGTCAATAAGATGAAATCTTGCTATATCCGCCCCATCGTCTACCGCGGCTATGGTGATGTCGGTGTTAACCCGTTGAATAATCCTGTCGATGTGGCAATCGCCGTGTGGGAATGGGGGAAGTACCTCGGTGACGAGGCGCTCGCTCGCGGCATCGACGTCTGCGTCTCATCCTGGACCCGCCCGGCACCGAACACCCTGCCGACAATTGCGAAAGCGGGAGGGAACTACCTCAACTCGCAGCTCATTAAAATTGAAGCGGTGAAAGCGGGATTCAGCGAGGGCATAGCGCTGGACGTCTTCGGATACGTCAGCGAGGGAAGCGGCGAGAATATCTTTATGGTAAAGAACGGCGACGTCTACACGCCCCCGTTTACATCGAGCATCCTCGCGGGCGTTACCCGCTCGACCGTCATGACGATCGTCAAGGAAAAAGGATACCGCCTGATCGAAGCTCCCGTCTCGCGCGAATTGCTCACCATCGCCGATGAGTTGTTCTTTACGGGCACGGCGGCGGAAGTGACGCCGATCCGAACCGTCGACCGAATGCCGGTGGGAACACAAACACCCGGACCGATCACCAAACTCGTACAGCAATCGTTTTTCGATGTCGTGAACAACGGAAACGACACTCACGGATGGCTGAAATTCGTTTTCAACGATTGAAATGAAGCAAAAAGCTTCCAAGCCCAAAGAGACGGCGAAAGAGATCACTCCAGCCGCATTCCGGCTTCACCGCATCCTCGTCCCGATCGACTTCTCGGAGCACTCGCGGCACGCGCTTTCGTACGCTCTGTCCGTTGCCAAGCAGTTTCACTCAGAGATCCTCCTCGTGTATGTCGTTGAGACAACGGTGTATCCCGCTGAGTTCGGCTTCGGACAGGTCGCGCTTCCCAGCGCTCAGATCGAGGAAGAATTCATGCAGCGGGGAAAACGAGAGTTGGACAAGCTTGTCCGCTCGGACGTTAAAAATCAGGTCGAGTGCCGGGCGATTGTCGCGGAAGGAAAGCCTGCACAGGAAATATTGACGCTCGCGCAGAAGGAAGAGGTCGACATGATCGTCATCGCCACGCACGGCCACACGGGGGTTGAGCATCTTCTGTTCGGAAGTACGACGGAAAAAGTCGTGAGAAAGGCCCCTTGTCCTGTGCTGGTGGTACGGTAGGCCCAGGTACTGAACATCGCAATAAGACGGCGGGCAGGGCCGTCTCCGGCATTCAAACGTTCTACTTGCTTCTCTCCATGACGTAATCGACAAAGCTTGTCAAAGACTCTTTTGCAGGAGAATACGGCAGAGGCTCAAGAGCTTCGAGCGCTCTCGCTGAATACTCCTGTGCCTTCCTCGTCGAGTAATCGATCCCTCCGAATTCCCTGGCAAATTCGATGACCGACAAAAGCTCTTTTGTCTTTGCGCCGTTCTTAATAATCTTCAGCACGCTCTTTGTCTCGCTGCGCGGTGCCTGTGTAAAAGAATAAATCAGCGGAAGCGTAAGTTTCTTTTCCTTCATGTCGAGCCCGGTCGGCTTTCCCGTAATGCTCGTTCTTCCGATGTAATCCAAAAGATCGTCCCGGATCTGAAATACCATGCCAAGGTTTTCGCCGAAGACCCGCATCCGCTCGAGCAGCTCCGGATCGCGTGAAACGCTTGCCGCACCAATCTGTGTGCATGTCGAAAGCAGGGACGCGGTCTTATCGGAAATTATCTTCAGATAGGTTGCTTCATCGATGTCGAGATCCCTGCTTTTCGCAATCTGCAGGATCTCCGCTTCACTCATCCTGCGGACGGCGTCCGAGGTGATTTTAAGAAACTGAAAATCATTGTTGTCGATCGATAGCAGCAATCCTTTTGCGAGCATGTAGTCTCCCATAAGGACTGCGATCTTGTTCTTCCAGACGGCATTGATCGATGCCAGGCCCCGCCGCGTGTCTGCGTCGTCGACGACATCGTCGTGGATGAGCGTCGCGGTATGGAGGATTTCAACGAGAGAAGCGCCACGGTACGTGCTGTCGTTGATTTCACCGCAGGCCTTTGCCGTCAGCAGGACCAGGGCGGGGCGTATTTTCTTTCCCTTTTGCCGGACGATGTAGCGGGCGATCATGTCGACGAACGCCACTTTCGACTTCATCGCGTCCCGGAAATGGTCGTTGAAGAGGTCGAGCTCCCGGTCAATCGGCTGTATGATTTCTTCTAATTTCAAGGCTATTCAATCGGCGGATGAACTTCGGCGCGTTTACGGGCTGCTGCTGCTGCGATCCAGATGCTGATTTCATACAGGACAAACATCGGCAGGGCGAAGACCGTCATCGTGACTGGATCGGTCGTCGGTGTCACCACCGCAGCAATAATAAGAATTGCAATGATCGCATGGCGGCGGTAATGCCTCATGAATGCCGGCGTCATGATGCCGAACCGCGCCAGAAAATAAGCAACCATCGGCAGCTCGAAGACAAGCCCGGAGATCAGAACGAGCTGGATTACGAAGCTCATGTACTCGCTCACCGATATCATGTTTTGAATATAGGGCGAACCGAACGTCGCGAAGAACTGCAGCATGTAGGGGAGCATAATAAAATACGCGAACGCGATCCCCGAGAGAAAACAGAATGACGTCGCCGAGACAATTGAAGAAATGTATTTCTTCTCTTTGTCTCTCAATGCCGGTTCGACAAATTTCCATATTTGGTATAAAATCCAGGGTGAGCTCAGGATGAGGCCGGAGACGATCACCGCCATCATGTAAAATGTAATCTGGCCGAATGGGACCGTGTTGATAAGCTGAAGGGGAGGATTGATCGACCTTCCCGGACGGAGGACGATGTCGTTTACGATGAAGTCTGAAAATATTCCGCAGATGACCACGCCCGCCATGACGCCGAATAAGGCCTTCACCAGCCGCCAGCGCAGCTCCTCGAGATGTTCGAGGAACGACATCTCACGCTCGTCGGAGTCGTGCTCCTCACCTTCAAGTTCCGGATCGTCGGTCAGCTCAGCCATATAACGGGAATCGTGCGCAAAGTTCGTTCACCTTATGTTCAACGCTCTTATAGACGTCGGGTTTTCCGATGTTTCTCAGGACCTCGTCGATGAGTTCGCCGACCTGTTCCATTTCCGGTTCCTTCATTCCTCGCGTCGTCAACGCCGGTGTGCCGATGCGGATGCCGCTTGTGATTAGCGGGCTCTTATCGTCGAACGGGACTCCATTCTTGTTGACGGTAATTCCCGACTGATCCAGAGCCTCCTGGGCATCCTTCCCGGTGAGATTCTTGTTCCGCAGGTCCACGAGCATCAGATGATTGTCGGTCCCGTTCGAAATAATAAAGTATCCGAGGCTCATAAGCTTCGTAGCAAGGGCCTGAGCGTTTTTGATAATCTGTTTCGCGTAGGCCTCAAATTCAGGTTGAAGATTCTCGAGGAACCCTACGGCCTTTGCAGCGATGACATGCATGAGAGGTCCGCCCTGGATGCCGGGGATGACCATGGAATCGAGCAGTTCGGACATCATTTTCGTCCGGCCCGATTTCGGCGCGACCACCCCGAACGGATTTTCGAAATCCTTTCCCATGAGGATCAATCCACCCCTCGGCCCGCGCAATGTCTTGTGCGTCGTCGAGGTGACGACATGGCAGTGCGGGAGGGGGTCGTTGAGAAGTCTTTTTGCAATGAGGCCGGCCGGATGCGCGATATCGGCGAAGAGAAACGCCCCGACCTTGTCGGCAATCTGCCGGAAGGCTTTGTAATCGATGTTCCTCGAATACGCGCTCGCCCCAACCGTAATCATCTTCGGTTTTTCCCGCAGCGCAATCGATTCGACTTCGTTATAATCGATGAAGCCTGTTTCCTTTTGAACGCCGTACGCCGCAAACTTGTACAATTGCCCGGAAAAATTCACCGGCGAGCCGTGCGTGAGGTGGCCGCCGTGGGAGAGGTTCATGCCCATGACGTTGTCTCCCGGCTTGATGAACGTAAAATAGACCGCCATATTCGCCTGTGAGCCGGAGTGCGGCTGAACGTTGGAATATTCCGCTCCGAACAATTTCTTCACGCGGTCGCGGGCGATATTCTCCGCGATGTCGACAAACTCGCACCCGCCGTAATAGCGTTTGCCGGGATATCCCTCGGCATATTTGTTCGTGAGCGCCGAGCCCATCGCTTCGAGGACGGCCGTGCTGACGAAATTTTCCGAGGCAATGAGCTCGAGCTTCGTGTTCTGCCGGTTGATCTCGTTCCGGAGTACGTTGTAAATTTCCGCGTCGCGTTGCTGGAGATTGGTCATAAATGCCGGAGGTAAAATCTGAAGACGAAGTCTTCAGGAACAACTAAAGATTCGTTAACGTATGAATTTTGTCGACTCGCCGTTGATGCCTGCCGCCTTCAAATTTTGTAGACAAAAACATTTTGACGATTTCTGCCGCCGTTTCCCAGGAGGTAAGCCGTGCGCCGATCGCAAGCACGTTCGCGTTGTTATGCGCGCGCGCCATTTTCGCTCCTTCTACAGATTCCACGTTGCCCGCCCGGACGCCGTTATGCTTGTTGGCGGTGATCGCCATCCCGATCCCGGTGCCGCAGACAAGGATTCCGTACTCCGCCGCACCTGAACCGACGGCTTCGGCCACCGAATGTGCGTAGTCGGGGTAGTCCGTCGATTCCGCCGAGTTCGTACCATAGTCGCGAAATTCGAAGCCGAGGGATCTCAGCAATCCCTTGATCTTTTCTTTGTACTCAAATCCTGCGTGATCAGCTCCGAGGGCAATCATGATTATTCTTCAGGTGGATGAACAAACCAGAGCTCGCCGATATCCAACGTGAACGATATACGAAGAATTCTGTCTTTTTGCAATTGAAGATCGGTCGTTCCGCGGAAGCTGTATTCCGCCGCAATGCCGAGACGCGTATCGCCAAACACCGGAATTCCAAAGCCAGCGGTAATTCCAAATTCGTTCACCGGCGTGTTCCTGACATTATAATACGACGCATTGTAGAACAGACCCGCCCGGTATGCCAACCGCTGGGTGAAGGGGGCAGAGAACTCTTTCTTCGGGAGAAACTCCATGCCGATGCCGAAGCGGTAGCTGTCGCGAAGATCCGGATTGCCGACGCCGTTCACCGTCATCTCGCTCCAATTCTGCCATGTGAAGTCGCTTGCAATGGTAAACCTGTCCGATTGGTACGCAAGCCCGACGATAACGGAGTACGGAAATTTCACCGTTCCGTCCGCGAGCGATATCGTATCATTTGCGACAACGGTTCCGCTGTTAAACGTGCTGATCCGCTGTTCTGACGTCGTCGGATTGGATGACGCTGTGAACACCGCCGCCAGGTTCAACGCGGTTCCTTCCTCAAGATGAAGAATATTCCGCAATCCTGAATACACTGCGCCGAAGGTCGATCCGAGCCCGCTGTACCGCGTTGCCCGTAAAACTTCGGCAGTCGTATAGGCGGTCGTCGAAAATGTTTGGGTTGTCGTGTAGTTGATCGAGCCGAAATAGTAATTAAGTTTTGCACCGAGGTGGACGTCAGTTCCGATCGATCCGGAGAGACCGAGATGAGCAAGCGAAAGGCCTCCATCGCCTTTGTACCGAAGCGTATAATTCAGATTTGCAGCCGAAGCGGGGGTCACGATATTGTAATTCACTTTGCTGTACGGCGCGACGCCCGCGCTCAGCGTAATGCCGTAATCCCGCTCGATCGGAATCGCGAGAGAAAGCGCGCCGACGTGCGTCTTGCTGAGATATGTCGAACCGTTGTCGTCGCTGGATGAAAAACCTTCGTACATCGCGCTTCCGGAAAACCTCGTTCGGTTGATGCGGGACCAGAGTGCCGGGTTGGACCGGTCGATAGCCTGATTTGAAAGCACCGCGATTCCCGCCCCGCCCATTCCCATCGCGCGGGAGGTTGAGAAGTATCTGAGATCGCCGAATCCGTAGCGCGAGTAGCTCGAGCCGCCGGTATTATCGGCGAGCACACTCGCAGTCGCGAGCATAGAGAGGGCGATGAAAGTCCAGGAGATTCGTTGTCTTCGCATGTTCATCTCACGGCAAGGCTGTATAGGTAACGGTTATTTTCGGACGAAGGCCGGCGGGAGCGGATGCTCCGTACACAAGCAGCCGGTCAAATGTCGACAGCTCTCCGGAGGCACGGATCACGAGGCCGTTGTTCGGTTCCTTCAGGAGCCATTGTTGCACGATGGCTTTGATATCTGCGCGGTACACTTTTTGCAGCCCCTCGTATGCCGGTGTGCATGTGGTCGCCAGGGCCAGGGAATCAAACGGGAAGGCGCTTTTCCTGACAAGATGCGCGATGATGCGATCGTCGGTGTACGAATTTGTAAGCGATGCAGCGGTATCGACGGGAACCTCGAGAATTGCCTGCGTGACGCTTACCCTCGCCGGGATGCTCAGCGAATCGAACCGAAGAACTCCCCGATAGGCTACTCCCGCCTGAAGAGAAACCCTGCCGGGTGCTGACGGAATTGTTCCATTCGCGACACATAACGCAGCAGCCGTATTGAATGCCTTGTTAAGGCTGTCGTTATAAAATATCGTAAGCTGTGGGCCTATGACGAGGGTCGTCGCGTTATACGCTGTGAACCCTGTAATAAAATTGCCCGTGGGCAGAAGGATCAGGCGGCCGATATCGGAGGAAATCCACTGACGGATTGTCGTCGTGTCGATCCGCAGGCGTATGACAGTATCCGAAGAAGTAATGGTCTGAAGCAGGGCACCTGAGACCGTGTCGCTGTAGGAACCCGAGACGGAAGCTGAGTCCCAGTTAAAACCTGTGGTCGCGAAGGCGCGGGAGAATCTATGCGCCTCAATGCCGACGGTGCCGGACGAATCCCTAAATCGATAATTGATCTTGAAGGTAATCACCGCCGAGTCAATTGCTGCCGTTGACGGGATTGTCGCGGAAAACTGGGAAAAGGCGAGAAGTG
>Ga0310810_10011517_pt1 | contig 10330 bp, 8 predicted proteins | sample NCmetagenome_FD_207641 | JGI IMG/M metagenome (GOLD analysis project Ga0310810, IMG submission 207641) | Soil microbial communities from experimental microcosm in Duke University, North Carolina, United States - NC | ecosystem: Engineered > Artificial ecosystem > Soil microcosm > Unclassified ...
AGCGTCGCCTGACCGACGCGCCGATCGCGCTCGGCTTCCTCGAGCCGATCGCCCGCCGTCCCCGGCTTGCCGCCCTCGTCGGGGCGATGTGCATCGCCTTCTCGGGCATCTTCTACCGCTTCGCCCACGTCACCCCGGAGACGGCGACGGCATTCCGATGCCTGTACGGGCTGCCGATCCTTGCCCTCGTCGGCATGGTCGAGCAGCGCCGCTACGGCCCGCTGCCATCGCGGACCGTCTGGCTGGCGATCATCGCCGGCGTGTTCTTCGCCGGGGACCTCCTGGCGTGGCATCACGCCGTCGACCAGGTCGGCGCGGGTCTGGCGACGGTGCTCGGCAACCTCCAGGTGATCGTCGTGGCACTGGTCGCGTGGATGGTCTTCGCCGAGCGACCCCCGCGGAGCGTCCTGCTCGGGCTGCCGATCGTGCTCGCCGGCGTGGTCCTCATCTCCGGCGTGGTGGGCAGCGGCGCGTACGGTCCGAACCCGGCGCTGGGCACGTTCCTGGGGATCATCACGGCGCTGTCCTACGCCGGCTACCTGCTCGTGATCCGTCGTGGCTCGAGGGACCTTCGACGTCCAGCCGGCCCGGTCGCCATCTCCACCGCATCGACTGCCGTCGTGGCGATCGTCTTCGGGCTTGCGGTTGGGCAGCTCGACCCGGTTCCGTCCTGGCCGAGCCACGGCTGGCTCATCGCCGTGGGCATCACGTCACAGTCGATCGGTTACCTGGTCATCTCGCTCTCGCTGCCGCGCCTGCCGGCGGCGCTGACCTCGATCATCCTGCTGGCCCAGCCGGTCGCGACGGTCATCTTCGCGCGGATCCTCCTCGACGAGACGCCCTCGGTCGCCCAGCTGCTCGGGGTGGCGCTCGTGATCGCCGGGATCGCGGTTGCGACGTTGCCCGTCGGTCGCATCAGAGATCGTGCCCGGGCGGCGCTCGCGTAGCGCCTTCCCGAGGCATCATCGCGCCTGCGATGGCGATGGGGCCTGACATCGAACCTGCTGGAACTGCTGCGACGCCCGAAGTCGCGGTGGTCGCGGCCCCCGGCCCGCCGACGCGCGAGTACCGCGCCACCGTGACCTTCGTCGTGGCGGCCGGGTTCATCGTCTTCATCCTGGCCGTCTTCAGTGGCTACATGAGCCGCCTTCCGCCGGCGACCTCAGTGGTCCTGGGCTCGCTCGTCGTGGTGGCGGTGGACGCGACAGAGGCCTACGGCCTGTATCTGCGGCGCCCGTGGGCGAGATTCGCCATGACGCCGATGCTGTGGATCGTGCTCGTCCTCGGCCTCCTGAGCTCGTTGGTCGCGCTCAGCCGCAGCACGATCGAGATCCCCATCGGCAGCATCCTCGCGATCTGGGCCTTCAATGCCCGCCCAGCGGAGGGGCTCGGTCGGATCCCGGCATCGTCGACGGAGGGAACCGTCCTGATCGTCGTCGCGTTCGCGGCGGCCCTCGCCCAGTTCATCACGATCTGACGTTCAGCCGGGCTGGTCGGGGTCCTCGGCGGCGGCCTGGCCGTACGGGGCGAGCGCCGGTCCCTCGAGCGGGGATTCCTCGACGGCATCGACCAGCGCGGCGCCCCACTCGTGCGTGTGCGGCGCGGCCGGCTCTGTCGGGCCGGAGTAGGGCGGGAGGTCGGCACGCGGGATCGAGCCATCATGGGTCGTCCCCGGGTCGCCGAGGGACAGTGAGCGGGCGGGCGCGCCGGCGGCAATGACGTCGGCGACGATGTCGTCCGGGAACCGATCCGATGCGACCCCGTCGAGCTTGGCCGCATGGACCGTCGGGATCAGCACCGGCCAGCCATCCTCGCCGTCGTAGCTCGGGCGCAGGAGCGTGGACGTGTCGACACCGTGCGCCTCGATCATCGAGGTCACGGTCTCCGGGCTGACCCAGCCCATGCGCGCCGGCCAGACCAGCGCCGCGTCGACCTCGCGCACGGTGTCGCGCGCGACCTGGATGCCGCGGCGGATCTGCGCGACCGGCACGCCTTCCGGCTTCGGCACGGGCTCCGCGAGGGTCACCGCCGCTCCCGCGAGCGCCGCGGCGATCGCGCCGTCGGGGTCGAATGACACGACCACGACCGGGAGCGCCCCACCGGACCAGGCCGAGTCGACGATCCGCCGCACCCGGGGCACGCCATCGGCATCCGCCAGGGCGGACTCCGGCGATGCGGCGAGAATCACGGCGGCAACGGTCACGGCCCTGATGCTATCCGGCCGCGACGGATCCCGATGGCCGCACTGCGGGTCTTCCCGGCTCAGACCAGCACGATCGCGTCGCCGCCCGGATCCCTGCCCTCGACGAGTGCCTTCAAGGCGGTCTTGCCGGGGACCGGAAAGCCCGGCTCGACGTCGTTCAGGCGAACCACTCGCCGGCACCACTCCGAATCGGCCAGGACGAGGATGAGGCGGTCAACCCCGCCGTCGCGCTTCTTCAAGGCAAGTCGCCGCTGCAGCTCCTGCATGTCCGTGGGGCGTGTCTCGCCCTCGACACCGATGACGACGCCATTGCCGCGCATGACGCGGTCCCACGCACGCTTGTCACCCGCGATCGGCAGGGGAACTTCGCTCGCCCAATCCCACCCGGAACCGATCGCGCGCCTGAACCGATCGAAGAGGTCGATGTGCGCTCGATCACGGAGGGGCTGACCGCCGGGAAACGCCCTGAGCGATAGGTCGAGCCCGACACACGCGGCAACTCGCGCCAATGCGCCAAGTTGAGCGGCAACATGACGGCCGCGCTCGATTTCGGACACCTGTGACTGCGCGATGCCGACCGAACGGGCGATCGCGGCTTGGCTGAGGCCATGCGCCAACCTCGCCTCATGGATCTCGCGGCCAAGCTCCATCAGGCTGCGCCGCGATCGCTCACTTGCTCGATCCATCGCTCGTTCCACCGCCGGCATGCATGCATTCTCGATTTCCATGCTTACGTGCCGGTTGTCTGCCGGGCCCGGCGGGCCTCGTCCCACCGCCCGGCAGCAGGCTTCTTGGCAACTCAGCGATCGCTCAAGGCGATGATTACCGTGGGAATCACCGTTCACTGCCCCGCTTTGATCGCCAGGGCCGATGGAAACCCGAAGTTCATTGCCGCAAGCGATGGAATCCCTGACATGCGGGCGCGATGCCTCTCCTTCATTGCCCCGGGCGATAACGCGGAGGAAGCGTCGAACGGGCCCTGCCGCGGCCGTTGCGTGCCACAATCCGCCGGCCCATGACGGACGACCTGCCACTGCGCACGCCACTCGACGAGCCGCCAGCGTCGCCCGACGCGCCAGCGCCCCCGATCGCCGTCCGCGAGCAGCTCCGGAATCTCGCGATCGTTGCCCACGTGGACCACGGCAAGACCACGCTCGTGGACGCGATGCTCCGCCAGACCGGGGCGTTCCGCGCGAACGAGCAGCTGGTCGATCGTGTGCTCGACTCGGGCGACCTCGAGCGAGAGAAGGGGATCACGATCCTGGCCAAGCAGACGACGGTCGACTACGACGGCGTCCGCCTGAACATCGTCGACACGCCCGGCCACGCCGACTTCGGCGGTGAGGTCGAACGCTCGCTGCTCATGGTCGACAGCGTGCTGCTGCTGGTCGACGCCGCTGAAGGCCCGCTGCCGCAGACCCGCTACGTCCTCCAGAAGGCGATGGCGCGCCGGCTGCCGGTCGTCGTCGCACTGAACAAGATCGATCGCGGCGATGCGCGCCCCGCCGAGGTGCTCGACGCGGTGTACGAGCTGTTCATCGACCTCGGCGCGACGGACGACCAGATCGACTTCCCGGTCGTCTACACGAACGCGAAGGCGGGCACGGCAACGAAGGACCTCGCGGTCCCGGGCACGGACCTGCGGCCGCTGCTCGACGTGCTGGTCGATGTCACCCCGGCGCCGCGCCACGAGACCGGGCACCCACTCCAGCTCCTGGTCACCAATCTCTCGGCCAATGACTACGTCGGCCGGATGGCCGTCGGCCGGATCCGCAACGGGACGATCCGGATGGGCCAGCGCATCGCAGTCGTGCGCGAGGAGGCCGATGACACCGCAGGCGCGATCGAGCCCGGCCGCGTCGTCACCCTCAGCGGGACCGTGACCGCGCTGCAGACCGCGCACGGCATCGACCGGGTGGACATCGGCGAGGCGGGACCCGGCGACATCGTCTCGGTCGCCGGGCTGCCGGACGTGACGATCGGCGACACGATCACGGATCCCGCGGATCCGCGGCCGCTGCCGCGCCTCGACGTCGACGCACCGACGCTGCGCATGACGTTCGGCGTGAACACGTCGCCGCTCGCCGGGCGCGAAGGCCGCTACGTGACCTCTCGCCAGATCAAGGCCCGGCTCGATCGGGAGATCCTGGGCAACGTCTCGATCGAGGTCTACCCGACGGAATCCGGCGACACCTTCGAGGTGCGGGGGCGCGGCGAGCTGCAGCTGGCCGTGCTCATCGAGCAGATGCGGCGCGAGGGCTACGAGCTGACCGCGTCGCGCCCCGAGGTCATCCTTCACGAGACGCCCGACGGGCTGCAGGAGCCGTACGAGCGGATCACCGTCGACATCCCGCCCGACTACATCGGCGAGGTCCAGGCTGCCCTCGCCGGGCGCAAGGGCCGCCTCGAGCAGATGTCGACCGATGCCGACGGCCGCGTGCGCCTCGAGTACGTCCTCCCGGTCCGAGGCCTGATCGGGTATCGCGGGCAGCTGCTCACGGAGACCCGCGGGACTGCCCTGCTCCACCAGATCGGCGAGGGCTACGGGCCATGGGCGGGTGAGGTCACGCATCGAACCGAGGGTGTCCTCGTCGCGGACCGCCCGGGCACCTCGAATGCCTACGGGCTGTTCAACCTCCAGGAGCGCGCCGAGCTGTTCATCGGCGCCGGCGTCGAGGTGTACGAGGGCATGGTCGTCGGCGCGAACAGCCGATCCGGCGACATGGACGTGAACCCGACCAAGGAGAAGAAGCTCACCAACATCCGGACGCATGCCCACGACGAGGCGCTCCGGCTGACGCCACCACCACCGCTCACGCTCGAGGCGGCGCTGGAGTTCATCGCCGCGGACGAGCTGGTCGAGGTCACGCCCTCCTCGATCCGCCTGCGCAAGCGCCTGCTCCCGAAGCACGAACGGGAGCGCGAGCGCGGTCGCGCCTTCGAGCGCGACCGCTCGGACGATCGCGAGCGCGAGCCCGCCAGGTCCTAGCGGCCGCCGCCGCAGCGATAGCTGACGCTTCCAGCCTGCGCGCGTCCAGGCCATGCGCAGCAGGACCACCCTCCACGTCCGATACGGCCGCCACGTTCCGGCAAGGCGCCGTCACGATCGATCCGCGGTGCCCGTCGGAGCGGCCTCGACAGTCGTACGGGAGTCCCGACGTGCAGCAGATCCTGTCCGGACCTGGGCTCGCCCAACGCGCCGCGACTTCGCATGGCCCGCTCCTGTGGGCGGCCGCCGGCCTCGTCCTGTACCTCCTCGCCGGCGTCGGCTCGCTGTTCATCACCGCCCTCATCGTCGACCCGGCGCTCGGGGCGGCGGGCATGCCGGTTGCGGCGGGAGAGATCGGGCTGAGCGTTCGCAATGCGATCCACCCGCTCGTCTGGGGCGCGCTCGTCGCGGCCCTCGCCGTCCCGATCGGGCGCCGGCTCGTCCCGGGCGTCCGGTTCACGCTCGGCGGCTGGCTGGTCCTGGGCACGGGGCTGGTGCTCGCCGCGGTCAGCTGGTTCCTCATCGAGGAGTTCGTGCGCTGGCGCTTCACCTACGTCGACGTCGAGTACGTCGGGTTCAGCGTGCTGACCTGGCCTGCTCTCGTCGCGATCGCGCTGAGCGGCTGGGCCGCCCTCGCCGTCCCGCCCGGCAACGCCATTCCGCTCGTGTCCCTCCTGGTCCTCGCGGGGATCGGCCTGGGGGTTGCGCTGCTGCCGAGCGTGGTCGGAGCGGCCGATGGGATCGATCCTGGGAACATCCCGCTCGCGACCGCGCTCCTCGTCGACGTCGCCTACGCGATGTTGGTGGTCGCGGTCGCGTTCCGGAGCGCGACTGCGCCAGCGACCTCCTGATCTGCGCGGCCCCGGGCGATCGAGGCTGACCCAGCCCGCCCATACAATCGCGGCCGATGCAGGCGATCGCCGCGGCGCCCGCGCCCTCGCCCGAAGTGGCGACCTCCGCCGCCGCGGACGCGGCTGCGCCCGACGCCGTCACCGGCCTCGCGACGCCCGACCGGATCCGCGCCTTCGATCTCGCGCGCGGCCTCGCGATCGTGTTCATGATCGGCGTCCACGTGCTGTGGCACTGGGGCGCGCCGGACACCTGGACCACGCCGATCGGGCAGGTCATCAGCTTCCTCGGCGGCCCGACCGCGGCGCCCGTGTTCATGTTCCTGATGGGCGCCTCGCTCGCGTTCTCGTCGCGTGCGTCGTTCAGTTCGCTGGCCGTTCGCGGGCTGTGGCTCGTCTGGCTCGGCTACCTGCTGAACGTGCTCCGCGGCGTGATCCCGGCTTACCTCGGGCTCTCGACGGGCATCGTGACCGCGGACCAGATCGCGCCGTTCACGCTGCCGTGGCTGGCCACGACCGTCGACGTGCATCACATGGCCGGGCTGTCGCTGATCGCCATCGCCGCGCTGCGCCTGGCCGCGCGGCCTGGTTGGGCCTGGCTCGGGCTGGCCGCGGTCATCGTCCTGACCGGCCCGTTCGTGCGCGGACTCGAGTTCGGGACGCCGCTCCTCGATGCGCCACTCACGCCCGTGCTCGGCGGTGCGCCCAACGTGTACTACGCGGTCGTGCCGTGGATCGCGTTCCCGCTCGTCGGCGGCGTGTTCGGCGCCATTGTCGCGAGGGCAAAGGCCCCCGAGGCGCGCCGGCGGGTGTTCCGCCGCGGCGCGCTGCTCGGCGCCGCCCTGTGCGGGATCGGGCTGGCCCTGTTCGTCGCGAGCCCGCCGGCGTTCGACGTCGAGACGTACTGGCGCATGCCGCCGTCGTACTTCGTCGCGATCACGGGTCTCGTGCTGGTGTGGCTCTGGCTGTGCGACCTCGTCGTGCGCCACGTGCGCGCGAACCGCGCCTTCACCTTCCTGTACGGCTGGAGCGCCAGCGTGATCGCGATCTACTTCACGCACTGGCTCGTGGTCGGCTGGGGCGTGGGCGTCTTCGGCTTCCGCTCGCAGCCGCTCGCGGGCGCGCTCATCGGCATCGTCGTCGCGATCGTCGCCACGTCGTTCCTCTCGCGTTTCGCTGTCGGACTCGAAACCCCGCGCTGGCTGGAGCGCCTTGCGACGCGCCCTCCCTCCCGACAACTTCCAACCCTGGTGGAGTCCGGGCGCACCTTGCCGATGCCGAGTTCCACGGTCGAAGCGGCATCAGAGGGCGCGCCAATTCCGCGATAAGCGCCGTCCTCGACGATGCGCGCATGCCGGCACGCAGGCGCGTCGTCGATCTGGCAGCGGCGCGGGGTCGCCATGCCGTGCTCGAGCTCGGCCGCGAGCTCGACCTCGCCGTTCGAAACCTCGGGCTCTCCTACGCGGCGGTCGGCAGGGATGTCGGGCTCTCGGCTGTCCAGGTCGCGCGGGTCGCACACGGCACTGCCCCGAGCCTGACCATCCTGCAGGCGTCGGAGCTCCTCGGCGCGGTGGGCATGGAGCTCTCGATTCGGGCGTTCCCCGTTGGCGGCCCGCTTCGAGACACCGCCCACCTCCGGCTCCTGGATCGGTTCCGAGCACGGCTCCACCGATCTCTCTCATGGCGGACCGAAGTCGCCGTTGCCGGGCATGGGGACCTGCGCGCGTGGGACGGCATGGTCGGCTCGCCAGCTTGGCGGTATGGCGTCGAGGCAGAGACACGGATCCGCGACTGGCAGGCGCTCGAACGTCGCATCGCTCTCAAGCTGCGGGACGGGACCGCGGACGGGGTCATCCTGGTGATCCGATCGTCGCGAGAGAACACGCTTGCGTTGCGGCAGCTTGGGGATGCCCTTCGGGCAAGCTTCCCGGTTCCCAGCCGCCGAGTCCTCGCGCTCCTCGGCGCGGGCGTCAACCCTGGCGGAAGCGGACTGGTCTTGCTTTGAGGTGTGGTCAGCCCTGACGGGCTTCGTCGGATGAGCGTTTTCGACGCCTTGCCGCTGTGCCTCATCGGCACGAGGTTGGATTCGCTCATCCGATGACGCTTTCGCCAGAGTTGAAAAGGGCCCTTGCGCCAACGCTTCATCCAATGAGGGATTCGGGAGTCCGTCGCGACGCGACGTCGCGGAAACGCTCGTTGGATGAAGGCTCGATCCGAAAGGCTTCGTTGGATGCAGGACGCAACTGTTGGCGGCCCCGGCGACATTCCTCCAGCCGCGCGCGCCGCGCCTGACGGGCGTGGACCTCCAACGCGGCGAGGTGGCTACTTGACCGGGCCCTGGGTTGAGCCGCGCCTACAATCCCGGCGTGCCGATCTACCTCGACCATGCCGCCACGACGCCGCTGCGGCCCGAGGCGCTCGAGGCGATGCTGCCGTTCCTTCGTGGCGAATTCGGCAACCCGAGCTCGCCGCACAGCTTCGGGCGCCGGGCGCGCGCTGCCCTTGACCAGGCCCATGAGCGGATCGCGGCGCAGATCAACGCTGGTCCCCGCGAGATCATCCTCACGAGTGGCGGCACCGAGGCGCTCAACCTCGCGCTGAAGGGCGCGGCCTGGGCCGGCAAGACCCGCGGTCACCGGATCGTGACCAGCGCCGTCGAGCATCACGCGGTCCTGCACAGCCTGCAGCAGCTCGAGAAGTTCGGCTTCGAGATCGTCGAGCTGCCGGTCGATCGCTACGGCCGGGTCGACCCGGACCATGTCGCAGCGGCGCTCAACGAGCGAACGACGGTCGTCGCGATCCAGCTCGCCAACAACGAGGTCGGGACGCTCCAGCCGATCGAGGCCATCGGCAAGGTCGTGCGCGAGAAGAGCCCGAAGGGCTGCCTGTTCATCGTCGATGCCGTCGCCGCCGCCGCCTGGTTGCCCATCGATGTCGAGGCCTTCAGCTGCGACATGCTCGCGCTCGCCGGCCACAAGCTCGACGGCCCGAAAGGGATCGGGGCGCTGTACCTCCGGAAAGGCACGCACATCCTTGCCCAGCAACAGGGCGGCACGCAGGAGCGCTATCGCCGCGCCGGCACCGAGGATGTCGCCGCCGCGGTCGGGATGGGCGTCGCGTTCGAGCTCGCCGTCGCCGAGCGTGACATCACCGCGCGCCGGGTGCGCAAGCTCCGCGACCGGTTGCGCGGCGCGCTCCTCGCGGAAGACGGCGTCGAGCTCACCGGCCATCCCCGAGATCGACTCCCGAACCTGCTGTCCGTGGTCGTCGGCGACGCCGAGGGCGCCTCGGTCGTGGTCAAGCTCGACCTGGCAGGGATCGCCGCATCCGTCGGGTCGGCATGCACGACAGGGTCGACCGAGCCGTCGCACGTCCTGACCGCGATGGGCTACCCCGACGAGGAGGCTCGTGGTTCGCTCCGCTTCTCGCTCGGCCGGACCACGACCGACGAGGAGATCGACGAGGCCGTCGAGGTGGTCCCGCGGGTGGTCGCCGATGCTCGCACAGCCGCAGCCGTCCTCGCCGCGGATCCGCTCGGCCAGGGCGTCGGGGTGGCGTGACGGTCCCTCGGAGCAGGGCGTGAGTCGAGTCCTCGTCGCAATGTCGGGCGGTGTCGACTCGTCCGTCGCCGCGGCGCTCCTCACCGAGCAGGGCCACGACGTCGTGGGCGTCTGGATGCGCCTGCACGACGTCGCCGACACCGTCTCGGAGTTCAGGAAGAGCTGCTGCTCGCTGGACGCGGCGGAGGACGCGCGCCGTGTGGCCGGCCAGCTCGGGATCCCGTTCTACGTCATGAACCTCGAGCGCGAGTTCGAGGCGGGGGTCCTCGAGCCGTTCCTGGGCGCCTACCTCGACGGCACCACCCCGACGCCGTGCACGGACTGCAACACGAAGGTCAAGTTCGGGGCGCTGCTCGGCCGGGCGCGACACCTCTACGGCTGCGACGCCGTGGCGACGGGCCACTACGCGCGCCGGGGGACGGACGCCGAGGGCCGTGCCGAGCTGCGGCGGGCGCGCGACGAGGACAAGGACCAGACCTATTTCCTGTACGGGCTGCGCCAGGAGCAGCTCGCGCACGCCTGGTTCCCGCTCGGCGACCTGACGAAGCCCGAGGTGCGCGGCGTCGCTCGCGATCTCGGGCTCGCCACCGCCGAGAAGGCCGAGAGCCAGGGCATCTGCTTCATTCCCGATGGCGACGTCCGCAGCGCGCTCCGCTCACGAGGCGGCTGGTCCCCTGAGCCCGGCCCGATCCTCGATACCGAGGGAGCGCGGGTCGGCGAGCACGCGGGC
>Ga0310810_10011518_pt1 | contig 10330 bp, 6 predicted proteins | sample NCmetagenome_FD_207641 | JGI IMG/M metagenome (GOLD analysis project Ga0310810, IMG submission 207641) | Soil microbial communities from experimental microcosm in Duke University, North Carolina, United States - NC | ecosystem: Engineered > Artificial ecosystem > Soil microcosm > Unclassified ...
CTAGTTTGGCTCCACGTTGCTCGAGGAGCAAGCGGAGTACCGAGCGGTGGCACCGCTCCTCATTGGCACAGTAGCAGCCGACCGACAGGTTCGTGCGATGCGAAAGGGCCGCGAGCAGGTCGAGGAGACGAGCGGCTTCGGGACGTTTCATCTCGCTCCTGTACCGCCGCACGAACGTCTTCCACCGGGACACATCGTCGGCGGCGAGCTTGCCCTCCTTCAACAGCGCTTCACTCGGCGCTGCCTCGGGAACCCACACGTCGTAGAAGTCACGCGCGGCGATCTGGTTCTTGGGGACACCGCGCGGCGGACGCCGAACGGTGCCCAGACGCAGCCCCTCGTCATGCGCGCGCGGGGTGCCGAGCCGGACGATGCGAATCGCCATGCATTCAGGCGCTTGGCATGCTGCGTTCGCGATAGAACGCCATGAGGTCCATCGCCTTTGGCGGTGTCGCTCCCAACTGACGCAGCATCGTCGTGACCTGGCCACGATGGTAGGACCCATGGTTCACCACGTGCTGGAGCATCTGCCAGAGCGCTTGCGCGCTCGGTACACCTGCAGGCGACTTGTATTCGATCACGCGCGCGAGCGCGTGATCGTCGAGCGCCTCGAAGTACGCACGAACCTGCGCTTCCATGTCGCGCCAGGCGCTTTCAGCCGTCGCCAGATCGGGAAAGCGATCCGCAGGCGGGAGTCCCGCCGGCGAGGCTCCGATCCACCGCTGGTACCAGATCCACTCGGCCGCGTGCAGATGGGCGACCGTGTCTCGAACCGAGCGGAAGCTGCTCCCGAGGTCACGCGTGAACTGCTCCTGCGAGAGCTGCCGGACGGCGTCGATCAATCGATCGCGCGCCCAGTAGTTGTAGTCGATCAGAGTCATCACGTCGGATCGCGTCATGATTGGAGTCTACACCGCCGATCACTTCCCGGCGGGTCGGAAGACCCTCTACAGACGTCGTAGCGCCGCTGATGTAGATTGCCGGCATGCTGCCAGCCGACTTGGAGATCTCGTCCGACCCGTCGCGCATCGACCTCGATCTCGTGTACGGATTTCTGAGCACCGCGTACTGGGCGCAGGGACGTACGCGAGAGGCCGTCGAACGCTCGATCGCCAACTCGCTGCCATTTGCCGCATACACGTCGGGGCGGCAGGTGGCGTTCGCGCGTGTGATCACGGACCGCGCCGTATTCGGCTATCTCGCCGACGTGTTCGTCGTGCCGGAGTTCCGCGGTCGTGGGATTGCGAAAGCGCTCATCCGCGCCATCATGGTGCATCCGGACCTGGCGGGGCTCAGAACGATGCTGCTTCGGACGGTAGACGCCCACTCGCTCTATGCCCAATTCGGCTTTGTGCCCGTCATCAATCCCGATGAGTTGATGGCGCGAAGGCCGGGAGAGGACTCGCCGCCGATTTGAGGCCGATTTGAGCACGTTCCGCAGGGGAATCTGCTAGGCTTTCTGGGCACCCGGGAGGCGTCGGATGTCCATTCGTTTCTGCGTGTTCGCCGGATTGGCGCTGCTCGCATGCAGCGGGTTCGCTGCCGCGGCTGACATCGACGCGCGAGTCGCCGAAGCGGCCAAACGCGAAGACCGTTCGGCGGTTCGGACGCTCATCGAGCAGAAGGCCGACGTCAACGCGGCGCTGCCCGATGGGACGACGGCACTTCACTTCGCCGTGCAGGCCGACGATCTCGACAGCGTGAATCTGCTTCTGCAAGCAGGCGCCAACGTCAAAGTCGCCAACCGATACGGCGTCACGCCGCTTCACCTGGCCACCTCCAACGGCAACGTCGCGATGATCGGCCGCCTGCTTCGTGCGGGTGCCGATCCGGACGCCCGAGACGCGAGCGGCGAGACGCTGCTGATGCTGGCCGTGCGCAGCGGCAATCTCGACTCAGTCGCGGCGCTCGTCGAGCGCGGCGCGTCGATCAACGCCACCGACGTCGCGACGCAGCAAACGCCGCTCATGTGGGCCGTGCGCTCGAACTCTCTCCCAGCCGCAAAGCTCCTCATCGAGCACGGCGCGACGATCGACGCCGCCACGCGCGTCGGCGCCACACCGCCATGGGTGGCACCGAATGCCGGTGGCGGCTCGCATGGCCTCGGGATCATTCGCGGTGGATGGCCGGAGCGTGGCTCGCGCGCCGCGACGCCTGGAGGGATGACGGCACTCCTCTACGCCGCGCGTGATGGGCGAATCGATCTGGCGCGCGCGCTGCTCGACGCCGGCGCGAGTGTCAACCGCGCCGAGGCCAATGCCATCTCACCGTTGCTGATGGCGCTCACCAACGATCACATGGCGGTCGCGCGCCTGCTCGTCGAGCGCGGCGCCGACATCAATGCCGCCGACTTCTGGGGTCGCACGCCGATTTTCTCGGCCGTGGAAATTCGCAATCGCGACATCACGCGCGGCAATGAGTTTGGAATCGATCGCGAGGCCGCGCTCGACCTCATCACGCTCTTGCTCGATCGCGGAGCGAATCCGAACGTGCGGACGAAGGAAATCCCGCCGATTCGCCGATGGGTCACCTCTCTCGGCGACCTGACATGGATCAACATGATCCGCCAGACGCCGTTCATCCGCGCCTCGATGTCGGGAGACATCACCACGATGCGTCTGCTGCTGGCACACGGCGCCGATCCGAAGATCACGACTGAAGGTGGGACGACAGCGCTCGTGACGGCGGCCGGCGGCAACGTGGCCGTGCAGCAATCGTTCGTCGAGTCGCGCGAGTCGTCGATGGCCGCCGTGAAGTTGTGCCTCGAGCTCGGCATCGACGTGAACGCGGCGAACGAGACCGGGTTCACAGCGGTGATGGGCGCGGCGAACAAAGGCTGGGACGACATCCTGGAGGTGCTGCTGAAAGCGGGCGGCCGGCTCGACGTGCAGGATGCGCAGGGGCGGACACCGCTGCGGTGGGCCAAGGGCGAGTTCATCGCGCTGCATCCGCCGGAAGAAAAGCCGACGACGATTGCGCTGATCGAGAAGTACACCCGCGAGCGCGGATCGGCGGGCGGCGGGACACGATGAACCGATTGCTCGTGATCGGCGGTCTCCTGTTCGTTGTGGTCGCGGCACGCGCGCCTCAGGCACAGGTCCGCGCAGACACGGTCGACCTCAAGGCGAACACTGCGAGTGTCACTGACCAGGCGCTCGTCGACAAGTACTGCGTCACGTGCCACAACGATCGAACGCTGTCCGGCAACTTGAGCCTCGCCGGCCTCGATGCCACCAAACCAGCCGATCACCCGGAGACCTTCGAGAAGGTCATTCGCAAGATCCGCGCCGGTCTGATGCCGCCAGCCGGACTGCCACGGCCGGATCGCGCGACGCTCGACGGCTTTGCCGCGGGGCTCGAGGCGGCGCTCGATCGCGCCGCTGCACTCACACCGAACCCGGGCAGTCATCTTCTGCACCGGATGAACCGGGCCGAGTACGCCAACGCGATACGCGATCTGCTTCATCTCGACATCGATGTTGCGACACTGCTGCCGGCGGATGATTCGAGCGAAGGGTTCGACAACATCGCGGACGCACTGCGCGTGTCACCGGCCCTCGTCGAACGCTACACCTCTGCGGCCGTCAAAGTGAGCCGGCAGGCTGTCGGCAACCTGCTGCTCACGGCGTCAACAGCGACGTATCGAGTGCCCGGTGATCTGACGCAATCCAATCATCTCGATGGCCTGCCGCTCGGCACGCGCGGCGGGACGCGCGTCGAACACACGTTCCCGCTCGATGCGGAGTACGCGTTCCGAATCCGCATCAGGGGTGCGGCCATCGGCCTGGCCGCCGCCAACCTGCAGGGAGAGGAGATCGAAGTCTCGCTCGACGGCGAACGCATCAAGCTGCTGCCGGCGACAGCGACCATCGATTTGAAACTGCCGATCAAAGCCGGCCCTCACGCCGTTGGCGTGACGTTCGTGCGCAAGCCACCGGCCGGCGCCGACGATGTGTGGGAGATCTTTGCGACCAACTCGGGCGTGCAGAGCGTGGCCATCACCGGTCCGCTCGCGCCAACGGGGTTGGGAGACACACCGAGCCGCCAGCGCATCTTCGTGTGCCGCCCCGGCTCCGCCAAAGGCGCCGGCGCCGCAGGCTCTGCCTCGACCCCCGACGAAGACCTCTGCGCCAGTCGCATACTTGCGGCCGTGGCGCGCCGGGCATTCCGTCAACCGGTGAAAGATGCGGATGTCCAGACGCTGGTCGAGTTCTACAGGGAAGGGCGCAAGACCGGCGGCTTCGATGCAGGGATCGAGCAGGGGCTTGCACGCGTGCTCGTCGATCCGCGGTTCGTCTTCCGCCTCGAGCGCGAGCCGGCGAACGCGGTCGATGGCAAACCGTATCGCGTGTCGGATCTGGAGCTGGCGTCGCGGCTCTCGTTCTTCCTGTGGAGCAGCATCCCAGATGATGAGTTGCTCGATGCCGCCATCAAGGGCACTTTGCACGAGCCCGCCGTGCTCGAGCGGCAGACGCGCCGCATGCTGGCCGATCCCAGGTCACGCGCGCTGGTCACCAACTTCGGCGGCCAGTGGCTCTACCTCCGCGAGCTGAAAAACGCGCGGCCGGAAGGCGCCGGCTTCACCGAGAACCTCCGTCAATCCTTCCGGCGCGAGACCGAGCTCCTCCTCGAGAGCATCGTCCGCGAAGACCGCAGCGTGATCGACCTGCTGAATGCGGACTACACGTTCGTGGACGAGACGCTGGCGAAGCACTACGGCATTCCCGGTGTTCATGGGAGCCGTTTCCGCCGCGTCCCGATCACCGATGAGGCGCGGCGGGGCCTGCTCGGGCAGGGCAGTTTTCTGCTGGTGACGTCGGTGGCCAACCGGACATCGCCCGTGTCGCGCGGCAAGTGGGTGCTCGAGAATCTCCTTGGCGTGCCGCCGCCGCTGCCGCCGCCGAACGTACCCGCGATCGACGAAAGCCCCGAGGCCGCCAAGGCCTCGTCGCTGCGTCAGAAGATGGAGATTCATCGCGGCAACCCGACGTGCGCCACCTGTCATCGCATCATGGACCCGATCGGGTTCACGCTCGAGAATTTCGATCTGGTGGGCCGGTGGCGAACGCGCGACGGCAACACGCCGATTGACGCGACCAGCCAGCTCTTCGACGGCACGCCGCTCGATGGTCCTGTGAGCCTGCGGAAAGCCCTGCTCGCGCGCTCGGACGTGTTCGTGCGAACCGCCACCGAAAAGCTGCTGACCTACGGGACCGGGCGCGCCCTGAAGTACTACGACATGCCGGTGGTGCGGCAGATCGCGCGCGACGCCGCCAGGAACGAGTATCGCTTCTCGTCGCTCGTGGTCGGCATCGTGAAGAGCGATGCGTTTCAGATGAAGATGAAAACGAAGGCGACATCGTAGGCTAATGACTATGGCATTCCTGACGAAGAAACATCTCCCACGGCGAACCTTCCTGCGCGGCGTTGGCGCGACGATCGCGCTGCCGTTGCTCGACTCCATGGTCGCCGCCCAGACACCGATTCGGAAGACGGCTGCTGCCGCGAAGAGCCGATTGAGCTGCATCTACGTGCCGCACGGCGCGACGATGGACAAGTGGACGCCGGCCGCGACCGGCAAGGGCTTCGAATTCACCGAGACCCTCGCGCCGCTCGAGACGCTTCGTGATCGCGTCACCATCGTCTCGAATCTCGCGCACGCCAAGGCCAGCGCGGTGGGCTCCGACGCCGGCGCCGATCACGCCCGCTCGGCGGCGGTGTTCCTCAGTGGCGCGCAGCCGGCGCGCGACTCCATCCAGGTGGGTGAGACGATCGACCAGATCGCGGCACGGCAGATCGGGCAGGACACGCCGCTGCCGTCGCTCGAGTTGTCGATCGAGGACGTCGCCTTGAGCTGCGGATCGGGCTACGCGTGTGCCTACTCGAACACGATTTCGTGGAAGAACGTGAGCACGCCGCTGCCGATGGAGAACAACCCGCAGGTGGTGTTCGAGAAGCTGTTCGGCGACGGCGGCAACGACGCCGACCGCGCCGCCCGTCGCCGTCAGAGTCGCAGCCTGCTGGATTCGGTGCTCGGCCAGGTCGCGTCACTGCGCGACGAGCTGCCGGCGGGCGATCGCGTCCGGCTGACCGAGTACCTCGACAACGTCCGCGAGATCGAGCGCCGGATTCAGAAAGCCGACACGCAGTTCCCGAGCGACCTTGCGCTTCCCGACGCGCCCGTCGGCGTGCCCGAGTCGTTCGACGAGCACTTCAAGATCATGTTCGACCTCCAGGTGCTGGCGTTCCGCGCCGAGATTACGCGCATCGCCACGATGATGTACGCGCGCGATACGAGCCTGTCGGTGTATCCGCAGAGCGGTGTGCGCGAGAGTTTCCACGTCGCGTCGCACCATTCGAACGCGCGTGCGCAGATGGATCGCTTCGCGATCATCAACCGCTATCACGTGTCGATGCTCGCCTACTTCCTCGAGAAGCTGAAGGCGACGCCGGATGGCGACGGCACGCTGCTCGACCACTCGATGGTGCTCTACGGCAGCAGCATGAGCAACGGCAACCAGCACGATCACGATCCGTTGCCTGTGATCCTGGCCGGCGGCGCGTCAGGGCAACTGACCGGTGGCAGCCACGTCCAGGCGGCGCCGCACACGCCGATGTCGAACCTGCTGCTCGCGATGGTCAACAAGCTCGGGATCGATCAGAAGCAGCACGGCGACAGCACCGGATTGCTCGACGTCTGAAATTCTGTCGAGATCGAACGTCCGGCTCTCGATCTCCGAACGGCGCAAAGAGTCGTCAATCACCTCACGAAATGCGCGGAGGATTTCTCGTTCTCTGCGCAGATGAACTCGATGAGGTGGTTGTCGACCATCAGGCGCAACGTTTCGATCGCAGCGGCCTGCCCTGGTTCCTGATGCGGCTCGTTGCGAGAATGCCGGACTCGTTCTGACCCCCACCGCATCGATTCCGGTACAATCAGGCCGCGTTCACCGTTGCATCACCCCAGTGAGGAAGCTCGATGACCCTGGCCGCTGGCGCGAGACTCGGCGTGTACGAAATCGTCGGTCCAATCGGCGTCGGCGGGATGGGAACCGTTTATCGGGCGCGCGACACGCGCCTGCCGCGCGATGCGGCTATCAAGATATCGGCACAGAAGTTCAGCGATCGATTCGCGCGCGAGGCGCACGCGATCGCGTCGCTGAATCATCCCAACATCACGACTCTTTACGACGTCGGCCCGGACTACCTGGTCATGGAGCTGATCGAGGGTGTGACGCTCGGTGAGCGAATCGCGCAGGGCCCGCTGTCGCTCGACGAGGCGTCATCGATCGCGCGGCAGATCGCCGACGCGCTCGATTACGCGCACGAACGCGGCATCGTCCATCGCGATCTGAAGCCGGGCAACGTGAAGATCCGCCCGGATGGAGTCGTGAAGGTGCTCGACTTCGGCCTGGCGAAAGCCGGCGCCGGTCGCACCGCCACGCAGTCGGACGATTCGCCGACGATGGCGATGCCGCAGACCGATGTGGGAGTGATCGTCGGCACGGCGGCGTACATGGCGCCCGAGCAGGTGACCGGCAAGGAGGTGGACAAGCGCGCCGACATCTGGGCCTTCGGCTGCGTGTTCTACGAGATGCTGACCGGCCGGTCGGCGTATCAGGCCGACACGTCGCAGGAGACGATGGCCAGCATCCTGCGGAACGAGCCCGATCTGACGAGGGTGCCGGCGCAGGCGCGACGCCTCCTCAAGCGATGTCTGGAGAAGGATCCGCAGAAACGGCTGCGACACATCGGCGACGTGATGTCGCTCCTCGACGAGCCGCCGTCCGCCGAACACTCCGCGATCGCGCCGCCGGCGGCGCCGGTGAGGACCTCGAGGCGGCTCTGGCCTGCCGTTGCGGGAGCCGTCGCGATCATCGCGGTGGCAGTGGCGGTGTGGACCGTGCGGCGGCCGCAAACCAATCCCGGTGAGGCCGTGCGATTCGAGGTTGGGGTGACAGAAGGGATGCAATTCTTCTACGGGGCAGCGATGGCCGTATCGCCGGACGGCCGCTGGATGGTGTTCCCGGCCATCGGTGAGGATGGCGTCGCGCGCTACTGGATACGGTCGTTAGGTACAGTCGAGGCCCGGCCGTTGCCGGGCACGGAGACGGCCTACGTACCAGCAGCGTGGTCGTGGGACAGCCGCTACGTGTTCTTCAACACGCTGACTAATCCACAGCTCCAGCGAGTAGAGATCCAGGGCGGCCCCCCGCAATCACTGGGAAACGCCGGTGGAGCCCTCAATGGCCTCACATCCAGTGAGAGTGGCGGGATCGTTTTCGCGACGACCGGAAATCGCCCGCTGTTACGCATGCCTGCGGGTGGCGGAACGCCGGTTCCGATTACGGCGCTGGGCGCTCGTGAGGGTGCACACAAGTTTCCACAGTTCCTTCCGGATGGCAGGCGATTTCTCTATTTCCGCGTGTCGGAAGATCTGAACGTGATGGGTGTCTATGTCGGCTCAGTCGATGCCAAGCCGGAGGAGCAGAGCTCGACGCGCCTGCTGGCGACGAACCGGCAGGCCTACTACTCCGCGACGGCCGACGGCTCCGGGCATTTGATATTCATGCGCGACACGACGCTCATGGCACAGCCGTTCGATCCGGCGACGTTGCAGCTCAGTGGCGACGCCGCACCGATTGCGGAAAATGTCGATTCATTTGCGATCCAGTCGTACGGATTGTTCGCCGTGTCAAACACCGGCACGCTGGTCTATCGCGGCGGCGCAGTGGCGAAGGTCTCGCTCGTCTGGTTCGATCAGAGCGGCAGGCCGGGAGCCACATTCGGCGAGCCAGGCGAGTACAGTGCGCCTGCCGTGTCGCCGGATCAGACGCGCGTCGCCATCGCTCGAGGCTTCCCACCCAATCGAGATGTCTGGGTTGTCGACGTCGGACGTGGTACGACAACGCGCTTCACCTTCGATACTGCCGATGACTTCAACCCGATATGGTCACCGGACGGGACGAGCATCGCTTTTACGTCGACCCGCTCGGGAGAACAGAAACTCTACATCAAACCGGCCGATGGCTCGGGCGATGAACGCCTGCTCACCGACATGCCGGGTACAGCCACGAGTTGGTCGCATGACGGCCGGTTTCTCTTGTTCACGGCTACCGATCCGAAGACCGGTAGCGATCTGTGGGCATTGCCCGATCCGCGTCAATCCTCGGGAACGTCGAAGCCCTTCGTGGTTCTCTCGACGCCGTTCAACGAGCTGGGCGGGCAGTTCTCCCCTGATGGCCGCTGGATCGCCTATACGTCGAACGACTCGTCCACATCCGATGTGTACGTTCGCCCCTTTTCCCCAGACGGAAATGCGAGCGCTGCGCGGGGCAAGTGGCTCGTGTCGACCGCCGGCATCAGCACCCAGCCACGATGGGGAGCAGACGGCAAACAGTTGTTCTACGCATCTGCGGCGACGTTTGGACTCATGGCCGTGGATGTCGACACGCAGGCCGGATTCAAGACGGGCAGTCCCAAGCGGCTTTTCACCGCGCCGCCGCCGTTTCTTCCTGTCGGATGGAACCTGGCGCCGGACGGTAAGCGGTTCCTCTTTCTCACGACGCCGAACGGTGGTCGAACAGCGCCGTTCACCGTTGTGGTCAACTGGGCATCGGCGTTGAAGCATTAGCGAGCCGTCGCTCGGCTCGGGCGCTGCCGATTCGCGGCCGCGCGAGACACCGGTGGTGGCCGCCATCGGAAGACTCGATGCAGAACGCCGAGTGCACGTCCTGGCCGGCGTTCGGGTGTCCGGTAGAATGGCACCGCCGTGGCCCTCCTCCTCAGCCGACAGCTCGCGTTTCGTGCGCTGGCCCTCACGCTAACGACTCTCATCGCCTTGGGGGGCGCGGAGATCGTCTTCCGGTTGTACGAGCAGTTCACTTTCGACCGTAAGTTCCCGCCGTGGACCGAGAACCTCGTGGTCGTCCGCGGTGCGCAGGTATTCGCGTTCAAGCCCCATGTGTCGGGTGTGTTTCCCGGCAACGTGGATACGACGCGAACGTTCCCGTATCGCACGAATGCGCATGGGTTGCGGGACCGCGATCGGCCGGTGAAGGCGCCGGGCTCGACTCGCGTCCTCGTCGTGGGCGACTCCTACACGTGGGGGTACGCCGTCGCCGAGGAAGAGGCCTACCCGCAAGTCGCCGAGCGGCTCCTCGCGGAGCGCGGGCACCGCGACATCGAGGTCGTCAACGGCGGGATTCCGGACTACAACAGCCGGCAGGAGCGGCAGCTGCTCGGGCAGCTCATGCCGATCTATCAGCCCGACGCGGTCTTCCTCGCCTACGTCGTGAACGATGCAGAACCAACGACGGCGATGCCTGTG
>Ga0310810_10011519_pt1 | contig 10329 bp, 12 predicted proteins | sample NCmetagenome_FD_207641 | JGI IMG/M metagenome (GOLD analysis project Ga0310810, IMG submission 207641) | Soil microbial communities from experimental microcosm in Duke University, North Carolina, United States - NC | ecosystem: Engineered > Artificial ecosystem > Soil microcosm > Unclassified ...
TTCTTCATCAGGTACTCGACGCCTTTGGAATGCTTGGCAACGATTTTATTCTTGCGGTCGAGCACCATGGGAAAATCCAGGCGCGGATTATCGCAATGGATTCCGTCTGCTTCGGGATGCTGGAAGCGTTCCCAAACCTCGGCTGTATGGAGAAAAGCCTTAGTCGGAATACAGCCCACGAGCAGGCAGCAGCCTCCCAGTCTGGGATCTTTCTCAATCATTGCGGTTTTCAGGCCGTATTGGCCGGCGCGAACGGCCGCCGAATAACCACCGGGACCGCTCCCGATGACGATCACGTCGTATGTCATGGGGTGAATCTCCAGTTTAACAGGGGAGTCCAGATTTCCGGAACTTTTGCCGCCTACGCGGCGAAATACTAACGAATGGCTGAGGGCCACGTCCCCAGTGGTTATTGGATGATCCTGACCGACGCAGCGTTGCTGGAGCAAGCTCTCACGGGCGAGGAAGATGCGTTTACGGCACTCTACCGGCGCCGCCAGGGCGGCGTCTACCGCTTCGCTCTGCAGATGACGGGGAGCGTGGCCGTAGCCGAAGACGTGACCCAGGAGACGTTTCTGGCGCTGATCCTGCACGGGACGCGTTACGACCAGGCGCGCGGGACCGTGGCGGCGTTCTTGTACGGAATTGCCCGAAACCTGGTGATGCGGCGCCTGGACCGGCGTCTGAGGACGGAGCTGGAAGTCTTTCCGGAACACGTCGAGGAGTGCGCGGGACCGGAAGACCTGCTGGAGGACCTGACGAGGCGCGAATCGATCGAACACGTGCGCCAGGCGGTCCTGAGTTTACCTCCAGTATTTCGCGAAGCTGTTGTTCTATGTGACTTACAGGATTCGAGTTATGAAGAGGCCGCGATGGCGCTGGATTGTCCCGTCGGGACGGTGCGATCCAGGTTGAACCGCGGCCGGTCGATGCTGGCGCGGAAACTGCGGGGGGCAGCCTGCGGAAGGAGTATCGAATGCAGCCCGAAGAGTATGTAGCGGCCGCTTTGCGTGCACTGGCTGAACAGGATGCCGGGCGGGAAGCGCCCGAGGAAGTCGAAATGCGCCTGCGGCAGGTATTCCGGCACAGGCGCGCGCGCAGGAAATGGAAAGCGGTGGTGCTGGCGAGTCTGGCCGCGGCGGCGGCGCTTACGATCGTCTTCCTGGCAGGACCGAGGGGGCGCCCGAAACCGGCTGCTCCAACGCCGGCTCCACGCGAACTGGTGGCGGAACGGACCGTGCAGGTCGAAGTCGCCGCTACTGCGGCACCGACGCCGGTGCACTCACGACCGAAGCCTCGCCCGGCCGTCAGGCCGCTACCTGCGCAGCCGCGCGAGGTCGTCACCGAGTTTTTCCCGCTGCTGGATGTCGCTCCGCCCTTCGAGCGCGGCGAATTGTTGCGGGTGATGGTGCCCGCGGCGACGATGCGGAGGGTCGGACTGCCCGTTAATCAGGAGCGCCTCGGCGATCGGGTCTATGCGGACGTGCTGGTGGGACAGGAAGGGCTCGCGCGAGCCATTCGATTCGTGAGTTATGAGCAATAGGAGATGCATATGAAAACGACTGGAATTGCGCTGCTGGCTATAGGACTGGTATCGGCAGTTATGGGCCAACAGGTAGCAAACGACGATATCCTCCGGGCACAGAAAAAGCTGCATGCCGCGGTGGACGATGTCAAAAAGAGCGTCATCTTTAACTGGCAGACGGCAGATTTTGTATCAGGCCAACTGATCTCGGGCCCGCCGGTGAAAGGCGCGCCCTATTCGGCCGAAGCTGTGAACGAAACAATCCAGACTTTGGCGGACGGAAACCGGATCGTGCAGCGCACAGCGGCGATGCAGTACCGCGATACCGAAGGACGCGAGCGGCGCGAAGAAACATCCGCCATGGGGGCGATCTTCATTACCGATCCGGTGGCCGGGGCCCGCTACACGCTGCATCCAGATTCCCGGTCAGCCGAAAAGGGTCCGTTGGTAATCAACTTTAAGTCCAATGGCCCCGGCGATACACTCTTCTACGCCCACACCGGCGCCGTGACTGGTGTGTCCGGCGGACGCGGTGGACCATCTCCGGAACCAGGAGTATTCGTCGAGCGGACCGAGGCTGGACTCGGACGCGGGGCTACGATCAGACTGAAACTCCCGGGAGACGCGCTGCAAGAGTTCACCATAGCCACCGGAGGCCGCCTGGCTGTGGGATCCAGCAACGCTAAAACCGAGCAGCTCGGTAACATGTTCATCGAAGGCGTCCAGGCCCAGGGAACCCGCACCACCACCACGATTCCCGCAGGCGAGATCGGCAACGAGCGTCCCATCAACATCGTGGACGAGCGCTGGTATTCGCCCGACCTGCAAATGACGGTCATGACCAAGCACAGCGACCCCCGGAGCGGCGAAACCAACTTCCAACTGAAGAACATCAACCGCTCCAGCCCCCCGCCGCATCTGTTCGAGGTTCCTTCCGACTACACCGTGAGTGCCGGAGGTGGACGAGGGGGACGCGGAATCGTGACGCTTCCCGCGGACGCGATTCCGCTCAGGAAGTAACGGCCCGCGCACCGGCCGCGTCCCACCCATGTAGGCACCTGTGTGCGATCTGGCATGATGGGAACAGGTATGCGCGGCTGTCTAGTATTGCTTCTGGGTGGGGTCCTGCTCGCGCAGCCTCCCCAGAAGTACCCGCTGGCGAAGCTGCAAATTCAGGGAAACCGGCAGATCGCCGCCGAACGGATCGTCGCAGCTTCCGGCTTAAGGCAAGGAGCTTTGGTGGATAAAGCGGCCTTCGACGCGGGACGCGAGCGGCTGCTCGAATCCGGGGCGTTTGAGAGCGTCGGCTATTCCTACAAACCCAGCGCCAACAACTCCGGTTACGACGCCACATTTGAAGTAGTGGAAGTCGCGACGCTGTATCCGTATCGATTCGAAGCGCTGCCGGCCTCGACTGACGCGTTACGCGCCGCGCTCCGCAAGCAGGAACCGCTTCTGGGCGACCGCATTCCAGCCACACCCCAGGTCCTGAACCGGTACACAGCCGCAATCGGGAAGTTCTTCGACGGCAAAGTGGAAGCCAAGGGTGAGCTGAGCGCCGATTCCGGCACCATGGAGATCGTATTCCGCACACCCGGCGAGCGGGCGCGCATCGCGGAACTCAATCTCACCGGCAACAAAGTCATGCTGACTGCCCCTCTGAACCAGAAACTTGGAACGGCCGCGGTCGGCATTCCTTATAGCGAGCCGCTGCTCCGGCGAGTGCTCGATTCGGCCATCCGGCCGATGTATGAGGAGCGCGGCCTGATCCGGGTGGCATTCACCGAGATCACCGCGAAGAAAGCCGAAACCAACGACGGCGTTGTAGTGACCGTCAGGGTCGACGAAGGTCCCGAATACAAGCTGGGTACCGTGGCGCTCACCGGCGTGCCGGCGGCCGAAGTCGAACAAATTTCGAAATCGGACGACTGGCACAAGGGCGAGACTGTTAATTTCACCAATGTCGAGGCAAGTCTCGAAAAGATCCGCCAGCGCCAGCGTGCGCAGGGATATCTGCGCGCCCAGACCACTGTGGCGCGCGAGATTCACGACCAGGACCACACCGTGAACCTGACCGTCAACGTGGATCGCGGACCCCAGTTTACGCTCGGCAAGCTGACCATTCAGGGTCTGGATCTGATCGGCGAACCGGCTGTCCGCAAAATGTGGAAAATCGCACCTGGGCAGCCCTTCCAGGACGGGTATCCGGAGGCGTTTCTGAATCGGGTGCGCGATGAGGGCATCTTCGACAACCTGGGCAAGACTCGCGCGGAGAGCAACATCGACGAGAACACGCACACGGTGGATGTGACGCTGTTTTTCACTGGCGCGGGAACCGCCAGCAAGAGTAAGGACGGCAAGCGGCGCTAGCGCCCCGGTTTGCCTGGACTGATATCCTGAAATGCAGTGTCGTCCCCGCTGAACTTTCACCTCGAGCAATACGATGGCCCGCTGGACCTGCTGCTGGACCTGATCCGGAAGCAGGAGATCAACATCTACGACATCCCCATCGCCCGGATCACGCAGCAATATCTGGAATACATGCAGAAGGCCGCGGAGATGGATATCGAGCTGAGCGCGGAATTCGTCTACATGGCGGCGACGCTGATTCACATCAAGTCGCGCCTGCTGCTGCCGCGCGATCCGGAGCTCGATAAGCTCCTGCCGGAAGAAGATCCGCGCCAGGAGCTGGTGGACCGTCTGCTGGAGCACGAGCGCTTCAAGAACGCCGCCGAGATGCTGCAACAGAAACGCGTGGTGGAAGAAGCGGTGTGGTCGAATCCGCAGATCGCGCAGTTTCGGTCCGAGGACGACGATCCCGGCCTGGCGGTGACGCTGTTCGATCTGGTGAAAACCTTCCAGAGCGTCATGGAACGGGCTAAACACCGGCCGGTCTATGAGGTGGGCGCCGAAGACGTCTCCGTGCCGGATATGATCCGCTATTTGCGCGGTGTGTTCGAGCAGGAGCGCGGAACGGTTTCCGCGCGCGAGCTATTCGAACGCCAGCGCAGCCGGCGCGCCATGATCTGCCTGTTCCTGGCGCTCCTGGAACTGGTGAAGCTGCAGGCTGTCGGGCTGGCCCAGCAGGATTCATTCGGCGAGATCGGGCTGAAGCGGCTGAAGGGATTCGAAGCGGCGTTCGCCGAGGGCGACACGCTGACAGCGATCGAGCAAGGATATACGTGATGCAAGAAATGGACGCGGCCCAACTGGCCCCCCAACTAAATGACGACCAAGGTTCCGGGAGCGAAGACGCTCAGTTGCAGGCGATCCTGGAGGCGATCGTCTACATTACGGACGAGCCCCTAACCGCGCAGCAGATCGCCGCGGCGATCGCGCAGCCGATCGACAAGATCAAGCGAATCCTCGACCAACTGGTGGAGGAGTACGGCAAGCCCGAACACGGACTGACCATCCGCGAGATTGCCGGCGGATACAAGATGGCGACTAAGGCCGAAAATCACGAGGCGGTCCGCGCGTTCGTGAAAAAGCTCACGCCGCCCCTCAAGCTGTCGTTGCCGGCGCTCGAAACGCTGGCGGTGATCGCCTACAAGCAGCCGGTGACTACGCCGGAGATCATGGATATCCGCGGCGTACATGGCGCGGGAGTGCTCAAGACTTTGCTCGACCGAAAGCTGATCGCGGAAGCCGGCCGCAAGGACGTGGTGGGCCGGCCGATCACCTACAAGACCACGAAGGAGTTCCTGGTCCAGTTCGGACTCAAGGATTTGAGCGAGCTGCCGACGCTCAAGGAGTTCGAGGAATTGGGACGCCTGGAGCTGGTGGAAGAATCGCAGGCCGAGCCTCCGGCTGAGCCCCCGGCGGCCGATGCCTGAAGAGAGACTACAAAAAATCCTTTCGCAGGCGGGCGTCGCTAGCCGGAGAAAAGCGGAGGAGCTGATCCAGGCCGGCCGTGTGACGGTGAACGGCGCGACCATCACCGAACTCGGCTCCAAGGCGGATCTGGAGCGCGACCACATCAAGGTCGACAGCAAGCTGCTGCGCGCCCCCAAACGTCACATCTACATTGCGGTGAACAAACCCAAGGGGTGCGTGACCACGGTGTCGGATCCGGAGGGCCGCCCGACCGTCATGCACCTGCTGCGAGGCGTAAAAGAGCGCGTGTTTCCGGTGGGCCGCCTGGATTACAACAGCGAAGGCCTGCTGCTGCTGACCAATGACGGCGAGTTCGCGCATCGCATCACCGCGCCCGCCAGCCACATGATCAAGACCTACGTGGTGAAGGTCACCGGCCCTCTGACCGCGGACCAGGAGAAGGAATTCCAGGAGGGCATTTCGCTCCACGGCAAGAGGACCTCACCCGCGCAGCTCAAGCGTATCAAGCACGGTGCGAATCCGTGGTATGAAGTTCGCCTCGCCGAGGGACGCCAGAACCAGATCCGCATCATGTTCAAACATTTCGGCCGCCTGGTCGAGAAGCTCCGGCGGGTGAAGATTGGATTTCTGGAGCTGGATCTGCCGCCCGGGCGCTACCGGCTGCTCACACCGCGCGAGATCGAGCGATTTCGCAAAATGATGAAGATGGAGACGGGCGAGTAGATGTCGTGGTTTACGCCGCCCTTGCCCGTCGGCACACCGGCGCCCGATTTTTCGGTGCCCGATCAGGACGGCAGCCGCGTAACGCTATCCGCCCTACGCGGCAAGAATGTCGTACTGGTGTTTTATCCGGCCGATGACACCAGCGTGTGCACTAAACAGTTGTGCGAATTTCGCGATCACTGGACCGGTTTGCTGGCTCGCAACGCGGTGGTATTCGGCGTGAACCCGGCGCGCAGCCGGGCGCACCAGAAATTTCGCGAAAAGTATAAGTTTCCGTTCCCGCTTCTGATCGACCAGGGCCAGAAGATCGCGAAGCTGTACAGCGCGGATGGTTGGATGGCGCCCAAGCGTACCGTATACCTGATCGGGCCGGACGGCGCGATCCGCTATGCGCGGCGCGGGAAACCGTCGCCCCAAGAAGTCCTGGCGTCGGCGGCGTGATGATCCTGCCGCGGTTTTACCCGATTCTCGATACCGAAGTCGCACGGCGCTCGGGCAGCGACCCGGTGAACGCGGCCGAGCAGATTCTCGAAGGCGGCGCGCGCATCCTGCAATTCCGCCACAAGGCGTTTTTATCGCGCGAAGCGTTCGCATGGCTTGAACGGATCGCCGAGTTGACGCGGGCGGCCGGAGCGACACTGGTGGTCAACGATCGCGCAGATCTGGCGAGACTCTTTGGAGCCGCTCTGCACCTCGGCCAGGATGACCTGCTGCCATCCATTGCGCGACGCGTGATTGGGCCGGATACGATGATCGGGTTTTCGACCCACAACGAAGCTCAACTGCGCTCAGCCTGCGAGGAGCCGGCCGATTACCTCGCACTCGGACCCATATTCGGGACCGTTACCAAAGAGAACCCGGATCCTACCGTGGGGCTGGCCGAACTGGGAAGGCTGCGGCCGTTCTGCGATCGCCCGTTGGTCGCGATCGGCGGCATCACCCGCGCCAACGCCCGCCAGGTGCTCGAAGCTGGGGCGGACTCCGTGGCCGTGATCGGCGACTTGTTTCCAGAAGACGGAAATATAGAAGCACGGACAAAAGAGTACCTGGGCCTATTGACTTTCTAACCAACTCGTACTAATGTTTTAGTATGAAGAAGGCCAAGCCCACCCTCACGGGGCAGGAACTGGAAATCATGAAGGTCATCTGGAAGCTCGGTACGCCCACCGTGCGGCAGGTGTACGAAACCATGCTGGAGCGCCGGAAAGTGGCCTACACCACCGTGATGACCATGATGAACATCCTGGAACAGAAGGGCTATCTCAAGAAGCGCCAGGGCGAGCGGGCGTTCGTCTACACGCCCAGAAAGCCGGAAAAACAGGTGATTCGCGACATGGTTCGCGAATTCGTCGGGCGCGTGTTCAACGGTGCGGCCGAGCCGCTGCTGCTCCATCTGGTGGAAGATGACCAGCTCACCAAGGAAGAGCTGGATGAGATCCGGAAGAGCATACGGCCATGAACGCTCTTCTATTCGACAACCTGCTTAGCTGGTCGGCACAGGTCGCGATCCTGGTGATGGCGGCCGCGTTGGCAGCATTCGCACTGCGTCATCCGAGAGCGCGTCTGTATTTTTGGCAATCGATTCTGGCGGTAGCCTTGATGCTGCCCGCGATCGCGCCTTGGAAGCGGCCCGCGGCGGTCGCGTTCGCGTCTCAGGAGCCGGTAGTGTCGATCAACCACGGCGTCGTGGTTCCGGTTTCCGCGCCCTCCGGATGGGGCTTCGAGAACCTATTGGTGTTGCTGGCCGCGGGCGCTGCCCTTCGGCTGGTGTGGGTGGCGGCGGGACTACTGCGGCTAACGCGCATCCGGAAACGAGCCCGGCCTTTGCAGCAGCCGCCGGTCGCGTTCGGCGGAAGCGCGCGCTGGTACATATCGGATCAAGTGAGCGGTCCGGTGGCCTTCGGCTGGCTGCGGCCTTCCATTTTGCTCCCGACCAGGGTGTGCGAACTGGCGCCGGGCGCCCAGGAAGCGATCGCGAGCCACGAGTTGTTCCATGTGCATCGCCGCGACTGGCTGTTCGTCATGGCGGAGGAACTGATCCGCAGCGTGCTGTGGTTCCATCCGGCGGTGTGGTTGATCCTCTCGCGCATTCAGCTTGCCCGCGAGCAGGTGGTGGATCAGGAAGTGGTTCGTGCGACGCGCGATCGCGCGGGCTACCTGGACGCCCTGGTGTCAGTAGCCGCGCAGAGATTGCAGCCGGACATCACGCCGGCGCAATTGTTCTTGAATATGCTTTTGAAAAAACGCCAGCTCGCGGTGCGCGTGCAGGCGCTCTTGAAGGAGACCTCCATGTCCGCATCCCGTCTTGCCGCCCATGTTTCGATCGCCGCATCCGTCGCCATCATCGGTGCATGCGCCGCTGTCTGGCTTTTCCCGTTGCGAAGCGCAGCCCAAGTGGTTCCGGACGACCCTGGCATTTCCGTGGACGCCGGGGCGACTCTCGCGCATCGCACGCCGGTGCGGAGTCCGCGGGGCACGGATGTCGTCGGCGACGTGCTGCTGGAGCTGACGCTCAATTCCAAAGGCGAGGTCGCCGATGCGCGCGTCCTGAGCGGTCCGGATGAGTTGCGCAAAGCGGCACTGGCGAGCGTCCTGGAATGGCACTACGCGGCGAACACGGCTCCGCCCTCGCTGGTGCATGCGACCATTCACTTCGGAGCAAGATCCGCTGTGGCAGCGGAAACGGCAACGGCTCCGCCACCGCCTCCTCCACCACCGCCCCCACCGCCGCCCGGCGCGGCAGGAGGACCCGGTGGACGCGGGGGTCGAGGCACTTTGCTTACTCCACCGCCGCTTGCTCCACCGCCACCTCCGCCACCGCCGCCACCCCCACCTGACGCTGCCGTGGTGCAGCGGATTGAGTATTCCGGCCTTACTTCCGAACTGCAGCAACGCATCCAGAATCGTCTGACAATTCGAGAGGGCGATACGTTGGAAAAAGGTGGAAATAGCCTGGCTCGGGTACAAGAAGAATTGCAGCAGATCGATGAGCATCTCGGGTTCGTATACTCAGTGTTCAAGAGCGACGACCCGCAGCGCCCCAACGCGGTCCTCAGGATCGGGCTACAGTCCGGAGGAGCCAGACCGCCCAGCGGGACTCCCGTACCCGCCGTAGTCGCCGTGGGTGCCGGCACGGCCCCCGTTGCGATCTCCCGTACCCCACCTGAATATACCGACGAGGCCCGCAAAGCCAAGTGGCAAGGCTCGGTAGTCCTGCAAGTGTTGGTGGACGAAAACGGTGTCCCGAAAGATATCAAGATCGTCCGAGCGCTGGGCATGGGGCTGGATCAGAAGGCCATCGAAGCGGTGCAGCAGTGGCGCTTCAAGCCCATGCTGCTGAACGGCAAGCCGGTGCCTGTTTCCACCAACATCGAGGTCAACTTTCGCTTGTAGTGGCGCCTTTAGAAAAACGCCAGGGGCGTGTTGGGCGATAATGTGAGTTTCGCTCAACATGCCCAAGATCACCTACATCTCACACACTGGAACCTCGCGCACGATTGACGTTCCCCTCGGCGACACCGTCATGGAAGGCGCGGTGCAGAACGGCGTCGACGGGATCGTCGCCGAATGCGGCGGCAACTGCCAGTGCGCCACCTGCCACGTCTACGTCGAGGAAAAGTTCCTGCCGCTGCTGGACCCGATCGGCGAGGATCAGGATGCGATGCTCGATACTACGGCGTCACCCCGGAAATCCAACAGCCGCCTGAGCTGCCAGATCCATGTGAAAGCGGAGCTGGACGGCCTGGTGGTGCACACGCCTCCCGCACAACAGTAACTACGTGGCCGTCGTCATCATTGGCGGAGGACAAGGCGGATTCCAGACCGCCGCGTCGCTGCGCGCCGAGGGGTACCAGGAGCGCATCACGCTGATCGGCGATGAGGCCGGCGTTCCTTATCAAAGACCTCCGCTGTCCAAAGGCTTCCTGCTCGGCAAGCAGGAGCAGCGCCATGCCGAGCTGCGCCCCGCCGCGTTCTACCAGACTCAAAATATCGACCTGGTGAGCGGAAAGCGGGTCACAGCGATCGATCGCGTCGCGCGACGGGTCACGCTCGACTCCGGCGAGCAGATCGAATACGACACGCTGGTGCTGGCCACCGGCGCGCGCAACCGGCTGCTTCCGCACCAGAATATTCTCTATCTCCGCACGCTGGGCGAAGCTGCCGAGATCCGCCAGCGCCTGGCCGCGGCAGAGGACGTGGTCGTAATCGGCGGAGGCTTTATCGGACTCGAGGTCGCGGCCGCG
>Ga0310810_10011520_pt1 | contig 10328 bp, 9 predicted proteins | sample NCmetagenome_FD_207641 | JGI IMG/M metagenome (GOLD analysis project Ga0310810, IMG submission 207641) | Soil microbial communities from experimental microcosm in Duke University, North Carolina, United States - NC | ecosystem: Engineered > Artificial ecosystem > Soil microcosm > Unclassified ...
GACCGCTCGGTCGCAAAACTGGCCGCCCACCGTTTCGCATATCCCGATGCGCCGTGCCCGTATCCGGGGTGGGCATCAACCGCCTGTTGAATCGCCGCCGAAACAGTCGCTCCCGCGAACGACGTCCAGTCGAACGTGTGGCGTGATGCCAGCGAAAGCTTCTGGTGCGAGGCGAGCGGCGCGGCATCGGGAATGTAGCTGACGTAGAAGTTCGGCACGAAGCCAAACAAGCGCTGCTTCTCCTGCGCCTTGATTTGCTCTTCGGCGATGGCCTCGATCGGGCGGACGGTCACCGACGCGGTCACCTCCTCGAGCGACAGCATGATCGGCGGAACCGTGAACCGACTGCGTGACGTGACGGTGAACGGACGGGTCGTGAACGGAGCAAACCCTTGCGCCTGAACGCTCACCGCGTACGTCCCCGGCGCAACGTCAACAAATGTGAACCGGCCGTCGATCCCCGACGTCGCCGTTCGCGATGGTGTGCCCTCTGTGACGGTCAGCGTCACCTGCGCCGCTGCGATGGCGGCGCCGCTCGGATCGAGCACACTGCCAGCGACGGTTGCGGCGTCCGGGCCGCGACGATCCTGTCCTTGGCCGGCCGACCTCCCGGCACCAACCGCGACGAGCAGCACGACCACGACGCCGATGTTTCGCGAGCGGGTCCTCATGAGGTCTTCGCCGATGGAATGCCGCCGCGTTGTCTGCGTCCCGATCCCCAACCTCGCCCGCCGAGGTGCCGTCCTCGCGCCGCGCAGGAGATGCCGCCCACGCTAACAGCCTAGCGCACCGCAGCCTCTGAAATCGTCGGTGCAGCGCGAAGTCCGTTGCAAGCTCGACGCTCTCGAGGCGGACTCCGATACTTATGTCGCGATCAACTGGACGTGCAACGGGACGGTATCCGAATTCGTCTATTTCAGGTGCAGCGGCACGCTGACGTCGCCGGTCGTCGGCCCGCCCAAACGTCGCGTTCGCGTGACGGTCGCCTGTTCCGCATGGAACGCACCGGGCCCGGTTGACCGGCGGGACGACAGCAATTCCAAAAACGCGCCGCCGTGAGGTTTTCATCGCCGCAGCGTCGATCTGGGCGACAATACACCGCGCTACGGAGACAACACCATGGGACTGATGGATTTCATCAAGAGCCAGCTGATCGAGATCATCGAGTGGACCGACGACTCGCGGGACACGCTCTCGTTCCGCTACCCGGACGACGACAAGGAAATCAAGCGAGGCGCGCAGCTGATCGTTCGCGAGTCGCAGGTGGCGCAGTTCGTCTACCTCGGACAGTTCGGCGACACGTTCGGTCCCGGCAAGCACTCGCTGACCACGGACAACATCCCGGTACTGACACGGCTGAAGGGGTGGAAATACGGCTTCGAGTCGCCGTTCAAGGCCGACGTCTACTACGTCGTCACGCGGGTGTTCACCGGCAACAAGTGGGGCACGTCGAACCCGGTGATGATGCGCGACGCCGACTTCGGCATCGTCCGGATGCGCGCCTTCGGCACCTACGACTTCCGCGTCGTCCAGCCGCAGCGGTTCCTGAAGGAAGTCGCCGGCACCGATCAGCATTTCCGGCTCGACGAGTTCACCGACGCGATGCGGTCGCGCCTGGTCAGCGTCTTCAGCGACGCGCTGGCGAGCGCGAAAGTGCCGGCGCTCGACGTCGCGACGCGCTACTCGGAGCTCGGCGAGGCGCTGCTGCCGCTGATCAACCCGGCGATTCTCGAGAAGTACGGCCTCGAGATCACCAGCTTCCTCCTCGAGAACGTGTCGGTGCCGCCGGAGGTGGAAGCGGCGATCGACAAGCGATCGAGCATGGCGGCGGTCGGCAATCTGAACGACTACGTGAAGTTCCAGATGGCGCAGGGCCTCGAGCACGGCGGAGCCGGCGTCGGCGGTCTCGGCGCGGAACTGGCCGTCGGCGCGTCGATCGCGCAACAGATGGTGAATGCCCCGGGCGGCATCGCCGCCCAAGTGACACCGCCGGCAGCCGGCGCGGCGGCGGCGACCGCCGCGGCCGGAGCATTGCCGGAAACGGTCGGTCCCGCCGAGGCCGCGAAACTGCTCGGCGTCTCGGAGGCCGATGTCATCGCCAGCCTCGACGCCGGCGATCTGAAGGGCAAGAAGATCGGCAGCCAGTGGCGGATCCGGACATCGGCGATCCGCGAATTCCTCGGCTGATCGACCGGCGAGCGCATCGAGCCGATGCCCGATCCGGACGTCACCGCACGCGAGAAGTTCGCCTGTCCCGCGTGCGGCGCCGACGCGAACTGGAACCCGGCCAAGCAGGCACTGGTGTGCCCGTTCTGCGGCACCGAATCGCCCGCGACCCTCCAGAAGCGCGGCCTCAACACCGTCATCGTCGAACACGATCTGGTCGTGGCGCTACGCGAGGTGCCCGACGCTCGCCGTGGCTGGCAGGCCGACAAGATATCGGTCAAGTGTCAAAGCTGCCAGGCAATTTCCGTGTTCGACCCGAGCCGCGTCGGCCAGCGGTGCGAGTTCTGCGGATCGTCACAGCTCGTGCGCTACGAGCAGGTGAAGGAACCGTTCAGCCCGGAGTCGCTGCTGCCGTTCGCCATCCAGGAGTCGCAGGCGCGCGATCTTCTCCGCGCATGGTACGGACGGCAGTGGCTCGCTCCCAACAACCTCGGGAAGCGTGCGCTCACGGATACGATCCGCGGCGTCTACCTCCCGTACTGGACCTTCGACGCCCAGGTGCACGCGAGCTGGACGGCCGACTCCGGTCGCTACTACTACGTGACGAACAACGGCAAACGTGAGCAGCGAGTCGAATGGACGCCGGCGGCCGGCGAGCTCGATCATTTCTTCGACGACGAGCTCGTCGCGGCGTCGACCGGCGTCGGCGCCGGGCTGCTGCGCCGCCTCGAGCCGTTTCCGACCGGCCAGCTGATTCCGTACGATCCCGGCTACCTTGCCGGATGGACCGTGGAGCGCTATCAGATCGATCTGGTCAACGCCGCGACGCGCTCGCGCGCGATCATGGAGGGCAAGATCCGGCAGCTGTGCTCGGCGGCGGTCGGCGGCGACACGCAACGCAACCTTCAGGTCGAGGCGGCGTTCTCGGACCAGAAGTTCAAGCACATCCTCGTGCCGGTGTGGCTGCTCACCTACACCTACGGCGCCACGGTCTACCAGGTCGCGGCGAACGGCGTCACCGGCAAGATCGCGGGCGACCGGCCCTGGAGCTGGATCAAGATCGCCCTGCTGATCATCGTCATCATCATCGCCTTCATCGTGTTCCAGTCGAGGCAGTGACGGGAAGGCCGCTTCGCTACGCGATCAGACCAAGGACACGATCGGCAGCGGTCACGCCGCGGAATTGCGCTTCCTCGAACAGCGACAGACCGCTCACGTCCGAGTGCGCGAAGACCAGGCGATCGCGTGATTGCTTCAGCGCCCGTCGTTGCCCAGAAAACACCGCGCCGACCGTCGGACGCACCATCGCGTGGCCGATGCGCATCACGTCCAGCCGCGAGACGCACGACCGAATGCGCGGGTGCACGCGCTCCAGGTCGGTGAGGATCGCTTCCTTCCAGTAGCCCCAGTCCGTCGCGGCGAGGAATGACCGGCCGGCCGACGACCGAGCGCAGCGATTGATGCATGGCGTCGACGTAGCCGAGCGCCGGCGAGCTCATGATGACGTTGTCCCACGCCGGCTCGCCGCGATCGAGATCGGGAATCGTTTCGAGGGTGAGATTCGCGGTCATCCACGGCGAATACTCGCAGCCGCTGAGCGGCGGCGGCCCCTCGACGACGTGCGGCGCCAGGAACGTCGGCGCGGCGAAAATGACCGCATCGCACACATAGTCGGTGTCCGCGGCGCGAACGCGGAACGCGGACTTGTCGCGCCGGATCGCGCGCACCGGCTGATCGGTGCGGACGAACCGTCCGACGCGCTCGAGCAGCCGCTTGACGATCCAGCCGTTGCCCTCCGGCCAGGTCAGCGGGCCCTTCTCGTCGTTGTCACGCGACGAAAAGTAATGAAGGCCGGCCCACGCGGACACGTCGCTCGCCAGCGCGCCGTAGTCGTCGCGGCAGGCGTAGTTGAGATACCAGAGCAGCGGCTTCGAATCGAAATGGTGCGCCGCGAGCCAGGCGGCGAACGACAGACGATCGAGCGATTCATCCTCGACGGCCAGCCCGTTGTCGAGCGGCACCGTGAAACGCCGTGACGCCCGCAGCGCCGCGGTCACCTCGCCGAACCGCTGGAACTGCTCGCGGTCGTCTGCCGTCAACCCGACCGCCGGTTCGATGCCTTCCTGCCACCGGCCGTGAATGAACAACCGCTCCTGCTGCGCCAGGCACAGGTGGCGCTCATCCCACGTGCCATCCGGCTTCAGCACACCCAGCTCCGCGAACAGCTCGCGCACGAACGTCGCGCGTTCATCGGGAATCGGCACGTAGTGCGCGCCCCACGGATACGCGGTCGTCTCGTTCTGGCCGGATCGCGAGTTGCCGCCCGGCTGCCCGCTCATTTCCAGCACGACGAACCGATCGAATCCGCGTTTCTGCAGGCGCCACGCGGCCGACAGCCCGGCGATGCCGCCGCCGACGATGACGATCGGTATCCGGATCGCTGTCGTCGCTGCGCCGACGGGGGGGCGCGCGCGCAGGGCGTGGCCGATCGACATGTCGTCGTAGACGAATCCGCCGGCAAGCGGACGATCGCCCTTGATTGACAGGCCGACGAGCGCCGCGGCCGACGCGACGCAGAACTCGCGGCGCGTCGCGGTCAGCGGCTGATTTCGCGCCATTCCGATTCGAGTGTCCGCACCAGCACCTGATCGTTCAGGTGGTTGGCGGGCATCGGCACGCGGGCCATGTCCGACGGGAAGTCGAAGAGCTGCGCGAGCGTGGCGGCCGACAGGAATCGCAGTCCAGCCGGCAAGGTGGTTGGCAAGGAGTAGCTGTCGCGGCTGGCCATGACGAACCCCCACTCGCCGAACGACGGCACGTAGGCGTGGTACGGAAACGTCCGGTAGCCCGCCTGTCTGATGGTTTCGTCGATGCACCAGAAGGACTTGCGCGCGAACATCGGCGACGTGCTCTGCACGACGAACGCTCCGCGCTCGCGCAGATGGTGCCCCAGCGCAGCGAAGAACACGGTCGTGTACAGCTTGCCGAGCGAGTAGTTCGTCGGGTCCGGCAGATCGACCACGATGAAGTCGAAGACATCGGGAGCCGCGTCCACCCAGAGGAACGCGTCGGCGTTGACGACCTGCACTTTCGGCGAGAGCAGCGAGCGTTCGTTCAAATGAGCGAGGAGCGGGTTGGCCGAGAACAGCCGCGTCATCTCGGGGTCGAGATCGACGAGGACGATCCGCTCGATCTCCGGGTATTTGAGGATCTCCCGCACGGCCAGCCCGTCGCCGCCCCCGAGCACCAGCACGCGCCGCGGGGCAGGCACGGCGGACAATCCGGGGTGGACGAGCGCCTCATGGTAGCGATACTCGTCGCGCGAGCTGAACTGCAGATGCGAGTTCAGGAACAGCCGGACGTCGTCCTTCCACCGCGTCAGGACGATGTGCTGATACGGCGTATCGCGGGAGAGGATGATGTCGTCGGCGTAAATGTTGTCCTCGGCGAAGGCGTTGATCCGCGCCCCGCCGGCGAACGCCACGCCCAGCGTCACGATCGCCGCGACACACGCCACCTGAAGACGACGCGGCCTCGCGATCTGCGCCGCGAAGAGCCGCGTGCTCCACAGCGCGACCGCGGCGTTGACGATGCCGAAGAACAGCGCCGAGCGGATCAACCCGAGCTTGGGCACGAGGACCAGCGGAAACAGCACCGACGCAAACAGCGCGCCGAGATAGTCGAACGTCAGCACGTGCGACACCGCGTCGCGAAACTGGTAGCGATCCTTGACCAGCCGCATCAGCAGCGGGATTTCCAGGCCCACCAATGTGCCAACCACGAGCACGATCAGGTAGAGGAGCAGCTGGAACCCCTGCGTGAACGCGAAGGCGATGAACAGCGCGCTCGAGGAGAACCCGCCGACGACCGCGATCAGCAGCTCGATCCGGACGAACAGCCGCGCCAGGTTGCCGCGCACGAAACGCGACAGGAAGCTGCCGATCCCCATCGCGAACAGGTAAGTGCCGATGACGGTCGAGAACTGGAAGACGCTGTCGCCGACCAGGTAGCTCGCCACGGTGCCGGCGATCAGTTCGTAGACGAGCCCGCACGCGGCTACGAGCAGGATCGAGAGAAACAGCGCGATCGCCACCGGCTCAGTGGACCGCCGCGGCGATGATGATGCAGATCCCGATCGACATCGCGCCGACCAGCACGGCGAGGGCGAGGTTCTTCTCCTCGACGATCTCCTTCCACAAATCGTACGGGGTCAGCCGGTCGATGACGACGAACGCGGTGACGAACACGGCGATGCCGATGAACGCGAAGACGAGGGCCGCCCTGATGTTCGCTACGATATCCATCACTTCCCTCCAGTGAAGCGCCGGAAGCCCCCGTACACCGGGCGGTACGACCCGGGGTTGTCGCGTACCGACCTCGGCACCGTGCGCGCCTCGTTGAATGACGTCAGCCGCCAGCCGCGATACTCCGCCGTACCCATCAGGCCGACGACGAGGAGTCCGTACAAGAGATACAACTTGCTGATCATGTTCGTTGTCCTCGGCCGGCGCGGCTCATCCGTGATCGCTTTCCTGCCACCGCCGGCTCTCGAACGCCGCCGCGCGCCGCCACTCCAGAATCGGCGGTGCGACGATCAGCGCCAGCGCGACCAGGAACCATAGTGACGTCGACACGTCGCGTACGACCCGCACCGAGTACCGGATGGGCGGCGCCGTCCGCTCACCTTCGGTCTCGATCCGCAGGAAATACCGGCCCGCCGGAACGCTTGGCAGTTCCACGGTGTCGCGCGGCGATCCCTCGCTCCACGACTCGCCGTCTTCGAAGCCGTGGTAGTACGACACGTCGCGCCCGACTTCGAACGCCTGGCCGGTGTCGTCGTTGACGAGCGCGTAGCCGGCGAACATCCACTGGTTGTCGAGATTCGTCGTCGTCTCGATCTGCACGGCCGACGGCCGGCCGTCGAGCGCGAAGATTGGCGTGACCAGCGAGGTCTCCCCCGCCGCCCTCGGATCGAAGACGAAGCTCCCGGCAAACGACTGCTGGCGGCGTGCGCTGGCCAGGTGGCCGAGCCAGAGCAGCGTGGCGAGCGCGACCAGCAGCGCCGCATTCCGCCACATCGCCCGCGTTACGCCCTGAAACGGCGACGGCTGATTGGCAAAGACGCCGACCGGTTCCGGCGGGGCGCCCGGGAGCGACAGGCTCTTCCAGATCTCGGCGCCGCGGACATACCGACCGAGTGACCAGGTGACCTCTTTGTCGGCGTCCACCTCCGCCGAGAGCATCAGCGGCGGCGCGACGTAGTCGCTGCCCGTGGTCGTATCGCCGACACGGATCTGCCACGGAAACTCTCCGAGCACGAAGGTCGTCGTCGCGACCGCCGTCTGGAAATGCCGGTAGGTGTGATCACCATACGATCGCTCCGATTCGTCCGGCGTCGGACCGCCGTCGGGCAGCGCGTTGAGCGTCGACACGACATTCCAGTGTCCCGCGTACTCCGTGAGGTAGCGGAACTCGCGATACGGGTTGAACAGCAAGTACTCGCGCCATTGGTACGCGACATCGTCGACGACGATCTGGCGGACCTGGAAGCCCACGACTTGACACTCGACATCGAGCAGCTTGCCCCGTGTTCCCAGCGGGATGAGCGGCTCCTCGCGGATCGCGGCGGTGTACCGCTGCAGGATCGTGACGCCAGGATTGGCAGCGTCGAGAATCGAGTGGCAGCTCTGGCAGACGACGTTGACGGCGTGGCCGAAGGTACGGACGGCGGTCGCGGCGCCGCAGTTGGGACAGTTGACGGAGCGGACGCTGACTGGCCGCCGGGTAGGTGCCTCGGCCACCTCACCAGCCCTCGAACGTGCGGACGTTCCTCAGCCGCAGCGCGTCGAAATCAACCGCCTTGCCGATATAGAGCGCCGGCACCGCGTCGCTGTAGTCGATGGTCGCGAAGTCCGCGCCTGCGGAGCGCAGGTCGACGAAGGTGACCTCGGTCTTGTCCCAGTATTCGAACGGAAGCTCCCCTTCGACGCCGGCGTAGTGCGCCAGCGTGCGCGAGACGACGGTGAACGGCGTGTCGTTCCAGACGAACCGTCGTCCGAGCGCGGCGTTCGCCAGCGTCGGAATCGCGAGGCCGCTGGTGAGAAAGGACACGGCGAGCGAATTCTGCGCATCCGACAGCCAGCCATCGGCGCCGCCGTCGAGCACGATGCGCCACTCGTTCCAGGTGCCCTGGTCGTATTGATAGAGGATGCGGCCGGCGACCACGAATCCCTTGTCGCCGTAACGGCCCTCGGTGGACAACTGAATCGGCGAGCCGTCAGCGGGCAGGTCGGCGACCTGGCCAACCTTTTTCAAATCGACATCCGTGCGGACGACGATCGAGCGGCAGTACTCGCAGACGGTCTGCACGCTGCTCGACCAGCGATAGACGAGGGGCGCGCCGCAGTTCGGACAGCTCGCGGCACGGCTAGTCATCCGCGTGCAGGACCTGAAGCGACGAGCGCCACGACGGCGACTCGGGCGATGCCGCGTACGGCCGATCGACGCGGCGGACGTTGACGGTCTGCGCGCCGACGATCGACCGCAGCAGCCCGGCGAAATCGCACTCGGGCCGCGGGCGGCAGCAGAAGAGGTTCAGGCACAGCGTGCCGTATTCGGGAAACGAGTGGCACGCGAGATGCGATTCCGTGAGGACGGTCATCCCGGTGATGCCGCCCGAGTCGGGGAACTGATGCCAGCGGCCGTCGCCGCAGGCGTGAAGATCGAGGTCGCGCATCAACCTCGTGAACAGCGCCTGCAGCGTCAACAGATCGCGCAGGCGATCCGGCGAGCATCCGTAGGCGTCGACGATCCACTCCGTCCCGGTCATAAGGACACCGCTCCGCTGCGCCGGATTCTATCAGGCCCGGTCGCTGCGGCCGTCAAACGAGCGTGAATTCGCGCGGCGGCACCGCGCGACGCTGCCGCGATAGTGCGTCGGCGTCAAGCCAGTGCTCTCGAGGCAGCCTGCGCGTCACGGCGGCTGACGTCGTGAGCGCCGCAGGCGGACCGGCGAACCGCCATTCAAGGGCGGCTCGCATCAGGAAACCGTTGCGAGCGCGGCTCAGGCGAGCGCAGGCGCACCGGCGCCGGTCCCAATCAAAAGGGCGTGGATTCTGCTGAACGGTGTGAGGCACCGCCCGGATTTGAACCGGGAAGCAGGTTTTGCAGATTTCGTTGTCGGAGGTGTTCGATCGCCTCCGCGCCCGCGTCCACGGCGTCCAGAACGCTTCAGCGCCTCCAAGAAGTGCAAATCTGGTTCGGGACGCCTGCGGCGGTATTGTTCGCGCGGCGTGGCAGTCCGCCTGCGTAGATTTTCAGGCACAGCCTTGGGCCGGCGACTTCAATCATTCAATTTCGCTCTGGTCGTATACCAGATGTCTCGACCTCCGAGTGTGCCAGGACGGTCAGAAAAGAAGTAGAGAGTCGTTCCATGTTTCGAGAGCCACGGCGAGCCGTCATTCGACGGGCTATCTACTGGAGACCCCAGATTGATGGGTACCGACCACGCGTCAGACAACGTCTCCCTCGTGGAGGTCCAAATATCGATGCCTCCTTGCCCGCCGGCGCGGTTTGATGTGATGAACGCCTCCAAGCCATCTTTCCGTATGAAGATTCGCGTATCGCGTCCCGGGCTGCTGAATTCGGGAACCAGTACTCCGGGACCTGCGGCCGCATCGTCTCCCAACGGGCTTGCATAGACATCGTAGTCGCCGATTCCGCCCGGGCGGTTGCTGCCGAAGAATAGCCAGGCGTGCGCCGTTGTGGGGTCCTCCCAGAACGCGGGAGCAGTTTCGTCGACAGATGTATTGAGAGCGCACCCTAAATTGGTTGGTTCTTGCCAAGGCGAATGCTTATTCCGCCGTCGAGTCATCCAAATATCGCCCGTCCCACTCGAGCCGCAGTTCCCTGCCGGACGCTGACTGTAGAAGTACAGAACGTGTTCATTGGGGGCAAGGAACGGCAATGAGTCGTCAGAAGCCGTGTTGATGGGCGCTCCCATGTTTTGCGGGTCTCCCCATGGAGAGTCAACCGAGTCGCGAGTGGCAAACCAAAGGTCGTTTCCGCCCAGACCTCCGGGCCGGTCGGAGGTGAAGTAAATGGTCAATTCATCCCTGGAAAGAAAGGCATAGGTGTCGTTGTAGATGGTGTTGATTGGTGCT
>Ga0310810_10011521_pt1 | contig 10327 bp, 5 predicted proteins | sample NCmetagenome_FD_207641 | JGI IMG/M metagenome (GOLD analysis project Ga0310810, IMG submission 207641) | Soil microbial communities from experimental microcosm in Duke University, North Carolina, United States - NC | ecosystem: Engineered > Artificial ecosystem > Soil microcosm > Unclassified ...
AGGTGTAGCTGACCAGGTATGTCAAGCCCCGGCTGAAACGGCGCTCCAGCTTTAACCCCAGAGAGTTGTAGTTAGCTTTGTTGTGTGAATCCACCATCCAGATCCGGTTGAATTCCGGATACGGAAGACGAGAAGCAACCGATCCGGTGGGCGAGGGCGGTTCGATGTTCCAGTCCCGATAGGATTCCAGCTTCTTGCTTATGCTATGCATGTAGCCTACCTCGAGCACCGTTTGGTTGCCTAGCTGCCGCTGCGTATTCAACATGAACTGCGTGGAATAGGGCGTGCGCCTATTGTACTGGTTGCTCAAGACCGAGGGATTGTTGATTTGCACGGTTGAGCCCAGATTGCGGAAAGGGGCTTGCACGGTCAAGTCGGGGAAGTTGGTGTTAGAAATATCGTCTCGCCGGCCGGCCAGATTCCGCGACAGGTCAAAGCGCGGATTTCCGGTATCCTGCGCGTAGAAGACGCCGGCCCCGGCGCGCACCGTCCACCGGCTCGTCGGGCTCCACGCGACCCCCAGCCGGGGAGCAAAATCGAGGTTGTCAGTCTGCACCAGGCGGTCGCCCAGCCGACCGTCACGAGCTACCTGGATAGCCGGGTTAAAGCGCAGCAATGTATTCTGATAAAAATCCCCAGTGCCTATTCGAACCAAGACAGGGTGCATGCTTGGGTCCGTTATGTTGTACCCGGTGTTAGTGACAAAAGGATGGGGATAATAAATGCTGATTGCGTGGCCGCTCTGGTCGAAGAAGGGCGGGCTATTCTCGTAACGGAGCCCGAAGTTCACGGTTAAGTTATTGCGAACCTTCCAGGTGTCATCTACGTAGTAATACTGGGATGTCTCTCGAAATTGGACGAATCCCACTCCCACGACTGCCTGCGCCTCGCGAACTTGCCCGAGCATATAGTCGGCAAAGCCGTAGCCGGTTCCATTCGGAGCTGCCGGGTTCTGCGTGGCTTGGCCTCCAAAGGCCAATGAGCCTCGTGAAAACTGGTTGCCAATCTGGTTGTAGCGATACCGGCCGATCTCCGCCCCGAATCGAAGGGAGTGCTTCCCCTTGATCCAGGAGAAATTGTCAGTCCATTGAAACGTATGGTTGTTGTTTACATAGGGGCCCTCCGACGAGTCACCGAAGCCGCTAAACGATGTGACGCTGACACTGGGAATTCCCCAAGCGATGGGCGACGGCGACGGCATGCCTGGGATGTTCAGCGCCCCGTTCACATCCTGCGAATACGCCAGCAATGTGCCGATGCTGTTGAAGAAACCGTTGTGGCCGAAACGGAATTCGTTCACTTTGTTCGGTGAAATGATGAAAGTGTTCCCGATCAACTCCTGGTCTACGGTCGTGAGGATTTTGGACCCGCTTAGACCTATAGCCTGCTGTGACTGATCTTCATTTTGCCAACTATAGCGGCCGAACCAAATCGACTTTGTTTTCTCCACAAAGTCGATGCGCTGAGAGAACTGATCTTTGTCGAGGAGAATGCGCGAGGCTTGCTGATAGTCGGAGACAAGTTTGCCCGTATTTACGTTCGGCGCCGGGTAGAATTTCAACAGCTTGAGCGCGGTGGGATCGAAGCGATTGGTCTGAATTATGTTATTGGGGAACGGCGACGCAGTGATCTTGCTGCCCACTTGATTCCGCGTGCTCGGATCAAAAATCGGAGGCGCCCCTGCAAAATTTCCTGCCCGCATCGCCTCGGTAGGAACATCGTAGAAGCCTTCTGTCTGGGAGCGCTCGCGGAAACCCTCATAGTTGGACATAAAGAATAGTCGGTTCTTGCCGTTGAAGACTTTCGGGATCTCCACCGGCCCGCCCAGAGTGAAGCCGTACTGGTTCCACTTGAACGGATTCTTGGTCGGCCGATTCACTGTGAAGGCGTAATTCGTGGCGTCCAACACGTCATTTCGTAAGAATTCAAACAGCGTGCCGTGAAACTGGTTCGTGCCCGCTTTGGTCGATACGTTGATCTGGCCGATGTTGCGCCCGAATTCAGCGGGGTAAATTCCACTCTGCACCTTGAACTCCTGCAAGGCGTCGACCGACGGCAGAAAGACATAGCTGTTGAAGTTCGGGTCCGTGTTCTCCATGCCGTCTAGCGTAAAACGGTTATACTCGCTGCGCTGCCCGGCTAGAGAAATATTCTGCTCCGAGCGGCTTCCCCCCTGCCGCGCGCCCGCCTGTGAGGAATTGCCGAAGCCAAAGCTCACATTCGGGCTCAGCGAGACCAGTTGCAGAAAGTTTCGCCCGTTTAACGGCAAGTCGACGATGCGCTTATTCTCAATCACCGTGCCCACGGTCGAGCCCTCGGTGGTCAGCAGCGGCGCGCCACCAACGACCTCCACCGTTTCGGAAACCTGGCCCACTTCCAATGTAAAATCGATGCGAGCGGTCTGTTGCACCTGCAACTCGATGCCGGGACGGGTTACCGCCCGAAAACCTTGCATGGTTACTTTCAGGGTGTAGGCTCCAGGCTGCAGCGAGGGGAAGCTATAGAGACCGGCATTGTTGGTCAGAACGCTTCGCGCGGCGCCGGTGGCGTCGCTGGTGGCAATGACTTCCGCCCCAGCCACGATGCTGCCAGTCGGGTCATGAACTTCGCCGTCTATTTCACCTAGAGTCTGGCCTGGCAGCGATGCAGCCCAGGCGAGCAGAGCAAAACAGAATGTCGCAATGCGCATTATCCCCCCGCCCGATAGGAACAATGCGTCCCCTACCGCTCGGGCTGGCAGTCCCTGCGTTCGCTAGGATCTTATAGGAGGTGTCAGGAAAAAGCAAGAAAGATTTTATTCACTCTAAAGAGTCTTGAGTTGAAAAATGCTCCTCTAGGCCGCATTGGGGGAGTTAACTATTTCCACTGTCATGACTTAGATCGCATTTGAGAGCGGGGCACGAAGAGAGAATGAAGCCCTTTCCGGATATCCCAAATCTTAGAATTCAAAACACAGATCCAAGCTAGCGCTCAAAGCCTGGAATACTGTCGTGGGGATAAGAGTGATCCACACTTTCAGCTGGGAATCAGACTGTGGTGTGCGAAAACTGCGGATGCCGGTAATCTGAGGCGTCCCGCACTGCGGGTGCTCGGATTCGTACGGCTTTGGAAGCTGCCCTTCTGGCTTACAATGACGCAACCCTTACCTGACCTATTCAGGGCAGGCATGGACTTCTTCACTGTCCAAGTACTCACCTGGCGCGGCGTGGCAACCTATTACGTCCTCTTCTTGATTGAGCTTGAGACCCGCAGAGTGTTTGGCGAAGGCTCGCTCCGGCGAGCTCACTGAATATTATCATTCCGAGCCTGATCACGACGGCAGTGAAAACCTATTCCTGTTCCCCCGCGGACCCTCGGGCGACTCTTCCAGTGGTCACATCAAATGCAAACAGCGCCTAGGTGGTCTACTGAAATGCGACGCTCGCGCCGCCTGAATAATTTTGACCCTACGAGTGCGATTCCTGATGATGGACGCAGCCATCGCGACCAGCAGCAGAACCAATAACACCTTCCAGGACTGCTCAACTTTTTTCATCACCTCCCCGCGAATCACGAGCAGCAACGAGCGCGGTCGACAAAAGAGGGCACTCCTTCACACGGGCGTGCTCCTTTGCCGGACCGGCGCCGATAACCTAAGCCCTGCGATTTTCCGCGGGCGCGGTTGGATCGAAATTGAGGGCCTTCTTGATAACCGTTCCTGCCGTATCCGTCAGGCGGAAATGGCGCCCCTGGAACTTGTAGCTGAGGCGCAGGTGGTCGATGCCCAGACAACGGAGAATCGTCGCGTTCACATCGTGGACGTGGACGGGATCTTCGGTGATGTTGTATGAGAAGTCGTCGGTCGCCCCCACCGTCGTCCCGGCCTTGACGCCGCCACCGGCCATCCAGATCGTAAACGCCCGCGGATGGTGATCGCGGCCGTAATCGTCGGCCGTCAGCTTGCCTTGCGAGTAGACGGTCCGGCCGAATTCGCCCGCCCAAATGACGAGTGTGTCGTCCAACAGGCCGTGATCCTTCAAGTCCTGAATCAACCCCGCGTTGGCCTGGTCGGTCTCCTTGGCGTTGACGCGAATATTCTTCGGCAGCCCCGCGTGATGATCCCAGGCCCGATGATAGAGCTGAATGAACCGGACGCCCCGCTCAGCAAGACGCCGGGCCATCAGACAGTTCGCCGCATACGTTCCCGGTTTCTTCGAATCCGGACCATACAGCTCGAAGGTTCGCGCCGGCTCCTTAGAGAGATCCGTCAGCTCCGGCACCGACGTCTGCATCCGGAACGCCATTTCGTACTGTGCGATCCGCGTGCTGATCTCCGGATTCTTCTCGATCTCGAATTCCAGCTTGTTCAGCTTCTCGAGATCGTTGATGAAGTGTTGGCGCAGAGACTTGTCATATCCGGGAGGATCGGAGACATAGAGAACGGGATCGCCGACCGATCGCAGCTTGATGCCCTGATATCGGCTCGGCATGAAGCCAGTGCCCCACTGCCGCTCGGCCAGCGACTGACCGCTGCCGGTAATCATGACCACGAATGCGGGAAGATCATGATTCATCGTCCCCAGTCCGTACGTCACCCATGCGCCGAGGCTGGGCCGGCCGGCGATCTGGAAGCCGGTCTGTGCGAACGTGACGGCGGGATCATGATTGATCTGCTCGGTGTGCAGCGATTTGATAAATAACAACTCATCGGCGACCTTCGCCGTGTACGGCATCAGCTCGCTGATCCATGCTCCAGACTGGCCGTGCTGCTCGAACTTGAATATCGTCGGCGCAATGGGAAAGCTCGTCTGGTTAGCCGTCATCGCCGTCAGGCGCTGTCCGTTGCGGATAGAATCCGGCAGATCCGTCTTTCGCAGCTTCTCCAGCCCCGGTTTGTAATCCCAGAGATCGAGCTGGGATGGACCGCCGCCCTGGAATAGATAAATCACGCGCTTGGCCTTCGGCGCAAAGTGCGGGAGGCCGGGAAGTCCACCCGTGGCAGCGGGATTCGCCGCCTCGGCAAAGAGATCCTGATTGAGCAGCTCGGCCAGTGCCGCTGTGCCGATCCCTATGCCGGCCCGGCCGAGAAAATGCCGCCGGGTCAGACTCAGCCGCTGTTCGACTCGAGGATCCATGTTCATTTACTCCTTCATCACCGTTCGATTCAGGTTGAGGATCAGGCTGGCAACGTTCGCATAGGCCGCCAACTCGCTAACATTGAGACTCTGATCGCGAGGGGCTTCGCCCGTGTTCGAGACGAATTTCTGTGCCGAGGCGGCATCCGTCTGGAATAAGTCGAGCCCGTAGCGGAAGGAATCGAGTAGCACAGAGTTCTCTGCTTCCGTGGGCGTCCGCATGGTGGCAAGCTTGTAGCCGAACGCGATCCGTTCGGATGGCGTCGCACCGCCTTCCTTCATCATGCGCTGCGCCAGAACCCGTGCGGCCTCGATATAGGTAACATTGTTCATCAGGTCGAGCGCCTGCAGCGGAGTATTTGTCGACCCCGGCCGCACCACACAACTCTCGCGCGCCGAAGCGTCGAAGTTGGCCATCGTGGGTGGCGGCACCGTGCGCTTCCAGAATGTGTAGAGACTGCGGCGATACAGATCCGGACCGTGATCCTGAACGTAAGCCGCGCCCCCACCTACCTCGCTCCATAGGCCGTCCGGCTGGTACGGTTTGACCGAGGGCCCGCCCACTTTCTGCGTCAGCAGCCCCGCAACAGCCAGCGCCTGGTCCCGAACCATTTCCGCCGAGAGGCGGACGTTCGGCCCGTGTGACAGCAGACGATTCTGAGGATCGCGTTCGATCAGGTCATCGCTGGCGTTCGACGCTTGACGGTACGTCGCGCTCATGACGATGGTCTTCTGCAATGCCTTGACGTTCCAGCCCGTACGGATGAACTCAGTGGCGAGCCATTCGAGCAGTTCCGGATGCGACGGGGCTTCGCCCTGGGAGCCGAAATCCTCGGCGGTCTTGACGATGCCGATGCCGAAGTACTGCTGCCAGAACCGGTTCACCGTGACTCGAGACATCAGCGGATTGTCCGGATCGACGAGCCACTTCGCCAAGCCGAGGCGATTGGCCGGATACGTCGTCTTGGTCGTGATCAGCGCAGACGGAATCGCCGGCGTGACGACTTCACCCGGCTTGTCGTACTGCCCGCGAAGGAGCAAGTGCGTCTCGCGTGGTGGCGACATCTCCTGCATCACCATCACAGTCGGTATAGAATCCCTGTGGAACGAATCCCGGCGGGCCTGCGCTTCGAAGAGTTGGGTTCGAGTGTGCTGGATATTCGCCGGTGCCCCATGCTCGAGGAAGTATTCCCGAAGCGTGTTAAGCTGCGCCGGAGTCCGCTTCTCCTCCGGCATCGCCGCGATTTCGTTTATCGGAGTGAGGTTAGCCAACATGCCGACTTCGTCAGCCGACAGCGCTCTATCGTAGACGCGGACCTCGTCGATGCCTCCGTGGAACCGGTTCTGCGGTCCGCCGCCCGCACCGATCCGCAGGGGCTCGCGCTTCGGGCCGCCCTGGCCGTTTTCATCGTTGTAGAGAATCTTCAGCTTCGCTTCCTGGCCATCGACGTAAATCTTCACGCTGTCCGCCCACCGCGAGCCGCCATACGTCAGCGCCACGTGATGCCACTGGTTGAGGCCGATTATCTGCTCCGTCTCGACCTGGATGCTTTCGTCAGCCCACTTGGTGACATAATCGTACGCCACTTTGCCGTCTCTCAACTTCAATCCATATCCGTTCGGTTCGAGAATGTTTTCATCTCGCGTGATGATCGAACCAGTCGGACCGGTCGGATAAATCCACGCGGCGAAGGTATGGCCATCATCGTAAGTGACCGTGGTGTCACTGGATATGCTGGCTGCGTTCGGCACGCTTGGATCGCGGATGTCGCCGCGTCCGGACTCATGCACATTGAAGCCGGCCAGATCGCCGTCGTTTTGCACGAGGCTCTTGCCGTCGAAGCTAGCTGCCTGACCGAACACACCAGGCACCAGCGTCGGGTCGATGCGGTCTTCGGGCTTGATGGCGCCCGCGTCACGAACAGTGCGTGCGCGCCCGGCAGCACGCCCGGGCCTCGCCAGCTTCGGGGCCTCCACGAAGATCTGGGGTTTCAGGTCGCCATCGAACGGGTAGTAGGCGACGAGTCCGCGGCTTGGTCCACCGATAATCGGCTTCGACCCGCTCAGCGATGGTTCCCACTCTTTCTGGGCGCGGGCCACTTCCGCCTGCAGTTTCGTCCACGCCTCTTTCGCGGCCGCAAGCTGATCGTCCAGTTGCTTGATCTTCGGCAACTGGTCCGCGGTAGGCGCTTCCATGTAAGGCGCAGAGTTGCCGACGCGGCGGAATTTGCCGTATTCGGAAACGTTATTGAAGTACGCGAAGAGCTGGTAGTAGTCCTTCTGCGAGATCGGGTCGTACTTATGGCTGTGGCACTTCGCGCACCCGATCGACAGGCCCAGGAACACGGTGCCGGTCGTGTCTACGCGATCGAAGATGTATTCCGTTTCGTACTCTTCGGGAATGATGCCGCCCTCCGAATTGCCGCGATGGTTGCGATTGAAACCAGACGCGATCTTCTGGTCGAGCGTGGCATTCGGCAACAGGTCACCGGCGATCTGTTCGACGGTGAACCGATCGTAGGGCATGTTCTTGTTGAACGCATCAATGACCCAGTCGCGCCATCGCCACATGAATCGTTCGCCGTCGGTCTGATAACCGTTGCTGTCGGCGTAGCGCGACGCCTCGAGCCAGGGGAACGCCATCCGCTCGCCGTAACTCGGCGACTGCAGCAAGCGGTCGACAACCTTTTCATACGCATTCGGCGCTTTGTCGGCCATGAAGGCGCTGAGCTCGGCAGCCGTCGGCGGCAGACCTGTCAAATCGAGCGTGACTCGCCGGAGCAGCGTCGGCTTGTCGGCTTCTTGCGATGGCTTCAGCCCTTCGCGCTCGAGCTTTTGCAGGACGAACGCGTCTATCGGATTGCGCACCCATTTCGCGTCTTTCACCACGGGCACGGCCGGACGCGTCGGCGGAATGAACGACCAATGCTTCTGCCATGTCGCCCCTTGTTCGATCCATCGCCTCAGCATCGCAATCTCGCGCGGGCTCAGCGGATCGCCCGCGTCGACGCCTTGGCCGCGTGGCATACGGATCTGCGGATTTGTGGCTGTGACACGGACGATCATCTGGCTGTTGGTTGGATCGCCTGGCACGATCGCGTGCCGCCCGCCGCTCAGCTCGTGCTTCGCGCCGTCTTCCAGGTCGAAGCGCAGCGTCGCGAACTGCGTCCCGGGACCATGGCACTTGAAGCACTTGTCAGAAAGAATTGGTCGGACATCCCGGTTGAATTCGATCTTGTCGGGCAGCGGCGCATCGGCTGCGGCGCTGGCCGACGCCTCTTGCGCAGCTACGCGAATGACCATGATCCCCAGCAGCCCGCAGCCGGCGACCACGCCGAAGATCCCGATTTTTCTAATGCCAAATAATTTGCTCATGCAAACTCGTTTTCACACCAACCAACAAGGAAAGAACTCATCGTGCCGTAGATGTCGCACAACTTCCGCAGTGACAACATTTTACTGGCGTTCCACTGGCATAATACGCCCGCGCTAGGGGGGTGTCAAGAAGTGCTGCCGGACGGTTCGGACGATTGACGAACCACGCCATGCTTCCGAAAACCGCGACGGCGAGCGCGATCTAGGATCCACGGCTGGCGAAGGTTCACGTCGAAAAGAGCCGTCGGTACGTTTGCAGTCGGGGCACGCGAGTCACTCGAGGCGGCATCAATAGGCTTCGCGATGCGAGACCACGGTGTCGCGTCATCGTGGACGATCAATAGTTCGACAAACCGCTTAGTTCGGCTTTTTCGTGACGAGAATATGTTTGACCTTCTCGCGATCGGGTGGGATCTCTGATTCGCCCGCCTGCGCCTGGTTTGACTGCAGCAAGTACGCGATGATGTCCGCGGTGTCTTCGGAGCTCACCGAGCCTGGATCGTCCTTGGGCATGTAATCGTCGATCTTGATGAACAGATCAGACAAGGAACCGTTCCACCTCAAGATGAAATAGACACCCTTTAGATCAGGCGCCAGCTCGCCGGCGACTTCCCCGCCCGTCAAGCCAGGGCCGTGGCAGTAGCTGCACGTTTGGGTATACGTGGCTCTTCCGCGCTCGGCTTGTTCCTTGGTGTAGACGCCGTCCCAGATGGTCTTTTTGGGAGCTTGCGCAGCGACGGCGAGAGCCAAGAAGCACACGGTTTTGTAAGGCCAGGCGCGCCGCACAGGTCGTCTCTTCATCCCATCCTCGGTATAGCTCATGCCATCCTCGTATAGCTGACAATCATAGCCGGATTTCAGGGGTTGCGGACGACTGAGGACACAGCGGCCTCTCGCAGAATTGATGTTGTAATCGGTGACTCGAGTGACGTGCCCCCGAATCCGTCCAACATCGTAGCGGAGATTGATACCGCTTCAGTCTGCTGCTTCGCCTTCATGGAAGATCCTCTCCACGCGGCCGGTTCTGGGTCAAGGCCGGAGCCGGAGCGAGCGCGACGGCGGAGCCCGAAGGGTTAGTTCAAACGCCCAAACCGTACAAGTGCCCGATGTGCAGCATTATCGGGAGTGAGTTGGCGGCATTTTGCGAGCCGGTATCGCCAACGATCATCCCACGTGCTGGCGGCTATCAAGGATTTTGACCTTGTTCCCCTTCCAAGCTCGCAGGGTAACGCGGTTTTGCTCGCAGCAGCCTTTGACATCGACCTTTAGCTATGACACGATTCCCCCCATGATTAGCCTCAAGACTTCTCTGGCAGCGCTAAGGGAAACGGTCGTTGTAACTCCGTTCGATACGCGAGTCGGTGTAGGATTTGTCGCGCTCATTGCCGTACTCGGGATCGGCTCCTTCGTGCTTGAGAAGCGGCCCGCCGTCGAGGCAGCCGGAGTCCAGGCGCCCATCTTCGAAGTGGACCCGATGTGGCCCAAACCGCTGCCGAACCATTGGGTCATGGGTTGGACGGTTGGCGTCGGAGTGGATGCCCAGGATCATGTCTGGGTCGTCCATCAGGCCAGTAAGCTCGAGCCCCCGGAACTGCTGGGATCCAAGAACCCAGCCGTCGGGTGCTGTGCCCCGGCCCCGCCGGTACTGGAGTTCGATCAGGGGGGCAATCTCATCGGACACTGGGGCGGCCCAGGCACGGGCTACGACTGGTTGGATCCCCACGGGATCACCGTCGACTACAAGGGTAATGTTTGGATTGGCGGTAACTCAGCCAAGGACAATCAAGTTCTGAAATTCACGCAGAGCGGAAAATTCCTCATGCAGATCGGTCATCCGG
>Ga0310810_10011522_pt1 | contig 10327 bp, 6 predicted proteins | sample NCmetagenome_FD_207641 | JGI IMG/M metagenome (GOLD analysis project Ga0310810, IMG submission 207641) | Soil microbial communities from experimental microcosm in Duke University, North Carolina, United States - NC | ecosystem: Engineered > Artificial ecosystem > Soil microcosm > Unclassified ...
CTGCTGCATGGCGACGCGTTCGAGTTCGCGCGTCACCATCGTTTCAACGCGGCCTCGCCGTTTGCGGGTGTCGATCCAGCGACCGGCAAGCGGCTCGATGACGGCCTGGTGCGCAACCAGTTCGGCGGCGTGCTGGGCGGCAAGCTTGTCCAGGACAAGCTGTTCTTCTTCGGCGCCTATCAGACCTCGCGCTCGACGCAGACGCCGGCTGACCTGGTCGCGTTCGTGCCGACCGCAGCGATGATGGCCGGCGACTTTACCGGCGTCACCGCGCCCGCCTGCAACCGGGGGACGCAGGTCAACCTGCGAGCGCCCTTTGTCAACAACCGTCTGGCGCCGTCGCAGATCAGTCCGGCGGCGCTGGCGGTCGCCAAGCGTTTGCCCGCGACGACGGACCCATGCGGCCGCGTCACCTATTCAAGCCAGACCAAGCCAGTGGAGACGCAGTCGATCGGAAGACTGGACTGGCAGATCAATGCGAACCATTCGCTGTTCGGCCGCTACATGCTGACCACGACCTTCTGGGATCCGCCGTACGCAAACAACGGCGAAATCCTGGCGACCTCACTCGGCGGCCGTGACAGCGACGCGAAGTCGCTGGCGATTGGCGACACGATGGTGCTGAGCAACACGATGGTGAACAACGTGCGCTTCACCTATCACTACACCAACGTGCACCGCACCCACACTCCCTACTTCGGTCCGGAGGATGTCGGGATCAAGAGCTACAGCTACGTCGATAAGGTCACGCTGATTTCCGTGAGCAACGCCTTCAACCTCGGTCTCGGCACCGAGTTGGACTCGTATTACCGTCCGCACACCTACGCGTTCTCCGACGACCTGACGTTGATCCGCGGCAGCCACCAGCTTGGGTTCGGCGGCACGCTCGCCCTGAACGACTGGATTACGCGCACCAATTCGCGCTCGGGCGGCGCCTTCACCATGAACGGCGGCGCGACCGGGTTGGCGCTGGCGGACTTCATGGCCGGGAGCGTTTTTGAGTTCCGGCAAGCGAATCCCTTCGTGAACGACGCCACGCAGAAGAGCTTCGGCGTCTACGGCCAGGACACGTGGCGGGTGTCCGACAAGATCACGATGAACTACGGGATGAGGTACGAACCGTGGTTCCCGCAGCAGTTCCGGAAGGGCGCGGTCTACAACTTTTCGACCGCGGCCTTCGTCGCGAACGCGCGCAGCACCGTGTATCCCGATGCGCTCCCCGGGTTCACCTACCCGGGCGATGCGGGCTTTCCGAGCAAGGCCGGACTGGACACGAACTGGATGAACTTCCAGCCGCGTGTTGGCGTGTCCTGGGATCCCACCGGCGATGGCAGGACCTCGGTGCGCGCAGGCTATGGCCTGAGCGGCGACTTCGTCGCGGGACAGTTCTTCACCGATGCGCAGCAGGCGTGGCCCTTCGGGTATGAGGAACGGCTGACCGGCGCGAGCGTCGGTCCGCTCGACGATCCGTTTGGCGGCGTCGGCCGCGTGAATCCGTTCCCGGTGACGCTCGGCACCGGCCTCGCGAAGGCACCGGGCACGCCGTTTATCGAGATCCCGCATGACCTGAAGGGGACGCGCGTGCACACGTGGAACGTCGGCGTCCAGCGTCAGCTGACCGACACCGTCGCCGTGTCGGCCACCTATCTCGGCAACCGCATGGTGAACATCTGGGGCGGCGTCAACGGCAACCCCGCGCTCCTGCCGGCCAATCCGACGGGTCCGTGCACGTTGCGCACGACGACGGGGACGCAGACATTCGCGAATTGCTCCACGGCGCCCATCAACCTTCGGCGGGAGATGGCGCAGGCCAATCCCATCGATGGTCAGTACATCGGTTATCTTGACTGGGCCACCGATCAGGGGTGGCAGCGCTACCACGGCGTGCTGCTCTCCGCGCAGAAGCGCGCGGCCAACGGCCTGAGCGCGAACGCCAACTACACGTGGTCCACCTGCGAGGGCACCGCGCAGAGCAACACCGGCGGCAACCCGCTGAACGTGGGCACCGGCTACACGCGACCGCAGTCCCTGCTCAATCCGCCGGCAAACTCGAAGGAGTTGTTCGACCTCGACAAGGGGCCCTGCACATTGTCGCCGACGCACATCTTCAACCTGACCGCCAGCGCGGAGACGCCGCAATTCAGGAGCACTGCTGCGAGGCTTTTGGCGTCGGGATGGCGGCTCTCCGGCATCTTCCGCGCCTCGTCCGGCAACGCCTTGCGCATCGTCACCGGCATCGACCGGTCGCTCGACGGCCTGACGACCGCGACGCAGCGGGCGAACCAAGTGCTGGACAACGTCTACGGCGACAAGACCTTGAACAACTGGTTCAACCCGGCGGCATTCGCCCAGCCGGCGATCGGCACCTACGGGAATTCGGGCAACAACGCCTACCTGGGCCCTGGCAGCCGGAGCGTCGACCTTGCGCTCGTGCGGTTGTTCCGGGTGACCGGTAGTCAGCGAATCGAGGCGCGCGTCGAGGCGTTCAACGCCCTCAACTGGCTGCGGCCGGGCAATCCGAACACCACCCTGAGCAGCGCGACGTTCGGACAGATCCTGACCGCGGCGGATCCGCGCATCATGCAGTTCGGGCTCAAGTATCAGTTTTGATCACGGAGCCCGGAAGACCCGTTGGCAAGCCACATCGTGGCCCGCGCATCGGTGCTCTCACTCTCCGTATAGCTGACACCGACGACTTGGCCGCCGTTGTTCACCAGGAAGGCATCGCTGTACTCGCGGCCAGTCAGCGGAGCGAGGTCGACCATCCCCGTAGACGCGGACCACACGAACGCATGGCCAACCGGGCTTTCCGCGGTCTGGCTGCGGCCAACGACCTGACCCCGATCGTTCAGGGCATAGGCGAAACTGTTTTTGCCGCCGAGCGTGCCGAGGTCGACCATCCCCTTGCTGGGGGTCCATACGAAGGCGTGAATCTCCCTGTCTCCCGTGGTGTAGCTGTATCCGACGACCGCACCGGCTTCATTCACGTCATAGGCATAGCTGCGGGTGCCACCGAGCGTCCCGAGGTCCACCATCCCCTCGGTTGGCGTCCACACGAAGGCATGATACGCGAAGCTTTCACCCGGCAACCTTTCATCGATCTCCGCCCATCCGACAACCTGACCTCTTTCGTTGATCGCCTCGGCCCCACTTGAGCGGCCTCCGAGCGTGCCCAGGTCGATCATCCCGCCGGTCGGCGTCCACAAGAACGCATGCCGAGGTCCGTGAAAAATGTCCGGTGTCGTTGAGCTAACACCTACGACTTCGTCGGCGTTGTTGAGGGCAGCGGGTCCGACGCTCTGGCCGCCGAGCGTGCCAAGGTCGACTATCCCGTCGAGCGCTGTCCAGGAAAAAGCGTGATTGGTCGACAGGCCTGAGTCGTAGGCGCCGATGACCCGCTCGCGGTCGTTTATCAACACGGCTTGACTGCCTATTCCCGCGTTCGACGGTGCCTGGAGGTCGACCATCCCATCTTGCCTGGTCCACAGGAAGGCGTGATAAGTGACGTGTACTTGACCAGCCTGGCTCCCACCGACCACCGCTCCCCGATTGTTCACAGCTGCGGCGAAACTCTTGCGGCTCCCGAACGTACCGAGATCAACCATGTCGGTCGTCTCAGTCCACAGGAATGCGTGATAGATATTCGGGTCATTGCCGGTGGTGCTCCTGCCGACCACTTGGCCGCGGTTGTTCACGCCCGATGGAAAGCTGAAAGAGCCGCCGAGTGTGCCGAGATCGATCGGCATCACCTGGGCGCCAACGCGATCTGCAGCGAACAGTGTGAAGCTGAGAAATAGGGGAAGCGTGAGTCTCAACATCGCAGTCATCGCGAAGTCCTCCTGCAGCAGGCTCGGGCGGGCCATGGCGCGGCTCCTTCCGAAGCAGTGAAGGCCGCGGATCATACTTCGACGCGATTGCCGTTTATCGACGAAGATTCACGACATCGCAATTTCAGTGCACGGGTTACCCAGCCTAAAATCGGGTCTGCCGACGTCCTTCCTGATTTCAGTAACCAATCACCGCTGCGCGCCGCGTGCCGCGATGGGCTGCTAGGCCTCCACTCGAGAATCGAGCTCGTGGACAGCCGCTTCCAGACTGAACATGATCGCCAGCTGGAGCGGGATCTTCTTTAGTTGACGCCCGATGAATTGGAACGGACGACGGATCATCCTTTGCGCCGCCACCAAGAATAGGGGGTCAACAAGTGAGCGATTCGCCTCGCAACATAAACAATGTCGACAGCGATGCACGTCAAGACTCACGATATCGTGTCGCCCGGGTTGGACGCGGCCTTCGTTGACGCTACGATGCGACCTGAAGCCACTGCGATCGATTAGGAGATCCGTAAGGGCGCCCCTCCTCGGTAGGACTACGTCCTTGACGTCAGCCGACCACCGCAAGCGACGCCCCGATGGAGACGCATCGTGATCGCGTGGATCCACGCGATTCTATTGGCTGAGCTCGGGGGGCATTGCGGACACGTGCCGGACGACCACATTGGATTGGCTTGGATGAGGCGCACCATCTGCTGCCTATCGAGTGGGGACACCTGTCTGAAGTGTTGCCGCATCAACTTGGGGAAACTATCGTGGTGACCGTACATCCCGACCATCTGCCGCCATTAATCTTGTCCTTGGTCGATGCCGTGATTGCGGTTGGACCCGAACCGAAATAACGGTACGGAATGCGCACGGCACGCCACGGGGGACCTGACGGCGTCAACGATGCCACCGAGGGACCGATTCGCATCGGCATTTCTGCGTGCCTGCTCGGGCACAAGGTGCGCTTCGATGGCGGCCACAAACGTGACGCGTTTTTGACCGAGACGTTCGGCCGCTTCGTCGAGTGGGTGCCGGTCTGTCCGGAAGTCGAGTGCGGGCTCGGGACGCCGCGCGAGGCCATGCGGCTCGTGCGTGTCGAGCAGCGCGTGCGGCTGCTGACCGTCAAGAGCGGAATCGACCTCACGCCACGGATGGAGCGGTTCTCTCAATCGCGCGTGCGCGCACTGGTCGGTGAGGATTTGGCGGGTTTCGTCCTCAAAAAAGATTCGCCGAGCTGCGGAGTCGAGCGGGTCAAGGTCTACGATGGCCACGGAACCCCTGCCCGGAGCGGACGCGGGCTGTTTGCGGCGGCTCTCATTGACGCCTTTCCACATCTGCCGGTCGAGGAGGAAGGGCGGCTCTCCGATCCGCGGCTCCGCGACAACTTCGTCGAACGGGTGTTCGCCTACTGGCGGCTCCGCGGCCTGTTCGCGGGGCGGTGGACCGTTGGCCAGCTTGTGCGTTTTCACACCGCACACAAGCTGCTGTTGCTGGCGCACGCACCCGAGGCGTATCGAGCGATCGGCCGTCTGGTGGCGGGCGCGCGCGGCATGGCGCGGCGGGACTTGGAATCGCGGTACATGGAAGGTGTCATGCGCGCGCTCGCACAGCTGGCGACCACGCGGCGGCACACGAACGTGCTGCAACACATAGCCGGGTACTTCAAGAATCGGCTCGACGCCGCCTCGAAGCGCGAGCTGGCAGACACGATCGAGGATTACCACGCGGGTATCGTCCCCCTCGTGGTGCCGCTCACGCTCGTCCGTCACTACGTGCGGACGTTCGACGTGGCGTATCTGGCGGAACAGACGTACCTGCAGCCGCACCCGAAGGAGTTGATGCTTCGCAATCACGTGTGACCGCGATTGTCTCGTTCGCAGATCGCGCCGATCATGAACGGTATGTCGGGTCTATTGATGGCGTGCAGCTATAAAGTGTGGTGGAGGGCAACCGCACCAAGTGGAGGGATCAATGGAGCGATACGAGACCAAAGATGGCTTCGTGGCTGCCGTGGAGAATCACCTTGCGCATTCGGCCTGGCCGGAGGCGGCTCGCCGCGCCGCAGCGCAAGCCATTGCCGACAGCGACGAGAGTAGCGAGACCACCGCGAAGGCTACGGCCTTCGAGCTCCGCGTCGGCCGCTGGTTCCTGCGTGAGGACGACACAAAATTCTTCGAGATCGTTGGAGCGGTCGGCCCTGTCGTCGCGACCATCGCCACCGGGGCTGTGTTGGCGCCGCCGGCCGCGGTTGCTGCGACGGCGAGTGTCCTTGGTGCGCTGTGGCGCATGTGGCGGAAGAGCAGTCAACTGACACCCGCACAGCTCGCCGTTCTCACGGTGTTGGAGGCCGGCGGGCCAACGAGCGAGAAACAACTGGCGGATCTGCTGATCGAGCGGGCCGTCATTCACCACGCCGGTGAACTGGGAGCGCTGCTCGATCAACTCAAGGACGTCGAGCTCAGAGACGGCAGCACAATCGCCCTCGTGAAGCGCACCGAAACCGGCTTGTGGCGTGCGGTGAATATCTGAGCCATGTTCGAGAGCTTCAATCTCGACGTCAGGGACTTCAACGTCGAGCATTCGGCGCAGGTGCTGGGTCTGTTCGAACCCATCAACGCGGTGATGTTTCTCAATGTCAGCGACGCGGACTTCGACACCTGGCGAAGTGGTTCAACGCCCGACGACGAGCTCACCGAAACGTTCTGCCACGAGGCGTACCACTGCTTTCAGGTGTTCTCAACGGGATTCTGCTTCGCTCATTGTCTGCGCCTGGCCGAGGTGTTTCGCCGCGCGTCATTCTCGCCGGCCATCGGACGTCTGGTCCTGGCGCGCGTGTCTGCGCTCATGTCGGACAGGGTCGGTGGCATCGCCGGCGCCGTACTGTCGCCGACTGCCCGGGTCATGCTCGCCGAAGCCAGACGCCTTCGGGCGATGGCACGGCACGCGGAGTTGATCACGCAGCAGGCGCAGCGCTCCAGCCAGGCTTCGATCTGGGGCAGCCTGAACCCGCAGCTTCATGCCTCGATGAACGAGGTGGGCGAGACGCTCCGGGTGCGATCGGGCGACGGGGTGAGCGCGGAGGACGTAATCGAGGGCGCGGCCTTTCTCTACGGACGCGACGCGGTGGCGATGACGTCTGGCGCTGTCGCCGAGCTTGTTGACCTCGAGAAGCAGACGGCGGGTCCGTATCAGCGGCTGATTGCCGCCAGCCTTCACGCCAAACCGGACTGCTCCTCGAGGGGAGTCCGCGCGGCTTCCGCACTCGCCCTGCGGTACGAGCAGCCGGGCGCAGCGTTCGTGCCCCTGCTCTGCGCGATTACCGAAGCGACGCACGATGGAGACGAGAAAAACGCCGCGCGCACGATTGCGCACGCGCTGCCGTCGTTGCCCGCCGCCGGCGCGGTGCTCGGAACTGCAGCCCAGTACCGCGCGAACGTCCGCACGCAATACAGCGTCTACGACCGACAGCTGAAACGGCTCGACGCCTGGACCATCGACGAGCTCGATCTGCTCGTCGGCGTCGACGCGCTCTCCGCCATTCCAGCGGGCGAGCTGGGATTCACGCTTGTCACTCGAGGAGGGCCCCGCGGCCCGAAGGATCCGGAGTCCGGTTATTCCGCCGTTCAACTGGCGGCCTTAGTGCTGCCGAACGGCCCCAGCGTCGCTGCGCTGCGGCACGATCTCCGTCAAGCCATCGCTCCGTGATCTACATCTCGAAGATCTCCCGCGGCCACTTGAGACGTGACACCACGGTGCCGCTCGCGAGCATCTCTTCGAGCCGCTGCTGCTCGCGGAAGTCGGCGACGTTTGCTTCGACGATGGCATCCAAGCCAACGCCCACGTGGCGGGCCGGGAACGTTGCGATACGTGTCGCGAGGATGCGCGGCAAGAGCGCCCCCGCCGTGTCCGCCTCGTGCCGGTCGATCATCGTCATGAAGAGATCGATCATCGCGCGCAGCGTCGCGGGATCCTTGTCGCCAACCGACGCAAGGCGGCCCTCGAGAACCTCCTGTTGGATCTGGTAGGCCTCGGTCGACTGTCCGACATCCGCGAGCACGATGGCCAATCCGCCGAGCGCCGCCAATCGCACTGGAGTGTCTGCGCCGCTGCTGTGGCTGATGTCCGCCACCTCGCGCGCAAGACTCAACGCCTCGGCCGTGCGTCCGGTTCGCCACAGCAGTTGCGACTGTCGGTGCCGGCCGCGCAGCACGGCGACATCGAACGGACCCGCGACCGACATGAGGTCTCGGATCGTCGGTGTGTTGATAGTCAGCGCACGTTCGAACTGATGGCTCCGCGCGAGCTCGTCCACGATAGTGTTCATGAGGTTCAACGCGCGTGTTCCCGCCTGGGGCCCCAGGACCTGTCGCACGCGGCCGAGTGCTCGTGTCAGGCGAACGAGCGCGAACGCTTCGCCGCGGTGTGCGAACGCGTCGAGCGCGCGCCGCAGCGCGGACCAGCGCTCGATGGAGCGGAGCTCGGATTCGAACCAGACAGCCCCGAGGCGGGGCGTGCTCTTCACGACCGGCCTTTCAGTGTGCGCCATAGGAAGCGTGAAGGTGCTGACACAGGTAGCATAGCGACCTTTGATGCTGGGCCCTAGCTAGGCTGTGCGGATGACGAATTCTCTTTCAAAGACAGCTGTGCAGACATCGTCGGTCCGTCGAACTCCTCAGCACTGACAGCGACCTGCCCAAATGGATGCATCAACGTCTGGTGGTGCGGTCGCCATCCATCGACCGATCGCTTTGGCGGCATGAAAGCCAAGAGACTATCCCGCGATGGTCAGGTCGTTGCTTTGAACCTACATGGGAACGACGTCACAGAAGAGCTACGAGAATGCGACGGCTCGATATACATCATGTCGTCTGCCCGGTCGATCTTTCCGGAGAGTTCGCAGACACGCTGCAATATGCGATGGCGATCGCTCGCGCTCACCATGCCGAAGTGAGGGTGCTGCACGTCGCCCCCACAGAAGGACCGGCGGATCCGCACGGACTCGGCTCTTTTACCCGAGAACGCCTGATGCAGCGGCTAAAGGAGTCGCTGGCTCAAGCCGATCCCACTCACGATCTCATCGGAAGCGCCGTCCGGAGCGGCGATCCGGCGACGCAGATTCTGCAATACGCCCGGGCCATCCCAGCGGATCTCATCGTGTTGGGTGCCCCCGGCGCGGATCGTCCCGAGCGGCCTCTCGGCCCGGTTGCCTCTGTCGTAATCGCGCGGTCAAACTGTCCGGTGTTGGCGGTACCGGCGCACCCCGGTTCATCGAACGAGTCAGGGGTGTTCAGCCGGATCGTGTGCGGAATCGATTGGTCACCTTCATCTGCGAACGTTATTCGGCAGGCCCTGTCGCTCGCATGGGAGACAGGAGGACGGCTGACCTATATCTGTGTGATGCGCAACAGCGACTCAGCGTCGCTCGTGGAGATTCGGCGAAAGCTCTTGGCTGCGATTCCTGAAGCGGCGAAGGGATGGTGCGAAGTGGACGTGATCGTGACGGTCGGAGTGCCGAGCCTTCGGATCGTGGCGCTGGCCTCCGAGCAGGGCGCAGACCTGGTCGTCGTTGGTGCGCCTCGGCGATGGACGTCCACCACGCATGCGGTATTGAGTCGCTCGCTGTGCCCTGTGCTGGTGACGCACGATGCGCAGCCACTGCCGTGGCCGGCTGTTCGCCTATCGCAGGAATCGGGCGTGCTGACAGGGATGAATCGAAGTCGATCGTGAAGGACAGAACGGGAACCGGTCAGTCAGCTCGCACGTAAGAGCCGTTCGCTGATCGCTTCAAAAATCCTCGGCTGATGAGCGTCGTCAGAACGAGGCTGCACGTCCTGCAATCAAGTCCCCACAACCGTCGTGCCTGAGCTTCGGTCAGCTTCAGTCCCGGCATCTCCACGTACTCGCTCTGCACACGCGCAAGAAGCGCTGACATCGCTGGCATCGAAGTGCGCTGCATCAGTCGTCGTTCAACAGTCTCAACAAGCATTGTCATTCTCGTGTCTGTGATGTCCGCCACGTTGTATTACGGCAAGATCGACACCACTCCACAGTCATTCAATCGCAGCGGAGCGCACCATGAACAGCGGGCGCACCTCCTTTCACGTTGAAAGATACGCTTCATTCTGGAAGCCGTGACGGAACTCGAACGCGTTGTCATCAGGACGAACGCCGGTGCTCGATTCGCCCGTGAAGGACCAACGTGAGGCGTTCGACCGCGCGGTTGATCGCCGCGTACACGTGAGGTCCGGTGACTCTGACCCTTACCGATCCCGAAGGGTCGAGGGCAACGGACACGGCGCAGGTGACCTTGTCACAACTCCTGCGGTCCTCGTTGGCGCGAAGCACGACCCGTGCGTGGCGGAATTTCAGGGAGTGACGTGTCAATGCCGCGAACATGCGGTATTCAGCGTAGGTCCGCGCCTGCGAGCTCATGGCGTTGTTGTCAGCGACGACGTGAATGCGCTTCATTCCCCGAACGACTCGCAAGCGCTGAGCCACCCGATGCG
>Ga0310810_10011523_pt1 | contig 10327 bp, 8 predicted proteins | sample NCmetagenome_FD_207641 | JGI IMG/M metagenome (GOLD analysis project Ga0310810, IMG submission 207641) | Soil microbial communities from experimental microcosm in Duke University, North Carolina, United States - NC | ecosystem: Engineered > Artificial ecosystem > Soil microcosm > Unclassified ...
CTGCAGGACAACAACCTGGTCACCGTAGACCGGGCGAGCATGGCCAACGGTCTCGAAGTTCGTTGCCCTTTGCTGGACCAGGAGGTGGTGGAGTTCGTCAGCCGTCTGCCGGTGAGCTATAAGCTCCACGGCTTCAAAGCCAAATATCTTCTCAAGAAAGCCGCCGCCGGCTTGTTGCCGCAGAACATCGTGGATCGACAAAAAAAAGGGTTCGGCATGCCGCTCGCCAAATGGCTCGGAGCCGACCTCAAGGAATTCATGTTGGATTATCTGAGTGAAGAAAGAATCCGTCGTCAAGGCATTTTCCATTATCCCGGCATCAAACGCTTGATCGACGAGCAACTCGCCAAAACCAGGGACCATCGCGAGGCGCTGTGGACCCTGCTGGTCTTTCAGAGCTGGTATGAAAAATACATCGACAACGCCGATCGCGCAGAAGCGAAGTTTTCGGCTTGAGCTTTCGGAGGCGCAGTCGCAGCTCTGGCGCGCGCTGCTCGTTTTCGCAGGACTCTTCGCGGTCTTGCTGTTCTGGGGATTGGGCGAGCTGCCCTTTTACACGCGCGGTGAACCGCGCGAAGGCCTCGTCGTGCAGGCGATGCAGTGGTCCGGCAACTGGATTCTTCCAGTGGTCAACGGAACCTACATTCCGTTCAAGCCGCCGCTTTTTCACTGGCTCGCGCTGCTCGCCGGATTTCTCTTTGGCACCATCGATGAATTTACTTTGCGCTCGCCCTCGGCGCTGTTCGCCGCAGCCGACGTGCTGGTAACCTATCGCGTCGGCGCGCGTCTCTGGGGCGAGAGAGCGGGATTAATCAGCGGCATCGTGCTCGCCCTGTGCGCCGAATGGTGGCAAGCGGGAACCGCTGCGCAGGTGGACATGACTCTGGCGTTTTTCATCAGCGCGGCCTGTTGGTACTTCTACTTTCTCTACGAGCGACGCGAGTTCGGTTTGCTCAAAGCCCTCGGCCTGCCGTTGCTGTTAGGCTTCGCGATTCTGGCGAAGGGTCCGGTCGGCCTCGCCGTCCCGGCTCTGGTCATTCTTGTCTTTCTCGGATTGCGCCGCGATTTTGCTTTCTTGCGCAAACTCCATCCGCTGACGAGCGCAGCGGTTTTGTTGTTGGTCGCGGGCTCCTGGTACGGCGCGGCCCTCTGGCAGGGCGGCGCAGCATTTTTCTTTCGTCAAATCGTCGACGAAAATTTCCGCACGGCCGCCGGCACCTACGGCCACTTCCAGCCGGTTTACTATTATCTGCCGATTTTTCTGCAGAATATGTTGCCGTGGAGTTGTTTTCTCCCACCGCTGGCGCTCTTCCTCTACCGCCAGCGAAAGAAGCTCGCTGAGGAGCACCTCCTCTTCCCCCTGACGTGGATAGGAGTCGGCTTGGCATTTTTCAGCGCTTCGTTGGGAAAGCGTGGCGTTTATGTTCTTTCACTGTATCCGGCCGCAGCCGCGCTTTTCGGAGCCTGGTGGCAAAAACTAGAAAACAACACAGCAGACCATGATACGTTTACCCGCGCGATCGCATTTTCTATCGCCGCTTTTTATCTATGCACGTTGACGGCCTTCGGCATTTATCTTGCCGGCGAATATAAGCTCATCTCCTGGCCTCTGCTCTCCCAGTCGGAGAAATTCAAAAACTTGACCGACGCACTTCGTGCGTTCATTCCTCTGCCGCCTCTGCTCGCAGTCGGTATAATCGCTTACATCGGCACCACGGCATATCTTTTCTGGGGACTGCGGCATCGGCATTGGCGAATGGTTTTTGCCGCTCTGGCAACCAGCACCCTTGTTTTCAACACAGTCATCAAGACTGTCATTTTTCCGCCGATTGTCTATGCGCGCACAATGAAACCGTTCATCTCTCGGGTCACAGAAGAAATCGACCCAAGACTGCCCCTGCTTTTCTACCGCGGCTTCGACTTCGGCGCGGTTTTTTATGCCGGGCGACACGTGCCCCAGTTCGTAACCCGAAAGCACGATTTGCAGTCGCCCTTTTATCTGTTGATCTGGGAAGAAGACTGGCAACCTCTGCGCGGCCGGAGGGATTTGAAGATGCTCGATATCAGCGAAGGACTCGGCGCCGCGGGAAGACATCGTCTGGTTCTGGCCGAGTATGAAACCGAAACCGCCGGAGCGTCTTTGCTGCCAACGCAAGCGCGCAGCGACTCCAAAGATTATGACGGCGAATGATGTTGGATCGGGGTTAGGCTCAGCGACTGAGGAGCCCATCGATGGAAAGCGCGCCGGCCCCGCCGGCCACTACCGCCAGCGCCATTAAAAAAAGCGCCAGCGTGTACTCGATGCCGCTCCCCTTACCGTCGCGCGTCGCCAGGAAAAATCCGTTGCTCCAGTGACCCAGCACCATCGCGAAGGCGATGAAAACGGCAAGGCAAAAAGCCACCGGACGAACGGCGAACCCGAGGATCATCGCAACCACCGTGGAAAGCTCGATCACCAGAGCAAAAATCCCGACCGGAATCGGTATGTGATATTTGTCGCGCCAGTTGGTTACCTGTGCTTTGGGTCCCTTGCCGCCGTGCCAGCCGAAGGCATGCTGGGTTCCGTGCATGAAAAAAGTCAGTGCCAACCCGAAACGCAGAAATACGTAAGAGAAGGAAGGTTCGGTCTGAAATAGCCAGTCCACGTTGTCCTCCGCCGCGAAATTGAACGGACGATGCCTCGACTTCGTCCATCCGCGCCGACCATAGCAGAAGTTTGGCGCGCGACGCAAAACATTGTCGCCGTGCGTGTTGCTTGACCCGCCTCATCGGCTCGTACTAATCATTTCAAAAAGGATCATCGCGCCGCCGCTTCGCGAATCGAAAGGAGACCAGCGTATGCAAATCATCGACGCCGACGGCCATATCAACGACCATGCCTGCGGCGAAGAAATCGCGGCGTACATGCCAAAGGGCAATCAGATGGCGAAGCTCTTTCCGGAGTTCGACCATCTGCACTTTCGTTACCTGAAACAGAACCGCCGCGCGACAGGAATTCCTTCGGCGGAGGACTGGAATGCGTTTCTCGACAAAACAGAGATCGCCTGGACTGTACTCTATCCGACGGCCGGTCTCGCGGTCGGGCGCATCATGGCGCCCGACTGGGCGGTGATCGCCTGCCAGGCTTACAACAATTGGCTGCACGAGAAATTTCTCCGTAGGAATAGCCGGCTCAAAGGCATGGCGCTGGTGCCCTTTCAGGACATCGACGCGGCGGTCGGCGAGCTGCGCCGCGCGGTCAAAGAACTGGGCATGCTCGGGGCCATGTTGCCGTCCAACGGCGAAGCGATTCTGGGGCACTGGGGCAACAAAATTTACTGGCCGCTGTATGAAGAAGCGCAAAAACTCGGCTGTCCGCTTGCTGTCCACGTTGGCTGTTTGAATCACATGGGATTGGATTCGTTCGCGACTTACTATCCGGCCCACGCGCTCGGCCATCCGTTCAGTTTGATGATCCAGGCCTCGGCGATGCTTGCGCACGGCGTGTTTCAGCAGTTTCCCAATTTACGTGTCGCGTTTCTCGAAGGCGGCGCCACCTGGGTGCCGTTCATGATGGACCGCCTCGACCGCTCGTATCACGCCGGCCACGTGCAGCTCGACGTCGACGGCAACCTCCTCGGCGGACCCGAGCCGGGCGAGAAAGCCAGCGACTATTTCAAGCGGCAACTGCGCGCTGGGCGCATCTTCGTCGGTTTCGATTGCGACGACGACGGCTTGAACACGGCGGTCGCCAAGGGCGGACACCAATCATTTCTTTTCGGCAGCGACTTTCCCCACGAGGTGTTCGACGCCGCCAAGTGCCGCCACGAGATCGATGAGTTGCTCGAGCGCGGAGATTTGACTGAAGAAGATAAAGAGGCGGTGCTCGGCGGCAACGCGCTGCGCTTTTACCGGCCGGCGCTGTAGTTGGCGGGATGGCGCGCGGCTACGCAGAGCTTTCCGCGAAAGCTTCACGTCGAGTCTTACTGAACGAAGGAAGCAACACGCTGCACAGTGCCAATACGGCCAGCGCCAGCAAGGTCGCGCTGATAGGACGTTGCACGAACACCCACGGATTGCCGCGCGAGAGTAGCATCGCTCGGCGCAAATACTCCTCCATCAACGGCCCGAGAATAAACGCCAGCAACATGGGAGCGGCCTCGCAGCCCAGCTTAGCAAAGATATAGCCTAGGATACCGAACAGGCCCATCAGGTAAATATCGAACTCGGCATTTTTGAGCGAAAACACGCCAATGCCGCAGAAAACCAGAATGCCCGGATAGAGATATTGATACGGGATCATGATCATGCGCACCCATATGCCGATCAGCGGCAGATTGAGCAGGATGAGCATCAGGTTGCCGATCCACATGGAAACCACGATGCCCCAGAATAGCGCCGGCTGCTCGGTGATGACCGAGGGGCCGGGCTGGATACCATGGATGATCATCGCGCCGACCATCAGCGCGCTCACCGGATTGGACGGAATACCCAACGTCAGCATGGGAATAAACGAAGTTTGGGCGCCGGCATTGTTGGCCGACTCCGGCGCAGCGACACCCTCGATGGCGCCTTTGCCGAAGAGATGACCGTTCTTCGAAACTTTCTTTTCGATCGAATAAGCCGCGAATGATCCAAGAATCGAACCGCTGCCCGGGAGAATACCGAGCATGGAACCCACCGCGGTGCCGCGCAGAATCGACGGGATCATGCGCTGCCAGTCCTCCCGCGTCGGCCACAGGCTTGTGATCTTGGAAATTATCAGCGAGCGCTCCTCTTCGTTTTCCAGGTTGCGGATGATCTCGCCCAATCCGAACATTCCCATCGCCACGGTCACAAAGCCGATGCCATCGGCCAGCTCGAAAATGCCGAAGGTGTAGCGCTGTACGCCCGAGGTAACGTCGGTGCCGATCAGCCCCAGCAGGAGACCGAGGACGACCATGCCAATGGCATGGAGCAACGAGCCCTGGGCGAGCACGATGGAAGCTGCCAGGCCCAGGATCATGAGCGAGAAATATTCGGCTGGGCCGAATTTCAGCGCCATATTGGCTAGTGGAGGTCCGAAAGCCGCGATCAGAAATGTCGCCACCGTTCCCGCAAAAAAAGAGCCGATGGCGGAGGCCGCCAACGCCGCTCCCGCGCGACCTTGCCGGGCCATTTGATAGCCATCGAGCGTGGTTACGACCGAAGCTGCCTCCCCAGGCAAATTTACCAGTATCGAAGTCGTCGAGCCGCCGTACTGCGAGCCGTAGTAAATGCCAGCGAGCATGATCAGCGCCGATACCGGCGGCAGTACGAACGTGACGGGCAACAGCATGGCAATCGTCGCCGTCGGGCCGAGGCCGGGCAGTACGCCGATTGCAGTGCCGAGAAACACGCCGATGAAACAATAGAGCAAATTCGCCGGACTGGCCGAAGCCTGAAATCCAATAAGCAAATTGTTCATCAGGTCCATGGAAACAACCTCCGCTCATCCGCCGAACCATGGGCCGAGCACCGGCAGCGGAATGCCGAGCCCTTTGACAAAAACCAGCGTGCAAAAAACCGTCAGCCCCACGGCGATGGCGAGCGTTGGGCCCCAGCGAAATTTCGCGCTGCCATGGGCGCTGATCACCACGAGCAGCGGTAGCGCGATCGCCAGCCCGGCGCGACGCACCAAAAATCCGAAGACGAAAATCGAGACGCTGACGAGGGCGACACCTCCGAGTGAAAAAGCGCCTATCGGCGCAGCAGGCAAGACAAAGGAACGAACCACCGAGATCACGCCGATGAACATCAGCAGCGCGCCTAGAATATTGGGAAAGTAGGCCGGGCCCATTTTGAACGCGGTCCCCATCGGGTAGTCCCGGCCGACAATGATCGCAATCGACCCGAAAAACACGTAGATCAAACCGGCCCACAGATCCTTGTCACTTCTAATCATCGTCGCTCGCTCCTTTCCCGACGGTCCGCATCGCGTAATCCGCTTATGACCCTTTCGCCGTCACCGTCAATCCGCGTAGACACCCGCCTTCTTGATGATCGGCGTCCACTTGTCGATTTCCGCTTTCAGATGTTTGCGCAAGGCGTCGGGCGTGGCGCGATTGGCAGCAACGGGCTCGGTGCCGAGGTCCCCGAAGCGCTGTTTCACGTTCCCGTCTTTGAGCGCATCCTGGAGCGCCTTCGAGAGCGTGTCGACAATCGGTTTGGGAGTCGCCTTGGGAGCGTAGAGAGCGTGCCATACCGAAACCTCGAAGCTCTTCAACCCGGCCTCCTCTATGGTGGGAACGTTTGGTAATGACGCGACCCGCTTGGCCGTGGTCACGCCATAGACTTTGATCTTGCCGGCTCTGATCTGGCTGGTCGTGTTGGTGGTTTGATCGCACATGAGATCGACTTGGCCGCCGAGCAAATCGTTCATGGCCGGCGCCGTGCCGTTATAAGGTACTGTCGTCAGGTCGGTCTGAATCGCCGACATGAACAACATGCCGCAGAGATGCGAGGCCGCGCCCAGCCCGGCGTTGGCCAAATTGATTTTCTCCTTGTTAGCCTTTACGTAGGCTATCAGCTCCTTAAGATCCTTGGCGGGGAAATCGTTTTTCGCGACCAGCGTCATTGGCACTTCGTTGACGAGACCGATCGGTTCGAAATCGTTGATGGGATCGTAGGGCAGCTTGCGATAGAGGCCCGGTGCCGTCGCGTGTCCGATATGGTGGAGCAGCAGTGTGTAGCCATCGGGATTGGCTTTCGCCACCCGGTTGGCGCCTATGGTGCCGCCGGCGCCGGCCACGTTTTCGACGATTACCTGCTGCTTCAGCGTTTTAGTCATGGGCTGGGCGATCAGGCGCGCCACCGTGTCGGTCGGGCCTCCCGCCGCAAAAGGCACGACCATCGTAATGACTTTTGTGGGATAGCCCTGGGCGCCCAGCGGCGCATACGCGAACAGCAACCCGGCCAAAGCAATACCCAATACCTTGCGTTTCATGCTATGCCTCCAAAAAAACCGCCGGCAGCAACAATCTATATCGAGTTTTGCGCTTGTCTTCTCCACGGTTTCTTGATCCGATATCGCAACGGCGGTGCCATGTCGAATAGCTTGAATTATGTGGGAAATCTCCCGTTTTGTTGCGGGATTGCGAAAAATATTTCTGGTATTAGCGACCGTGCGAATGAATTCATGGCTCCCAGCCGTCGGAAGCAGGCAAAACTGACGCAACACCGCGCGGGTCGGAATTTCGGGTCAACATGCTGACCGACAGCGAAATCCTATCGGTTTTAATTCCTGACAGCGGATTGCAGCGGCGCAGACCAAAACTCCACCGAGTGGCGGGAGGAATTCTTATTGCTTCCAGACATGCGATCTGCAAGAAAAATTTCCTGATCACTAGAACGGAGGTAAAGCAGATGGCCAGCACGGCATTTCTGGATTCGTTGACAAAAGAGATCATTCAACCCGGTGTGGATCGGTTGATGGACTTGCCCTATTTTATCGAACTGCGCGCCGGCAAACTGTCGCTCAAACGGCTGCAAGGCTGGGCGCTTCAGCACTATTTGCACAACGTGGCGCTGCTCAAAGGATTTGCCCTTTGCATGGTCAAGAACAGCCACGACCCCGATCTCTTCAAATACTTTCTCTACCAGATGAACGAGGAACAGTATCACCCCGATCTGGCGAAGAAGTTCGGCATCGCGATCGGTTTACAAGAAACCGACTTCGAAACTGCCACACCGATCTTTGAGTGTCTCGCCCATACCAGCAAGACCATCCACGGCATGCTCCTCGGCTCGGCGTCGGAAAACCGCGCCTCGGCATTGGTCAACGAGACCATGGTCTGCCGTTATTCGGAAGAGCATATAAATGCGTTGCGCCGGCACTACGGCCTCAACGACAAACAAATTCAATTCTTTACCGTTCACGCCGTCGCCGATCAGGAGCACACGGAAATGGCGCGCGAGGTGATCGCCAAACACGCCCAGACCGAGCACCAGCGGGAACTCGTACGCCAGGCGGCGGCCCACATGGTGCGCTTCAAGCTCGCAAAGTTCGAAGGCATTTATAACACTTACCAATAGCGTGAAACTCCCCGGTTTCACCATCTGACGAAACCATCATCCGCTCCCGCAACCACCCGCGAGTCGCCTGTTCTTGCCGGATTTGCCCGGCGCACGGCGTCGCTCCTGGCACTTCTGACCGAACGGTTACAGGTGTTCCCTCGCCGGACTCCACTGCCTCCGCCGGTTACCGGAATCTTTTTGACAATCGCTGACAAGCGGTACGGACAGACAACTTTTCACCCCCGGCACGGCTCCTGCTTTTAGAGATTATTGTCGGGGCAATACAGGAACCGAATTAAAGAAGAAAGGATATAGCAGAATCCACGCTGCGATTGATGACGGGTGACAATATGCTGTTTCATTATCTCAATCGTCTAACCAAACAGAAGGAAGGAGAATCCGACGTGAGACCGACGGACTCGGACGCCGAGAAACCCAGCTACTGGCAATTGGTTTTCCTGCAGAGCAAAGTGAACGGCGCGGCCTATAACGGCGAGGAGCTGCCGGGCCGCAACTGGAAATGGCCGGAGGACACCTACTTGCGGCGTCGGCTGCAAAAACATAGATTCCTCCAGCCGTCGGACGTCTGCAAACTGAATTAGTGTGCCGCTTCCCGCGCTGCCTCCTTCAGCACAGCTCCCACGGGAATAGCGGCGGCCACTGAGCCCCCCGTCACGTTCAGTGGTCAGAGGCCAGACTCGCCAGAGTCTGGCCTCTTTTTTTGCTCAAGTGCGCCTCACGAAGTGTTTGTCAATTTTTCTAATTTTTCTGTAAAGTGAGTGAACAGCTCTCTCTCGAACAAAATCTCTTCACGCAAACTGAAGTTATGAAGCGTGACGCGTTTGGACGCCAGGTCGCGTCAAAACAGTTAACACTTTCAGATGATCTTCCGCGGCCATCGCCAAATTGGTTTTCGTGCTCGCGAAGCTTCATAAATCACTGTTCGCACATAGATTTTCACCCCTCCGCGCGATCGTTCCGAAGCTCAGTGTCTATCGTGGCACCGCGCTTGCTCCTTCACACCGACAATTCTGCATCGCGGGGACTCAAACTCAGTTTCCGCCTTCGAATCCTTCACACTCCCGGTTACAGCATCATGGAAGGTAGCGAGGCCCGAGCTTCGGCTCGGGCCTCGCGTTTATCGGCTCGTGAAATACGCCAAAATCAACTGAACAATTCCTTTTTCCACTTGGTCATGACTGCGCGCTGCCGTTCCGCGCTGATTTCCGCAGCCGGCGGAAACCGGTCGCGCCATTCGTACGGCCGGCAGGCATCGATGATCATGCGCGAACTGAAGCCCTTGCGCTCGCTCGGGATGATCGGATCGAGCGGACCGCTCCAGCAGCGGCGCAAGATTTCGGTCGCGTCCACCGGATCGGCGCGGCTGCACATCGCCCAGAGCACGTCGTTGATGTCGTAGACGTCGATATCATCGTCGACGACCACGACGTAACGGCCAAGATAAGCCGCGCCCTGGCACTGGCTCGTGACCAATCCCGCTTGGCGCGCGTGGCCGGGATAGCGCTGGCGAATCGAGATAACTGTGAGAAAACGGCGAAAATAACTCGCCACTCCGGTCACGTCCGGCACGCCGGCCTTCTCGACCTGGTCGCGAATATACGCCGCGCGCAGCAGCTCATAGCAGTGCTCCGCGCGCGCGGTCGGCCGATACTCCGGCGACGCCGTGATGATCGGATCGTTGCGATAATAGAGGCGATGAACTTTTATCAACGGCTCGAATTTTTCTCCGCTCGCGTAATAGCCGGTCCATTCGCTGAACGGCCCCTCTTCCTTGCCCTGATCCGGCAGAAACTCGCCTTCGATGGCGATCTCGGCGTAGGCTGGAATCGGCAGGCCGGTGTATTCGCCTTCGATCACTTCCACCGGCTCGCCCTTGATGCCGCCGACGGCATCGAACTCGCTCCGTCCGTAGGGCTCCGGCCGGGTCGCGACCATGTGCAACAACGGATCGACACCGAAACAGCAAACGACGAGGCATGGCTTGCCACGATCGAAATATTTCTGCCGGTGCATGCGCCCGTGCTTCCCCGGCGAGATGTTCATACCCATGGTGTTTCGGTCGTGGACCATCACCCGGTAGCAGCCGACGTTGACCCAGCCTTCGTCGGGATCGCGTGTGATCACCACATGGCCTGTGCCGATGTACCGCCCGCCGTCGCGCTCGTGCCAGAAAGGCACGGGAAACCTGAAAAGATCGATGTCATCACCGCTGAAAACGTTTTCCTGCACCGGGCCGCGTTTGACCGTCACCGGCGGAATCGACTGCGGTTTCGCCAACCGCTCGCGCCAGGCT
>Ga0310810_10011524_pt1 | contig 10326 bp, 7 predicted proteins | sample NCmetagenome_FD_207641 | JGI IMG/M metagenome (GOLD analysis project Ga0310810, IMG submission 207641) | Soil microbial communities from experimental microcosm in Duke University, North Carolina, United States - NC | ecosystem: Engineered > Artificial ecosystem > Soil microcosm > Unclassified ...
TGCCGTGCCAGACCTTTTCCTTGTCGGCTGCCGGCATATCGATGCCTTCGATGATGCGCAGCGTTTCGCGCGTGTACATAGTGCCCTTTTCGGGATCGAAGGGGCAATCGGACGCGAACACGATCTTCTCGAGATCGTAGAACGCAAGACCGGCATGGGTTGCCGGCACGCCGCCGAACACGGCCGTGTCGGCATAAAACGAGTGCTTGAAGTAATCGAGCGGCCGCTTCTTCAGGCGCTTCAAAATCACGCTCAGATCTTCGTCCGAGGTGCGCGCGCCCAGCTGGTCCCAGCCGGGACCGATGCGGCCTTCCAGCATCGGCACGATGCCGCCGAAATGGTGCGTGATGATCTTCAGGTTCGGGTACTTGTCCATGATCCCCGAGAAGACGAGGCGGGCCATCGCCGCCGCGGTTTCGTAGGACCAGCCGAACGTCCACCAGATCTCGTACTTCGATTTCTTCTCGGTAAGATAGTCGGGGAAGTTGGCGGCGCGCGCCGGATGCATCCAGACCGGCTTGCCGGACTTGTTCATCGCCTCGAAGAACGGCTCGAAAGCCGGATCGTCGAGCGGCTTGCCGGCGATGTTGGTGTAGATCTGCACGCCGAGCGCGCCATTCTTGAGCGCGCGTTCTGCCTCCCGCACGCCGCCATCGGGCGCGATCAGCGCCGCCTGTCCGACCCAGCCGGGAAACTGATCGGGATATTTCTGACAGATCTCGGCGAAGCCGTCGTTCACGAGCTTGGTGTATTCCTCTGTCAGCTTGCCGTCGCCTTTGGTCATCACCTCGAGCGGCGGCATCGGGTAGGAAAGGATCTGCGCATAGTCCTTGAATCCGTCGACGATCTTGCGGCGGATGTCGAGATCATGAATGCACGGGATCTCGCGCACGCGTTTGCCGATGTCGGCATGGCCACTCTCCACGATCTTGTTGAAGTATTTTTCCGGAATGAAATGGGTATAGGCATCGATGCGCATGTACTCGTTCTCCGTGACTTCGAACTCTCAGAATACTGAATCCATTCAATAAGGGGTGATGACGTTGAGCATCGCCTGCCGCTTATCATTGATGATGGCGTTTCGTGCACGCGAAAGGGCCTCGGGCAGGTCGGCGGGCTTTTCAACGCGCTCGGCGTGGGCACCTTGTGCGCGCGCCATCTCCTCAAATGGCGGTGACGGATCGAGATCGGCGAGTATGCGGCCATCGCTTTCGCCTGCCACGCCGTCCTTGAACATCGACAGCGTGGCGCGGCGAACGGCGCCGTAGCGGCTGTTGTTGAATACGATCGTCAGGATGGGCAGATTCTGGACAGCGGCCACCCAGTGTCCGACCATCGGATTGGCAAACATGTAGGAGCCGTCGCCAAGTGTCGCGACCACGAAGTTGTCGGGTGCCGCGAGCTTTGCTCCAAGCGCTGCGCCGAATCCCCATCCGAGTCCACCGGCGGGCCCGAGCGCGAAGAACGTGCCTGGCTTTTCGCGTGCGCAATGGTCCGGCCGCAGCGGATATTCGTTGATGATGACGGCATCCTTGCCGACCGTTTCACCGATGACACGTGACAGATATTCGGGCGAAATCGTCGTGCCCGCCGTTGAATCCTTCGCCAGTTGCGCGCGCCGCGTCCGCATGCGCTCGGTCAGGCGCGCGCGGCGCGCTGCAATGCGCGCGTCGGCCATCTGCAGGCGCGGCTCGACGGCACGAGTAAGCGCATCGAGCGCCTGCGCAGGTCCGGCCTGCAACGCAAGGTCGCTCGGAAAACTCCGCATCGGATAGCGCACGTAGAACGGATCCTCGCCGACGTGCGCGACGCGGCAGCCGCCAGGCGGATGCTGCAGATGCGGAATCCAGGGCACGTCGGACTCGAGCGCGATGACGAGGTCGGCATCGGCAAGCAGCGTGCCGGGCTCGTATCCGAAATGCATGGAATGGCTCGAGGGCAGGCAGACCGAGCGCGGGCTGTGGGTGACGACGGGAATGGCGCAGCGCTCTGCGAGACGCCCAAGTAGATGGACGGCTTCGACCGGTAAGGTCGACGTGACGATCAAAGGGCGCTCTGCAGCCGCGATCCATTCGGCCAATGTTGCGATCGTCCGCGGGTCAGGATACGCAGCCGCCGCTTGCGGACGCGGTTTTGTGGGTCCGACCGGCTCTGGCAGCGCGGCCGCAAGCGGTTCGCGCGGGAGCACCAGGTAGACCGGTCCGCGGGGATGCGCCATGGCGACTTCGACGCCGCGCGCCACGATATCGCCGATCTGTCCCGGCACGCGCAGTTCGTAATCCCACTTCACGAGCTCACGCACCATTCCGGCCTGATCGAACATTTCCTGCGCCCAGTGGATCGGACGGGAGCGTGAGCCGAATGTACCTTTTTCGGTAATCGGTGTGCGTCCGGCAGCCAGGATCAGGGGGACACGGTCGCGCGACAAATTTGTCAGGTTGTTGATTGTGTTTGCAGTGCCGACATTGACATGAACCATCACTGCCTGCGGGCGGCCTGTCATCATATAGGCGCCATGCGCCATCCCGACGGCAAGATTCTCGTGAGGTACCAGAATGGGTTTCGGGACCTTGGCATTTGTTTTCTTGGCGCGGCTGAAAGCTTCGACGATCGGCGGAAAGTCGGTGCCCGGATTGACAAAAAAATAGTCCGTGCCGTGGTCGGCGAGTGCGCGCAGGAAAGCTTCGGCGGCGATTGTTGGCCGTTGTCCCGTCGGTGTCGCGGCCATTTCCGCCCCTTAAACGTCCAGTTCCCGCAGACGTGATTATCGTTTGTTTTGTGGGCCCGGTTTTACTCGACCGAGGATTGGCTGACAACGGAGGCGCGCGCACCTCAGCCTTGCAGACTACTCCGCTGCAATCCTCAGCGCCGGCTGACCGTCGATCTCTGCAAGGCACTTGGTCAGGCTTTCGCCGTCAGGATCGACCAAGGCCGCAGTGCGTGCGCTGGCAACTGCGTCGGCCCCACGTGCCGACGGGATTTGGCCCGCCAAAGCGGGACGAATCACGCGCGTCTCGATCGCGCGGTAGTTGGCGAGCCCGCGCGCGTGCGTGTCGCCATAGCCTTTGATCAGACGGGCGCATTCGGCAACTTCCAGCGCCAACTCGGTAGAATGTTTCGCGGCTTCGCGGATCAGCCAGAGCCAGTTGTCGATTTGTTGCTGTTCCTGCTTGTACCGGTAGCCGTAGGGCCGCAGGAAACGAAGCTCCGCGAGCAGCCAGAAACGCAGATAGCCGCTGATCGAGGTGGAATTGATCTCCATTCCAAAATAAACCCGGCCAAGCCAACCTTTACGCTCCGCCAATCGCAGGATGGGCTGCGCCAGGAATGATGGAAGCAATTGGCAAAGTTCTTCAATACCGGGCTTGAGAAAATCGTGAACGGAAAACGGCTCGCCATTCGTGCGCAGCTCCTCGCGCGCAATGCGTTGCATGCGGGCCGGCGCGATCTTGGCCTGCGCTACGCGGACAACGTCTTCGTAAGACATGCGAACAGCAAGGTGTCGGGCAACTTCTTTCAGTAGTTTGCCTTGTGCTCCCATCGCCTGATCATCCGCGATGATGGGCCGCAGGCGATCGAGGTAAAGCCGGCCGTAGGCGACATTCTGGTAATTGATAAGGCGCCGCACCCCTTCGAGCCCAGTCGCCTGCGCGACGGCCGGAAACGTACGTGCCACCTCGTGCTCAACGAACGCCGGCGTTGCAGCGGCCTTGCTCTTTTTTTCAGAAGGCTTCGCAGGCTGAAGTTTTGCACGAGCGGCATCGTAACCGGCACGGAAGCCTTTCAAATTGCCATCGACCGCCTTGCCATCCTCGCGAATGGCCGCTTCGAATTGCTCGCGCGCGAGCGGCAGTCGTCCGCAGCCGGCGATGGCGCCCAGCATAACCGCGTTGATAATCGAGCCGCTTTGCTTTGCCAATGCGTCCATGTCGACGAGGAGGGCGTCTTTCGCATGCTCGTTGATGACCTTGATGAGCTTGTCACGATCGAATCGTCCGTCACCCATCGCGATCTTTTCATCCATCGCGTAGAAGCGGCTCAGGGAGCTGATGACGTGGGTGCGGTCCGGCGTGACGAAGCCATTTGCAACCGTACGGCCGGATTCCAGCAATTCGCTGGCCACTGCGATGTCAATGTCGCCGACGCCGGGCGTCAGTGCGAGCACGGGGCGCTTGCCGTTGAGATCTGCAATTTTGGTCGGAAGGATCTCAACATAATAAGTCGTGGCGCCAGTACGCTGCGCGACGCCCGGAATAGAGGTGCTCTGCACCGGGAAACCGGCTCGTGCCGCCGCCGATACGATCCACTGCGTCAGCACACCACCGCCTTCGCCGCCAAGGGCAGCGATCAGCATTGTTATGGGGCGCGCCGCCGTCATGTCGCGGCCTCGCCGGCGTAGCCGCCGAACCAGCCGATCACCCTTTGTCGCAGCCGGTGCTTAAGCCGGTCGCGCCAGGTCGCATTGCGAATGATCTCGGCGCGATAAAACGACGGGCACAAAACAGCAGCGTGCGCAACCTCGCCGCACAGTCCACAGCCGACACAGCTTTCGATCACCGTGGCCACCGGATCCGTCCGCAATGGATCGGGCGAAGGCTTGACCGTCAGCGAGGGACAACCGGATAGGCGTATGCACGAATGATCGCCCGTGCAGATCTCGTCGTCGACACCGTAGCGCGTGCGCGTGACACGCTCGCCGCGCTTGAGCTTCTCGGCATCTTCCGCGCGCACGCGGCGCTGGCGCGCGAGCTGGCATTCGCCGTCCGCAATAATGACCTTCAGGCCGCGTTCCGCGGTTTTCATCGCCTCTTTCAGCGTCTTCACCATGGTGCTGACGTTGTAGGTGCGCACCGTGCGCAGCCATTTCACGCCCATAACGCGCAAGGTCTGCTCGATGCCCATTCCGGGCGCCGGGCCTTCCTTGCTGGCCGCGCTCGAGGGAATGTATTGCTGGCCGGTCGCGGACGCGTAGCCGTTCTGCATCACGATCAAAACGCCGTCGCCTTTGTTGAAAAGATTGGACGCGACGCCGGTGATCAGTCCGTTATGCCAGAAGCCGCCGTCGCCCATGATCGCGATCGGGCGTTTCTCCATGTTGGGTGTGACCGCTGCGGCGCTGGCGAGCGACATGCCGTAGCCGAGGATGGAGTTGCCGAGCGAGAACGGTGCGAACGTCGCGAAGGAATGGCAGCCGATGTCGGCACTGATATGGGTCGGACCAAGCTCGCGCTGCATCAGCTTGATTGCGGAAAAGACGGGCCGCTCCGGACAGCCGGTGCAGAAGGCAGGCGGGCGAGGGGGCAGTGGACCGAGCGCAGCGGCAGCGATCGGCTTGTGCGCGATCTGCCCGCGCACGGTTTTAGCGATCGCATCGGCATCGATGCCTTTCGGCCTTGTCTCCTGCAGAAATGCCGCCAGCCCCTCGAGCAGGACGTCGGAGGCATATTCGCCGGCGTTCGGCAGCAACCCTTTGCCGAGCACGCGGGTATTGATGTCCGCCCGCCGCAGTTCGACGTTGACGGCCTGCTCGATGTAGTCGGGATAACCTTCCTCGACGACCAGCACGGCGCTCTTGCCCGCGCAGAATGCGCGCAGTTCTTCCGGCACCAGCGGATAGACGACATTGAGGACGAGCATCGGAACACGGGAGGTGCCAAACACATCGGCAAGCCCCATGCGCTCGAGGGCGCGCAACACGCTGTTGGTGAGCCCGCCCATGACGATGATGCCGACGTCGTTCAGGTCGCCGACGACCGTCTCGTTGAGACTATGCTCGCGGATGAAGTTGCGTGCCGCCGGCAACCGTTCTTCGACTTTCAGACGCTCCTGCGAGAAGGTCACCGGCGGATGTGAAAGCCGCCCATATTCGAAGCGCGGCGGCCCCGGTAATTTATCGAGGCCGGAGACGACACCCTTGCGGTTGTTTTTCGCCGCGAAGGCACCGGTCGCATGGCAGGCGCGGATGCGCAGCTCCAGCATCACAGGCGTGTGGCTCGCCTCGGACAGCTCGAAGCCTTTCTCGACGGTGCGAACGATCGATGGAAGGTCGGGCCGCGGATCGAGCAGCCACATCGAGGATTTCAGCGCATAGGCATAAGAGCGTTCCTGGATAACGCTGGCGCCCTCGCCGTAGTCCTCGCCGAGGATGATCATGGCGCCGCCGATGACGCCCGGCGAAGCGAGATTGGACAGCGCGTCGGCAGCCACGTTCGTGCCGACGATCGACTTCCATGTCACCGCACCACGCAGGGGGTAATTGATGGAAGCGCCCAGCATCGCCGCGGCCGACGCCTCGTTCGAGCAGGTTTCCAGATGCACGCCGAGTTCGGACATGATGTCTTCCGCATCGACGAGAACGTCGAGCAGATGCGAGACCGGCGCGCCCTGATAGCCGCCGACATAGGAGACGCCTGACTGCAGCAGCGCCTTGGTCACTGCGAGGATGCCTTCGCCGTGGAAGGTCTCCCCGTCACCGAGTTTGAGCTCCTGAACTTCCTTTTTGAACGAGCGTTCCATTCTCAGGCCAATGGTTTGGACCCCAACTATTATACCAGTTCGCGCCTACATGTGCGAGGGCAGCCAGGTCGCCAGGACCGGCAGCGCGATCAGCACGGCCAGCCGCAATATATCGGTTATTACAAAGGGCATGACGCCGTAGAAGATGGTGGACAGCTTGACGTCCTTGATGACGCTTTTGATCACGAAAACGTTCATGCCAACCGGTGGATGGATTAGGCCGAGTTCCACCGTCATCACGATGATGACCCCGAACCAGATCGGATCGAAGCCGAGCGTCTTGATCACCGGGAAAATGATCGGAATGGTCAGGATGATCATGGCCATGGCATCCATGATGCAGCCGAGCAACAAATACATCAGCATGATCAGGATCAGTACACCGTACGGCCCGAGGCCGAGTCCGGTGAGGAATTCGGTCACCTTCTGCGGCGTTTGCGTGATGGTCAGGAAATAGCCGAACAAGAGTGCACCGATGAGAATTGTGAAAACGGCGGCAGTGGTTCGCAGCGACTCGACGAGGCAGCGCCAAAAGTCCGGGCGCGACAGCTTGCGCCGCACGACTGCGATAATAAAAGCACCGGCGGCACCCATGCCGGCAGCTTCTGTAGCGGTGAACATCCCGACGTAAAGTCCGCCGATGATGAAGATGAACAGTAGTACGACCGCCCAGATTTCACGCAACGCCTGCAGGCGTTCGGTCCAGCTATGACGTGGCGTTTTGGGCAGAAACTGCGGTCGCACGAAAGCTATAAGATTGATCGTGGCAATATACATGGCGACGGCCACAAGGCCGGGAACGATCCCGGCAATAAACAGCTTGCCGATATCCTGCTCGGTAATCAGCCCATAGACCGCGAACACGGTGGACGGCGGAATCATGATGCCGAGCGAACCGCCCGCCGCGATCACGCCGGTGGCGAAGCTCTGCGGATAACCGTGCTGGCGCATTTCGGGATAGGCGACTTTCGAGAAAGTGGCCGCGGTCGCCACGGAGGAGCCGCAGATCGCCGCGAAGCCGCCGCAGGCCGCGATGGTGGCGATGCCGAGCCCGCCGCGTAGATGGCCGAGGAAGGTGTTGGAAGCGCGGAACAATTCGCGGCTCATGCCGGAGGCTGAAGCAAAGGCACCCATCAGCAGAAACAGAGGGATGACAGCGAATTCGGCTTCGGTCGCCGTGCGAATTGGCGATTGTGCGAGGAGCTTGAGCGCGGGAGTAATGTCTCCGATCAGGTAGCCGAAGCCGAGCACGCCGACGAGGCCCATGGCAATGCCGACAGGCACGCGCAGCATCATCAGGGCAAACAGCGCGATGAAACCTGTGACGGCAGCGGCATCGGTGCTCATTCGTGGCGCTACTCCACCGCCGTGCTTTCGTGGGAAGCGAGCTTGCCGGGCGATATTACAAGCCGGACCGTGCGCAGCACCAACAACAGCACGGCCGACGCAAGCCCGATCCAAGCGATGAAGAAATAAATCCAGACTGGCTGGCGCAGATCGAAAGTGCCGACGTTATCAGCGCGGGTATTGAGCACCTTTTCAGCGAACATCCAGGTAAAGGCGGCCATGGCGAGAAGCGTGACCAGCGCTGAGAATACGTCCATGGCGCGTCGCGCTAAAGGCGGCGACGCACTCCACAGAAGATCAACCGTGATGTGGTCGCCGCGATAGCTTGCGACCGCCATGCCCCAGAAGATAAGGATGCCGAGCAACAGCCGTGTGAAGTCGTAGCTGTCGGGAATGGACCAGGCGAAGAAATAGCGCAGCATGACGGACACGAACGTAAGGAAGGTGACGACGGCGAGAAATCCCGCAGCCGTCACCTCGATGAGGTCAATGAACCTGTCGACGGGACTGCGTCCCATCGTTGCACCCGTCAATAGGCCGCGCCGTCTTTCTTAAGCTGGGCCCTGAGCTCTTGCATTGCTTTGTCCGGATCAACGCCCGCCTTCTTCACGCCGTCCGCCCATTTGGCCTCGAGCGGTGCCGCCGCTTTTTTCCATTCTGTGAGCTGCGCCGGGCTGATGTCATAGACCTCGTGGCCGGCCTCGGCCTTGATCTTTGCGATGCCGGCATGCTCGAAATCAGCCCACGGGGTGGCAACTTTTGCTGCCCATTCTGCATTGCAATGGTTGTCGATAACCTTCTTCTGCGCAGCCGACATCTGCTCATACTTGGCCTTGTTGAACACGAAGGCGAAGGTGGTGACATAGAGCGGCACGTTCATGTGGTATTTGGTGACCTTGTCGATGCCGAACAGGGGCACCGAACCCCAGGGGAAGGTCACAGCATCGGCTACGCCGCGGGCAAGCACATCGCGCACTTCCGGTGCTGCCGCCTGGACATTGGTGCCGCCAAGCAGCGTGACGAATTCGGCGATCGTGCCCTGTGCCGGCCGGATCTTCATGCCCTTCATATCGCCCGGCACCATGACCTTCTTGTTGATCGAGTGGATCGCGCCGGGATCATGCACGAAGGCGAGACAGAACTTCACGTCCTTCATCTCCTTGGCCGCATAGTTGCGATACCAAGCATCGAGCGCGACCGAGCCGCCCTTCGCATTTGTCATCAGAAACGGTAACTCGCCGGCGGCGATCACTGGGAAGCGGCCTGGCTGATAGCCCGGATTGATGTAGGTGAGATCGGCGATGCCGTCGCGCGCCATGTCGTAATGGTCAAAAGCCTTGCCAAGCTGCTGCGCCGGATAAACCTTGTATTTGATGGTGCCGCCGGAATCTTTCTCGACCGAGGCGCCCCATTCTTCCAGCGCCTTCTGCAGCGGATGCGATGGCGGCACCCAATGCGACAACTTGAGTTCGAAAGTTTTGTCTTGTGCGAGCGCGCCGGTCGCGCCGCCGATCAGCAAAGCGGCAGCATAGACACATCCGGCGAAACGGAGTTTCATAGTTTCCTCCCTTGAGGGTTGGGTGTTGGTTTAGTCGCCAACTTTTTGCAATATTCAGCCGAATGACAGCGACGTTGTAAAGCGTATAGTTTGACGCCCAACTAAATGCTGGCCGTTGAAAGGATCGACGCAGTGCACGGAACGAACGGCTCGAGCCGTACAAACGGCACAGGGGGGCGCCGGCGCGCCAGGAACGGCGAAGCCATTGGCTTATCGGTCAATTTTGGTCCGCTCGCGCACTGGGTCGGCTTCAATCTGCGCATGGCGCAGGAAGCCGCCTTTCAGGCGTTCTCCCACCTTTCGCAGGAGATCGGCGAAAGTCCGGGCCGGTTCGCCACTCTGACACTGATCGCGCGCAATCCCGGCATCAGCCAAACGGAGCTGTCGCTCGCCAATGGCCGTGACAAATCCAGCCTTACGCCCGTGGTCGAGGACCTGGTGAAGCGCGGGCTGGTCGAGCGCAAGCGCATGGACAATGATCGGCGTACCTATCGGCTGAATCTGACGCCCTCCGGAAAAAAGGTTCTCACCATGCTGACGCGTTGTGCACGGCGGCACGAGCGCAACCTCGACCGGGTTATCGGTGAACGGGATCGCAAGCGGTTTATCCAGATTTTGAAAAAAATTGCGGCTGAGCTCGGCTAGGTTGTGCCGGAAATCATCCCTGGAACTTGTCCAGTACGGCGGCCGGGACCGGATGCGACTTGAGCCGGCCATTCCCCTCGCGGATTACCCATACACGCTTTTCCAAGCACTCGACGCAGGTTTCGCCGTTCAGGCTCAACTGGTGCTCCACGTCGAAGCTGGAATGGCCAAATGAAATAGTGCTCTTGACCGTCACGTCATCGCCGAAGCGTGTCGGCCTCAGGAATCGCGCTCGTGTGCGAACGAGCGGAAAGCCGCCA
>Ga0310810_10011525_pt1 | contig 10326 bp, 8 predicted proteins | sample NCmetagenome_FD_207641 | JGI IMG/M metagenome (GOLD analysis project Ga0310810, IMG submission 207641) | Soil microbial communities from experimental microcosm in Duke University, North Carolina, United States - NC | ecosystem: Engineered > Artificial ecosystem > Soil microcosm > Unclassified ...
TGTTGGCCAGCCGCTCAGAGGTCAGGGCGAGATCGCCCTCCAGCCGTCCGAGCTCGAGCTGGACTGCCGCCAGCCGCCGGACCAGGTCGGCCCGATGGGTCTCAGCCGAGGAGCGGGACCGGCCCGACTCCTCGCGCCGATGCTCGGTGCCGCCGACCCGGTCGCGCGCGTCGGGCAGGACCTCCGCGAGCTCGGTGAAACGGACCTGCATGTCGCTCACGTCCTCGGCGAGCTGTTCCAGCAGGCGCCGGGCGAGCGTCACCTGCACGGCGAACTTCTCTTCCGTCAGCTTGACGTGGCGCTCCGCCTTGCCGCGCTGCCGGGCCAGGCTCCGGATCTGCGACTGGACCTCGGCGATGAGGTCCTCCACCCGCTGGAGGTCGACCGCGGTCTCCTCGAGCCGCCGCTCGGTGCTGTGCTTCCGGTCGCGATAGAGTCCGATCCCGGCGGCTTCCTCGAACAGGCTGCGCCGCTCGTCCGCCCGGTCGGAGAGCAGCAGGTCGATCATCTTCGCTTCGATCACGACCCCGGCATCGCTGCCCAGCCCGGTGCCTCGAAGGAGGTCCTGGATGTCGCGCAGCCGTACGGGGGAGCCGTTCAGCAGGTAGTCGCTCTGGCCCGAGCGGGAGAGCCGCCGGGTCACCACCACCTCGCGGTAGGCGATGGGCAGGTCGCCGTCGCTGTTGTCGAGGTACAGCGAGACCTCGGTGACGTTGACAGGACGGCGGGCGGTCGAGCCCTGGAAGATCACGTCCTCCATCTTGCCGCCGCGGAGCAACCGGGCCGACTGCTCGCCCAGCACCCACCGCACGGAGTCGGAGACGTTGGACTTGCCGCAGCCGTTGGGGCCGACGATGGCCGTGACGCCGTCCTCGAAGGTCAGGGTCACGCTGTCGGCGAAGGACTTGAACCCGGAGAGCTCCAGCTTGGTCAGCTTCATCGCACCGATCCTGTCAGGGCGTCGCCTGGTCCTGGGTGGTGACCACGAACGAGGGCATTCCGATCTTCCGTCCGGCCTCTTCCGCCTGTTCCCGGGTGGGGTAGGGGCCCAGCACTACCCGATGCGGCTCGTCGCTCCGCGTGGGCTTGAGCACCGACGCAGGAAGACCCGCGGCGCGGAGCCGCTGCGACAGCTCCTCGGCCCAGGTGGGATTCTGGGAGGAGCTCACCTGGAGGTAGACCGTGGCGCCGTGGGTGGAGTCCGCGGCCGCGGCGAGCGCGGCGGAATCGGATTCCGCCGGCACCGGCTCGTCCTGCGCCGGATGCCAGGCCAGCGGAATGAAGAGATCGTCCTTGCTGTCCGCGACGTCGCCCCGCCGGGCGAAGTTCTTGGCGCCGAGATCGAGCGCCACCAGTCGGTCCCCCTCGCGGGTGAGCAGGGTGTTGGGGGAGACCACCTGCGGCAGGTTGCCCTCCCAGCGAGCGGGCGCGGTGCCGACCAGACGGTCGCGACCGACGTCGAAGACCCAGGCCGAGTCTCCCAGCGCGGGCCGGATCAGCACCCATTGCCCGTACAGATCCCCGCGGAGCGCCACAGCGGGACCCGGTAGGTCGATCTCGCCGAGCTTGTCCCAGGAATAGCGGTCGAAGATCACCAGGGTTCCGGTCTCGCGCACCACGTAGAGGCGGTGCCCGGAAGGGGAAAACATGGCGGCCTTGGCGCCGTCGACATCGAGAGTGCGCGGCTTCTCCTTGCCCTGGGTCGGGTACACCGTCACCCCGGAGGCTCCGGCGACCGCCACCAGGTCGCCCCAGTAGCTCTGGGTCATGTCGCCGTCCGCAATCGAGGTCGTGGTGGGCGCCTGGTCGGGGCCCAGGACCTCGAGACCGGGCTTCTTGCCGCCCACCCGGGCGAGCACGCTGCCCGACATGGTGGCGTTGAGCGCCTGCGGAGTGCCCTGGAGCTTGGACCGGAACCGGATCGGCGTGCGTCGGACCAGCTGGGTGACGACCTCGCCGGTGTCGATCGTGAACAGCGATCCATCCGGCCCCACGAAAGCGTTCCGCACCTGCTCGGTGTAGGTGCGGACCCGGTGGGTCTCCAGATCGATGCCGACGACGTTGCGCTTCCGGTCGAGGAAGTAGACGACGCCCTGGTCCGGATCGTCGCCCACCAGACGCTCCAGCGGAGGGAGCTTGTCCTGCATCGTCCAGGAGGAGGCGTCGAGGGTGGGGACCCGGTACAGCCGGGCCAGGCCGCCCTCGCGGGGCACCCGGAGCAGAGTAGCGGTGGTGGGGCCGCGTCCCACGGCGGGAAGGTTGCCCGAGGCCAGGTCCGGTTCCCCACCGCAGGCGGTGAGGGTGGCCAGGGCCAGTGCCGCGGTCCAGGCTCGTAAGAGATTCACGGCAGAAAAGATAGCGGGGCAGCGGGGTCACGGGGCAGTGGGCAGCGTGTCGCCGCCGACCCCCGTTCCCCGCGGCCCCGCGCGAGGCGCCGCTAGTACGCCGGCCCTAGGCTGAAGGTCCAGAGACCTCCGACCCCCGGTCGGTCGAACGGGATGGCGTACTCCAGCCGGCCAATCGCAAAGCCGAACAGGTTGGTCCGCAGTGACAGGCCAATGGTCTTGAGCGGGGTCCGCACGTTCGTCGCATTGTTGCCCACCTCACGGTTCCAGGCGATGGTGCTGCGATCGTCCCAGATCAGGCCCATGTCGTAGAACACGGCGAACTCCATCGGGGGCAGCAGCACCGGACTGTTCGCGGACGGGTTGAACAGCGGCATGCGCAGCTCGAAGGAGGCCACTCCCAGCTGGGTGCCCACGAGCCGATCGAGCTCGGCGCAGCCGGTCTGGGTATTGTCCTGCGCCGCGTTGAGGCACTCGTTCCGCCGATACGAGCCCGAGGTGTTGCCGCGGATCAGGTCGGTGGTGCCGGCGAAGATGCGGAACTCGTGCGCGTCCCGGCCCACCCGGCCGAAGTACTCGAACCGGCTGGCGAATACGAACGGTCCGGGGAGCCCATCGTAGCGCCGATAGTCGACGTTGAGCTGGGTGAACATCCAGCTGCCGATCGAGGGAGCGACCTCGATCCGGTAGCGGTGACCGTAGAACGGGCTTACGTACCCGGTCAGGGAGTTGTCGAATACCAGCGCCACGGTCGGCTGGACGTAGGTCACGCCCTTCCGATTCTGGGTGTCGAGGAACGGATCAGCGGTGGGGAAGCCCGTTAGCGGATCATAGGGCTCCTTCACCTTCAGGATGGCGTCATCCACGTTGGCGAAGCGCAGGCCGGTCTCGATCCGCTGGAATCGGCTCACCGGGTAGTACGCCGAGGCGAACACCGACCGCACGATCAGCCGGCGGACGTTGGTCACGAAGATCTTCTCGCCGGGCCGGGGACTGTCCTCGATCGTGCTCGGCTCCAGGAAGTAGTACGGGTCCTGGGTGATGCCGGTGGCCCAGTTGACCCGGTGGGTCAAATTGGCGTACGCCGCCAGGATCTGGGCCTCGTTCACGTGGCCGTTCACATAGCCGGCGAAGACCAGCTGGTGATTGCCCAGCATGTCGCTCAGCGAGATGGCCGAGCCGCCGTAGAAGCCGCGGCCGAAATTGTCCCGGGTGTACCCGATGTTGGGCCGGGCCACGTAGTCCGGGGTGAAGCTGACCCGGTACTTCTTGAGGGTGAACTCGCTGGTGTCCGGCAGGCTGAAGTCGGCCGAGTCGAGCAGGGCGGCGATCGAGACCGGCTTGCTCACGACGCTGGTGTCGCCGGTATGAGCCACCTCGCCGGAGGAGCGGAAGCCCGACGGGGTCCGGTAGATCGAGCCGCCTTCGCCTACCTGCGCCTTCACGTCGTCCCGCACCTGCAGCGAACGGGTGGTATCGAGCGGCGGGGTTGCCGCCAGGATGGCGGTGCTGTCCACCGCCTGCGGCCGATACGGCGCCCGCCGGAGCGAGCGCGGGTTGGTGATGCTGTAGATGTCGTACTTGCCGGCCTCGTAGTACACGAACGCCAGACGATCGGCCTGCTGGGCCCAGCTCAGCACCGGGGACAGCGGGGTGATGCCCTGCGCGCCGGTGTAGAAGTCGGTGAGCTGATAGACGTCGCGCTCTTCCAGGTCGTACAGGAAGATGTTGCTCACCCCATTGCGGTCGGACACGAAGGCGATCGAGCGGCCGTCCGGCGCCCACTGGGGGCTCACGTTCTTGCCCTTGTCCATCTTGTCGAGGACCCGGATGTTTCCCGTCGCCAGATCGTACTGGGCGATCCGGAAGTTGCCGATGGCCAGGGTGTGGAAATCGGTCTCGGGGCCGCGGTCGGTCGCGAAAGCGATGGTCTTGCCGTCGGGCGACCAGACCGGATGCAGATCGGCGTACTTGTCCTCCGTCAGGCGCCGGAGCCCACCGCCGTCCCGGTTCACCACGAACAGGTCGCTGAAGCCGCCTTCATAGCCGGTAAAGACGAGCTGTCGCCCGTCCGGGCTCCAGGACGGGGTCGTGACCCCACTGAGCTTGAGCTTGATGCGGTCGACCGATTTGTTCTTGGCCGCTTCCACCACGACGATCTCGTCCCTCGCCCCGCGCTTGGCGGCGAAGGCGAGATACTTGCCGTCGGGAGACCAGTTCGCCTGGGAGTTGATGAATCGGTACGTCTCGTAATTGCTGCTGATGCCGGACTTGAGGATCCGGTGCATGGGCTTCCCGGTCTTCCCGTCGGCCAGCCAGAGGTCCACCGAGTAGAAGTCCTTCTCGGTGAAGTAGGCCACCAGCGACCCGTCGGGAGACAGCGCCGGCGCGAGGTGGAGCGTGCCCTGGGACTTCTTCTCGGTCAGCAGCGCGTCGGCGACGGAGCGGGCGCGGGCCCGGGCCCCGATCTCGGGGAGGTAGCGCTTCTGGACCGCGTCGCGCCATTGGTCGGAGAGCTGGTCGAGGGTCAGGCCGATGGTCCGACGGAACGCCGGCTCGATGCCCCCGGCCAGGGTGGCCTTGAGGATGGCCCCGACGGCCTCGTCGCCCCACCGCTCCGCCACGTAGGACCACAACGCGTGACCGAAGCGGTAGGGGAAGTACTGGTACGGATCCAGCGTCATCTGCTCGATCGTGGGCACCTTGCCCTCGAGCGACGCGTCGCGGAGCCACATCGCGGTCTCGGTATTGATCGGACCGATCGAGAGGAACTCGGCCATGCCTTCGGCGAACCAGAGCGGCGGGGCGATGGCGATGAGGGTGGAGATGCCGGCCCCCGCCCGGCCCCGCGACCAGATGTCGTACTGGAACTGGTGGGCCATCTCGTGCATCATCACGTGCTCGAAGTCGGCGTAGGAGCCGGTGAACGGCAAGACCGCCCGATTCCGGGCGAAGTCGGTCACGCCGCCCGTGCTCTCGCCACCCACCTCGGTCGCGTTGGTCTGCTGGAAGTCGGCGCTGGAGGCGTAGAGGATGATCGGCTTCCGCTCGCGGAACTCGTGGTTCAGCACCTTGGAGAGCCGGGCATACGAGCGCTCGGCCATGCGGGCGGCGTCCATCGCGGCCACCCGCTCATTGTCGTAGAAGTAGACGTCGAAGTGCTCGGTCTGGATGATCTTGAACTTGAAATTGGTGTACTGCACCTTGTTCCGCCCGAAGTACTGGGCGGAGGCCAAGCCGGGCGTGAGCAGCAGCAGGAGCAGCAGCGCCGGAGCGACGCGTCGTAGCATAGGGGTCCTCATCAGGTGGAGCTGGGGAGCAGCTCCGGGGCATCGTCCCACAGACGCTCGAGCTGGTAGAACGACCGCGTCTCGGGATGGAAGAGGTGGACCACGAAGTCCACGAAGTCCAGCAACACCCACCGTCCGGTAGTCAGACCCTCGACATGGTGGGTATGGTGACCGCGGCGGTCGAGCTTGTCCATCACCGACTCCGCGATGCCCCGCACGTGGGCGTCGGATGTGCCGGAGGCGATCACGAAAAAGTCGGTCGCGTCGGTCAGCCCCCGCAAATCGAGTACCACGAGATCATTGCCTTTCAGATCCTGGATCGCGCTCAACGCCAGGCGGAGCGCCTCGGGAAACCTCGGCGTCACCGTCCGGTCCTGTCCCGCATCATGAGTCAGTACTCCTCGACCTGATAGAATATCGCCCAGGCGCCCGGGCCCACGTGGGTTGCCAGGACGCCGGTCGCGAGGCTCACGAAGCAATCTCGTGGCTGGTACGCAGCCAGCAACGCCTCGCGCACCCGTTCCGCCACCTCGGGGGCCTCCGCGTGGGCCACCCCGAAGCGTACTACAGTCGGGCGCGGAGTGAGACGCCGATCCAACCAGCTCAGCACCCGGGGGATCGTCTGCTCCCGCCCGCGCACCCGGTCGAGCGGCACCACCCGTCCGGTCTCGTCCAGTGTCAGGATCGGCTTCACGTCCAGCATGCCGCCGATCCACGCCTTGCCGCGGGAGACCCGCCCGGAGCGGAGCAGATTGTCGTACCGGTCCACGGTGAGGAGCATCCCCGACCGGGCCCGCACCCGTTCCAGCTCTCGGACCACCTCGACCCCCGGCCGCCCCGCTTCCGCCAGCTCCGCCCCCCTGAGCGCCAACATGCCGAGTCCGAGTGACGCGGAACGGCTGTCCACCAGGTGCACCCCGCTGATCCCCGCCGCTCGGACCGCCGCCTGGGCCGACCCCAGGGTGCCCGAGAGGTTGCCGCCGAGGAGTACCGCCACCACCTCGTCCGCCTCGGCCCGCGCGTCCCGCAGGATTCGCACGAAGTCGGCCGGTGCGGGCTGCGAGGTGGTGGGGAGATCCCGCGCCGCGCGGAGCCGGCGGTAGAACTCCTCGGGCCGGAGCTCCACCCGGTCCCGGAACGACTCGGCGCCGAAGGTCACCTGCAGCGGGACCAGCGCGATATGGTGCCGGTCGAGCACCGCGTCGGACAGGTCGGCCGAAGTGTCGGTGACTACGGCGACGGGGCGGCGTCCGGGATGGGCCAGGCGCCGGTGCTGCGCCCGCATGTCGTCGGCCTTGGTCCCCTCCACCCGGCCCCATCTGGCCGCATAGGTAAAGACGGCCTCGGGGGCGTCGGTGTGCACATGGATTTTGAGCACATCGCCCGCCGCGGCGACCTGGACCGAGCCGCCGAAGCCATGCATGGCCGATCGGACCTCGTTGGCGGTGGGGAGGGACACCCCGCGCACCAGGAGCTCGGTGCAGAACTGATAGTCCTGCTCACCCGCCACCTCCACCAGCGCGGCGGGAACGGCCGAGGGCTCCGACGGCGCGTCGCTGGGCGCGATCGGAGCCCCGTCGATGAGCCGGACCACGCCTTCGAGCATCCGGACGAAGGCCTTGCCGCCCGCGTCCACCACTCCGGCCTCTTTCAGCGCCGCCATCATATCAGGAGTGCGGGCCAGCGAGGCGTCGCCGGCCACCAGCACCCGCCGCATGAAGTCGCCCAGGTCCGGCGATGCCACCGCGGCCTGCTCGGCGGAGTCGGCCGTCTCCCGCGCCACGGTGAGGATGGTGCCCTCGCGCGGGTCGTCGAGCGAGGCGTGAAGCCGATCGGCGCCCTCCCGGAGCGCCGCGGCGATGGCCCTGGCGTCGGCGCTGGCCCGCTGGCCCAGGCCGTCGGCGAACCCCAGAAGAAAGTGGGCCAGCATCATCCCCGAATTCCCGCGGGCACCGAGGACGGCCGCCCGGGCCGTCGCGCCGGCGGTCGCCGGAAGCGGCGCGTCGCCGAGCGCCCGGAGGGCGTCGGCGACGGAGCGCAGCGTCAGGCTGAAGTTGGTGCCGGTGTCGCCGTCGGGGACCGGAAAGACGTTGATCCGGTTGATCTCCTCCCTCCCCGCGGCCACCCAGTCCGACGCGGCGAAGACCGCCCGCGCCAGCCGATGCCCGTCGAGGTAGGCGATCCCGACGGTCATCCCCGGGGAATCACTCCGCCACGACCGAGACTCGGACCTCAGCGTGTACGTCGGGATGGAGGCGCACCGACACGGAGTGCTCGCCCAGCGTCTTGATCGGATGCTCCAGCTCGATGCGCCGACGGTCGACCTGGTGCCCCTGGCGCCCCAGCTCCTCGGCGATGTCCTGGGCGGTGATGGAGCCGAAGAGCTTGCCCTCTTCGCCGGCTTTGCCCGCCAGCCGAAGCTGAACCCCCGCGAGCGTCGCCGCCTCACGCTCGGCGCCGGCCCGCTCGGACTGCAGGCGCACGGTCCGGGCCTTGGTCTCCGCCGCGATCCGCTTCTTGTTGCCTTCGGTCGCCTCGTAGGCGAGCCCGTGGGGCAGGAGATAGTTGCGCGCGTACCCCGGCTTGACCCGCACCATCTCGCCGGCCTTGCCGAGGGTCTTGATGTCTTCGCGCAGGATCACTTCGATCATCGGTGGAAGCCTCCGGTGGCGGGCGTCAGGCGACGCCGGAAATCTAGCCAAGTGTCGGCGAGACCGAGCAGGGTCAGCCCGCCGAGGACGAACGGCAGCAGCAGCAACGTGACGGCCGCGAGGGCCACCACGACCGGCGCCGGCACCCGGCCGGCGATCGCCGCGAACACCGCGATGCCCCGCACGGCGTAGAGCGCGGCCCAGACCAAGACCAGATTGTCTCCCACCCCCGTGAGCCCCGGGAGCGGCAGGAGCAGCAGGGCGATCCCGATCACCAGACCCCAGACCATCTGGTCGTTGAACGAGAAGGCGGTGAAGGGCGCGGGCGCCGCACCGATCGGCCGCTCCGCGATCCGGTGGTACCAGGACCAGGCCAGCCGCAGGCCGGCGATGGCCGCCAGGGCCAGCAGGCCGGGGTACAGCATGGTCAACGTGTCGGCCATGCCCGCCAGATCGGCCAGGGCGTCGCTCGCCCCGCTCATGCCGGACCATTGGGTTCGGGCGACCCGGTCGATCTCGGCGAGATCGAACTGGATCGACTGCCGCAGCTCGGTCCAGCGGACGCCCAACCCGATCATCCAGGCGCCCAGGGCCACGCCGGCGCCGGCGGTGGCCGCCAGGCAGCGGGAGAACTGATTGGACGGACGCCAGACCGTGAGCGCCAGAAAGCTCCCCGAGACCAGCACGGCGGCGGCCCGGACGAACTGCCCGCTCAAGCCGCCGGACTCACTCAGCCAGAGCAGCGACCAGCTGGTGGCCGCCGCCACCCACACCCACTCGCGCAGGGTGGCCGGCCGGCTGAGCAGGAGGAGCCCCACGAGCGGTCCGAAGACGAACATCGGAGGCGCCACCAGCAGATAGCCCACGAAGAGCAGCACCGGGCGCCACCCCGTCCGGCTCAGCCCACGAAGCCCTTGATGTAGGGCAGCAGAGCCAGCTGCCGGGCCCGCTTGATGGCGGTGCTCAGCTGCCGCTGATGCCGGGCGCAGGTGCCGGAGAGCCGGCTGGGCAGGATCTTCCCGCGCTCGGTGAGGAACCGGGACAGCGTCCGCTCGTCCTTGAAGTCGACCACCCGTACGCCCGACTCGCAGATGGCGCAGGTCTTCTGGGGGCGCCTCATTCGTCGTCCTCCTCGTCGCTCTTGCCCGCGGTTACCGGCACCGGCTGGGCCCCCTCATTCACCACCACCAGAAAACGCAACACGCCTTCGTCGAGCTTGATGGCGCGCTCGAACTCGGGCAGGGCCGTCGCCTCAGCCTCGAACTTCGCGACCACGTAGTAGCCGGTGTCGTGCTTCTTGATCGGGTAGGCGAGCGTCCGCTTGCCCCATTGGCTGACCTGGGGAGGCTCGAGGCCATCCTGCTGGATGAGGGTGTGGAAGCGCGCGAGGCGCTCGGTGATGGCGGTCTCTTCGAGCGCACTGTCGAAGATATAGACCACCTCGTACTGGCGGGTCATGACACCTTCCTTCGGTCTGAGTCGCCCCGGGCCGGTGCGGGCGCCGGGGAGGATGGTTTGTGAGGCGGGAAGTATAAGCCGGGCGGCAGCTTGAGGCTACCCCCGGCTAGCTGCTGAAGCGGAACAGCAGGACATCTCCGTCCTGGACCACGTATTCCTTGCCCTCGGCCCGGGCCAGGCCCTGTTCCCGGGCTCCCTTCCAGCCGCCCACCCGGACGAAATCGTCGTACGCGACCGTCTCGGCGCGGATGAACCCCTTCTCGAAATCGGAGTGGATCACCCCGGCGGCGACTGGGGCCTTGTCCCCCTGGTGGATGGTCCATGCCCGGACCTCCTTCTCCCCGGCGGTGAAGTAGCTCCGCAGGCCGAGCAGGTGGTAGGCGGCGTGGGCCAGCCGGTCGAGCCCGGACTCGCTCACCCCGAGCGACTCGAGGAACTCGGTCCGATCCTCGGGCGCCAGCTCGGCCAGCTCGGCCTCGACCTTGGCGGAGAAGGTGACCACCTCGGCCGCCTCCCGGTCCTTGGCCAGGGCGGCCTGCAAGGCCTCCACGTGAGGATTGCCCGCGACCAATTCGTCTTCCG
>Ga0310810_10011526_pt1 | contig 10326 bp, 10 predicted proteins | sample NCmetagenome_FD_207641 | JGI IMG/M metagenome (GOLD analysis project Ga0310810, IMG submission 207641) | Soil microbial communities from experimental microcosm in Duke University, North Carolina, United States - NC | ecosystem: Engineered > Artificial ecosystem > Soil microcosm > Unclassified ...
AGCATGCCCCACTCGGGAAAGCCGGGACCGCCCAGGGGTCCGGCGTTCTTCAGCACCAGCACCGAGTCCTTGTCGACCTCGAGGTCGTCGCGGTCGATGCGCGCCGCCATGTCGTTGTAGTCCTCGAACACCACCGCTTTGCCGGTGTGCTTCAGGAGCTTGGGATCGGCGGCGCTCGTCTTGAGCACGGCCCCGTCCGGCGCGAGGGAGCCGCGCAGCATGATGATCCCGCCCGATTTCTTCAGCGGCTTCTTGCGCGGCAGGATCACATCGGGGTTCCAGACCTTGGCCCCTTCGATGTTTTCCCCGAGCGTCTTGCCGTTGACGGTTTTCGCCTTCAGCTTCAGGAGATCCTTGAGGGAGAAAAGCAGGGCGCGCAAGCCGCCCGCGTAGAAGAAGTCTTCCATGAGGTATTTCTTCCCCGAGGGCCGGACGTTCGCGATCACCGGGGTTTTCGCCGAGATCTCGTTGTAGCGCTCGAGCGGAAAGGAAAGCCCCGCGCGCCCGGCCATGGCGACGAGGTGCACGATCGCGTTGGTCGAGCCCCCCATCGCCATGAGCGTGGTGATCGCGTTGTCGAAAGACGCGCGCGAAAGGAAGTCGCGCGGCTTCAGGTCCTCCCAGACCATCTCGACGATGCGCTTGCCGGTCAGCGTGGCCATGCGCGCGTGGTTCGAATCCGGCGCCGGGATGGAGGCATAGCCCGGCAGCGACCAGCCTAGCACCTCGGCGAGCGACATCATGGTGGCCGCGGTGCCCATCGTCATGCAGGTGCCGGCCGAGCGCGCGGTCGAATCCTCGATCTCGTGCCACTCGCGCTGGCTGATGCGGCCGGCGCGCAGCTCGTCCCAGTATTTCCACGTGTCGGTGCCCGAGCCGAGCGTCTGGTCGCGCCAGTGCGCGTTCAGCATCGGCCCGGCGGGCAGGTAGATCGACGGAATGTTCATGCTGGTCGCGCCCATGATGAGCCCGGGCGTGGTCTTGTCGCAGCCGCCCATCAGCACGCAGCCGTCGACCGGATAGGAGCGCAGCAGTTCCTCGGTCTCCATGGCGAGGAAGTTGCGGTACATCATCGTGGTCGGCTTCTGCATGGGCTCGGCCAGCGCCATCGCCGGCATCTCGAGCGGAAAGCCGCCCGCCTGCCATACCCCGCGCTTCACCTCCTCGGCGCGCTCGCGGAAATGCATGTGGCAATGGTTGATGTCAGACCACGTATTGATGATCGCGATCACGGGCTTGCCCGCGTAATCGCTGCGGTCGTAGCCCATCTGCGCGGTTCTGGATCGGTGCCCGAAGGAGCGCATGTCCTGAACGCCATACCATCGGTGCGAGCGCAGTTGCTCCGGTTTCTTTCTCGGCACGAGAATCCCTTTCGTAAGACAGGAGATTGTAAACTCGGCCATGGCCTTCGCAGGCGGCTTCCTTTTCCGCTACCGCAGCTGGCGCCGGGTGATGCGCTTCGCCGGCATCGCCACCGTGGCGCTCGTCTCGCCCTCGACCTACCGCGCCGGCACGCGCGAGCTCGCGGTGCGCCAGATCTACGTCACGGCCTGGGAAGTGCTGCCCGGGTACCTGTTCTTCTCGGCGATTCTCAGCGTGGTGATCATCGAGATCGTCGCCAATGCCGCGCGCAACTACGGCCTCTCGCAGTACGCGCTCGAGCTCATGCTGCGGGTGCTGGTGCTGGAGGTGATCCCGCTGCTCACGGCGTTCTTCGTCGCGCTGCGCACCGGCGCCGCGATCGGGTCGGAAGTCGCGCTCTTGACCGTGAGCGGCGAGCTGGTCGAGGAGCAGGCCACGGGCGAGCGGCCGCTCGAGAACGAGCTTGTCCCGCGCATCGCCGGGGCGGCGCTCTCGGTCGCCTCGCTCACCACGCTCGCGTGCGCGATCGCGGTCTGGCTCGCCTATACGGCGACCTACGGCTTTTCCAACGCGGGCCTGCCCGAGTTCGAGCGCGTCGTCGCGGAGGTCTTCGACGTCCAGGTGCTGTCGGGCTTCCTGCTGAAATGCCTGCTCTTCGGCCTGGCGGTCGCGCTCATCCCGGTGGCGACCGGCCTGGAGGCCGAGCGCGGCGACCTGCAGTCGGCTCCGAACGCCGTGCTCGGAGGCCTGGTCAAGCTCTTCTTCGTCATCGGCCTGATCGAGGTCCTCTCGCTCGTCAGCAAATACTTCTGAGCATGGATCCCCAGTCGATCCTGAAGAGCATCCCGCGCGGCATGGGCGTGAAAGTCGGCATGCTGCTCGCGGCAACCATCCTCATCATCGGCGGGTTCGTCGCCTACGTGCTCTATGCGCGCGGCGTGTTCGAGCAGGTGCAGCGCGTGTACCTCATCTCGGACAACGCCGAGGGCGTGCGCGTCGGCATGGACCTGACCTTCGCCGGATTTCCGATCGGCAAGGTGCGCCGTATCCGCCTGCGCGAGGACGGCAAGGTACGCATCAGCGTGCGCGTACCGGTCGACGAAGCGCACTGGCTGCGGCATACGAGCGTCTTCGTGCTCGATGTGCCGCTGGTGGGGGCCGCCAAGCTGCGCGCCTTTTCCTCGAACCTGGAGGATCCGCCGCTGCCCGATCGCTCCGAGCGCCCGGTGCTGCGCGGCGACACCTCCGACGAAATCCCGAAGCTGGTGGCCTCCGCGCGCGCCATCCTCGACAACCTCGACCAGATGACCGCCTCGGGCTCGAACCTGCAAGAGAGCGTGCGCAGCAGCCGCGTCATCATCGAGCGCATGGCGGGCAAGTACGGCGTGCTCGGCGGCGTGCTCGGGGGCGACGAGAACGCGAAGAAGATCCTCGACGCGATCGATCGCGCCAACCGCCTGATCGCGTCCCTGAACGGCGTGGCGCTGAAGATGGATACGGTGCTCTCCAAGACCGACAAGCAGGTGCTCGGTCCGGGCGGCGTGATCGACGAAACGCAGAAGGCGGTGACCCAGGTGAACGGGATCCTCGGCGAGGTGCGCGCGAGCTTGAAGCGCATCGACGGCATCCTCGCGGATGCGCAAACGGTGGCGACCAACACCAAGGCGGCGACCGCGGATCTTGGCACGCTGCGCGCCGAGGTCGAGGCGAGCCTGCGCCGGGTCTCCGGCCTGATCGACGAGATCAACCGCAAGTGGCCGTTCGAGCGCGAAACGAAATTGAAGTTGCCATGAGGGTTTCGGTTTTTCTCTGTGCTGTTTTTCTCTCCGCCTGCGGCGGCGGGCGTGTCCCGCCGGACTGGGAACTGCATTCCTATGCGGCGCTCGGCTCGTACCAGGCGCGCTATCTCGAGGGCGACAGCCGCGGCGCGGACACGGAATTCGCGCGCCTGAAGGGCGAGCTCTCCGCCACCGGGCGCCCGAGCCTGATCGCGCGCGCCGAGCTCCTGCGCTGCGCGCTGCGCACCGCCGCGCTCGAGATCGACGAGTGCCCGGCCTTCGAGCGCGGCGACGCCGAGCCCGAAGAGCTCGCCTACATGGACTATCTCTCCGGGAACACGGCAAGAGCGCCGACCGACGATGCGATCTCCAAGCTCGTGTCCTACGGCGTGAAATTCAGGACGGGACAGATCACCCCGGGCGAGATCAACGCGGCGGTGGACCTGGCGTCGGCGCAGGGCTGGCGCCGGCCGCTGCTCGCGTGGCTCGGCGTCCAGGCGAAGCGCGCCGAAGCGGCGGGCGACGGCGCGGCGCTCGCGCGCATCCGGCGCCGGATCGCGCTGGTCGCGGGCGAGCGCTAGGGGCCGGCAGCTATTGCGGCTTGATGCCGGCGTTGCTCAGGATCTTGGCGTAGATCGCCATCTCGGAATCGACGAAGTCGCTGAACTCCTTGGGCGACATGTCGAGCGTGTCGTTGCCGAGGTTGACGAGCTTCTGCTTCGTGGCCGGGTCGGCGAGCGCCTTGCGCACATCCGCGTTGATCTTGTTGACGATCGCATCCGGCGTGCCGGCGGGCGCCCACACGCCGAACCAGAGCGGCGACTCGGCGTTCTTGATGCCGGCTTCGGCCGTGGTCGGCACCTCGGGCAGCGTCGGGTTGCGCTTGGCGGTGCTCACCGCGAGCGCGCGCAGCTTGCCGCTCTTCACGTTCGAGATGGCCGCGGAGATCGGCGCCCAGTAGGCGTGGACGTTGTGCGACAGCAGCGCGCTGATGACTTCCGGCGTGCCTTTGAACGGGACCTCGACCACCGAAATGCCCGAGGCCGCGATGAAGCGCTCGGTGTTGAGGTGCGTGCCGCTGCCCACGCCGGCGTGGCCGATATTGAGCTTGCCCGGATGCGCCTTCGCCGACGCGACCACGTCGGCGAGCGTCCTGTACGGGGAATCCGCCGGCACGACGAACACGTTCGGCTGCACGGTCAGCGGCGCGATATCGACGAAATCCCTTTTCGTATCGTAGGGAAGCTTCGCGTAGATCGACGGATTGACCGAGTGCGCGGTGGAGTTGATGAGCAGCGTGTAGCCGTCGGGCGCCGCCTTGGCGACCACGGCCGAGCCGATCGAGCCCCCGGCGCCGCCGCGGTTCTCGGGCACGACCGGCTGGCCCCAGTACTCGGCGACTTTCGCCATCGTGATGCGCCCGACGATGTCGGTCGAGCTGCCCGGCGTGAACGAAATGATCACGTGCACCGGCTTGGTGGGCCAGGTTTGCGCCTGCGATAGTCCCGCGGCGGCAGAAAGCGCGATTGAAAGCAGGAATCTAAGAGAGCCCATCACTCACCTCCACGTTTTCAGGTTTTAGTTTTAATCCGGCAGCTTCCGCCTGCTGCAGCAGCAGCGTGGCGAAGTCCTGCTCGGTCCAGCCCCGGCCGATCATCGACTGGATCAGGTCGCGCGTCGCCGCGGCAAGCGGCATCGGCACTTCGAACGTCCGCCCGGCATCGAGCCCCAGGTCGAGGTCCTTGCGCAGCAGCTGCGGCGTGAAGGTCACCTTGAAGTCGAGGTTGACGAAGGCCGGGGTCTTGTAGCGCGAGAAGGTCGAGCCCATCACGCTCTGGTTGAGGAAGTCGAGGAAGGCGTGGCGCGGCACACCCGCCTTCTGCGCGAGCACCGTGATCTCGGCGAGCGACTGCGTCACCACGCCGAGGAAGACGTTGTGGCAGATCTTGACGATGCGTGAAAGCTCGCCCTCGCCGACCCAGCTCGAGCCCTTCCCCATCAACGCAAGCAGCGGCTTTGCGCGCTCATAGGCTTTTTCCGGGCCGGAGCAGACGAACGAGAGCTTGCCCGCCTTGATGACCTTGGCATTGCCGGAGACGGGAGCGGCGAGATATTGAATGGCTTTTTTGTCCAGGAGCGCTCTCAGCTCCGCGGATCCTTCGAGAGAGATCGAGGAGCACTCGACGACCATTTTCGGCTTCGTTTTCCCGGCGAGCAGCTGGGTGACGACCTCTTTCACATCCTTCCAGGTCGACACCATGACGAACACAACCTCGCGCGAGGCGAGCTCGGGCAACTTGTCAGCGACCTTGGCGCCGTACTTCTTCAGCGGCTCCGCTTTTTCCTTCGTGCGATTCCAGGCGAGGACGTCGGCGCCGCCCCTGGCCAGGAGCGCGGCCATCTCGAACCCCATGCGCCCGGCGCCGATCCAGCCGACGGTCGGAAACGTTCTAGTAGGCATTGGCGACCGGGAGCTCCTGCGCTGGATAGAGCGAGATGATCGTGGCGCCCTCGGGCGTGAGGACCACCTCTTCCTCGATCCTGGCGGCCGACACGCCGTCCCTGGCCGGGCAGAACGTCTCGACCGCGAACACCATGCCGGCCTTCAGCTCGTAGGGCTCGATGAAGGAATTGAGCCGCGAGATGAGCGGGCGCTCGTGCAGGCCGAGCCCCAGGCCATGGCAGAAGTTGAGGCCGAACGCGGCCATTTCGGTCTCGAAGCCGATCTCGGTCGACTTGGGGAACATCTTCGCCACCTTGTCGGTGGTGATGCCGGGCCGCAGCATCGAGATCGCGCCGTCCATCCACTGGCGCGCGCGCTTGTAGGCGTCCTTCTGCGGAGCGGTCGCCTTCCCCACGGCGAAAGTCCGGTAGTAGCAGGTGCGGTAGCCGATGAACGAATGGATGATGTCGAAGTAGGCCTGGTCGCCGGGGCGGATGAGCCGGTCGGTGAAGTTGTGCGGATGCGGGCTGCAGCGCTCGCCCGCGATCGCGTTGATCGCCTCGACGCAGTCCGAGCCCATCTCGTACAGGCGCTTGCTGGCGAGCGCAACGATCTGGCTCTCTTTGATGCCGGGCTTGAGCGCGGCCGTGATGTCCATGTAGACGCCGTCGACCATCGCCGCGGCGGTGTTGAGCAGCGTGATCTCGTCGTGGCTTTTCACCTCGCGCGCGGCGAGCATCATCTGCTGGCCGTCGCGGATCTTGAGCCCTTCCTTTTGCAGCGCGAACAGCATGGCCGGCTCGCACACGTCGATGCCGAGCGTCATGCCGGCGACGCCTTCCTTTTTCAGGATGTCCTTCAGCTCCTTCGCGGCCGCCTCGAACAGCCCGACCTTGGGCCCGATCGCGCCGCGCATGCCGGGATTGCCGGCGCGCACGTGGTCTTCCTTGAGCCACGGGCAGTAGAGCTTGTGGTGGCGCGCCGCCGAGCCGAAATCCCAGACCCAGGGCTCGCCGGTGCCGGTGAGCAGGCAGTAGCGGATGAGCTTGTCGCGCGCCCACTCGCCGATGACGGTCGAGGAGATGTAGCGGATGTTGTGCTGGTCGAAGCAGAGCATCGCGCCCAGCCCCGATCGCGCGAGCGACTGGCGCGTGCGCGCGAGCCGGTAGCGATGCAGGCGCTGGAAGTCGACGCGCTCCTCGAAATCCACCTGCGTGATGCCCGGCGCCTGCAGCGGCCGGTGCCAGCGGTGCATCGGCTTCAGATCGTCGGCGTCGACGGGTACGAACTTGGGCTTTTTGCTCTTGGCGGCCACGCGGCCTCCTCCTCGCAGGGAGGATACCAAATCACTTCCTCGACAAGCCCTGGGGAATCCGCTCCAGGTCCGCGAGCCACACCGCGGCGTTGCCATCCGCCGGCGCGCGCCAGTCGCCGCGCGGCGAGAGCGAGCCGCCCGAGCCGACCTTGGGGCCGTTCGGCAGGGCGCTGCGCTTGTACTGGCTCGTGCGAAAGAACCGGTCGAGGAAGACGCGCAGCCATTTGCGGATCTCGGGCAGCCGGTACTTGCCCTTCCAGGCGTGCGCGGCGAGAAAGGCGACCTTGGCGGGCGCGTAGCCGAAGCGCAGCGTGTAGTAGAGGTGGAAATCCTGCAGCTCGTAGGGGCCGACGGTGTCCTCGGTGCGCTGCGACCCGGGCACGAGCTCGGGCGAGATCTCGGTGGCGAGCACGCGCTCGAGCGCCTTCCGCGCCGCGTCGCTGAACTGGCCGGACTTGGCGACCCAGCCGATCAGGTACTGGATCAGAGTCTTGGGCACGCTTACGTTGACGTTGTAGTGCGACATATGGTCTCCTACGCCATAGGTCGCCCAGCCAAGCGCCAGCTCGGACAGGTCGCCGGTGCCGACGACGAAGCCGCCGTGCAGGTTGGCGAGGCGAAAGAGGTGGCTCGTGCGCTCGCCCGCCTGGACGTTCTCGAAGGCGATGTCGTAGACCTTGCGGCCCTTGGCGTAGGGATGGCCGATGTCCTTCAGCATCTGCAGGCACGAAGGCCGGATGTCGATCTCCCCGGGCGTGGCCCCGAGCGCGCGCATGAGCTGCCACGCGCTCGAGCGCGTGCGCGTCGAGGTGGCGAACCCGGGCATGGTGAAGGCGAGGATGTTCCCGCGCGGCAGCTTGAGCTCGTCCATGGCGCGCGCGCACACCAGGAGGGCCTGGGTCGAATCCAGGCCGCCCGAGACGCCGATGACGAGCTTTTTCGTCCCGGTCGCGCGCATGCGCGTGACGAGGCCTTCGACTTGGATGCGATACACCTCCTCGCAGCGCGCGTCGCGGGTCGCGGGATCGCCCGGGACGTAGGGGAAGCGCTGGATCGCGCGCTCCAGATCGAGTTTTCCGCCCGGCGCCGGCAGGGAGAATTCCACGGTGTGGAAACGCGAGACGCGGTCCTCGTGGCGGCGAGCCGACTCGCCGAAAGAGTTCTGACGCATGCGGTCGGCTTCCAGCCGGTCGAGGTCGATATCGGCAAGCGTGAGCTGGTCCTCATAGGCGAAGCGGCGCGATTCGGCGACGAGCGTGCCGTTCTCGTAAGCGAGCGCGTGGCCGTCCCAGGCGAGGTCGGTCGTCGATTCGCCCGCGCCGGCCGCGCTGTAGAGGTAGGCCGCCATGCAGCGCGCCGACTGGTTGGAGGCGAGCTGGCCCCGATAGTGGTGCTTGCCGATCACCACGTTCGAGGCCGACAGATTCGCGATCACGGTCGCGCCGGCGAGCGCGGCGTAGGAGGAGGGCGGCGCCGGCACCCACAGGTCCTCGCAGATCTCGGCGAAGAGACGCAGCTTTGGCAGGTCCTTGCATTTGTAGATCAACGGGCCGAAGGGGGCCGCCTGCCCTGCGAGCGAGAGCTCGCGCACCGTATCGCCTCCGGGCGTGAACTGGCGCAGCTCGTAGAACTCGCGATAGTTGGGCAGATAGGTCTTGGGCGTGACGCCGAGAAGGTGCCCGCGGCAGATGAGCGCGGCGCAGTTGTAGAGCAGCCCCTCGACCGCGACGGGCAGGCCGACAAAGGCCGCGATGGAAAGGCCTCGGCTCCTCGCGAGGAGCCACGCGAGCGCCTCCTCGGTCGCCGAAAGCAGGGCCTGCTGATGAAAGAGGTCCTCGCAGCTGTAGGCCGAGAGGCCGAGCTCGGGAAACACGGCGACGATCGCCTTGCGCCGCGCGGCCTGCTGCATGAGGCCGAGCGTGGCCGCCGCGTTCGCCTTCGGGTCGCCCACCCGGACGCGCGGGGTGCCGAGCGCGACACGGATGTACCCGTGGCGGTAGAGATTGAAGAATTCGCTCATGGACGGGTATTTTACGCCTCCCTCATTATGGTATGATAGGCCATATGTACCGGGAGCGCCTCGTCCTCGGCCACGGCATCATTCTGGAAATCGTCTTTTCCGGCGAGGCGCGATGGCAACTCTCCCTGAAAAAGGGCGGGAAGCTCCTGGTGGAATACGCGAGCGGAATCCCCTATGACTTCAAATCGGTCGAGCAGCTCAGGTACGACTTCGAGCGCGATGTCGAAAACGCTCAACGTCAGGGTCGCTAGCGTCGCCGATGCGCTCGACCGCTTCGAGGCGGCGTGGCACCTCGCCACCGGCCGCAAGGCGCCCGCGCCGCTCGCCGTCCTTTCATTCGCGGGCTTGCCGCTGCTGCTCCGGACGCTCACGCCGGCGCGCTGGGAGCTGCTGAAGGGGCTGCGACGGCAGGGGCCGACCAGCATCTTTGCGCTGGCGAAGGCTCTGCGGCGGGACTACAAGAACGTCCACACCGACGTGGCCGCGCTCACGGCGATCGGGCTCATCGAGAAGACCGGAAAAGCCGAAATCAAAATCGGCTATGAATCGATTCGCTGCGAGCTAAGGCTCTAGCGGCGCGAAGACGAGGAAGGACTGGTTGGGGAGAAAGTCGTGCCGCTCCGCCAGGCGGTAGCCGGCCCGCTCCAGTTCGGCGACGATGCGCTCGGCTGCGATGCGGTGCTCGCGCGGCGGGCCCGAGGGCGCCTCCGGGCGAAAGTCGATGATGGCGACCCGGCCGGCGGGCTTGAGCTTTGCCTTGAGCCGCTCGAAGTAGGCGCTGCGATCGCCGAGGTGGTGAAAAGTGTCCACGACCAGCACGAGGTCGACGGGCGCGGGCAGCCGCGGGTCGGATTCGCCCGCCTGATATGAGCTGAGATTCGGCAGTTTTTCCTTCGCCGCCCTCTCGTTCAGGAACTTCACCATGTCTGCCGACACGTCGGCGCCGTAGACACGCCCCTGCGGCAGGGCGCGCGCGAGGCGCACCGCGAAATAGCCGGTGCCCGAGCCGATATCGGCCACCGTGGCGTCGGGCTTCAACGCGAGCGCACGAATCACCTCATCCGGCTTCTGCCAGGCGTCGCGCGCCGGGTCGTCGAAGGTCTTCGACCATTTTTCGGCGTTGTCGAAGCTGCGATGGAAATGCGGGTGGCCTTGCTGCGCCTGCCCCGAGGAAACCAGGAACAACCCCGCGAAAAAAGCGAGAGCCCTCAGAGCCATCCGGCCCGGCGAAAGCGCCAGAAGAGGACGAAGTCGATGCTCACCATGAGGAAAAGCGCGAACGGGTAGCCCCAGGTCCAGCTGAGCTCGGGCATCTCCTTGAAGTTCATGCCGTACACGCCGGCGATCATGGTCGGCACGGCGACGAGCGCGGCGTAGGCGGCGAGGCGCTTGGTGACCTCGCTCTCGC